>Ga0256404_1002139_pt1 | contig 44761 bp, 32 predicted proteins | sample RumenRJG_01DNA_FD_185990 | JGI IMG/M metagenome (GOLD analysis project Ga0256404, IMG submission 185990) | Bovine rumen microbial communities from Lethbridge, Alberta, Canada - RJG_01 | ecosystem: Host-associated > Mammals > Digestive system > Stomach > Rumen | place: Canada: Alberta | collected... | reverse complement strand
ATGGAGAAGAGGTGGGGACAGCCTTTGTCTATTATGACAACACGGGAACCTTTGCGGTGGTCGTCGTCAGCCGCAATCCTTTCATCGGCGACATCAACAGGGTGCTGCTCTGGGGACTGCTCCTGCTGGTGCTGCTCTCTGCCGGGGTGCTTTGTCTCATCAGCCGTATCTATGCCAACAGGATGCTCGACAGAATCGACAAGGACTACCAGACGGAGAAGATGTTTGTCAACAATGCCTCCCATGAAATCAACAATCCGCTGACAGCCATACAAGGCGAGTGCGAGGTGGCACTGATGATGGACCATCAGCCGGCAGAATACCGCGACATCCTTGAGCGTATCTCCAAGGAAACCAACCGTATTGTTGTCATCATGCGTGAACTGTTACAGTATTCCCATGCCCAGAATGGCCGGATTGACGAATCCAGGATGCAGCAGACGAGTCTTTCGTCCATCGTTCTGCCTGAATGTACGGACGGCGTGGAAGCCATTGTTCTCCAGAATTTCACGATAGACGCCGATGTGGAATTGCTTCGCATGGCTGTACATAATCTGATAAGCAATGCCGTGAAATACTCCAATGGCAATCCTGTTACCGTCACCATACGCCAGCCCGAACTCGTCATTGAGGACAGGGGCATAGGCATTCCCGAATCAGAGCTTCAGGCCATATTCCAGCCATTCTATCGGGCTTCGAATGTAAAGGCAGTTTCAGGTAATGGAGTGGGTCTTGCCCTTGCGAAGAGCATCTTGGAACGGTTCGGAGCCAGCATAACGGTCAGCTCGCACATTGAAGAAGGCACCGTATTCAGGGTGTCATTCTGACGCTTCACCCTGATTTGTATGACGTTTACTTGCTTTCCCGATACTCCATTGGCGTGAGGCCGGTCTCGCGCTTGAAGAAATTGTTGAAGGCAGGAGGGTTGGCGAAGTGGAGACGGTCGGCTATCTCGTAGGTCAGGAGGTTGCTGGTATGCAGCAGCACCTTGGCACGGAGCACGACGGCACGATTGATCCAGTACAGGGCACTGTGACCGCTGGCACGGCTGATGACGGCTGACAGGTGGTGAGGACTGATGCGCATCTCGCTGGCATAGAAGGGAATGTTGCGCTCCTGCTCGCAATGACGGCTCACCAGCGTCTTGAACTGCTGGAACAGTTCTTGGTGGCGAGGCATCGGTGCCTTGTCGCGGGCATTGTCGGACGCCTGTCTGATGTATTGCACGTTGGCTACCATTGCCCCGACCATCTTCAGTACGGCATCCCGACGGAAAGGTTGCCAGGTGGCAATGTCCCAGAGAAGATGCATCATGCGCAGCAGCACTTCTAAATCCTTTGCATCTGTATTTAATACAATGTTCTCATCCACATGCACAGTCTTTTTCATGCCGATGCCGCACACCGCCACGTCGGGGCTGAACCGCTCAAACTCCAGAATCACGTCGGGCATGCTGACTATCACCGTGCCCTTCTCCAAGTGATACTGCTCCAGGTCCAGATGCACGTCGACATCACCATTCATGAACAAAAGCAGACGGGGTTCTGCCACTTGATAGACCTCGCCCTCGCGGAAGATGCCATCCCCCAAGGCCGTCCGTTCAGGATGATGCTGACGTCATCATTATTGAAGACGTGGTTCCCCGTATCTGCCGCCGTGAGCAGGTCGGTGGAGCTAATGGTAAAGTAATTCAGATTCCTTTTGCCTTCCATCATTGGATTTCATCCGACTTTTTCTCGCCATGGCATAGTCGAAGCAAGCTTCACTCTGCTCATTTGGCTTAACGAAAACGTTGCAAATATGTATGATTCGAGTGCAAAATTACAACATTTCCACGAGAATAATGAACAGCAAGTGCCGAAATCGTACAATTTTGTAATTCTTTAGCCTAAACGAGTAAGCGATTGTTGCAGAAATCGGCGTAACTTTGCAGTCGAAAAAGTTCAACTGCGAAACTCGGATGCGCCTCAGCAATTGGAGCAAGCTCCATTGCATTCGGCTTTCACGAGCTTTGCACCCAGAAATCCAATAAACAATCAAGAGTTATGAAAAAGATGATCAATCAGTGGCACTTCGTGTCCGTTTATCTGGCAGGCGCAGCCGCCCTCGTCGCCATCCTCGTTCCCATGGACATCACGTCCCGTCTGTTGTGGGCCAGTATCTCCATCCTGTTCCTCCACTTCTACGAGGAGTTCGGTGCTCCTGGCGGCTTCCCCTATATGGGCATGAAGGTGCTCATGGGCAGCAGCGAGACCGACAAGACGAAATGGAGTTGCAACAATCTCAGCTCGATGTTCGGCAACTGGGGCTTCCTCTTCCTGCTCTACGTAGTTCCACTGCTGTTGCCCGATGTGCGCTTCCTGACCCTCTCTGCCATGCTGTTCCTCTTTGCCGAGGTCATCATGCACCTGCTGCTGTTCCCCGTGCGCATGAAGGAATTCTACAACCACGGTCAGATTACGGGTGTGCTGGGTCTCGGCATCATCGGCATCTACTACTTCACCATCGTCTTCGAGCCGCAGATGTACCTCTGGTACGACTATGTGCTGGCCATTGCATGGTTCGTCGGTGTCTTCTGGTTCAGTTTCCGTTCGCCCCTCTACTGGGGACTGGGCACCAAGCCGGGCTACGGCCTGACAGACCGCAGTGCCTTCGGTCTGTGGGAGAAAATCCTGCACAAGCAGTAGTCAATGAGATTTTAGACCAGACACACAAGAATTGCAATTAACCTACTGATAAAAGGAGCAGCACCCCATGTCGGATGTTGCTCCTTTCAATTCACCGTTAAATTGGAATTTACCCATTACCCCTCCACAAATGCCTTGATCTCCTGCTCCAAGAGGCGGAATACATTTGCAACCAGATAGCCATCGGCAATTGCATGATTAAGGCGAACAGTCACTGGCATGACAAGCCTGCCGTCTTCTTCCCTGTATTTGCCCCAGTTGACAATAGGCGCAAAATACAGATGCCCGTCGGGCAGTTCTATGTTCAGAGAATCGTACGAGAGCCATGATATAAACGATGCATCAAACCAGTTCGGGTGGTTCGTCATATCCAGTCCGTATTCCCTTGTTTTCTTTGCCTCTTCAACATCCCGCAAAGCAGAAGCATAGAACTTTTCATAGTCCTCAAAGTATTCTGTATAGACAGGTGTGCATGTTTCCGTATCTTCATGAAAAACATACTGCGTGGGATTTATCACATCGTAGCAGATGAGTTCACCCGTCTGCCAAAGATACCCCATTCTGTAGTCTTCACGGGAATTCATCACCTTGGAGAGGACATACAGGAAGTTGATATAAAACTTTGTCCCTGTTTTCTTGGAGTATGCAGCAAGTTTTGTTACGTCTATCCTCGCCGTTATGGAAGTAGAGCATTTACAATCTTCTGAAAAGTGACGGAATACACCTTTCCTATAGTATTTATCTCTGTCAATTACCTTATAGTTTGTCTTCACCATTGTAAATTCCGATTTATCTGTTTCTTTAATTCAAGTACAAAGGTACTGCTTTTTCCCAATACTGCGAATATTATCAGCGTAATAGTGCGAAAAATTCCTTAAATTTTTGCAAGTGGCAGAGCCGAACGGGCAAGTTTCCAAGTCTATTTGTCATTCTCCATTCTGAGTATAATGCACACATTCTCATACATTGGTCTGCCCATCAGGCGGTTCATAATGAACTGACGGAACTTGTGGCTATTGTCGCTGTCGATGGTGTATACCAAACGGATAATAACCTCCAAATTGTACACGTCAATGTTCCAATTCGGATGATAGGGGAACAGGCGGAAGGAACTGTGAGTATCTTCCTCTCTCGCGACACCTTTACTATATATATTGCGTATCACACGAAACACTGTGGCTGATGAAACAAAAAGCATATCCGCTATTTCGTCAACCGTCATCCAAACGTCCTTGTCGGGCATGGTGACAATTCCGCCCTCAGTCATTCTGATGATGCCTCGCTCAAAGACATTTTTGGGGATTATTGAGAAGTTCGCTGTTGCCATAGTTATTGTCATTTAAGGATTCACTTGTCTGTTGCTCCTTTTCTTTTCTGCGCTCTATGAGCCTATCCATCTCCTGAGAGATTCGGTTAACCGTAATCTGTGCGTATTTCTGCGTACTCTTGATACTGGAATGTCCCATCATCTTGGAAACACTCTCCATGTTTACGCCTGACGAGACTAACAAGGTTGCATTCGTATGGCGGGCATCGTGATGGGAGAGATTGCGGTCAAGTCCGAGGAAGATGCCGATAGCCACAAACTCCTTGTATAGTCTGTAATTGGCATATGGTGGCAAGGGGAACACGGGCTTGCTATTGTCCGTCGTGTTGTAGAGGGCGAGAATCTGCTCCGCTATGGGATGCAATGGAACAAAAGTTTCCACATCCGTCTTCTGACGGCACTTACGGATGAATCGCCTGCCTTTGGCATCAGTCTGGATGTGTTCTGGGCGAAGTCTAGTCAGGTCAACGTAAGCCAGTCCCGTGAATACGGTAAAAAGCAACATGTGCCTTGCCAGTTCCATCTGCCGCTGCTGGAACGGATGGGCAAGCAACATTTTTACCTGTTCACGGGTCAGATAGCGGATTTCCACGTTACGCTTCACCTTCTCATATTCGATGTCCTCCAACGGATTGGAGCGCAGTATCTCCTTGTCAACAGCCAGAAACACAAGGCGGCTCAGCCATGCCAGACAGTCATTGGCAGTCGCCGGGCAGAGGTGCTTCCGCTGTCTGAGATAGATGTGGTAGTCTTTCCCTAATTGCAGGGTTACGTCAGCAAGGGGCATGTCCTCACGGTCAATGTTCATCAAGTATTCTTTCAGGCACTTGTTCTTGAACTTTGCGAGTTTGATGGATCCGTTTGATGCTGTGCCAGCACTCTTAACCTTGACCCGCTCCAGTTCTTCCGCAGCCATTTCCATCAGTGTGCGTATTGGCTGGATGGTGCCGTTGAGGTGGCTCTTCAGCAGTTCTGCACTGACAACGCCCTGTTCGTTGAGGAGCATCTGATAGGTCTGTTCTGCTTTCTTGATGAACTCCCGAAAGGCATTGGCATCCTTTGTAGGGGATATGATTTCGCCCTGTTTAGCATCCCATAGTTCGGGACGACAACAGAAATCCGTCGTCATGACGGTCTTCTTGCCATCAATGGTGATTCTGAGCAGGATGGCTGTTGTGCCGTCTGCCCTTGTTTTTGCCCTGTTGATATAGGGCATCAGTCTGAATGTACTTCTGTTCATAATTGCTATTATTGTCTTTGCTTGTTTACGATTTGTTTGCTGTTAGCATTGAGCACCAGTACAAAGTCCTTGGTTGCCTCAATGAATTTGTAGGCTTCCTCAAAGAGTTTGTCCTGTGTCACCATTGCATAGACTTGTGTCATTCTCACATTCGTGTGACCAAGCATCTTGCTGATGACATCTATCGGCACGTCATTGGATAGGGTGAGGATAGAAGCATAGTAGTGCCTTCCCATGTGGTGGCTGATTGGCTGTGTGCAGTCTGCCATTTCCGCTATCTTCTTCAAGTTCTTCAATAGGAAGGCATAGTTCTGGCGGGGCATCAGCGTAGGCAGACCAGCGTCCTTATACTTGTCGAACAGTTCAATGGCTTCTGGTATCAGTTTCACGACAGCCTGTACCCCTGTCTTTTTGCGTTTGTATTTCAGCCACAGGCTCCCTTGCTCATCGTATGACAGGTTGTCTTGTGTAACAGATATGGCGTCAATATAAGCCATACCCGTGTAGCAGGCTATCAACAACAAGTCACGTGCGATAATGAGCGATGTCTTATCCGATGGGATTTGCAGGCTGACTATCCGCTGGAAGTTCTCTGGAGTTATGGTTCGTGGCGATTTCTTGGGTATGGCCGGTTCCTTGTAACGTGCAAAGAGGTACTTGTCTGTCAATCCGTCCTTGTATGCCCTGTGGCAAGCCAGTTTCAGATAGGTGAAATACTTATGGGCAGTAGCAGCCTTTTTGCCTTGTCCGTCAATCAGGAAATGCTCATAGTCACTGATGAACTGGTTGGTCATTTGCCCGAAAGCCATGTCGCTGACCCCATATGTTGCAGAGATGAATTCTGCAAGTGAATCCTTTACCTGTCTGATACAGGTATAGGTGGCAGGAGTCCTGTCTATGCCTACACGGTTCTTCGTATCTTCAAGCAGGATGTTGAACACTTGTAGAAGCGTCACCTGCCCGTTGATGCTTCCCTGCATCATCTCCTTGACCGTCGTAGCCGTGAAGTCCACATTGCGCTTGATGAGATTGTCAACTGCAGAATTGACAGACAGCAGAATGCGTTCAATCTTGGTATTTGTCTCAACTGCCTCCTTGCTCTTGCCCTCCAGCCTGCCTGAACGAGAGTTCCACAACTTGGGATTACAGGATAGTTTGCATGAGAACTGTGCCATTGAGTTATTGAGGGTGATGCGTCCCATGATAGGAGCCTTGCCCTGCTTGTCTAATCCGCTCTTTTTAAGGTAGAGCAACACCTTGAATTTGCTTACTTTCATACGCTTCTGAGTTTTTGGGTGCAAAGTTATACATTCTCAGAGCGTCCCAAGCCGTGCAAAATATGCCAGAATATGTATGTTTTTCCGAGACGTTGGAAATTTCGTACAGACTTCCATGTTTTCACCAAGTGTTACCAGTTACCAAACGCAGTAACCGAGGTAACATTTAGGTAACGGAACAGGCTCAACATTCTTTCCAATTCGAAAGAATCTCAAAAGTGCAAATGACAGCAAACCAACGCAGTATCAACGATTTACGCTGTCTCATCCGTAATAGCCTCATCGTTCCCCACAACCTTGATATTCGTAGAAATAGAACGGTCTCCAAGAGTGATAATCCATGGGCCCTTCTTGTAGTCAAACTGCACATACAAGTCGTTATTGAGATATTGTTCGCGGTTAATGTCTTGATACCAGACGTTTGAATAGCCGCCCTCGTAGCCTGCTGTCATCCAAAGTGTCTGATTAAAGAACGGAATACTACATTCCGCAATCCACCAAGGCCATGCATTTCGCCCTTTAACATCCCCTAAGGTGCTGTTTGTATAGTTCATGCCAGCCTCGAAATAAAGGCCAGCTTCCTGTTCGTTGAGAGTACGCTCGTAGGTGGCGACAAGCTCGCCCCACCGTTGTCTTGAGAGCATATCATCTGTACTCCCATTATTGTGCAGACGGTCATTCTGTTCACCATAGCCTTGTGAGAGCTTAAACTTCAACAGATCTTTCTCTGTTAGTTGCCAGTCCATGAAGACCATCGCGTTTTCTATACCGTTACGCGAGGTGATTCCTGTTTCTGATGTATTGGCCTTCCCATATTGTAAGTTAGTCTGAGCAAAAGCACGTAAGGTGAAGTTTTCGCTTTTGCTAGTGATATCGGCATATGCCTTACCGTTGCCGTAAGTGCTGCCATTCAGGGCTAACTTGCCATAAAGATCCTTACTTTCTTCCTTAAACTGTAGGTCGATACTGCCAGAGGTACCATCCGTCGCGTTATTGACGGCACCGTAAGTGCAGACGATAACCTGATGGAGGTCACAGGCCTTGATACCTTCTAACATGGGTTCAAAATCGACACTGAGCATGATGTCGTCAACTGACAAGACGTAGTTGGCTGTGAGCTTTCTGCCATCGTCGGAGATAAGTTCTGGGCACATGTGAAGCACATCCATCAGTGTCATCTCACTGTCTGGATTCAGTTTCCAAAACTTGATGATGTATTTATTGCCTTCGTGCTCTATGATTTCGTCCTGAGCGCTCATTTTGCTGATGCAACTGCCGAGTATTGCGATCAGAAGCATGATGAAAAGTCTTGTTTTTGTCATTAAATCAGTAATTTGGGTGCAAAGTTAATCATTTTTTTCCAATTAAAAGAAAGATGCCGCGACTCTCGCGAGCCTCGGCATCAAAAAAAGCCTATGTTTAACTAAAAATCCTTTTCTCTAAAAGAAATTTTCAGCTCACAAGAGCTAAAAATTTGAAAGTTTAAAAGGGAGCTTCGCAGCGACCTCCTGTTATCCTACAGTTGAAAACTTTCTTTTACCAATAACTAAAAACCTAAAACTATAAATATTACTACTAACCTAAAACAATCTATTAACCTTTTGACACTGCAAAGGTACGACGAAAAATTGCTTTTTGCAAGACTTATGATATATTTCGTGCATAAATACCCATCATTCTTGATGTAAATCAAGTGGTGTGTGCGCAAACAACAAATAAAAATGCTTTTTTACCCGAATTTTTTTGTTTTTCGGCTAACTTGCTGTATCTTTGCAATATGAGAGTACTGATAGTCAATACAAGTGAGCGGACAGGGGGCGCTGCCGTTGCGGCTAATCGTCTGATGAAGGCACTTAATAATAATGGTGTCAAGGCAAAAATGCTGGTTCGCGACAAAGAGACCGATTCGCTGACGGTTGTTGGTCTGCCGGAGTCTGTATGGCATAGATGGCATTTTCTCTGGGAGCGATTTGTTATCTTTTGCAAGCTCCATTTTAACCGTAGGCATCTTTTTGATATTGACATTGCCAATACAGGCACGGATATTACCCGGCTACGAGAATTCCAGGAGGCAGATGTCATACATTTGCACTGGATCAATCAGGGCATGCTCTCATTGGGTGATATCCGACGGATTCTCCAGAGTGGAAAACCAGTTATCTGGACGATGCATGATATCTGGCCAGCTACAGCCATCTGCCATGTTACTTTGGGCTGTCGCAATTTCCTAAGCCAATGTCATAACTGTCGTCTACTACCCTCCGGTGGTTCGGCAAAAGACTTTTCAACTCGTATTTGGCAGAAGAAACTTCAGATGCTCAGTGATGAGACTATCTATTTCGTGGCTTGCAGTCGTTGGCTTGAACTTGAAGCGAAGCGGAGTGCACTGTTGAAAGGGCAGAAGATAACCAATATACCTAATCCGATAGATACCCATATATATAAAAGAGGTGATAAGCAGGAAGCCAGGAAACGACTGGGACTGCCGCTTGATAAGAAACTGATCCTTTTTGCCTCTCAGCGGGTTACCAATGAGAATAAAGGCATGAGCTATTTGATGGAGGCCTGTCGTCTGTTGACCGATATTCCCCAATTGGGCGTGGTTATCCTTGGAGGGCATGCCGAAGAAGTTGTCACCCAACTGCCGTTGGAGGCTTTTCCTTTGGGCTATGTGAATGACGAGCAGCGGATTGTTGATGTCTATCAAGCAACTGATGTCTTTGTACTACCTTCACTCTCGGAGAATCTGCCCAATACCATCATGGAGGCGATGGCATGTGGTGTGCCTTGTGTAGGTTTTAAGGTAGGGGGCATACCAGAGGAGATTGACCACCGTCGAAATGGCTATGTTGCAGAATACCGTAGTGCCGAAGACCTGGCTCAGGGTATCCGCTGGATCTTGACTGAGGCCGACTATGCGTCACTGAGCCAAAATGCCGTTCATAAGGTTGCTCAGCGTTATTCACAGCAAAGTGTTGCTATGCAATATCTCGATGTCTATCATCAGGCTCAGGCTTTCAAGCACTACAAATTATGATTAGGATCACTTATATTACTATTACATACAATGCTGAGGCCGTGTTGAAGCGTACACTCGATAGTGTACTCTGCCAAGACTACCCTAAGATCAGTCATTTTATCATAGATGGAGCCTCTACGGATGGTACGATGGCAATTATTGATGACTATGTCAGGCGTTCCAATGAGGCAGACAATGGCCATCGTGTCCAGGTGACTTCTGAACCCGATAAGGGCATCTATGACGCGATGAACAAGGGGTTACGCTCGATTGACGGTAGTTATGTATGTTTCCTCAATGCTGGTGATTTCCTACCGGCCCCTGATATTGTCAGTAGGATTGTTGAACAGATCAGTGAGAAGGATTCCCCTGCCGTACTCTATGGTGATACGGATATTGTTGACAGCGAAGGGCGTTTCCTGCATCATCGTCGTCTGTCACCGCCCGAACATCTTACGTGGAAGTCGTTCCGTCAGGGAATGCTTGTCTGTCATCAGGCCTTCTATGCACGTACAGACTTTGCCATTGCTACACCCTACGACATGCGGTATCGTTACTCTGCCGATGTCGATTGGTGTATCCGCGTGATGAAGGCTGCAGCCAAGGAACGAGTACCGCTATTGAATTTAAAGATGGTCGTGGTCAATTATACAGAAGAGGGACAAACAACGCTCCATCACCGTGAGTCGCTCTGGGAGCGCTATCATGTGATGGAGCATCATTACGGGCGCATTCAGACGTTTTTGCTACATTGCTGGTTCGTCGTCCGCGCTGTGTTCAATTAACTATAATTATTTAAGTACGAATTTGCACAATGTGCGGGTTCGTTCACGTTCGGAAGGATCTGAGCGCACTCAATTCTTCTCTCACTTAATCACGAACTTTTTCCCGTTGACGATATAGATGCCGCTCTTCAAAGGACTTTTGGTCGTACTCACCTTACGTCCCTGAAGGTCGAAAACGACATATTCAGTATTTGGGTCAGTTACGTCTATGTTGCGGATAGCCGTAGGTGTCACCGTAGCTTTCAAGCCCTCGTTACCAAAGTAGTAGCCGCCGTTGGTGAATTTCAAGTTATCAGTCTGCACGCCTCCACCGCTAAATATGATGAAGTCGGGATTGACTGCGCCAGACACTTTCCACTTCCACACGCTGTTACCATTGTCGGCTGTGCCCAGTTTGGTGGCTGTCACGCCGGGCCAGCTTGTGCCAAGATAGTCCTCGCCCTTGCCACCGTTCATCCAGGCCCATACAAATATCTGGCTGCCCCATGATACAGGTGCTTCGAAGAATGAACATCTCTCGCCCTCTTCCATCGTGCAGAACGCAGGCACACCTGCATATTTGCCGTCCTCTTCTTCCTCAGTATTTATCTCTGGATATTTGATGTTGGCAGGGTCGATACCGCTGACGTAATAGACGTAGTGATAACCGCTGATAGCTTTTTTCCAATCACCATCAGGCTTATAGCCTGCGGCCTTCGTGCCCACTACAGCGAGCAGTTTGCCTTTGGTGCCTGTTGTCTCCACAGCATAGTAGTCTTTGTTCGATGCCACATTTGTCGTAGCACTCGTATTGGTGATACCCACAGCCTTGCGCACGGTTATCATATTGGCAATTTCCTGCCTATAAGCTTTCCAGTGGGTCAGGAACACACAAGGAGTGCCGGGCATAGCCAGCATATAGGCGTTTGCTGCCAATGTGTCTTTCTTGATAGGGTCCTGATCAGCTTTGGCACGTTTCTCAGTATCATGGTTCTCAACAAAGGTCACAGCATACTGACGATAGCTACCATCTTGGTAGTTCTTGCTAACTAATGGCCAATTACCATCATTCTGTTTGTCCAGATAGGTCCAGTCGCCCCTATTAATGGCATTGCGAACCGTATAGCGGAACTGGAAGTCGAAGGCTGCACTGGTCTTTCCAGCACCATCAATCCAGTTCTTGATGGTATTGCTACTATCCCAGCACTCACCTACAGAGAACTGAGGTTTCGAGTCTTCATTATACATCTTGGTATAAGAGGCACTATAGCCTTTCACCATATCATAGCGGAATCCTGTATATCCAAGATCTTTGAGCAGGAAATTCAGATAGGCTTTGACGGCAGTCTGCACATTTTCGCTCTTATGGTCCAAGTCGCGCAATCCGTCCCAGCCTTCACCGGTATCCTTATTTTTACCCACCTTGTATCCATTCTTAGCCGCTTCGTCATCGGAGCAGATATCTTCGTAGGTCAGACTGTATGTTACGCCCTTATAGGTTTCTGAGGGGAAATCATTCCAGGTGGTCAGTGTACCACGATGGTTGATAACCACATCGGCTATGGTACCGATACCTTTTGCCTTGAAAGTGGTAATCAGTGAGCGCAACTCATCTTCTGTCCCGAAAGAGCTGTTATAATCCGTAAACCAATACAATGGGTCGTATCCCATTGACGGGTTGTAGGTGCCCTTGCCGCTCTGTGGAATCCATACCAGATCGAACACCTTCGAGAGATCATCAGCTTGTTTCTCCAAACGTGTCCACTGGGTGTCGGCAAAAGAGTCCCAAAAGAATCCCTGAAGCATCACACCATTATAATCTTTTGGCCAGCCCTGAGCCATTGAGATTACTGTTACGAGTGACAGGATAAGTGTTGAGTAGAGTTTTCTCATACGCTTTTAGTTTTTTTTGATTGTTGTTTTCTGGTGCAAAGATAAGAAAAAAGCCGCTTGGTTGTTCCCAAGTGGCTAAAAAACTGTTAGTTGCATTGCGCAAACGGTTGCACGCTTGCATGTAAACCACTCACGGTTTTCGGACGAATCGGCTGAATTCTTTCATGGCAGGGAGTGTTTTGCCTGTGTGATTGTCGAAAAGCCCACGGTTCAGCCAGCCCTTCGTCACTTCGTTGCCGAAGCCATTCTCCTCGGGGAACCACCAGAAGAGTCCTGTCACATTGTGGTGCTTGTTTAATTCCGTCACAAGTTCGTGGGTGAACTGGGTCTGACCCTCCACGCTGATAGGGTAGAACTCCGCATATTGGTCGCCCTTGGCCCAAGGGTCGCGCTCATGACTATAATAGGCGGCGGTTTCCACAATCATCACGGGCTTTTCAGGGAAGAGCCAGTTTAGCTTGTCAAGCGTACGTCCGAGGTTGGGGATGGTGCCTTGCCACATGGGGTAGTAACTGAGTCCGATGATATCGTAATCAACCTGACGGTATCGAAGCTGTTGGTAATAGTTTCGGGTGATATTCCAGTCGCCGGTCTTTTCCGTATGGATAATAATCTGTGATTTCGGACATATCTCACGACACGCCTTACAACCAGCCTTGAGGAAGTTGCATAAGATATCAAACCCCTCACTGCCTGATGGGTCAAGCTTGCCTGTCGGCCAAAGCATGCCGTTGGTAATCTCATTGCCAACCTGTATCATCTCTGGCACGATGCCAGCCCGTTTCATCGCTTGTAGCGAAGCGCGAGTGTAGGCATAGACACTGTCAGCAAGCTGTTGCTTGTTGCAGCCTTCCCACCGTTTTGGCGTGAACTGCTTGCCAGGATCGGCCCAGGTGTCGCTGTAGTGGAAATCGAGCATCACCTGCATACCGGTCTTCTTGATCTGCCGGCATAGACCTATGACGTAATTCAGATCTTGGCAGACTCCTTCGCCCTTATGTCCTTCAGGTGCATTCTGCGGGTCCACGAAGAGCCGGACGCGGATCATGTTCCATCCCTGTTGCTTGACAAATGGCAGAAATTTGACCTTGTGACCATTAAAATCTTTATAGACCGTTCCTTTTTCCTGATACGACGGCAGCAGGGAGGCATCTCCGCCAAGATACTTCTTGGTTTGTGCATTGGCAGTAAATGCCATTACCGCCAATAACATCATTAAGCATTTTCTGTTAGACATATGTTTGATCTTTGTAACAATGCTGCAAAAATACAAAAAATATTTTAGATGTGCAAGGATTCTATATGTAAAGACCTTTGTGAGGTGACACTTTGCAAAAAAGTTACACTAAGTATCACTATTTTGAAATTTGTCAACATATAGAGACAAATCATATACCATTTTCTCGGATTAATAGACATAGTGAGCCCAATAAAAGTTGCAAGCTTTGGCATAAAGAGTTATCTGCTAAAAAAGCAAAACAAGTTGTTTTGGTATGAAGGAAAGTGCCTCTATACACTGAATAAGTGCCACTTTACACAGCAAAACAAGTTGTTTTGCCATTACAAAATAGTAGTGACACTTCAAGAAAAAGTATCACTATATCTAACACGCTTATTATCTGTTAGTTAAGTTGAATAGTGATACTTTGTACTAAAATTGAAACTTTCTTTAGAATCAATTATCAGTGTCCATTCTTCAAATTGACATGAAAACTGATTATTTTTGAAGAATATTTACTCTTTAAGTCTAGCAACATAAAGTACTTTGGGCAAAGTCAATTAAAAATTTCTATATAATTGTTTGCTATGAATTAAAAGGCGGGCCGTAGTGATTGCGGCCCGCCTCATTTTAGTTTAAGAAAAGATAGGTTTCTCTTTAATATGCTAAGATCAGATACTGGAATGGAGACAGTTCGAAGTTGGCTTCCAGTTTGATGTGCTGACCAGTAACCTCATCATCAGTCTCATGTCCAACCCAGTTCTCTGGCACTTTGATGGTCTTGGGTTCATTCCTCACATTGGCGAGCACCAGGAAGCGTTCAGCAGCATCAGTCTTCTCAAACACAAGCACATCCTTGTCAGGATAAGCTGTCATCTTGCCTTTGCGTAATGCAGGATGCTCGTTGTATAGCTTGATTAGCGTTTGGTATTCCTTGTAGATCTCGGGCTTGGCGGTCCAGTCTACGGGTACGAACTTGAAGAAATTGATGGGCTCGGGGTAGCCTACCTCCTGAGAACTGTAGATGAGGGCCCCACCATGGGGGAAGATGGTGGCTACATAGGCAGCCATTGCACCACGGTCGTTGGTGAACTCTTGACAGGGTGTGGCCTCGGTGGAGTGGTCGTGGTTGGTTGTGAAACGCATCTTGACCTTGCCTGCAGGCAGACTGTCGTATTCAGCTTTATCAGCCTTGATGAGGTCGGAAACGGGAGCTCCCTTCCATACCTTCACCAGTTCGTCCTTATAGTCCCAGCCATAGTTCATGTCGAAGCCACCAACGGTGAAGTTGTCTGAACGCTTACCCTCGGCCAGCATCACAATCTGGCGGTTGCCTGCAGCAGTGCGTAGTTCATTGATGGCATCCTTCCAGAAGTCGGCAGGCACACCGTCGGCCACATCGCAGCGGAAACCGTCGATGCCTACCTCAACGATCCAGAACTTCATGGCGTCAATCATAGCTGTGCGCATGTCCTTATTATCATAGTTCAGGTCAGCCACGTCGTACCAGTCCCAGGGGCGTGGATGGATGATGGTATCAGTCTTCTCGTCGTGAGTGTACCAGTCTGGATGCTCTTTCACCCAGGGATGATCCCAGGCCGTATGGTTAGCCACCCAGTCGAGAATGATACCCATGCCGTGCTCGTGACAGACCTTTGCAAGGTTCTTGAAATCGTCAATGGTACCAAACTCAGGGGCGATGGCCTTGTAGTCGCTGATGCAGTAGGGGGAGTTCTTGCCTTTCTCGATACCGATGGGGTAGATGGGCATCACCCACATCACGTTGACGCCAAGGTCGCGGATGGAATCGATACGGGCTGCTACGGCATTCAAAGAGTTCTCTGGCGCAAACACACGGGGATTCACCTGATACATGGCGATATCCTCCACGGCGGGCATCTCGAAGGCCTTTTTTACCTCCTGCGTCGGTTTACAGGCTACGACTGTTGCCAATATGGCAATATAAAAAAACAGTTTCTTCATGTGGGATAAGTCTTTAATTGTGTTTGGAAAAAGCAGGCGGGTCGTTTGGATAAGCGGCCCGCCTGAATTATTCAGTTTAATGAAAATTACTTCTTTGTAATCTTGTAATATGCCTTTCCATCACAGTAAGCAAAGAGTTGTACGAAATAATTTCCTGCTTCTGCAATCTTGATATTTGCACCACCCTGGGTCAGAGCTTTTTCTGTGCCACCCCAGTTGATGTCCCAACCGTCATTAGCACGGAATTTCATTTCACCGGCGTCCAAATTGATGGTAGATTCCCAAGCACCTGTTTCTTTATTGTAAGTCATATCTGTGTCTGAATCCCAACCACCTTTCTGAGCAGGTCCGATAATACCGATAGTTGTAATCTTGGTCAGGCTGTATGTCAAGGTTGCTAAATCAGCGTTGACCTGATAGTAGCCAGCCTCTGCGGTAAGGTTTTTACCCTGCTCTGCTAATGTACCATCAGAGCTACCAGCACCCCAGTCTGGTGCATCCCATGAGTTTTCGTGACTACGGAACTTGAACTCGCCATCAAGATACATGAATCCAACGTATTTTCCGTCATTATTACCTCCGTACAGATAATCCACTGGGTTACCCCATCCATTATTATTACCTGCTTCGTAGAGGTACTCATCAAAATCAAGTGTCTTAACAGTGAAGGTGAAATCCATCATATCAACTATGAGTTGAATTTTCTTAGCACCCTTAGCTACCTTGAATGAATTGTCAGAACCCAAGTTGTAACGGAAGTCAAAACGGCCTTCTTTTGTCTCGCTGTCTCCTCCTACGATACCGAACAACTTAGACCAGTTGCCTTCACCAATAGCATCACAAGCTGCATCATCACCGAATGCGAACCATGTATCATCATCCTGCTTAGCGTCGAATACTACTGTGAAAACAGGATCATCGTAGACGTCCTTACCACTATGGTTAAATTTAATCAATCTGTCAGCAGCAGATTTAGCCCAGTCATTAGGACCACCAATTAGATAATATGCGGACGAAATCTGTACCTTGTTCAAAGGCGTGAACTTCACTGTGCTTTGCGCATAGTAGTTTTCTTCAGGTTTGCCGACAATGGCCTCAGAAGTACCTCCTGTCACAGTATAGAGAACAGTGCGGACGTGCAAATCGGTGGTAGCCGGATTGCGTGTAATCTCATTGAAGTAGCTGTTTTGCAAGAGATTAGGGTTGACGCTGATTTCGCTAGAACCGTCAAGGCTATTTGCGTCCAGAACAATCGAGTTTGCGAAGTCGGCGTCCTTGGAGAACTCCACTTGAGCCTTTAGGATGGTATTGGCTGGCATAGCGCCTTCTTTCACAGTTGCAGTACCGATGGGAATAGCCTTTGTAGTGCCAGCTGCCTCATCAAAATAATCTGCAAGGTTGATGGTAGTGGGTGTTGTGTTAGCCACAGTGACATCGCTAGCCTGAAGCTGGCTTTCTTGCGCATTGGTCTGCGGGCTGAAGATGGTCTCGAAGTCCTGGTTACAGGATACAAGTCCACTGCTGAGCAGAGCCATGATATATAAACTAACTTTTTTCATCTTCTTTTTCATTTGATTATACGATCATTCTATTACGGATGAATTAATTGAGAAGCTCGAACTTAACGGTTCTGTTATTCATATCTACTGTGATATCAAGTTTTCCACCGGGGAAACCAAGGAATGTCCATGAACCTTTACCAGGCATGCAGGTACCTGAGTGGGGGAGGGTAAATTCTTTAGCTTCGTCCTTTGCCTGATGACCAATAGAGCCTTCTGGAGCATCATCGCTACCCCAACCTGTCAGTTTGCTGTAGAAGCGGAAGGTCAAATCTCCTTCTGGCATTTCAACAACACCTTTGAAGACATTGCTACCGATTTCTGTCTCTGTGATAAACCATCCACCGTCAATCAGCGTCTGCTTGTTGCTGCCTGAAGGTTCTGGCCAACCACAGCAGGAACCAATAACATAGAGCGTACCTTTGGTTGGAACGTTACAGTATGCAGCCATGTGCTTGAAACTGACAGTGTTCGAGGTGATACTGGTTCCATCAATCTCCTGTGAGGTCGTGGTCTGGATATTAGCAGTAACACGCATGATAACCTCGCGGAATCCCATATCTATATAGTCATCCTCGGTTTTAAAGCCGTCGAGTTTGCAGAGAACCTTGGCAATCTCTTCGCCACTGAGGTTAACATTGCATGAAGTGAAGCCAGATTCCAGGAAATCACCCCATTTTTCAGTACCATTCTCGTTCAGACCTACTTGAACCTTATAGTTCACTACAGTATTAACGCCGTAGTCGGGTTGGGTCCAAGTAAGATTGACAGTATTCTCTGGAGAAAGCTGGATATACTGATCTGCTACAGCCGATGTGTTCACCACAAAAGTCTTAGCGGTGTGATTCGGACCGAGCTTGGGATTGTCGTCGCGGTCGGAATCACATGCAACAAACAACATGGCAAAAACAGCGAACAACACGCTACTCTTGAAATATTTTGTTTTCATATCACTTATCTTATTTTATTATCTGCTAAAGAATTAATAGCCTGAATTCTGAGTCAGGTTGGTGTTCGAAATAACATCACTCGAAGCCAGTGGGAACAGATTATACTTGCTATCTACGCCATGAGGGGTGCCTACATTGCTGTTCATACCCTTATGAGACCAGAGATAGCTACTTGATGTAAGGAGCCCGAAGCGAACAAGGTCGCTACGACGATGACACTCCCAGGCCAGCTCACGGGCACGTTCATCGAGGATGTTACCCCTTGTGGGGGCGGCGATTGGTGCAACACCAGCACGCTCACGAATTTCGTTGAACTTGGCAACACCGCCGCAGCTGACACCACCAAGAACCTCACACTCAGCCATCATCAGATAGACGTCACCCAGGCGGAAGACGGGGAAGTCGGTGTCGGGGAAGGAGTTTGCATCGGGCAGAACGCTACGGTCGGCCTTCAGGTTAGTGAATTTAGTAAATGCGTAGCCACTGGCGAAATCGCTGATGTCAGTAATCTCCTTTGATTGTCCTGTGGTAAAGAAGGTAGCACGCTGGTCACCTTCCTCAAACTTATCGACGAATTGTGGTGTTACGCGAATACCACCCCAACCGTTTCCACCAAGTCCGTAGTCTGCGTATGACATCTTACCACCCACTTGTGCGTTGATGATGTAGGTCGTACCACCGTATGCCTGGGTGTTGATGTGGTCTTGATATACGCTGAAGATAATTTCATGGCCTACGCCCAGCATCTGGTCGTTGTCGGCGCAGAAGAGCTTCCAATAGTCGTTCGCATTCTCCAGCTTGTAGCCCAGATCAATAATCTTCTGGCAGTACTCTGCACATTTCTGGTAGTTTTCTGAACCTGTATAAATCTTGGCATTCAGATAAAGCTTTGCAAGAATCATATAGCACAGACCCTTTCCAGCGCGATATTTCTCAGGATTTGCGGGAAGGACTTCTGCTGCCTCTTCCATATCTTTCACGAGCCAGTTGAAAAGCTCAGAGCGTGAGATCTGGCTGGGTTTTGCACCATCTAGTTCTGATTTCTCATCCGTGAATGGGACGTTACCGAACATATCTATGGCATGCAAATAACTTAGTCCGCGAATGGCACGAGCCTCAGCGCGATACTGTTGCATAAGCGCGTCATTGCTGCCTGACTTGTCAATCTGGCGGATAACCTCATTACAGATTGAGATCTGATAGAATATGCGGCTGTAACAAGCACTTACGAACACGTCGCTTGAGGTCCACTGCAGTCCGTGAAGATCCTTCAGTGTCTGGTCGTTCCAACCGATAACAGCCTCGTCTGTGGGCAGCTCCTGCAAGTTGAATAGGGCACGCAGATACTGGCCAAAACCGCCGTCAATACCTTTAATGTCGGGATCGCCACTATCACCGTCGGGTGAACTTACTGACAGGCCTGAGTAGCATTTTGCCAGCATTTGGTTATATGCCTCAGTACTCGAGAGTACGTTTTCCGGCGTGTCGAGGTTGGGGTCGATGGGGGTGACATTGAGGTCGCCCGTACATGCTGTCAGCGACACGGCGGTAGCAAAGGCAAAACTATAAATTCCGTTTTTCTTTATGTTGAATTTCATATTCTTGTCCTCCTATTTGTTAAAAGTTAAAGCTTGCACCTAAGATAAAGTTGCGTGAGCGGGGATACATGTTGTTGTCGATACCACCTGCAACCTCAGGATCTACACCGTCATAGTTTGTGATGGTAAAGATGTTTTGTGCGGTAAAGTTAACACGTACCCAAGGTGCAATGTTGTATGCCAGTGTCACCTTGTCTAGTTTCAGGAATGAAGCGTTCTGAACATAGTAGTCGCTCTTATACTGTGCCTGTGAGAAGTTGCTGTAAGGAGCAGTTGCCACACGGTTGCAGATAAAGTTGTTGGTCCACATGTCGGCCTTCATCTCTGTATTAGATGCCACATTGTTATATACATAGTTGCCAAGACTTGAACGGAATGATGCAGAGAGTGTCCACTTCTTGTAGCTAAGCTCAGTGTTCAGTCCGATATTCACGTCTGCATCGGGTTTGTAGTAAACATAGCGGTCGTCGTCGGTAATCTGTCCGTCGTGGTTACGATCCACATAGACACCCTCAAGTGGCTTGCCATTCTCGTCGTAAACCTGCTGGAATACGAAGAATGAGTTGATGGGGTTGCCTACCTGCTGTATCTGGATCTTGTTACCTACACCGCCTGAGATACCACCCGTCTCAACACCCAGGTAGGTAGGATCGTCGCTGGCAGTCAGTTTGGTAATCTTATTCTTGTTGTAGGCAATGTTTACACCGATTTCCCAGCGCAGATCCTTCTTCTCGATGGGCACTACGTTCAGTGCACCTTCTATACCCTTATTCTCCATATCGCCAACGTTCATCAGCAGATAGTTGGTAAGGTTAGTACCAGAAGCCACAGGAACTTCGTTCAGCAGGTCCTTTGTCGTGCGCTTGTAAATATCAATGCTACCATTGATGCGGTTGCGTGCGAAACCAAAGTCCAAACCGATGTTATAGGTTGAGGTCTCCTCCCACTTGATTTGAGAGGCATAGCCTTTCGGAGTGATTGGGGTAATGACTGTGTTGCCAAGCTGATAGAGAGAACCTGCCTGGTTGGTATGAACAGTCGGGATTGAGGGATAGTCACCTTGGTTGATATTCTGCTGACCAGTGATACCATAACCCAGACGGAGCTTTAAGTTAGAAAGCCAATCCACATTCTTCATGAATGGCTCTTCGCTGATACGCCATGCCAGAGCTGCTGATGGGAACAGACCCCACTTGTTGTTCTGGAAACGTGATGTACCGTCATCACGAAGTGTGAAGGTAAGGAGGTAGCGGTCCATTAAAGTGTAGTTCAAACGTCCGTAGAATGATACGAGGTAGCTTTCCGTCTTGAAGAGCGGGGTTGTAGAGAACTCCTTACCGCTACCGTCATTGGCTACTTTATAGTCGGTCGTTTTGTTGAAGAAGTGCTGCCAGCTGTAACCGGCCAGTACGTCAAAACGGCTGTAGATCTCCTTCAGTTCTCTTGCGTATGCCAGATAGAACTCCAAGGTCTGGTCACGGCGCATCTGAGTGTATTTCTCCCAAAGACCAGATCCGTTTTCGGTCTTGTTGTGATAGGAAATCTCGCTTCCCTTATCAGTAACATTCCAGCCAGAGGTCGTTGAGATATCGAGACCCAGGTTCAGGTTGGCACGCAGGCCATCAAGGAACTTGAACTTATAGTCGAACTGAGCGTTACCCACGAAACGGCGGATGTATGAATCCTTGTTCTGCTCGTAAAGCATTGCCACAGGGTTCAGTGTTGACATCGTGTTAGGTGCACCATTGCTCTCCCAGCGGAAATAGCTGCCGTCAGCCTTGTTTACTGGCTGCAGAGGGTTGTACTGTACAGCTGCGCCAATCGCACCTTCATCGGCAAAAGAGTTGTGAGAGAATACGCCCTTACCATTCAGGTTGATGGTCAGACGATCGTCAAGCAAAGTCGGCGTAAGGTTGAATCCTACAGTGGTACGATTCATGTTAGAGGTCTTCAAGTTACCTTCGTTGTTCAGGAATCCTGCACTTACACGGTATGGCATTTTGAAGTTGCCCCCCTTTGAAACATAGCCACCAGTAACGCTGGCGTTGATTTCCTCAGCAAAAGTGCTGTGGTAGATCTCGTCCTGCCAGTTGGTATTAGCATTACCCAGGGCAGCAACAGCATCGGCGTTATCGCCATAGTTTGCCATAAAGAAATCGCGGAATGCACCAGCATCCAATACGTCAACTTTCTTGGCAACGGTCTTGAAAGTACCACTCATATCCACATTAATGCGAGGCTTGGCCCCTGCCTTACCTTTTTTAGTGGTAATCAAGATCACACCATTAGAAGCACGGCTACCATAGATGGCAGTGGCAGATGCATCTTTCAGAATTGAGAAACTCTCGATGTCATTTGGGTTAATGGTATTTAGCACGTCACCACCAGAAATATCTGTGGAGCTAATGGGCAGACCGTCAATAACAATCAGAGGGTCGTTAGAAGCTGAAAGTGACGAACCGCCGCGGATGCGGATTGTTGATCCTGCACCAGGAGCACCACCGTTGGTGGTAATCTGCACACCTGGCGTCTTACCTTGTAACAGATCGGCTGGCGATGTGGCTAAACCCTTGTTCAACTGGTCGGCTTCAACCGACATGACCGAACCGGTTGCATCGCTCTTTCGAACGGTTCCATAACCGATAACCACAACGTCCTGCAGAACCTGTGCGTCATCCTGCAACGTTACAACTAAGTTAGGAGCGGCCTTTACCTTGGCGTCTTGATAGCCAACATAAGTAATGGTAATGTCTGCACCCTGATTAGCTTTCAGCACGAAATTACCGTCGAAATCAGATACGGTGGCCGTCTGTGTACCGTCCACACGTACAGTTGCGCCGATAATGGGTTCGCCTGTAGCATCTTTCACATGGCCTTTTACCTCAATCTGGGCAAAGGCACCTACCGATAGGAATAAGCCTAGCAAAAGGCCGAGCATCCTTAGCGGGATTTGAATGTTTACCTGCTTCATCATTACGTTTAAATTAGAGTTAATTTTGTATATGTTATATTGTCTGTCAGCTATTTAGGCTCTCGTTTTCGTTGCAAAGATAGTGCAGATTTCGATACGTTGTACTTTTTTTGCACTAAATTACACAATTCTGCCGTGCAAACGTTTGCATTGACATATATCAATAATAATAGGTGGGAATAGTTGTATATCTAAAGGTTTTTTGTAACTTTGCATCACCGATAGTTAAAAGCTGATGGACGAGAAAGCGCCAATGACAATGAAGGATATCGCTCGGGAGTTCGGAATTTCTGTAGCGACGGTGTCTCGTGCCCTTAAGGATTCGCCTCGTATCAGCGAGGAGCGACGACGGGCCATCCAGCAGTATGCCCGTGAGCATAACTTCTATCCGAGTGCCATTGGAGAGGCGCTCCGTCACAGTCGGGTGATGCCCCAGCGTGTCATCGGTGTCATCGTGCCTGAGTTCACGCATTACTATTTCTCGTCCATCCTGACGGGCATCGAGGAGGCCGCGGCAGCGCGTGGCTACCGTATCATGGTGGCACTCAGCGGTGAACAGTATGAGCGCGAGGCCCGCATCTGTGAGAACTTCCACCGGTATAAGGTCTGCGGCGTCATCGTCTCTCAGGCTAAGGACACGAAGAACTACGACCACTATCAGAAACTGCTCGATGCCGGAATCCCCATGGTGTTCTACGACCGTATCTGTACGGGTGTGAACGCCAGTCGTGTGGTGGTGGATGACTATATGGGCGCCTATAATGCCGTGACACATCTGATTGAGACCGGATGCAGGCGGATAGCCTTCTACGGCAGTCCGATGCAGCTCGAGATCTCGAAGAACCGCTATAATGGCTATAAGGATGCCCTTCTGAAGCATGGCATGAAAATCGATGAGTCTATTATCGGTGTCTGCGATAACCGGGCTGATGCGGAAGTGTTCACGCCAAAACTGATGGCACTCGACAATCCGCCCGATGCTTTCTTCGCCGTCAACGATGATACGGCCATCGGCATCCTCTACACCGTGAAGCATGCCGGCTATCGGGTGCCTGAAGACATCTCCATCTGTGGCTTTACAAATGGACAGCGGGCCGTGGCCTGTGACCCGATGCTTACTACTGTGGAGCAGCGTGGTCATCGGGTGGGTGAGGAAGCTGCCGAGATTTTGATGGACAAGGTGGAAGGGCTGGCTCCTATGGAAAAGGTTGAAAAGCGTGTTGTCCGTACCCGTCTGATCATTCGTGGCACAACTCGATAAGTATAAATTTGTAAAACTTAACAGAAAAGTATATGAAGCAAAAACCAGATCTCTCCTTTTGGAAGTTATGGAACCTGAGTTTCGGGTTCTTCGGTGTACAGATAGCCTATGCCTTACAGAGTGCAAATATCTCGCGTATATTCCGCACACTGGGTGCTGATCCTCACTCTCTGAGCTTCTTCTGGATATTGCCCCCGTTGATGGGTATCCTGGTACAGCCAATTGTAGGTACACTAAGTGATAAGACTTGGACCCGCTTCGGTCGTCGCGTACCTTATTTATTTATAGGAGCTGCTGTGGCTGTGGCTGTGATGTGCTTGTTGCCCAATGCCGGCTCATTCGGAATGGCGGTGGGTGCAGCCCTGATTTTCGGACTGGTGGCCCTGATGTTGCTCGATACGAGTATTAACATGGCTATGCAGCCCTTCAAGATGTTGGTGGGCGATATGGTCAACGAGAAGCAGAAAGCCAAAGCCTACTCTATTCAGTCGTTCCTCTGTAATGCAGGTTCGGTGGTAGGTTTCCTTTTCCCCTTTGTGTTCACTTGGATCGGACTGAAGAACGTGGCCCCAGAGGGCGTAGTGCCTGATTCAGTTATCTGGTCGTTCTATTGTGGCGCGGCCATCCTCATCCTTTGTGTACTCTACACCACCATGAAGGTTAAAGAGTGGAATCCGCAGGAATACAAGGAATACAATCCCGTTTCGGAAGAAAAAGAAGACTCTGCCAATTGGATCAGCCTGCTAAAGAATGCGCCTTCCACATTCTGGAAGGTCGGCTTGGTGCAGTTCTTCTGTTGGGCTGGTATGCTTTATATGTGGACTTATGTGGTGGATGCTGTGTCAGAAACCGTCTGGGGCACCATCGATCCTACTACAGATGCCTATCAGGAGGCAGCCAACTGGACGGGTGTGCTGTATGCCATCCAGGCTATGGGTTCTGTTGCTTGGGCTGCGATGCTGCCACGCTTTAGCAATACGAAGTTGGCTTACAGCGTCAGTCTGATACTGGGAGGCCTGGGATTCCTGCTCATTCCGTTTATCCCCGATATGTACGGGCAGATTGTACCCTTCCTGCTCATTGGCTGCGGTTGGGCAGCGATGTTAGCCATGCCCTTTACGTTTGTCACGAATGCCCTGCAGGGCTACGGACACATGGGTGCCTACCTTGGTCTGTTTAATGGTACCATCTGTGTACCCCAGATTGTGGCTGCTATCTGTGGCGGTACCATACTCTCGCTGGTGGGTCACCATCAATCTACAATGATGATCGTTGCTGGTGTCAGTTTCCTGATCGGTGCAGCGTGTGTTTTCGTCATCAATACCAAGAAATAAGTAGAGGGGCAGAGCATCATTCTGCCCCTTTTTTGCACCAAACTACTAACTATTTATATATAATATGTTGTGGAGTTTCGATGCGAAGACTAATACGTTGACGGCTAATGGTGTAGAACTGCTATTGCAGAGAGAATGTGACTGGGAGTCCAGTCCTCGTAAGGCTACAATCGTTTATGCCGGTATCAACGGCAAAAAGACTTATTGGGGAAGGAAGCAATTTTAGTTAGCCAGCGATAGTGCGACGCTCAATATCAGGTTGACGTTAGCCAGCGTTCCGCTCACATCCCAGTCTTCACGATATTCGTCGCATGGTTTGTGATACCATACGGGCATCGGGTATTTGTTAGGCTTGTTCATATCCACAGGATGCTGACCGTTCTCAAGCACCACGGCTGGCACACCTTTTTTTACGAAGTTGTAATGATCGGAACGGAAGAACCAGCCGTCAGAGTTGTCATCGTCAAAGTAGATATATCTGCCTTGAGCAGCAGCTGCAGCGGTGTAATACTTGTCCAAAGGGCTCTTTCCACCACCCAGTATCACCACATCACGCGTTAGTTCCGCCGGACCGATACTCTCAAAATTCAGGCAGGCCACCGTCTTTTTCAGCTCTACGGCAGGATGTGCACAATAGAACTCCGAACCGAATAGTCCGCTCTCTTCCGACGAGGGGAAGAGGAAGAGCAGGCTTCTGCTAGTTCTGGGTAACTCCTTCATCTTCTTGGCTGTAAGCAGCGCACCAGCCATACCAGAGGCATTGTCGGCAGCACCATTATAGATGGTGTCGCCATGTTCGTCGGGCTTCCCTATACCCAGATGATCCCAATGGGCACTCAGCACCACGGCCTCTCCGTCTGTCTGCGACCCTCGCAGCATGCCACCTACGTTTTGTGTCTGCTTGATATTGTATGTAGCACACATCTTCATGTCGCCTTTCACGTTCAGCGAGAAGCTTTTGAATCCTGGTCTTTTGGCTTCTGCTATTGCCTTGTCCATATCCATCCCGGCAGCATCAAACAGTTTTCGGGCTCCATGCTCATGCAACCAACCTTTGACGGCCAACTCATCAGCGTTTCGGGTGTCGGGGTTATACAGGGCAAGATTATCCGTCAAGTGACCATTCACGCAGACATGCCATCCGTAGCTGGCAGCCTCCGTGTTGTGGAGCACCAGACAACCTGCAGCCCCTTGTCGGCGAGCCTCCTCAAACTTATAGACCCATCGTCCGTAATAGGTCATGTTTCGTCCCCTGAACAACTGACTGTCGTAATAGCCGGGGTCGTTCACCATCGCGATGACGATCTTCCCCTTCACGTCAATCCCTGCATAGTCGTTCCATCCATACTCTGGAGCATGGATGCCAAAACCGCAGAACACGTATTCAGCCTGCCTCAGGTCAATCTTTTCCGTAGCACGGGCTGTCCACACCACTGCATCGTCGGGATAGCGTAGCTCAGCCTTCTTGCGGCCTTTTACAGAGAACTTATTGTCCATTGGCTTAGCAGTAACCGCAATCAGGTTGAACGGTTGAAACCAACTCCCGTCAAAGGCAGGCTCCAGACCCATTTCTTCCAATTGTCTGGCAAGGTAGTTCACCGTCTTGTCTTCATAGGTCGTCATGGGCTTGCGTCCGCCAAACTCATCTGATGCCAACACCTTGACCCACTCTCTCAGCAATTGCTCATCGCTATCAGTTTTCAGTTGCGACTGCGGTATTTGTGCTTGGACGGCTGTAAGGCACATTACCACAACCGCCATTGCCATGATCATTCGTTTCATATAGGTATAGTTTTTATACATCTTGCCTGCAAAGATAGTGAATTTTTTTAATAAGTTTATCTTGTATTGTGGTTTTTCCAAAAAAATGTTGTATCTTTGCCCACAACTAAATGACTGACGAATGAAAAGGTTGCAACTATGGCTATGTGTTGCTTTTCTACTCTGTAGCACAGGTATCACAAAAGCCCAAAAGCTGGTGTTCACTCCGCAGTGGACTGCTCAGGCGCAGTTCGTGGGCTATTATGTGGCCAGTAGTAAAGGCTTCTATCAGGAAGCTGGGCTCGATGTGACCATTAAGCATCCTTCCGCTTCGAAGGCGAGCAGTGACTATCTGTTGGAGGGCGACAGCCAATTTGCCACACTGAACCTGGTGACGGCGATGACGCTGATTGACAAGGGTGCTAAATTGGTGAATATTCTGCAGGTGTCGCAGCAGAACAACCTATTGATCGTTTCTCACACTCCGCTGAATGGCAAGGAGAGCCTGAAAGGCAAAAAGGTGGGCTATTGGCGGGTTGGTTTCGGTGAGCTTCCAATAGCTATGGATAAGAAATACGAACTTGGCATCGAGTGGATCCCTTTTCTCTCGAGCATCAATCTTTTCATCTCCAAGGCCATCGATGCGACGTTGGCGATGAGCTATAATGAACTTTTCCAACTGAGGATGGCTGGACAGCGCATCAAGGATAATCAGCTCTTGTATATGCGTGATATCGGTTATAACGTGCCGGAAGACGGGGTGTATGTGACAGCCGACTTCTATCATAAGAATAAGGACACCGTGATGAAGTTTGTAGAGGCTAGCCGTAAGGGCTGGGAATGGGCTATGGAGCATCCGGAGGAAGCGCTCGATATCGTGATGCTTACGATGAAGCAGGATGGTACTAGCGGCAACATCATCTCACAGGAGTGGATGATGAAGGAAATTCTGAAGCAAGTGGCTGATAAGGATACAGGCAAACGTTCCTATAGGTTGGAGCCGCACTCGCTGGATCTGGCCAATCGCATCTTGTTGGAGAGTGGACTTATCAAAAAGGGAATCACTTATAGGCAGATAACACAATTATGATCATATCAAGATTGCATAAAATATCACATTCGCTACATGCGAGGCTGACGCTGTGGGTCATGCTGACGGTAGTGGCTGTTTTCGCGATTGTTACCCTCGTCATTACCAATGTCACACGTAAGGCGTTCCTGAACAGCTCAGAGGAGAATGCGAAGAGCAGGATAGAGATTGCCAACCAACGCATTAACAGTGTGCTTGTAGGTGTGGAGGGTGCTATCGAAAATGTGGCTCCTGAGGTGTTGGATCACTTGGATAAACCTGACTTGTTATATGGCGTGGTACGTCAAGTACTGGAACGTAACCCTAGCATCATAGGTTCTGCGATAGCTTTTGAGCCCAACTACTTTCCTCAGAAGGGTAAACTTTTCTCACCTTATGCCTACCGGACCGTGAACGGTACTATCGCTACGAAACAGTTGGGGACATCAGAGTATGAATATCATAGTATGGACTGGTATCAGATTCCGAAGTTGTTGAAGAAGAACTACTGGAGTGAACCTTATTACGACACGGGTGGTGGTGAGCAGATGATGACCACCTATTCGTACCCTGTGTATGATAAGGCTGGTAACATGATTGCTGTCCTTACAGCTGACGTGTCGCTGAACTGGCTGAGAGAACTGGTGAGGAAGAGTGACATCGAATTGAACAGTAAACTTCTAGGCGAGCAGGTCGAAGATACGGTCGGCGTGGAGATGGGAGAGGAGTTCTTATCGAATCATGCCTACTCGTTTATTATCGGCCGGGGAGCTAGCTATATCACACATCCCATGAGTGAGCGTATCCTCAGTGATACCTATTTCACCTATTCGATGGAGAACAACGACTCGGTGGATATGCAGATTGGTTATGATATGGTGGATGGTCTGTCGGGTATGCATGAAATTAATCGAGACGGTATCAATTTCCTTATCTGTTATGCGCCCATCGAGCGAACTGGGTGGTCGATGGCGACAGTGATGCCGGCCAGTATTATTTATGGTAGTTCGCGGCTCCTCACCTTCCTGATTATTTTCATTATGCTGGCCGGACTAGTGGTGCTCTTCTTGATCTGTAACTCAGTGGTGAAACGTATTACAAGACCGTTGGCTCGTTTTGCCATTTCTGCCGACGAGGTCGCAAAGGGTAATCTGAATGCAACACTGCCTGATATTAAGACCAAAGATGAAATGGCCCGTCTTAGGCAGTCGTTCTCCTTGATGCAGGTCTCGTTGCGTGAACAAATGGAAGAGCTGCGACAGACCACATCCTCAAAGGCGGCTATCGAGAGTGAGCTGAAGGTTGCCAGTGACATTCAGATGTCGATGCTGCCGAAGATATTCCCTGCCTATCCGGAGCGCGATGATATTGACATCTATGGTCAGCTGACACCGGCGAAAGCGGTGGGTGGCGACCTCTTTGATTTCTTCATCCGCGACGAGAAATTGTTCTTCTGTATCGGTGACGTCTCGGGTAAGGGAGTGCCTGCGGCCCTGGTGATGGCTGTCACACGTGCGCAATTCCGTACGGTCTCTGCTCATGAGTCACAGCCAGAACGTATTGTCGCTCGTTTGAATGAGACGATGAGTGAAGGCAACGACTCAAATATGTTTGTGACGCTCTTCTTAGGTGTGCTTGATCTGCCGACGGGGCGCCTGCGCTATTGTAATGCTGGTCATGACTCGCCATTGCTGATTGGTTCGAACATGGGTATGCTACCGTGTGAATCAAATCTGCCTCTCGGCGTGATGGATGACTGGAAGTTCGTTGCACAGGAAACGCTGATCGACCCGAATACCACCATCTTCCTCTATACCGACGGACTGACCGAGGCAGAGAATCTTGACCATGCCCTGTTTGCGGAGGAGCGGATTATAGAAGTCACGCGTAAGGCATTGGAGGCGAACCATCACACGCCAGCCCGTCTTGTGGAGGACATGACAAAGGCGGTAAAAGAGTTTGTGAATGGGGCAGAGCAGAGCGATGACCTGACGTTGCTCGCCATTCAATATACGAAGCACCAACTTGATGTGCGTTATCAGCGGAGTATCACTCTGAGCAATGATATCGAGGAAGTGCCGCAGCTGGCAGAATTCGTCGATCATGTGTGTGAGGCCATGGGCTTCGACGAGGCCACCAGTATGCAGATGAACCTTGCCATAGAAGAGGCTGTAGTAAACGTGATGAACTATGCTTATCCGGAGGGAACGAAGGGTAATGTGAATATTGAAGTGCAGGCGAATGATGTCAGACTGAAGTTTGTCATCTCCGACAATGGCAAACGCTTTGATCCCACAACGGTAGCTGCCGTTGACACGACATTGTCTGCAGAGGAGCGTTCAATCGGTGGTCTTGGTATCTTCCTCGTGCGCCAGTTGATGGATAGTGTGAACTATGAGCGCATAGGTGGTTTTAACGTCTTGACCCTGCGCAAGAAACTAGTTCCGGCCAACCATCAGCCGTCCAACTGATAGGTTGCTGGATGAGGATGGCAGCTCCCTTATGGGCAGTGCTATAGCCGTGACAGATGAAGATGTCCTCTTTGTTGATGGTATAGGCTGCACAGTGACCTGCTGCTTCAAACGTCTTCTTGTCGCCTTCGATGAAAAGCGTTCCACCACCGTTAGCCATGTCTTTGCCTTCACGGTCGAGATAGGGTCCATCGACAGTCTTGCTTCGCCCTACGGCAACCCGGTAGGTGCTTTTCTCACCTCGGCAGCAATAGTCCCACGATACAAACAGATAATACCAGCCACCATGCTTGAAGATAAACGGTGCCTCGATGGCATTTGTACCCGCATATTTTGAGGTTGGATTGGGCTCTGCAGGCTTATAGCTTGGGTCATAGCGACGGGCAATTGTACGAGGCTTCTCGCCTTTGGCGATGTGCATTGTCGTATTGAGGCGAGCCAGTTGGATACCATCCCAGAAGGATCCCCATACAAGCCAAGGTTGGTCTTGATCATCAACGACGAAGTTAGGATCGATGGCGTTCCAGTTGTCTCGTTTCTCGCGAGATGTAACGATGCAACCCTCATCCTCCCAGACAGGGAATGATAGTGAACGATTACTCAGCAGACCGATGGCAGAACCGTTTTTGCCAAAGGTCGAACAGCTGTAGGCGAGCCACCATTTGCCGTGATACTTAATCACGTCGGGCGCCCAAACGTGCAGACGGAAACCTGGCACAGAGTCCATTGCCCACTTTGGAATGACACTCATCACAGGCTCGGCCTTCACCGTCCAGGTCTTTCGGTCCTTTGAGGTCATGTGAGAGATTCCCATCCCCGTTGCATAGATATGATAGGTACTATCCTCATATGCCATGACGGGATCGTGTACCATCGGTGTCTCAGTGGTGAATGACTCGTGTTTGAAATGGCGAGGCTGTGCCTCTGCGCACAGTGAGATGCATAGACAAAATGTTGCCAATAAAAGGAACCTATTCATTTCCATAATTAGTTTTTGTTTATCGGTTGCAAAATTACAAAAAAAACTTGATATCAGTCACATTAATGCTGATATTTCAAAACGGGTAGTTTCGGTGAGCAATACCACCCTTATGGCAAACCCAAAAGTCCCTTTTACAATAAATGCACTAGTCGATTATAATAAAGAGGTAGTGTGTGCGTTATAATATATAGAGCAGATGAAATAAGGCAATAATGTGATTGAAAAATAATATAACGAACAGATGACAATGAGACAACTACTTTTTTTTATGCTGATGGCATGTAGCCTGACTGGCTTGGCGCAGTCCAAGTCATGGACGGCTGACAATGGTAACGGAACCTTTACAAATCCGCTCTTCTACGACGAGTTCTCTGACCCAGATATCCTGCGCGTGGGTGATGACTACTATCTGGCCGGTACTACGATGCATGCCGTACCGGGACTCGTTATCCTCCATTCCAAGGACCTGGTGAACTGGGAGAATATCAGCTATTGCTTTGACCGCTTCGATTTCGACGACGATGCCTTTTCGCTGAAGAACCATCAGGAGATCTACGGTCAGGGAGTCTGGGCACCTGCTATTCGCTATGCGAATGGGCAGTTCTATGTGTTTACAAATATCAACGGCAAGGGCTTGCAATGCTATACTGCCAAGGATATTCGGGGTCCATGGAAGCACCATAACATGCAAGGACGTATCTATGATCTTAGCGTACTTTTCGATGACGATGGGAAAATTTATGCCATTCACGGCTACGGTGAAGTGAAATGTACGGAGCTGAAGTCAGATATGAGCGGTCCTATCGAGGAGACAGAACGCACGATTATCCCCGAAGGCAATGCAGTGGGAGAGGGTCATCACATGTATAAGATCAATGGGATGTACTATCTGATATCTACCGACTATCGACCCAACGGACGTACGCTTTGTTCTCGTTCGAAGAGCATCTGGGGCCCCTACGAGACCATCACCATTACTGCCGACGAGACTTTCGGCTATCATGCCGCCTCATTGACTCAGGTGCCCCGGGGTGAGCAGTATCGCATCGGACATGACGGTACGAAGTTCGGTATCCCTGAAGTGGATAAGGATGCCACGGCTTGTACCAATATCCATCAGGGTGGCATCGTCGAAGACCAGAGCGGACAATGGTGGGCACTGCTGATGATGGATTTCCATTCCATCGGTCGTACTGTCACCCTTGCACCGATTACTTGGAAAGACGGTTGGCCTATGTTGGGACTAGAAGGAAATCTTGGTCGTGCACCTCGCACTTGGATGAAACCGAATATTCCTGGAAGCGTTGCTGATGCCAGTCAGGCTAAGGCTCCTTATGAGCGCAGTGAGAACTTCAACGGGAAGGCACTTGGTCGCGTATGGCAGTGGAATCATAATCCCGACGACACGAAGTGGAGTTTGAAGAATGGTCGTCTTCGCCTGCTGTCGATGCCTGCCGAACAACTGATGTGGGCCCGGAATTCGCTAACACAGCGCGTCATCGGCCCTACCTCTATTACCACTGTTGAATTGTACACGAAGGGACTGAAAGATGGCGATGTGGCAGGACTGGGTAATATCAATGTACCCTGCTCGTGGATTGGCATCGTGAAGGATGGCAGGCAATCGACCCTGCGCTGTTTCGAGCAGGCCACCAACGACACCATTGACACCCCATTCAACGGTGATAAGATTTTCCTTCGTATGGTGGGTGACTACGATCACGACCGTGCGCATTACGAATATTCACTTAATGGTACAGATTTCAAGCAGCTGGGGCGTGAGATGCCCTTGAGTTATCAGTTGATATCTTTTCAAGGCTCTCGCCATGCGCTGTTTACTTTCAATCATAAGGGTGCGAAAGGCGGATATGCCGAATTCGATAACTTTACGGTCGAGGAGCCGATGGCCGACCGCACTGGCAATATCCCCTATGGTAAGTCGTTCCGCATCATCAACCTCGCTACCGGCAAGCCTGCCATTGCCTTGGAGCATGGGCTGCTCTATGATACAGATGCCAAGGACCACTCTAAACTGACCCGCTTCCGTATCATTGACAAAGGACAGGGTAAGGTCATCCTGCGGTGCGAAGATGGTCGTTATGTCTTCTGTGCTGGTTATGGTATTGCTGGTGATGTGCGCCTGACAGCGGATGAATCGAAGGCCGAGGTGTTCCTTTGGCAAGACTATCTGAACCACGAGTTCATGCTCATGTCGATGCGCACGCATAAATATATCGGCAAGAGTCCTACCACGGGTAGCCCCTATTCGATGGATTTCGTTGGTGCTGACCCCGCACGTCGGAACGGTGCAGTCCTGCGCTGGGAAGAATGATGAAAGAAAATAAAGGCTTCGGAATCTCCGAAGCCTTTATCGTTAATATAGCAGTAGTAGTCCCGCTAAGCCTGCATAGCAGATCATGCGGATGGGGTTGATTTTTAGGTAGCCTGTGCCAAAGGCGGTAGCTATGAGTAGGGCACAACTGATGAAGAACTGCCACGGATTTTCCATCGGGGTGGAAAAATTCTCCTTGTTGCAGAGTAGCAAGGTCGCAGCTGCCAGGAGTCCCACAACAGCAGGTCGGAGTCCGATAAAGATAGATTGTACCAGGTGGGTGTTCATATACTTCATGAACATCTTACTGATGAGTATCATCAAGATAAGTGACGGCAGCACCAAAGCGAAAGTAGAGGTGGCTGAGCCGAGGATGGCCATCATATTGCCATAACCCGCATTATGGATGGCCGTATAACCGCAGTAGGTGGCGGAGTTGATGCCGATGGGGCCAGGAGTCATCTGTGAGATGGCCACAATGTCTGTGAATTCTGCTGTAGAGAGCCAGTGGTGCGTCTCAACAGTCTCATGCTGAATGAGCGAGAGCATGCCATAGCCACCACCGAAACCAAAGAGTCCTATCTCAAAGAAGGTAATGAACAACGATAGAAAAATCATGTCTCTGTAGGTTTAATGTACATGCCATAGATGTAGCCAGCTACGGCTGCAATGATAATAATATAAATAGGTGAGACGCCAAGTGCCCAGATGGCGAGGGCACAAGCGACGGGAATCCAACAGTTGGCCCATCCGATTTTTGCGCTCTGGGCGAGGCGAAAAGTGGGCACGGCAATCAAGGCTACTACGGCTGGACGAATGCCGCGGAAGATGGCTGCCACAATCTTGTTATCCTCAAACTGCTTAAAAAAGATGGCGATGGCTAGGATGATGAGAAAAGAGGGCAGTGCCGTGCCTAGCGCCGTAGCGATGGCACCGCGAGTCTTTCTCAGTTTGTATCCGATGAAGATAGCAATATTGATGGCAAATACGCCCGGACAACTCTGGGCAATGGCAATCAAATCAAGCATTTCCTCTTTCTCCACCCATTTATGGCGGTTGACCACCTCTTCTTCTATCAAAGGAATCATGGCATATCCACCACCGAGGGTGAATATGCCAATGTGAAAGAAGGTGCGGAAAGCTTCCCAATAAATATTATTAAGCATGGGCCTCAATCCACTTGCGGGCATTAACGAAGGCCTCAATCCATGGAGTCACTTCGTCCTGACGACGGTCGGCAGGATACCAAGCATTCTGCCATGGGAATACGGCACGCTCCAGATGAGGCATCATGCAGAGATGACGACCATCAGCTGAGCAGATACCGGCTACATCGTAATCGGAGCCGTTGGGGTTAGCTGGGTAGCCGTGATAGTTGTACTTAGCAATCACGTTATAGCTATTCTCTGCTTCTGGCAGCGAGAACTTGCCCTCACCGTGAGCTACCCATAGGCCAAGTTTAGAACCACTTAGGCTACCGAACATCACACTGTTGTTCTGAGGAATGCTCAGGCTGATGAACTCACTCTCGAACTTATGAGAGTCGTTGTGGAGCATCTTTGCGCCTGCTGCGCCTGTTAAACCGAGCTCAACCATTAGCTGACAACCATTGCAGATACCCAACGAGAGGGTGTCTTCGCGGGCATAGAACTTATCCAGAGCCTCTTTAGCCTTGGGGTTGAAGAGGAAAGCGCCAGCCCAACCTTTAGCAGAGCCCAGTACGTCGGAGTTAGAGAAGCCGCCACAGAACACAATCATGTTGATATCCTCGAGTGTCTCGCGACCAGAGATCAGGTCGGTCATCATCACGTCCTTTACATCGAAGCCTGCCAGATAGAGGCAATAAGCCATCTCGCGCTCACCATTAGTACCCTTTTCGCGGATGATGGCTGCCTTCACACCTGTGCGTTCACGACGGTCGGCAGAGATGCCATATTGCGCAAGTTGGCCAGTAAAGGTCTTCGGGAACTTCATCTCGATGGGTTGTTGTTTGTAGTTGGCGAAGCGCTCAGCAGCCTTGCCGTTGAAGCTCTGCTTGCGGTCGAGCAGGTATGAGGTCTTATACCAGATATCGCGGAGCGCATCAATGTCGAATGTCAGTTCCTTCTCATCAGCCTTCACAACGATACTGCGGCTCTCTGGTACAGAGTAGCCAATCTTTGCAAAGCCTACGCCCTGCTCCTCCATGAACTCCTTGAATACATCTTTGTGTTCATCACTGATCTCAATTACCACACCTGGATTCTCTGCGAAGAGTGTCTTCACGATGTCGCCATTCTTGCAGATGTCGTGGAGATTGATGTGCAGACCACCCTTCTGGTTGGCAAAGCACATCTCGAGCAGGGTGGTAATGAGACCACCGGCAGAGATATCATGACCAGCCATAATCCAGCCTTTCTCGATGAGTTGTTGGATAGCCATAAAGGCATCAGCAAAGTATTCGGGATTCTTCACCGTAGGCACATCGTCGCCTACCTTGCCTAAGCTCTGGGCAAAGGCAGAACCACCAAGACGCTGCTCGTCGAACGAGAAGTCGATATGATAGAGTGATGCATTCTTATCGTTAACCAATACGGGGCTTACTACCTTCTTGATATCACTGACTTCACCACCGGCACTGACGATGACGGTTCCCGGGGAGATGATCTTCTCACCGTTAGGATACTGCTGAGAGAGCGACAGCGAGTCTTTACCAGTTGGTACATTGATGTGCAGGTCGCAGCAGAAATCAGAGAGTGCCTTCACACCAGCATACAGACGGGCATCCTCACCCTCCTGAGAGCGACAAGGCCACATCCAGTTAGCAGAGAGGGAGATACTGTCCATACCCTCAGCCATAGGTGCCCAGACGATGTTAGTCAGAGCCTCTGCGACAGAGAGTACACTGCCTGCAGCTGGATTTGCCAGTCCAGCCTGTGGTGCATGACCGAGGGCTGTTGCAATACCCTTCTTGCCACGATAGTCGAGGGCTACTACACCACAGTCGCTTAGCGGCAACTGGATTTCACCCTGACACTGCTGACGGGCTATCTTACCGGTCACAGAACGGTCCACCTTATTGGTCAACCAGTCCTTACATGCCACAGCCTCTAACTGAAGCACACGGTTGAGATATTCATTAATCTTATCCTGGCTGTAGGTCACATCCTCATAGTGGCGCTCTACTGTGTTGTCTCGCATGATGGTCTTAGGCGAATGACCGAACATCTGAGCCACGTCGAGATCGAAAGGCTTCACACCGTCGCCCTGCTTGAACGAGAAGTGGGCATCACCAGTAGTCTCGCCAACCACATACAGTGGGGCACGCTCGCGCTCAGCGATCTTACGTACATGTTCGATATGCTTCTCGTCGATGAGCAGCCCCATACGCTCCTGACTCTCATTGGCAATGATTTCTTTGCTTGAAAGCGTCTTATCGCCTATAGGTAACTTGGTCATATCGATTTCGCCACCGCACTCCTCTACAAGTTCTGAGAGACAGTTCAAGTGACCGGCAGAACCATGGTCGTGAATTGAAACAACGGGGTTTACATCCTCCTCACAGAGCGCACGCACCAGATTGTAGGCACGCTTCTGCATCTCTGGGTTGGCACGCTGAACGGCATTCAACTCGATACCATTGCTATAGCGACCTGTATCTACCGATGATACAGAACCACCGCCAAGACCGATGCGGTAGTTGTCACCACCAACGACGACCACTTTGTTGCCCTTCTGAGGCTCTTTTTTCAGACAATCGCGCTTGGTACCGTAACCTACACCACCAGCGAGCATGATCACCTTGTCGTAGGCATATTTCTCCTTACCCTCTTGATGCTCGAAGGTCAGCACAGAACCGCAGATAAGTGGCTGGCCGAACTTGTTACCGAAATCAGAGGCACCGTTAGAAGCCTTGGTTAGAATCTGCTGTGGTGTCTGATACAGCCATTGGCGTACAGGTAGAATATCCTCCCAGTCGCGGGCAGCCCCCTCATCGTCGTGCAGACGGGGGTAGGCTGTCATATACACAGCAGTACCTGCAATAGGCCATGAACCTACACCACCGCCCATACGGTCGCGAATCTCACCACCCGTACCGGTAGCAGCACCATTGAATGGTTCAACGGTCGTGGGGAAATTGTGGGTCTCGGCTTTCAATGAGATTACACTCTCGATGTCCTTCACCTCAAACCAGTCGCTCGTGCTCTGGTCCTTCGGGGCGAACTGCTCAACGACAGGACCCTGTGCAAAAGCTACGTTATCCTTATAAGCAGAGAGAATCTTGTTGGGGTTCTCTTGAGTGGTCTTCTTGATCATCGCAAAGAGGCTTGACTCCATCTCTTTGCCATCGATGATAAAGGTACCGCCGAAGATCTTATGACGGCAGTGCTCGGAGTTGATCTGGGCGAAGCCGAAGATCTCAGAGTCGGTCAAAGGACGACTGTTCTGTTTCTCCAGTCCATGCAGGTATTCGATCTCCTCCGGCGAGAGGGCGAGTCCCTCTTGTTCGTTGTATGCCTCGAGGTTCTCCACATGCTTGATGGGCTCCGGCTGGATGTTGATGGTGAAGATCTCCTGGTCAAGTCCGTTATACATGCGTTGCAGCATTTCGTCGTATTCAGCATCCTTGGAGGCTACGGGGAAGTATTCCTCGATACGGCTGATGCCCTGTAGTCCCATGTTCTGCGTGATCTCTACGGCATTGGTGGACCACGGGGTTACCATCTCGCGGCGCGGACCGATATAGTAGCCGTCGAGTTTGTCGGCATCCAGCAGCGTAGCCTCGCCATATAGCCAGTTGAGTTCCTTTATTTCCTGTTCACTGAGTGTGTGACTGGTCTCTGTGGCAATCACAGACTTCTGCGGCGTCTGAAAGAAGCGTATCATATCTTTACGTTATTATGTTTTATTTCTTTTTCTTATTCGTATTCTTAGTGGCAACCGGTTTGGCGGGCTCCACGTATGGCACCTGTTTCATCAGTATCCATGAGGCTTCGAGCACCTTGTTCCTGAGATTTGCAGGATAGTTGGGGTTGGCCTTCATGAAGCTGTCGATGATCTGGGCTGCTTCCCTGCTCTTGTGACCTGCCATCACGGCCTTCATCCATTTGCCGGGGAAGAAGATGTCGCTGGTCTGCTGGATATATTCCAATGACTTCAGGCTGGACTCGATGTAGCTGTTGCTCTGGGGCTCGAATACATCGGAGTTGAGCAGGCGGATAGTGGCAATGGCCCAAGGCTCCTGCTGGCGGTTCTCCGGGCGCAGCAGGTTGTTGAACAGCTGGAGCCTCTGGTCGGCATTCGGGTTGCAGGCGCGGCTGACATAGTCGAACTCGTTTCGCAGGTCCTCAGTGGTCAGTCTGGCACGCTGGGTGCTCAGGATCTCCTGCCACTGCTGCGGGTGCATGATGGCCAGACGATAGGCCATCTCCATGTAGTCATGCTCGTTGAGCAACGGGTCGTTGTGGTTCCGCCAGATGGACTCGATCTGGTCGAGCACCTCAGGAGAAGAGGCGCGGGTGCTCATCTTGCGGATGATATACTGGTGGCATTCGTTGGTGCGGTTCTCACCGAGCAGGTCCATCATGCAGAGCTCAAGGGCTGCACGCTGGTCTTCCTTCACGTCGTCCAGGATCTTGAACATCTGGTCGATGGCGGTTGACATGATCTGGGGGTTCCTCTCCTTGACCATCAGCCTGAACAGTTCGGCAAAGTGAGAGGGGGTTATCTTGCCCATTAGGTAGTTGTCGTGGATGACCTGTAGCAAGGCATAGCGGTTCAGGTCGTTGCGGGTGGTGATGAGGCGCTTGGGCAACAGACTGGTATAGTTGTTGTCAACGGTGAAGCGCCCATAGCCTTTTCCGTTGGAGTTGGGGATGATGTAGTCGGGGCGGCCCGGTACCTTGAATGTCATGGTAGGCTTCTGCATGTCAACTGTCAGTGTCTGGCTCTTGCCAAGGTCGTAGATGACCCTCACCTCGAACTTCTGTGGCCAGAAAATACCACGGCGGTAGGGGTCTGACTGTGTGACGACAATCTGGCCGTTCTGATAGCTTGTGTGGATGTCCGGCATGCCTTTCTGCTTTACCCAGGTGTCACTGAACCGCTTTACGCCTGCACTGGGAGCAGCCTTGTCGAGTGTCTTGATGAGATCGTCCCAGCTGGCATTGTCGAACTGGTGCTCTATCAGGAATTTGTTCAGACCGTTCTGCATGGAAGGAGCACCCATTACTTGTTCCATCATGCGCATCATGACAGGTGCCTTGTCGTAGATGATGTTATCGTAGAGTAGGCTGGCGTGATTCAGGTTGGTCAGTTCCTGTGCGATAGGGTGGGTGCCGTCAGTGCGGTCGATGGCAATGGCGGCGTTCTGGAAAGTCTTGAGGAAGTTCAGGTCGTGGTCTATGCCTCTGTACTGACGTCGCGTGATTTTGGAGGCCATGAAGTTGGCAAGCACCTCTTTGGTCCAAACGTCCTCAAACCATTTCAGTGAGACGAGGTCACCAAACCAGAGGTGGGCAATCTCGTGTGCAATCAGTTCTGTGCGATAGAGTTCTTCCTCCTGTGTGGCATTCTTCTCAAGGAAGATACGGCGGTCGCTGAATTGGATAGCGCCTGGATGCTCCATACCCCCAAACTGATAGTTCGGTAGAATGACCATGCCGTATTCCTTGAAGGGGCAGGCAATAGATGTATAGCCTTCCATCCATTTTATGGCCTGTCCAGTCTCGTCAAACACCTTATCGAGTTGGGCAACTTTTGCGGGGTCGGTCTCGCGATAGAGGGCTCTCATCAACTTTCCGTCACGAGTGCCGGTCTTTTCTTGAAAATCTCCGGCCACGAATGAATATAAATAAGTAGGCAGCTGACAGCTATTGTCGCTTGTCATCGTCTTCCAGCCCGAAGGCGTGTGGAGAGTTGTCACAAAGACAGCTCTCAAGTCAGGCTGATCGAAACAAGGGAATACTGAACGTGCCAAGTCTGGTACAAACAAAGTATAGACATAGTCCTTATTACGGTTCAGGGCCTTGTCTTGACAGGTGAAGTTAAGCTCAATCTTGTTCTTGCCAGCTTGCAACTGCTTCATGGGAATGATGATGTGCTCGTCCTCGTAGAGTGCTTCAAAGGAACGGCGCTTGTTCTTCTTGCCGTAATAGACGTAAGCTGTGCCGTTGAACTCTCCTTGGAAATCCAGTATAAGGTCTTCCTGTTCTTTTAGTTCAAAACTGATAATCGCAGTGCCTGTCACCTTTTGGTTCAAATTCGACGGGATGTTGAATGTAAGGTCATAGACTACGTTGCTGATATTAACTTTTCGATGGTCCGCAAGTTCCTTGGACACACCTTTTGAAAGCATCTGGGCATGTGTGCTTAACACCATCATACTCAGAAGGGTCATGAGTAGGATTTTGATATTTTTCATCTCTTGTTTGGTTTTTGTCTGCAAATTTAATTAAAATAATTCTAATACCCGTCATTTTTTCATTGTTTTTTGCAGCATATCACTAAATTTGCAGTCGTAAAATCTATTTTGAACAGAATAAGGTATGAAAAAGAATGTAATTTTAATGGCCATTGCCGTCAGTCTGATGACGACGGGCTGTGCCAGTAAGAAAGATCTGGAGAACTGCCAGACAGAGAATAAATCGCTCACAGAGAGCTTGCAGACAGCGCGTGAAGACCTGGCTGCCAAGAATTCTCGTGTTGCTAGTTTGGAAGAACAGCTCGCTGCCCAGAAGCAGATGTTGGCAGAGCAGAAACGGGCTTATGCTGCACTACAGCAGTCGCTCGACAAAAGTCTGACAAATGCCAGTCAGAATAACGTTTCTATCGAGAAACTTGTCGATCAGATTAACGAGTCAAACCAGTATATCCGTCACTTGGTAGAGGTTAAGTCGAAGAGCGATTCTCTGAACATGGTGCTGACGAACAACCTCACCCGTTCACTTTCCAAAGAAGAGCTGAAGGAAGTCGATGTGCAGGTGCTCAAGGGTGTGGTCTATATCTCGCTGGCTGATAACATGCTCTATAAGAGTGGTTCCTACGAGATTAACAGCCGTGCCGCTGAAACCCTGTCGAAGATAGCTAAGATCATCAAGGACTATAAGGATTATGATGTGCTCATCGAGGGTAACACAGACAATGTGCCCATCAAGAAGACAAACATTCGTAATAACTGGGATCTCTCCACACTGCGTGCCTCTTCAGTGGTTCAGGCCCTGCAGAATGATTATGGTGTTGATCCAAAACGCCTGACAGCAGGTGGTCGTGGCGAATATAATCCCGTCGCAAGCAATGATACCGAGGTTGGCAAGCAGCGCAACCGCCGTACCCAGATTATTATTACGCCGAAGCTCGATGAGTTTATGGACTTAATCGGTCAGGCACCAGAAAGTGACAAGTAATTGTTGGATGGCATGACCTGCGGAGGAACTCTCCGTCTTCGCATGATTTCAATATGCATGGCAGCAGTGGCTTTTCCCGTTGCTGCCCATGCTGTTTCTGAAGATAGTGCTACCATTCACCGTATAGAGGTCGAGGTTGTTCCGGGGCAACTTCTCCATACCAATGATTTCCTAAAAGGCTTTAATACAGAGGTGCGCACCATGAACCACTCTTTCGTGGCGCGTCTGAAATATGCATTTGCACCGCCAGAGGGCTCTGAGCAGGCTTTAATATATAAAGGTGTCTATCAGGGAGCAGGTCTTGCTTTCCATAGTTTCAATCCTCAGTTGGGTAATCCCGTCTCTCTCTATCTGTTTCAGGGCGCTACCGTCAAGACATTGTCACAGCGGTTGTCTCTGAACTATGAGTGGGACTTTGGCTTGACTTATGGCTGGAAGACCTATGACAGGGACACGAATCCTGAGAATCGTGTGATTGGTTCCAAACTGACGGCCTATATCGATTTGGGCTTCTACCTGTGTTGGATGTTGTCACGGAATTGGGACCTGAATATTGGTGCTTCTGTTTCTCATTATAGTAATGGTAATACTGCCATTCCCAATGCGGGACTCAATGCTGTGGGGGCAAAGGCGAGTGTGGCCTATTATATTAATCGTGAGGAAAAGCATCACGCGTCTGGAGAGTTGCCAGTTTTTGACAGACACTGGGGGTGGGATTTGACCTTGTATGGAGCTTGGAAGCGTCGCGGGATGGATACTAATACTGGTACCTATGCTCTTCCTGGAGTCTATGGGGTGGCAGGTTTCACGCTCAATCCCCTTTATCATGTTAACCACTGGCTGAATGTCGGTGCTTCGCTCGATGGTTCTTACGATAGTAGTGCGAACATGGAAGTAAAGACTACAACGGTAGGTGATCAGGAGCAAGAACCAACGAAAGATGATGTCATCCTATCGCCTTGGTACCAAAGGGTGGCTCTTGGCCTTTCGGCTCGTGCAGAGTTTGTGATGCCTTATTTCACCATCAACTTTGGCATTGGTCATAATTTCGTCAATGCCCATACGGAGGACATGAAGGGCTTCTATGAGATCCTTGCGCTCAAGATCAAGCTCATGCGACAGGCCTATCTCCATATCGGTTATAGTCTCTACGACTTCTATTATCCCAACAACCTGATGCTCGGCATCGGCCTGCACCTGTAGATCGAGTTAAGCCTGATCCTGGCTTTTCTTCTTGAGATATTCGGCAAAGATACGGGCAGCACTCTCAACCTTTGCTGCACAAGGGCGTGTCTTATAGTATTCTGCCGTGCGTGGCGATGCCTGATAGCTATTGACAGCTTTCTCGTAGCCTTTCAGACCTAAGATCTCTGCACAGATCAGGCTGCCGTTTTTTTGTTTTGACTGAGCCAGCAGGTCCTGAACAACCTTATAGCAAGCAGACTTACCCTCACGGTCACTACCCTCTGTCTGCCCGCAGTCAAGGCCTGTAAGCATGACGATACCTGAGACGGCTCCACACATCATGCGCATCCTTCCCACACCGCCTCCAAAACCTGCGGCAATCTTCTTTGCTAAGTTGTCGTCGAGACCATACAGATCCGCAAATGCGGCCACCACGCTCTGGCAACAACCATAGCCTGCCATGAAATTCTCTACGGCACGTTCTACTCGTTTGTCTATCTCTTGCTCTTCCATAATTGCTATTTCGAGTTGCAAAAATACAAAAAAATCGAGATTATATTTTGACCTAAAGCGATTTTTGATGTTAATTATTTCTAAATAGACTGGAGAACACTTGGATGGTTCGTGAAAATCGAGTAATTTTGTAGGCTACAATATGGCATAAGATAAAAATGGCTAAATAAATACTTTTGTTTAACAACTTATTTATATTTATCAATGATTTATTCTAAAGAAGTAGAAAACATGTGTAGCGTTTGCAAAGGCGCTTATCATGGACCTGCACCAATCCCCGAGGAGGGCAAATGGGTAGCAGTGAAGGAAATCAAGGAAATTTCTGGTTACACCCACGGTATCGGCTGGTGTGCACCTCAGCAGGGTGCCTGCAAGCTGAGCCTGAACGTGAAGGACGGCGTGATTCAGGAGGCTCTCGTTGAGACGATCGGTTGTACGGGTATGACTCACTCAGCAGCTATGGCCAGTGAGATCCTGCCAGGCAAGACCATCCTCGAGGCACTGAACACTGACCTCGTTTGCGATGCTATCAACACCGCTATGCGCGAGCTCTTCCTGCAGATTGTCTATGGTCGTACACAGAGTGCATTCTCTGAGGGCGGTCTGGCTATCGGCGCTGGTCTGGAAGACCTGGGTAAGGGTCTCCGTTCACAGACTGGTACACTCTATGGCACCGTTGCCAAGGGTACCCGTTATCTCGAACTGACCGAGGGTTACATCACTAAGATGTATCTTGATGCCAACAATGAGGTTTGCGGCTACGAGTACGTACACCTCGGCAAGATGATGGAGGCCATCAAGAACGGCATGGATGCCAATGAGGCTATGAAGAAGAACACTGGTTCTTATGGTCGTACGACTGAGGATCAGGGTGCAGTAAAGGCTATTGACCCACGTAAAGAATAAAGGAGGATACGACAATGATTAGAAAAGTACAGTTTGAGAGTCAGGAGCGCCGTATCAACCAGGTTCTTGCTGCTCT
>Ga0256404_1002138_pt1 | contig 44790 bp, 43 predicted proteins | sample RumenRJG_01DNA_FD_185990 | JGI IMG/M metagenome (GOLD analysis project Ga0256404, IMG submission 185990) | Bovine rumen microbial communities from Lethbridge, Alberta, Canada - RJG_01 | ecosystem: Host-associated > Mammals > Digestive system > Stomach > Rumen | place: Canada: Alberta | collected... | reverse complement strand
TGCTTTTGATATTATATCACTTTTTATCAACTGGCTCTACAACTCCGTGACAGCGGCTCTCAAAGTGCGGCAAGGTGGCTCTGAAAGTCCGTGCAGATGGCTCTGGCGCGACGGCGTATACAGTTTTTCGCTTCCACGGTCGATTTGCAAATCGACCTCCTCCTTAGGAACAGGAACAGAAGTAATATACGAATAGGTGTGATATCGATAGCTTTGATACCCTTATATATGTGAAAAACGATTTTGGATCAATAAAAATCCAGCGAGAATCGATAATTCTGCGGGCTGGAAGGCACTTTTTCTGTTCTCCAACCTAAGTCTAAAGCTGTTGCAATAAATTTGAGATGGATGGGTATTTTTATAAGAATTATGCTCTTTTGTGTTTTCAAAGCCGGAACATGAACAGGAAAAGGAACAGGATTATATTTTAGCGCTTCCTGTTTCCAAAGCTGTTCCATTCTCAAACTTTGAGATAGCAAAGAGCAAAAAAGTTTTCTTGCAAAAAAAATCAAAATCGTATATAAATAATAATGTAAGCAGAATTTTATATATTTTATTCAAAGAAGAGAATTGTTCAAACAACTCTCTTTTTTCTATTATGAGCATTTTTTCGATTTTCTTGTGTTTTTTCTGAAAATATCATATATATAAAGTGTTCGTAAGTTTATTGTCACGAAAGGAGTAATTATGTATATACCAATTGGTTTTTCTAATTATGTTGATTCTAATCAAGTGCAAGCTGTACGCCCTTATGATTCTGCCAAACTCAAAAATGAGGCAAGAACTCGTATTAGTCATTATGATCCTCAGAAGAAAGCTATGATCCATGATTGCTCACACAATCGTGTAAAGAACTCCATTATCATCTGCACAGACGGCGCATATTACCTCTCAAACAAAACTGTTGGATATATTATCAAGCAGTTAAATGGAGTTAAGTCAGAGGATGATAAGAAAAACAAATAGGCTATATTCTTCATTTTGTATTTTTTCTTGTGTTTTTTCAAAAATCTTATATATATCAAATAAGAAAGGTCGTGATAATAGTGAAAACAAAAAACTTAGAAAGGAGGTGGCTCTATGGACGATAATAAAAAGGTTTATACTGTATCTGAGATTCGAAAGATTTTAGGACTCAGCAAAGGATCAACTTACACTTTCGTAAAAAACAATCCACCATTTAAAGTGTACGCAATACTCGGATCGTACCGCATCAACAAAGAGTCGTTTGACAACTGGTTCAATGATACTTTCAATTGACAATAACAAAATAATATGCTACAATGCAAGTGTTTATAACGGCTTGCATTGTAGCGTATCGAATGGAGGTTATACGCTATGGGCAAGAACAACCCATATAAAAGAGGCAAAACATGGACTATCGTTTACTACACCTACAGTTATGTAGGTGGCAAGAAGAAACGGAAGCAACACCAAAAAGGAGGTTATAAAACCAGAGAGGAAGCCGCCGCTGATCTGAAAAAGATCAGAGCCCAGGTAGAATTGGGATTGATAAAGGACTACAGTTCTCAACCTCTTGAAGTTTATCTAAGATCTTGGTTCGAGAAGCACAAAGTGGAGAATGACTTGGCATCTTGTACCAAAAACGGCTATAAGGTTAACATCGAGCATCATATTATCCCATACATAGGTAATATCAAGCTCAAAGACCTGAGCACCGAGGATATCCGGCATTTACATCAAGTTCTCCTCGATAAAGAGCTTAAAGCCAAAACGGTGGTATATGTACACAATGTTCTCAAAGCCGCATTAGGTGCTGCAGAAGAGGACGATTTAGTCAGGCTGAATGTATGCAAGAAGGTTAAGCCACCAAGAATTGAGGAATATATACCACATCTTTTATCAGAAGAGCAGCTTAACAAGCTTGTAGGAAACATAAAAGGTGATCCATTCGGACCTGAAATCGCAATGGCATCGATGCTTGGACTAAGACGAGGAGAAATCTTGGGTATCAAGACTAAAGATATCAACTTTGTCAAGCATACTCTCACTTTAAGCAGGCAGATTACCATTATCAAGGATAACACATCAACTGAAAAAACTGAAGAATATTACGGAGAAACAAAGCTAAAAAGTAGAAAAAGCAACCGTACTATCGACATATCGCCTGAAATTGAAGAACTGGTCAAGAATCAGATTAAACAGAACCAGCTAAACAAGGAAAAGTACGGTGAAATGTACTCCGACAACGAGTATGTTTTCTGTGATATGTTTGGTAGTTTCAAAGATCCAGGGCAACTGGACAAAGCATTCAAGGCTGCACTGAAAAAGAGCAACCTGCCTAATAATGTTAGATTACACGACCTTAGACACAGTTTTGCTACAGTCTGTGCAGATAGACATATGGTTATTAAAGCATTATCTGAAATATTAGGTCACAGCTCAACTGCGGTAACAGATAAGTATTATTTACACACTATAAACGGGAAAAAGGAACTGCCGAACATTTTAAGGGAAGCATTTGGTTCCAAAGATAGTGACGATGAGTCCAAAGAGTCCAAATAGTAGCAAATAGTACATATAGAAATTGATTAACAATTTGATTAACATGGGCATAAAAAAGAGCCGCTTGCGATTGCTCGCAAACGGCGTATTTTGGCGGAGAAGGAGGGATTCGAACCCTCGATGAGCTATCAACCCATACACGAGTTCCAGTCGTGCGCCATAAACCGGGCTAGGCGACTTCTCCACGATCTACTACTGCTGCAACTATTACAGCTTTAATAGTATACCACAAACAAAAGTGCTTGTCAATAGGCGGCAAGCACTTTTTTGTTTTTTAATTCTGCTTTCTCACCACTGCATACTCATCATCAAGCTTAAAATAAGGACAGGCATAATTTGGTTCGTTTAAAAACCGGTAATATTCATCCTCATCAAGATCTATCATGCACACATACTCCTCATATTCCTGGTCGTATGCATAATTTACACAGCTCTCACAGCTCCCCACGGGCTGTTTTTTCTTTCTTTTATTATACATCTATATCCTCTACCGCAAGCAGCTCACGCTCGGCCTTCATAAGGATCTCTCCTGCCCTGCTGAGGCTGTCGTACAGCTCTGCTGCATCTTTATCGCTGAAATGTGCAAGACTATTGGGAAATCTCTCTCTGACCATCTTCTGGCTTTCCATTACTGCCTCCTCAGCCTTTGGGGTAAGCTGTATCTCGGCAAGCCTTCTGTTTTCCTCATTTCTTTCCCTTGTAACATATCCCATCTTTACAAGCTGTCCAACTGCCCTTGTTGCCTGCTCATTAGAGGTACTTATAAGTGTCGCAAGCTGTGAAAGAGAGGTCTTTTTATAAAGCCACAGCGTCATTATTATCATCTGCTGAGTCTTGGTGAATCTGAACTCCTTTGCGTCAAAAAGCTTGCAGATCACCCTTCTGTAAATAGGATACAATTCGCACAGTTTCACAAAACATTCCGCCTGGATATCATCGCCTTTTTTTGCGCTCATGATCTCCACCTCCGATAATAAATACTATACAAATATTGTATCTCATTTTACTTAATTTGTCAACCATTTACAGAAAATATCACCAAATGTCAACCTTACAAAAGATCATTCTTTTTTCTCTTCTCCCTCCTGCAAAGAGACAGCCTCAGGTCTTTTAAGCTTTTTTATAACTAAAAGCACTGCGATCATCGCCGCCATAGAGCAGCCCAGGACAACAAACACATTTTGCACAAAGCCTGCAAGGACATATCCTGCTGCACACACTAATGCAACGGTAATAGCATACGGCAGCTGTGTGGAAACGTGGTTCACATGGTCACACTGGGCGCCTGTTGATGCCATGATAGTGGTATCGGAAATAGGCGAACAGTGGTCGCCGCAAACGGCACCTGCAAGGCAGGCAGAGATGCAGATTATAACTGTTGCGGGGATACTTCCCGAAGAGGTTACCGAAGCAAGGTCGCCCTTGAACACCTCTGTTACGATAGGGATAAGTATGCCGAAGGTCCCCCATGAGGTACCTGTTGCGAAGGAAAGTCCCAGTGCCACAACAAAAAGTATTGCAGGCAGCAGTATCTTTACCGCAGAGGCGCTCTGGACAAGGTCGGAAACGAACGCTCCCGCCTCAAGCTGAGCGGTTATGGTTTTAAGCGTCCAAGCAAATGTAAGAATGAGGATCGCCGGCACCATCTGCTTAAAGCCTGCGGGAACAGCATCCATACACTGTGCGAAGGTAAGCACACGTCTGATAAGGAAATACACGATTACCAATATCAGCGCCCCTATGGAGCCAAGGGCAAGTCCATAGCAGGCATCGCAGTTTGCAAAGGAGTCAATAAAGCTTTCTCCGCTGAACAATCCTCCTGTATACAGCATTCCCAGCACACACATCACTATAAGTACGATCACCGGTAAAATAAGGTCGATGACCTTTCCCTTGGTATGCTCAGGCTTTGCATCCTGGGGATAAACGGTGCTCCTTGTGGTGAAAAGATCTCCTTTTTTGGCGTTATCCTCATGGGTCTTCATGGGGCCGTAGTCAAAGTCCGACAGGGCTATAAAGATCACCATTGCCAAAGTGAGCAGGGCATAAAGGTTATAGGGTATGGTCCTTATAAAAAGCTGTATACCGTTTACACCGTCCACGGTACCGCTGACTGCGGCTGCCCAGGAGGAGATAGGTGCGATTATGCACACAGGTGCAGCGGTTGCATCGATAATATATGCCAGCTTGGCTCTTGATATATTATGCTTGTCCGTTATGGGCCGCATAACAGACCCCACGGTAAGGCAGTTGAAGTAGTCGTCCACAAATATCACAATGCCCAGCATAAAAGTGGAAAGGCTTGCGCCTGCACGGGTCTTTATATGCTTTGCAGCCCAGTCGCCGTACGCACGGCTTCCGCCTGCTTTATTCATAAGCACCACGATTATTCCAAGCACCACCAGAAAGACCAGGATACCAACATTGCTTTCATCGGCAATGTTTGCCACAAGCCCGTCTTTCACAACGGTATTGAACATTCCCGAAAAGCCGGACCCTGCGGATATTGCACAGATGACCCCTCCGGCAAGTATTCCTGCAAAAAGGGAAGAATACACCTCTTTGGTGATAAGCGCCAATCCGATAGCCACTATCGGCGGAAGAAGGGACCACATTGACCCCACGGCTTTTGTAACAGGTGCCTGAACAAAGCAGCATATCACATAGACAAGTATAAACATCAAAAATACTATTTTACTAAAATATTTTTTCATATGACTCTTTCCTTTAAAAAGCGTATTTCCTGGATCGTACTTTAAATTATACCACATCGGGCATCCAAATTCAACAAGGCACGCCGGTGCTGCGGTTTTTTCTGCGATTTACACAAACTTTCGCCGCTGCTGTTATTAAAACAGCCAAAAGGCTCCGCCGCTGATCTGGCAGAGCCTTGGAGTATTTGTCAGGTCATTATGTTTGCACCGATGACTGCTCGTGGACGGGCTGCTGCTCCTCGTCGTCGGTACGCTTGTTTCCGTGGGACTTTCTGTAAAGAAGCTTGAGCACAATAGGCGTTGAGATAGAGGAAACTATTATAAGAAGTATCACACAGGCAAAATACTTAGCATCAAGCATACCCTCGGACAGTCCCTTTTGAGCCACGATAAGGGCGACCTCGCCTCTGGTCATCATTCCCACGCCCACTTTAAGGCTCTCGTTCCAGTTGTATCCCATGATCTTTGCCGTAAGTCCGCAGCCGATCACTTTTGTCACAAGACCCACTGCCACAAAGCAAAGGGAAAAGATCAGCAGAGAGCTTGTAAAGCCTTTGAATTCCGTTTTCAGACCGATACTTGCAAAAAACACCGGGCCGAAGATCATATACGAGTTTATATCTATCTTACGGGCGATATAATCCGAATCGTTCAGATTGCAAAGGATAAGACCTGCCACATATGCGCCGGTGATATCTGCGATGCCGAAAAACTCCTCTGCTGCAAAGGCAAAGAACATACAAAGGGCAAGCCCCAGTATGGGCACCCTTCTTTGGTGGGGGTGATGCTTGTCGATGTATTTGAAGATATAGTACATGAGCAATCCCACACAGATGCTGCTTACAAAGAACAGCAATGTATGTATCACCACTGTGGAGGGCTTTGACTCGGGGTTTTTAAAGCCGATGACAAAGGTAAGCACGATGATACCGATAACGTCGTCGATGATCGCTGCGCTGGTGATAAGGGTACCCACGTGTTCTTTTAAATGTCCCAGCTCTTTAAGGGTCTGAACGGTTATTCCCACAGATGTGGCTGTAAGTATCGTACCGATGAACAGCGCTCTGTAAAAGCCGTCGCTGCCCACTGCCTCAAAGCCGTAAAAACAGCTGTACAGAAGAGTTCCTCCCCCAAGGGGCACAAACACTCCGATAAGAGCTATCATAAAAGCTTTGGGTCCTGTTTTGACCAGCTCTTTAAGGTTTGTCTCCAGCCCGGCGGAGAACATTATCATTATTACCCCTATTTCCGCAAGCAGGGACATATAATCAGACTGTTTCACAAACCCAAAGATACTTGGTCCCATTACAAGTCCTGCGATTATCTCCCCCACCACCTGGGGTGCTTTCAGCTTTGCTGCCACAAGTCCGAACAGCTTTGCGCTGACTATTATCAATGCCAGATCTCTGAAAAATACTATCCTATCCAACTAAACTTACCTTCTTCATGCTTATTCTCTTATAAACTCCCTGTCCTGTTTTTCCTCAGGCGCAGGTACATATTTTTCCACCCTCATATGCAGATCGTATTTTTCACGCAGCTGCGCTATGGTCTTCATCATAGGCGAGGCATGGTGGGCATCTATGGACGCCTGATCCTCCCAGCTGTCTATAAGCAGAACTGTCCGGGGATCCTGCATGGGAAGAAAATACTCATATCTGCGGTTGCCTTTTTCTTTTCTTATAAGTTCCGCTGTTCCGCTTTGTTCCATTTCACGGGCAAATTCAACTGCGCTGTTATCTTTTCCCGTATAATAAATATTCACTGTGATGCTCATATCTTTTTCTCCTTCATACGTGAAAAATCACGGCTCAATGCCTTGCAAAGAGCCGCCTTTTTTTATTCTTATCCTTCACCGTATTCTCCTATATAGGGAAGATTTCTGTAATACTCCGCACAGTCCAGACCGTATCCGATAACGAATTTATCCGGTATGGTAAAAAGGGAAAGATCCGCCTTCATTTCCACCACACGCCTGTCCGGCTTATCAAGGAGCGTTACAACGTTCAAAGACAAAGGCTTTCTGTCTTTAAGCATCTCCACCAGCCTTTTCAGGGTCCTTCCTGTGTCGATTATATCCTCCACGACCACCAGATGGTAGCCCTTCACGTCCCTGTCAAGGTCCATTACCACGTTTACATCTCCCGTAGAAGAGGTCCCCTCAAAATAACTTTTGACGCACATAAAACCTATCTCGCAGGGAACTGTCACCTCACGGCAAAGGTCTGCCATAAAGACAAACGCCCCTTTGAGCACACTCACAAGAAGAATGGGGTTTCCGTCGTACAGGGAGTTTATATATTCCCCTGCTCTTTTCAGTCCGTCTTTTATCTCATCTTCTGTTATAATGATGCTTTTTATTCTTCTCTCGTATTCTCTTACGCTGTCAAGTCTCATCTTTCACCTCATCAGACATACGCTGCGTTTGCTGCGGCGTTTTCACGGAAAAGAGTTCTTATAAGCCTTCCGCTTTGGGTGAGCTGGCTCTCGCCTGCACTTATGTTTGCAAGATTTGTTCCCGCCTTGAACGCCGATGCGGTCTCGTTTTTATTTGCCGCCGACCAGTTGAACCAGCCGACCTTCAGGTTTTTGAGCAGGTTATACCACGCTCTTGTCTGGCTCTCGTTAACGTAGCCGCTTCCGCTGGCATCGCAGGTACCGAACTCGGTAACAAGCACCGGCAGACCGCTGTTATAGCAATTCTGCAAACGCTGTCTCAGCCAGTCGGTGTGGGTATTTGCATAAAAGTGCAGGGTATACAGACAATTTGCATCGCTGAGTCTGTTTCCAAGCACCTTATCTATATCCTGGCTCCAGGTGCCTGTGCCGCAGATAACAAGGTTCTTGGCTCCGGCAGCTCTTATGGTATTGACCACCGCCTGACAGTACGGCTTTATGTTTGACTGCCAGTTCGCACCGCCGTTTGGCTCGTTGCAAAGCTCAAAGATCACGTTGCTGTAATTCTTATACGTCTCCGCCATTTCCTTAAAAAAGGCGATAGCTTCGCTCTGATGCGTCTGGGGATTTCCGTCATGGAGGATATGCCAGTCGATTATAACGTACATTCCAAGGCTGGTAGCGTTGGCAACGCCGTCTGTTACTTTCTTTTTTGCCTGGGAAGCGTAGCCTGTGGTATAGCCGCCCCACTCCTCGGTATACATGGCGATCCTCACGGCGTTGCATCTCCAGTCATCACGGAGCACCCGCAGAGAGTTTGTGGAAAGGATATTCGAGAACGTTTCCCACATTATGCCGTGGGTGGACATACCCTGGAGCATGAAAACTTTACCGTGGCTGTCCACGATATGGTTGCCGCTGACTCTGAGCGCACCGTGTCTTTGTACAGGTGTTCCCGAGGCAAAAGTAGGTGCAACAGCCGGTTTTGGGGTAACGGCAGGTTTTGCACCGCCGCCATTGTTGCCCCCGTTATTCCCTCCGCCGCCGTTATTTTGCTGGGCAGCTGCTTTGGTCGTGGTCGCTGCCGCCTTGGTCGTGGTGGTGGTAGTCTGCGCCTTGGTGGTGGAAACTGCCGTGGTGCTGCTTTTTTCCCCTGCAAGAGGATCGCCCTCTCCCTCCCAGGGGATAACGTCACCCTCTGTTGGCATTTTTACCCCTTGGGTGGTCTCTGGGGCTTCGGAGCTTTCTTCATAAGATTGTGATGCGGTGGTGATCCGGGCTTCCGAGCTGTCGGTCTCATTTCCCTCAGAGCAGCCGGTAAGCAGCATCATAAGGGACATTGCCGCTGCTAAAGTTCTCAAAGATATTTTTTTCATAATATACCCCCCGCCCGACATTAATTATTGTAAGTTTACCACCATTTTATTTACGTTTTATTACGATATTATCGTTAATTATTGAAATTGTCCCCTTTGCCCATTAAAAGGAAAAAAAGTTTCACACCCCCTTGTTGATAAAGCTGTGAAAATATGTTATCATTTTATCTGAGCGTGAATTGAAAAGGTGATAAAATGAAGCAAAAAACTCAGCTTAAAGGGGCAGTTATGCTGCTGCTCACAGCTTTGATATGGGGCATGGCTTTCACCGCTCAGAGCAAGGGCATGGAAAGCATGGGGGCTTTTACCTTTAACGCCATACGTATGCTAATGGGCGGGGCGGTGCTTTTGCCTTGTATACTTATCCGTGACAGGGCAGTCAGCAAAAAGCTCACCCCACAGCAAAAGCTCCAAAAGAAAAAAGAGGACGCAAAGTCCGTTAAATACGGTGTATTGCTGGGGGTGATATTCTGCGTGGCAAGCAATATCCAGCAGCATGCTTTTGCGTACACCTCAGCAGGAAAGATAGCGTTTATAACCGCTCTTTACATTTTCTTTGTGCCTCTTTTGGGGCTGTTTGTAAAAAAGCGCACTCCGCTTATGACATGGCTGTGCGTTCTTATGGGGTTTGCAGGGCTTTATTTTCTCTGCGTGGATCCAAAGGACATGGGAGAATTCAACAAAGGCGATCTGCTTGCCATAGGCTGTGCGGCGGTATTTGCCCTGCATATACTCACTATTGAAAGGTTCACCGCCAAAGGGGACGGACTGCGGCTTTCGGCGATGCAGTTCCTTGTGGGGGGAGCCCTTTCGGGTATTGCCATGTTCATATTTGAAACGCCGAAGCTCAGCGGAATTTTAGATGCAGCAATACCGCTTTTATATGCGGGAATAATGAGCTGCGGCGTGGCATACACCTTACAGATAATCGGGCAGAAGTACACCGAGGCGACGGTCGCATCGCTTATCCTTTGCATGGAATCGGTGTTCGGGGTACTTACGGCGGCGGTGATACTTGGAGAGCGGCTAAGCGTGCGTGAGATCATCGGCTGCGTGATAATGTTCGGGGCGATAATTCTTTCCCAGTTTTCGCAGCGGCTTTCAAAAGCAAACAAAAAGGCGGCTTAAAGCCGTCTTTTCTTATTTATCATTATCCATAAATACTCGTGAGCCTGTCGCCCCTGTTTGTCCCTGATATTTTCCGTTATACGGAACCTGTGCAGCACGGTCCATTTTGGCAAACACCAGCTGTCCAACTCTGCGTCCTGCGGTAAGCTCTATCGCACACCTGTTTGCATTAAACAGTTCCAGTGTTATCTCACCTTTGAACCCCGGGTCTACCCAGCCCGCATTCTGAATAAACAGTCCCATTCGCCCAAGCGAGCTTCTTCCTTCCACAAAGGCGGTCAGATCATCAGGCAGCTCAAAAAACTCCATAGTTGTTGCAAGCACGAACTGTCCGGGCAGTATCAGATACTTATCGGCGGTTATGGTCTTATATTTTATCTCGCTGTCAAGCGTTATTATCCCCGATGGTGTATCGTCAACTATGCTGAATGTATTGCCAAGCCTTATATCAACACTTGCAGGCTGTATCTGTTCTTCGCTTAACGGCGTTATCTTCAGGGTCTTTTCAACTATCATTTCCCTGATAGTCCTGTCAGAAAGTATCATCGCAGTATTCTCCCCATTATCTGTATTTTTATCAGCCGCCGAGGCGGATCATCTCGTCGATGCAGACCTTTGCTTTTGCTATCTGCTCATGAGTCATTTCTATCTCAAAGGCTTTGCCGCTGCCCTCGCCGATGCCCTCGCAGGTCTTGTAAACGTCCATAAGGGTGGTTATCTTCATATTCGGGCAGATAAGCTCTTTGGACAGCACATAGAACTCCTTGTCGGGATAGCGGTACTGCAAATGCTCGGCGATGGATATTTCGGTGCCGATGATAAATTCCTTTGCGTCCGACTTAGCGGCGAAATCCATTATACCGCTTGTTGAGCCTGCGTAGTCAGCCTGCTCGGTGACCTCGGGTCTGCACTCTGGGTGAACCAGCACCAAGGCATTGGGGTGAAGCCTTTTAGCCTCATCAAGCTCTGCCTTTGTGACCCTTGCGTGGGTGGGACAGCCCCCCTGCAAAAGCTTTATATCCTTATCGGGGCAAGCCTTTTGCACGAAAGAACCGAGGTTGCAGTCGGGAATGAAAAGTATCTTTTTTGCATCCATATTCTTGACTATCTTCACAGCAGAGGACGAGGTCACGCAAACGTCGCAGACCTCTTTGAGGGCAGCGGTGGTGTTTATATAGCACACCACTTTCCTGTCAGGCTCTTTTGCCTTTATAGCATTTATCATCTCAGCGTCCATCTGCTCCGCCATGGGACAGCCTGCAAGGGGGTTGGCAAGGTAGACGTGCTTGTCCGGGGAGAGCATCTTTGCGGTCTCCGCCATAAAATGAACGCCGCACATAACTATATTTTTGCTTTCCACCTTTGCTGCCTCCACAGACAGCTTATAGGAATCGCCTGTTATATCTGCGATCTCGACTATCTCCTTAGCCTGGTAGCTATGGGCAAGGATACATATATCCTTTTGTTTTTTGAGCTGGATTATTTTCTGCTGAATATCATTTATCATAGCTTTATCCTCACCGGTCAGATATTTTTGTTGTAAATTATCATCAAGCCTTTGAGCAGCAGGTCCTCGTCAAGGGTTATATTTGTCCTGCAAAGGGGAACTATAATGGGTGCCAGTCCCCCGGTGGCGACCACGGTACAGTCCTTTCCAAGCTCCTGCATTATCCTTTGACATATGCCGTCGATAGCCCCTGCATTTCCATAGAGCAGTCCGCCCTTTATACACTCCACCGTATTTGTTCCTATCACCTTTTTAGGCTGTTCAAGGGCTATCCTTGGCAGCTGGGAGGTGCGGTTTATAAGGGAATCGTGGGAAACCATTATTCCCGGCATTATCATTCCCCCGATATAGTCCTTGTTGGTGTCTATTACCGAAAGGGTGGTGGCTGTACCCATATCCACAATTATAAGGGGTGTTTTATACTCGTTTATTCCTGCCACGGCGTCCACCACAAGATCGCTTCCCAGCTGGGCAGGGTTGTCTATCTTTATGGAAAGCCCGGTCTTCATTCCCGGACCCACCACCTTGCACTTGACCTTGGTGTACTTTTCCACCGCCGCTTTGACCGTATTGGTTATCGTGGGCACAACAGAGGAGATTATCGCTCCGTCTATCTGCGAGCCGTCAAGCCCGTTCATTTCGACAGCTGTTCTCAGGATCACCGCATATTCAAGGTCGGTAGCGGTAAGGCTGGTGGAAACTCTTTCTCTGAAAAGTATCTTATCCTTGTCGCAGCAGCCAAGAACTATATTTGTGTTTCCTATATCAACTGCAAGTATCATTTTCTTATCCCCCGTCCTTTTGTGTCAGGCTTTTGCTTTGCCTTTTATAAAGCCTGCCTTTGTGAGGACCGCAGCCGCAGCCGCAGTTACAACGGTGGCAACGAGCATTTCGACCAGCGCATTCACTCCCACAAAAGTGATAATGAACCAGATAACGTTCTTTCCCTTCATTAGCTTTTCCATATAATCCGTTCTTCCGAAAAGCAAAACCAGAGTCGTCATAAACAGCAGCGTGTTGGAAAAGGCAGTCATAAAGCCTGCGACTGCACCGCCTACGCCGTTATTTGAAAGCTTTTTGGTGATCTTGAACGCATAGCCTGCAATAAGCCCCACAAGGACTCTGGGTATAAATCTCTGGACGAATGCGAAGAAGGGGTTGATGGAAAACAGCGCTGCGCCCATACCGCTTGGCACTCCCACTCCGATGCACTGCAAAAAGCTGAAAAGTCCGAACACTCCCCCTATGACAGCGCCGCCCACAGGTCCGCAGGTCACCGCTGCGATAGCCACAGGGATAACATTAAGTGTTATTACCAGCGGTCCCACAGGTATCGAGCCTATGGGGGTGAACGAAAAGATCATGACCAATGCGGTCATAAGGCCGAGAATGGTCAGCTGGCGAACATTGAACATTTTTTTTACATTTGTTTTCATAACGAAAACCTCCTTTGTTATTATTCCTGCACCGCAGGATACAATACAGCGCAATTACGGCTGCTTTCCGCCGTGCCCTGCAAAGTCAGACTTGAAGCATCAATATCTGCTTTGGCACGTTTCTGCGGGGTTTTCGCCGCCTTTACGCAGAGTTCTCCAAAAACTCCGAGAACATTATAGCACACTTTTTTGAAAAAAGCTATATCTTTTTAGGAAAAACTATGTTATAATATAAAGCGAGATGAAAAAATCCCGATGATTTGGAGGAATTTCACAATGCTTAAAGGAAAGACCGTTGTTCTTGCCGTAACAGGCTCTATCGCAGCTTACAAGATGGCTAACACCGCAAATATGCTCAAAAAGCTGGGGGCTGATGTTCACGTACTTATGACCCAAAACGCAACACAGTTTATAAACCCCATTACCTTTGAAACGCTGACCCAGCACAAGTGCCTTATCGACACCTTTGACCGCAATTTCCAGTACAGCGTTGAGCACGTTGCCCTTGCAAAGGCTGCGGACATCGTACTTATCGCACCTGCATCGGCTAACGTTATCGGAAAGATAGCCTGCGGCATTGCAGACGATATGCTGACTACCACCGTTATGGCGTGCCCATGCAAAAAGCTGGTCGCCCCTGCCATGAATCACAATATGCTGCACAACCCTATCGTTGAGGACAATATCAAAAAGCTTGCGTCATACGGCTACGGCATTATAAACGCCGACAGAGGCACGCTTGCAAACGGCGACATCGGCGACGGGCGGCTGCCCGAGGAAAGGGTGCTGGTGGAGCATATCCTTAAAGAGATAGCTTTTGAAAAGGACCTTGCCGGCAAAAAAATACTTGTCACCGCAGGTGCAACGAGAGAGCCTATCGACCCGGTGAGATTTATAACAAATCACTCCAGCGGAAAAATGGGCATAGCCATAGCAAGAGCAGCCATGCAAAGAGGGGCACAGGTGACCCTTGTGTGTGCACACTGCGATGTGGAGCCGCCCATGTTTGTTGATGTGGTAAAGGTACAGACCGCACAGGAGATGTTTGAGGCCGTAACAGGCAAAGCAGCGGAGCAGGACATTATAATAAAAGCTGCTGCCGTTGCAGATTATACCCCTGCGGTAACGGCTGAAAGCAAGATCAAAAAATCAGACGACGATATGAAGATAGACCTTATGCGTACAAAGGATATCCTTAAAGCCCTTGGCGAGAGCAAGCGTCAGGGTCAGCTGATCTGCGGCTTTTCCATGGAAACGGACAATGTTTTGGAAAACTCACGCAAAAAGCTTGCAGGCAAAAACTGCGATATGATCTGTGCAAATTCTTTAAGAACACAAGGGGCAGGCTTTGGGGTGGACACAAACGTTATAACCATGATAACATCCACAGACACACAGGAGCTGCCGATGATGAGCAAGGACGAGGCGGCGCACAGGATACTTGACAGGCTCAGCGCACTTTGATCCGGACCGTCCGCAGCATACCCTGACCAAAGGAGGAAACAAAACGTGGAGATAAATATACCTTTATATGCACAGACTGCACTTGATATGCTCCACGCCCGGGGCTATAAAGCCTATATCGTAGGGGGCTGTGTTCGGGACGCTCTTCTTGGCAAGGAGCCTAACGATTATGACATCTGCACCGACTGCACCCCGGAGGGGATGAAGGAGGTATTTGCCTCTTACAACACCATCGAAACCGGCATAAAGCACGGCACCCTCACCGTTATTATAGACCACGATCCCATTGAGATAACCACCTTCCGAAGCGACGGCACCTACTCTGACCACCGCAAGCCCGATACGGTCAGGTTTGAAAAGGATCTTTCACAGGATCTGAGGCGGCGTGATTTTACCATAAACGCCCTTTGCTACAACCGCCGGGAGGGGCTGGTGGATATGTTCGGGGGCACTGAGGATCTAAAGCGCCGTATCGTCAGATGCGTCGGCGACCCACGAGAGCGCTTTGACGAGGACGCTTTGCGTATCCTGCGGGCAATGCGTTTTTCCTCGGTGCTTGATTTTGAGATAGAAAAAAACACCTCTTTTGCTATCCACAGACAAAAAGAGCTTTTGAAAAACATATCCGCAGAGCGTATCGCCGCAGAGCTTAAAAAGCTCCTTTGCGGAAGAGACCCTGCAAGGATACTGATTGAATACCGTGACGTTATGGCGGTACTTATCCCACAGCTTGAGCCTTGTTTTGACCTTGCACAAAACAACCCTCACCATTGCTGGGACGTTTACACCCACATCTGTAAAAGCGTGAACAACATCTCCCCCGACTGGGTCCTTCGGCTTACCATGCTTTTGCACGATATCGGCAAGCCCCTTGTACACACCACCGACTCGGCAGGTGTGGACCACTTCAAGACGCATCAGCTGAAAAGCGCAAAGCTCTCACGGGAGATCACAGGCGCTCTTAAACTTGACAACAGATCACGCAGCCGTATCTATGATCTGGTGCTTGAACACGACACCCGTATACCCCCTGTGAAAAGATCCGTTCGCAGGCTCATGTCAAAGTACGACGACAGCTTTTTTGACGACTACCTTAGTGTCCGCCGTGCAGATACCCTTGCACAGTCGGAATATATGCGTGAGCAAAAACTTGCGGAGCTTGACGCCATTGGGGATATTGCACAGCAGATCCGCAAAGAACAGCTTTGTATCCACATAAGCGACCTTGCTGTTAACGGCAACGACCTTATCGCCCTCGGCTATGAGGGGAGCGACATAGGAAAGGCTCTTAAATTGCTGCTGGACGGGGTGATAGAGGAGCAGACAAAAAACGAAAAAAATGCGCTTATTGCATATATTAAGGAGAACTTCAAATGAACAGACCTGCCAGGATCATACTTGGCTTTGTCCCGCTTGTGATCTTATTTGCTGTGGTTTTCTGGTTTTCCTCAAACGATTCCACCCGATCGTCGGAGCAAAGCGGAAGAGTAGTTGAATTTATAAAAGACCGCTTTTTCTCATCTGCCCAAGAGATGGAAAACCCGGAGGACTACCGGATATTTATGGATATACTCACCAAAGCGGTGCGTAAGGGCGCCCACTTTTCTATATACGCCCTTATGGGGGCTGCGGCTGTGGGCGGATTATGGTTTTTAAAAAGAAAAGGCCTGCGGTATCTTTCCGCATTGGGGATATGCTGTGTTTATGCGATCACCGACGAGATACACCAGTCCTTTGTCCCGGGGCGCTCATGCGAGGTGCGGGACGTTATAATAGATACATGCGGAAGCGCTCTTGGAGGGGCGGTGTGCATTTTCATAGTGTGGGTACTGCTTTTAAGAAAGACCGCAGCAGCTTACAGCCACAGCAAAAATACCAGCATAACGGAGGAACAGTCATGAATAATAAACCTGAGATCATCGGTATCATCACCGCCATGTCATGTGAGGCGGAAACGATCCGGCCTTTGCTTACAGATGTTAAAAAAGAAAAAATAGGCTACGGAGAATTTATCAGCGGAAAACTGGGAAACACCCGGGTGGTGCTTTCCGTATGCGGGGTGGGAAAGGTCTTTGCCGGAGTCTGCACAAGCATTATGATAATCAACTTCGGCTGCACCCACATATTTAATATAGGTGTTGCAGGGGCACTTACTCAGGATCTGGACATAGGAGATACCGTATGCGCCAGCGCAACCGTTGAGTACGACATGGACACCTCTGCGGCGGGAGATCTTGTGGGACTTATCTCCGGGATAAACGTGGTGGAGATGCCCTGTCATGAGCAGACCCTTGGGCAGATCGAAAGTTTTTTCCTCACCAAAGGCATAAGCCTTAAAAAGGGCATTATCGCATCGGGAGACAGATTTCTTAAAGGGGCTGACGAAAGGCTGCCTTTGGCAGAGCAGTTTGGCGCCTGTGCAGGAGAAATGGAAGGGGCAGCTGTGGGACAGATATGCTATGCAAACTCGGTGCCATACAACGTTTTACGGATAATAACCGACAAGGCTGACCCGGATGTGGGACAGCAGTATACAGACAACCTTGAAAAATGTGCATCAATGCTTGCCCTGAACTTTGCAGAGTATATTTGCAGCAGAGATGATTAAAAAACAGATACTAATATATATATTCCCCCGGGACAAAAGATCTCCCGGGGGATTTTTTTGACAGTTTTCAAACCGCTTGTAGTTTACGCAACACCCTTTTTCGGGGGTGTAGTTTATACTACATCGGCGGCAAAATCTATCTATTGAAAAAGCCGTATGAACGTGATATTATACATACAGACCAAGGGAAACACAAACACAACAAACACTTCAAACAAAGGAGGAACGCAGTAATGTGGTACAATGTAATTTTCTTGTACAATGAGTTTGGTATCATCGCAAAGAAAAAATTTTGATCAAAGACTTAACACATAAATAAAGAAAAGGAGGCACATAACAATGGATCTGACACTTTTTTCCGTACAGGATGTTGTTGCAACCTTTGTATGATTCTGATAAACAAAAAAATTGTGCGAATATAAATAAAACGGCCCTTACCGGGTAAAGGTAAGGGTCGTTGTTAGTTTTATTTGAAACTCTTTTCTATTACTATCTCTATCTTTCCCATGGCAACACCCACGGTAACGTTATCCGCAAGATTTGCAAGGATCGACTTTTCAAGCTCGTCCCAGTCTTCGCTGTATGATCTTTTGACATCATCGGACTCAAATGCGTCACGGTAATTTTTCAGCGACCAGATAGTTTCCTCGTCATAGTCCGCCAACCCCCTTGACCACACACCATATGGGTCCTCGCTAACGGAGTTGTTGTTTCCAACGATGCTTTCAAGCCACACCACGAGCCTTCCCACAATGCCTTTTGATGCGGCATTCTTTCCGTCACCGGATATGGAAAGTATCCTGTCTACGTCATATTCACCGGTTTTGTCTATCATAACTCCCAGGTGCAGCTCAAACCTTTTGCCTACGTTTTCTATCCAGAACTTCCCCTTGCCGTATCTGAGCAGGTGGGGCAGCATACATATAAGCTCCTCCGCCAGCAGACGCATCCTCAGCACAGAACGTTTATCCAGATTATGATACTCCGCCACTCTCTGGGCCTCTTCGGGGATATTTGCAAAATCCTTTTCGTTCCTTTTTAGATAATAGGTATTTGATACCATATCCGTACCTCACTTCAGTTAATTATCATTCCTTTTAGATTATACCACGCAATAAGGCATTTTGTCAATCTTTTACCCTTAGCGTAAAAAAGCCGCCTGTAAGAGGCGGCATTTTTATTATTCTCCTTTTTCTTCATCGTCCACCACCAGAGTTGCAGAGCCGTAAGCTTTCAGAGGCTTGCCTGCTTCATCACGCTCCAGGGTGTATCTTACGTGGAAGGGAACTCGTCCCACGGTGAGAGGTATGATATGTTCAAAGCTGTCTATCTTACCGCTCAGCAGCTTGTCCATTACCTCACGGTACATATCCGCATAATCCGGCGGGAAAACTCCCGTTTCTATAAGCGGCTCCGGATAGTTATGCACCAGCGGCGGAACATTAAGATCACGCATACATCTGAAACACGGTCTCATCTCCCTGGTGGAAACGTCCACCTCCCAGGCGTAAACGTTGGCGTGCTCGCTGGCAAAACGGAACCTGCGCTCGCTGTCATACAGCTCGTTATAGCGCTTTTTCTCTGCGGTGACATTCTGTACCATGGCATAGAACAGATAATGCTCCTCGGTCCTTCCGATCATACGGATAAAGCTGCGAACACATATCCTGTCCTCGCCGCAGGTCTTTGAGCAGATATTGCGCCAAGTCTCGCAGCTTTCCTCATCCTTTGATCTGATGGCACGCAAAAGCGTCTGCTCATAGATCTCACGGTTTTTCTCGTCAAGGGACGCCCACGGGTCGGCATCAAGTATCTCCTGCTCCATCATATTCATGCCGATCTCTTTTATATATTTCTTGTTCACCTTGAGTATCTCTGCGTCACCGTTGTGATATGTAAAAATAACTGCGCCGCCCACAAAGTTATTGAAGATAATAGTCTCCATAGACCGGGGATCCCAGAAGCGTCCTGCTTCCATGCTGTTTATAAGATCCATAGCAGGTGTCAGCGGTTCATGCTCCAGCTGTCCCATTTTTTCTCTGAACTCATCCTCCGCAACAGGCTTTGAATACAAATATCCCTGGACATACTTACAGCCTATGCTCTTCATATAGTCCGCCTGCTCCATGGTCTCAACGCCCTCTGCGATAACAGGTGTACCCAGCCACTTTGCCATACGCACTATGGCGCTGATTATGGTCCCTCCTCTGCCGCCGATGTCGCCGCTGAGAAAACGCATATCCAGCTTTATAACGTCCACCGCCAGGTCTTTGAGCACATTAAGTGAGGAATATCCGCTTCCGAAGTCGTCCATTTCCACAACGTACCCGTACTCATGCAGCCGGCGCAGCACGTCGGACACAAGCTCCATACCGCCGATGGCAGAGCTTTCCGTTATCTCCACATGAAGGTACTTCACAGGTATATCAAAGCTTTTACGCAGATTTTCTATCTGCTCCACATAATCCTTGCGGTATATATCATATCTTGACATATTCACCGACACAGGCACAGGTGTCTCTCCGTTGTCAAGGCACTTACGAAGAAATCTGCACACCGACTCAAACACCGCCAGGTCGGCTCTGTAAATAAGGTCGTTTTTTTCCAGCACAGGGATAAAGTCCGAGGGATACTGCATACCGTAAACGGGGTGAGTCCACCTCATAAGCGCCTCTGCACCTATCATTCTTCCTGTGGAATGGTTTATCTTGGGCTGATATGTGACAAAAATGTGCCCGAATTTAACTGCGTCGTCAAAGCACGCCAACAATTCCTGTTCTGTCATTACTCTGTTCATATTATCCCCCTTATCTTCCGACTGGTCATCTTCGTTTTTTCATTATACCACAAACCTTCACAAAAATCAACAGTTTTTTGCCGAAAACAGCCGCCGGGATACAGCATATCCACCAAAAAAAGAGAACGAAACCTCTATCGTTCTCTTTGGTTTATATTCTGTTTTTCAGCACACATTCCACAATATTTTTGTAAAGGGACATATCGTTTTCCAGCCGCTTGGCGATAAACTGTGCCTGCTCCTTATCGGGAGCACCCACATCAAGCTCCATCAGCACCTTTTGGCAGCAGCTGCACTTACAGCTTACTATCATTCCCCGGGGTGGATATTTTATCTCGCAGCTGTTTTGTGTCTGTGCCTTTTCAGCCTTTTCTCTTGCGGCAGCTGTAAGCCTTTTTTCCAGATCTGTTTGCCCCGCAAAGTCCTCATCGGGGGGCATTTTTCCTAAAATATAGTCCATTACCAAACAATAGAGCCTTGAAGGGTCGCTGTTCATAAGGGATCTTTCGTGGTCTGATATCTCCCTTTCCCTGTTCCACAGCACCATACGCATAAGCGTTCTTCCGCTGTCACAGCACTCACACTGTGCTCCCAGGTCCTCCCCTTGGGATACAAGTTCAACACGTATATCTCTTTTGTTCTTTTTATCCTGCATATACTCCTCACCGGAGATCAATGCTCTGTCCCTCAGACTTCTTGGCACCATGCTTTCCAGCTCACTCACAAGCTGTCTGCCCGTATCGGTCAGCTTTACATGGCCCTGTGCGTCCGTTTGGGTCATACCGTCTTTACACATCTGCTCAAACGCCTCAACATAGGTAAAATACCCGATAACATTCTCGTTTACCGTAAGTATCTCACGCAGCTGAGCCGCCGTACAGTTTATCTGAGAGCTTGAAAGAAAGCTTCCGATAAGTATTTTCGCCTGACTCACATCAAAGATCGTTTTCATCTGCTGTGAAAAAAATCTCTCGGGGTTCTTTTCCAAGAACACGCCCCCCTTAATCAAAAGTTAGGATAATCAAGCATATGGTTGAGAATAGCGATATTCAGCGCAGCCTCCACCGCAGGCACTGCCCTTGGCACGATGCATGGGTCATGTCTTCCCTTTATCTCCAGTGTTTCATTTTTCATTGCAGAATAATCCACTGTTTCCTGGGGCTTTGAGATAGACGGTGTAGGCTTTACAGCCACACGCAGGGTTATGGGCATTCCGCTTGAGATGCCGCCAAGGATCCCTCCGTGGTTATTGGTCTTTGTTACAACGTGTCCGTTGTCGTTCACATAAAACTCGTCGTTATTTTCAGAGCCTGTAAGCTCTGCGCTTGCAAAGCCTGCTCCGAATTCAAGTCCCTTTACTGCGGGGATACCGAAGATAAGCTGTGCGATGGAATTTTCCAGACCGTCGAACATAGGTGAGCCGATCCCTGCGGGAACGTTTATTGCGATAGCCTCAATAACACCGCCAACGCTGTCTCCGGCTTCTCTGGCTTTTTTTATCTCCTTTTTCATCTCGTTTCCCTGAACGTCTATAATAACAGGGAAATCCTTGTCCCAAAGTTCTCTTATATCGTCCTTTGAGGTGTTTATAGCATCAAAGCTCTTATCCTGTATGCCGTGTATCTGTGCGATATGTGCGCCTATATATATCCCTCTTCTGCGAAGTATCTGCTGTGCAACTGCTCCTGCAAAGCAAAGGGGCGCTGTGAGCCTGCCGGAAAAATGTCCGCCCCCACGAAAGTCGTTAAAGCCCCTGTAACGCAAAGCGCCGGTATAATCCGCATGACCGGGTCTTGCAAGCTTTGAAAGTCTGGAATAGTCCTGAGAATGCTGGTCGGTGTTTGCGATCATGGCGCAAATAGGCGTGCCGGTGGTCTTTCCGTTATAAAAGCCCGACACTATCCGGGGAATATCCTTTTCACTGCGTGGGGTAGTAAGACCGTCCTTTTTGGGAGCTCTTCTTGCCATAAACTTATATATCTCGTCAATATCAAGGCTCTCCCCTGCAGGGATATTATCCATGCACACACCTATGGCCTGTCCATGGCTTTCTCCGAATATTGAAAAGGTTATCTTATTGTTCCATGTCGACGACATATTCTTTCCTCCACCTTCCGCTAAGCGGCTTATTTCTCAACAGTAATATCCCCGCCCAGGCTTTTATACACCCGGAAAAAGTCGGGATAGGATTTTTCAACGCACTGTGCCCCCAAAAGCGTTACGGGCGCTGTACTTCTCGTTGCTGCCACTGCCGCTGCCATAGCTATCCTATGGTCATTAAAGCAGTCCACGGTGCCTCCGTTAAGGCTTTGCACTCCCTGTATCTCCAGAAAGTCCTCTCCCGGAGTGACTTTACCCCCAAGGGCATTCAGACAGCTGCCTATGGCGCTGAGCCTGTCGCTTTCCTTGATCCTCAGCCTTGCCACGTTGCTTATACGGCTTTTGCCATCACAAAAGCTTGCAAGCACTGCAAGTATCGGCACAAGATCGGGGATATCCGAACAATCAAGCTCAAAAGCTTTCAGCCCGCCATTTTTATTATACACTATTTCTTTGCATATTTCAACAATTTTTTTATCCCCCTGGCAAGATTTTTCATCAAGCCCCGTGATATCTATGTCCGAGCCAAGGGAATTTGCCACGCAAAAGAACGCCGCCTGGGAATAATCCCCCTCAACGGAGGCATCAAAGCCTTTCATCTCTCCGCCCTTTACAGCATATCCCCCTGCCGTTTCTTCCACCCTTACGCCGCATTTTTTAAGGCAGCTTGCGGTTATATCCACATACGGGCGTGATTGGAGGGGAGAGGTAAGTGTTATCCTGCTTTCGCCCTTTAAAAGTGCCAGTGCAAATATCAGCCCGGTAACGAACTGAGATGAGATATCTCCCGGGATACGGTATTCTCCGCTTATAAGCTTTCCTTTCACGGTAAATGGCATTGTCCCTTGATAGTCAAACTCCGCTCCGTGCTTTGGAAGCTCCTCAAGATAGGGTGTTATGGGTCTTTGGGGCAGCTTTCCCTGCCCTAAGAACGTAGTTTCCACCCCAAGGGCACACGCAACGGGGATAAGGAACCTAAGGGTCGAGCCTGATTCGCAGCAGTCTATCTCCGCTTTTGCAGGCACCTTTTCAATGCCCCTTATGAGCGCAGTATCGCCCTTTATATCTATCTTTGCCCCAAGGGCTCTCATGGCGTTTACGGTGGCGGTTATATCCTTTGAAAAGCTCAGATTTTCGACTTTGCTCGTTCCCTTTGAAAGGGCGGCGGCGATAATAAGTCTGTGTGCCACGCTCTTTGACGGCGGAACGCTTACCTCACCCTTGAGTTTACGGGGATTTATAGTAACTACCATTGTGTTCGTTTCTCCATTGTTCCTGTTTTTTCTTTTCGTTGTGCACTGACCTTATGACGCATATGCACACTATACCCATCACCACAGACAGCACGATAAGGACTATCCGGGCAGCCGTGAAGTATTCCAGATCTCCATCGAGATAATAATTATCGTGGTCGTAGGGGTCATAGTGTATCAGTATCCTGTCACCTTTATCGAAATCCGAGCCTCTGCTTTTAATAACATCGAGGCTGAAATCGCTGCCATCTTCAACATCTATCGTCAGCAAAGTCTTGATATAGTGGTTGCCGCCCGTTACGACTTCTTTGTCCGTCACCAAGGCATATGCCTTCCCGGTACACTCGGATCTCTGCGCCTTTGCGACATCGACCAACGATACAATTATCAGAAACGCCTCGAAAGCTATCACCAACCACATACAGATACGCTTGGCTTTGAGCCTGCTTTTCATTTCGTCTTTTTCTTTTTTGATCTGCTTTTTAAGACGTTTGTTATACTTTGATTTTGACATTTTTCTTACAGCTCTTTACTTTCCGGTTTTTCGCCTTTGCCCTCATGCTCACAGCTCTTTTATATATCTCACGTCACAGGCAAAATGGTCTGTTTTCACTATCTTCTCAAAGGTACGCTCAAATCCGTACTTTTCATAAAATCTCTGAGCCGCCTTCATATTTTCCAGCGTTTCCAGATAGCATCTGCGGTAATGCTTTGCGGCAAAGTCCAGAGCTGTCCGCATAAGCAGCCCTGCTGCGCCTGTGCCCCTTGCCTTTGGAAGGCAATACATTTTCTGAAGCTCACACACTCCATCTGCACCCTTCAGCTTTCCTATGCCTGCTCCGCCGACTATCTCTCCCGATTCCTCCTGCGCCACCCAGTATCTGCTGTCACGGCGGGCATAAACTTTGGAAAAGCACCCCAGATCGGGGTCTGTCCATGCTGTGCCTGCATGGTCCGCTCCGAACTCCACAAGGCAGCTTCGTATGATATTTTCCACCGCCCTGTCGTCCTCGGGCGTTATCTCTCTGACTATGTATCCCATTTTATCATCTGCTTTTCCTGCTTTTGCTTTACATCTTATCTATTATTTCCCCTATCTGCTCACGGCTTATTTGTTTGCCGTACTGGTTTTCTCCAAAGCACATCATTTCGCCGATCTGCTTTTGGAAAACGAACCTGAGCTTGCCTTCCCGGACTTTTTTATCGGTATAAAGCTTATCCACCAGCTTTTGTTTATCAATATATCCGGGGATACTTGTGGGAAGCTGTGCTCTTTGGCAAAGGTCTTGCACCCTTGCCACATTTTCAGGTGAGATATATCCCAGTTTCTCTCCCAATTTTGCCTGTGCACAAAGGCCTATTGCCACAGCCTGTCCGTGGAGCAGCTTATAGTCCGAAACGGTCTCTATGGCTCTGCCCACCGTGTGCCCCAAATTGAGCACCTCTCTCAGTCCGCTTTCCTTTTCGTCCTGCATTACCACCTTATATTTCACCCGGCAGTTATGCTCGCAGATATACTCGCACACCTGACGGTCACAGTCAAAGACCTTTTCGATGTTCTTTTCAAGATACTCAAAAAGCTCTATATCCCCAAGGCAGCCGTGCTTTATGGTTTCCGCAAGGCCGCTGGATATTTGCTCACGAGGCAGGGTCTTCCAGGTGGAAATGTCGATGTAGACCTTTTTGGGCTGGTTGAACATTCCTATGAGATTTGTGGCAAGAGGGGTATCCACCGCTGTTTTTCCCCCCACCGAAGCGTCCGCAGCGGCAAGCAGGGTCGTTGCATAATTCACAAAGGGCACTCCTCTGCCAAAAGTGCCTGCGGTAAAGCCTGCAAGGTCTGTCACCACGCCTCCACCAAGGGCTATCACGGCGCAGTCACGGCGAAACCCCTTTTCCAGCATGGAATCTTCAAGAAACTCCTTCATCTGTCTTGTTTTGGACTTTTCACCGTTTGGGATAACAAACATTTCCGCATTAAAGCCTGCCTCCCGAAGACTTTCAAGCACCTTTGCGGCATACAGCTTTTCCACCCTGTCGTCGGTTATAACAGCAAGCCTTTTTCTGCTGCCGGCAAGCCCTTGGCTCAGATCCCGGGCAAGGGTGCCATAAAGCTCGTAACCTATCTCGATGTCATATGAGTCGTCAACGACTCTTTTCAGTGTAACATTAAAGTTCATAGCAGCCTCCCGTCAGCCAAATTTCCGTTTTCTATTATAACAATTTTCCTCAGCCTTGTCAACAAACGCCCGTAATTACTAAGCCTCGTCAACATCCTTTCCCATGAAGCCGGCAAGGGCTTTTATCTTTTCCATTACGCCGCAAAACGCCTTGGGCGTAAGCTGCTGAGCGCCGTCGCTGAGGGCGCTTTTAGGGTCACAATGGACCTCGATCTCCAGTCCGTCGCAGCCTGCGGCAACTGCTGCCAGGGACATTGGCTCAACCAGCTTTACAAGGCCTGTTGCATGGCTGGGGTCCACCACCACCGGCAGGTGAGATCTTTGTTTAAGCAGTGCCACCGCCGAGATATCAAGGGTATTTCTTGTCATTGTCTCAAAGGTGCGAATACCTCTTTCGCAGAGGATGACCTTGGAATTTCCCTCGCTCATTATATACTCTGCACTCATAAGCAGCTCCTCCAGGGTGCTTGAAAGTCCCCTTTTCAGCAGCACCGGCTTGTCGCAGCGTCCAAGCTCTTTGAGCAGCTCAAAGTTCTGCATATTCCTTGCCCCCACCTGTATCACATCCACATCTGTGAACATATCCATATGTGCAAGGGACATTATCTCGGTAACTACCGGCAGGCCTGTTTCCTTTTTAGCTTTGAGCAAAAGCTTTATGCCCTCTTCTCGCAGTCCCTGGAACGAATAAGGCGAGGTCCTTGGCTTGAACGCACCTCCACGGAGCATTGTTGCACCTGCCTGTTTGCAGGCTATCGCCGTTTCCATAAGCTGTTTTTCGCTCTCCACCGAGCAGGGACCTGCGATTATCTGTGTTTTGTTTCCCCCTATCTTTCTGGAGCAAACATCTATCACCGTATCGTCGGGGTGGAACTTTCTGTTTGCGTTTTTGTAAGGCTCCTGCACACGCTGAACGCTCTCCACACAGTCGTTTGCCATTATCGCCTCTGTGTCCATATGCAGGGTATCCCCGATAAGCCCTATTATTGTGGAATGGACACCCTCTACAAGGTTTGTCTTTACCTTGCAGCTGTCCTCCAGCCATCTGATAAGCTCCCCTACCTGCTGAGGAGCTGCTGTGTTTTTCAGTATGATTACCATTTTGACCATCCTTTCAAAAATAAAATGACCGCAGCCTTGTGGGTGCAAAGCTGCGGTCTGATCTACATATCAAAGCTATGAAAGCCTAACTGCAATATCTTCCCAAAACACTCTTTTGCACACCACCGAAAAGCCCTGACCAGAAAAAGCCAAAGCTGAAAAAGAAGTATGTAAAGACTGCTGAGATAATTACAGTGAACATCTTTTTTGTTCCTTTCATAAATATGATAGATAAAGGATAGCACTTCGTTTGATTTTTGTCAAGTTAATTTTTTATGAACTGCTGCTTATTTTATACCCCTGCACCAGATGATACACCTTTGCATCCACCAAAGCATCGGCGAGCACTCCCTTTTCGGTATACTCCTCGCTGAAAACTTTTCCGTCCTTACGGATAGTATTTAAAAGCCCTGCCTTATCAAAGGGCAGCAGCAGCTTACAGCGCACGCTGGATCGGGGAAGGGCATTTTGCACCGCCGCAAGCAGTTCATCAATGCCCGTGCCGTTTTTTGCAGACATTTTCACGGTGTTTTCACTATGGGAAATGTCAAGGCTGTCTATATATGGCACCTTGTCGCACTTGTTCAGCGCCGTTACCACCGGTATCCCTGCACAGCCAAGCTCTCCCAGCAGCTGGTTTGTGACAGTGATCTGCTCCTGACAATCCTGTGCGGAGGCATCACAGACATGGATTATAACGTCTGCGTTTGCAGCCTCCTCAAGGGTGGATCTGAACGCCTCCACAAGGTGATGGGGCAGGCGTCTGATAAGACCGACCGTATCCACCAGCACAACCTCTCTTCCGTCGGGGAGGGTGATGGCTCTTGAGGTAGTTTCAAGGGTGGCAAAAAGCTTGTTTTCCGCCAAAACTCCTGCCTTTGTAAGGGTATTTAGCAGGGTGGATTTGCCCACGTTGGTATACCCCACGATGGCAGCCACACGGACATTGTCCTTTTTTCGCCTTTTTCTCAGCATATCCCTGTGCTGCGCTGTTTTTTCCAGCTCACGGGAAAGCTTTTCGATGCGGCTTCGGATATGTCTTTTGTCCGTTTCCAGCTTACTTTCGCCCGGACCCCTTGTACCTATCCCTCCGCCCAGACGGGAAAGATCGGTGCCCATTCCCGCAAGTCTTGGCAGACGGTACTTATTCTGGGCGATCTCCACCTGCAGCCGTCCCTCACGGGTCTTGGCACGCTGTGCGAAAATATCCAGTATAAGCATGGTCCTGTCGATAGTAAAGACCCCGCACACATTTTCGATATTTCTGATCTGGGTGGCGGTAAGCTCACAGTCAAAGACGATCCTGTCCACAGCCAGCTGACTGCAAAGCTCGGCTATCTCCTCAAGCCTGCCTGCACCGATACAGCTGGCGCTGTCGTAGGAATGGCGCTTTTGCACCACCCTTGCCACCACCTGTCCTCCTGCGGTATCCACCAGCTCCTCCAGCTCGTCAAGGGACTGATCTACGTCATAGTCCCCCAGATCCACCGCTGCCACAAGGACATTTTGTACATTTATCTCATTTTCACTTATCTGCTCCATTTACCTTACCTCTCATATATAAAAAAACAGCTGTTTTAAAATTTTATCATATCCCGGTCTGCTTGTCAACAAATTTTGCCCCATGGTGAATAATTCCGCCACAAGTGTCCAAAATAAGGTCAAAGGACTTATGCACCGATAGCATAAGCTGACATCTGGCGGTTATTTGCCGCACAGAAAACGTCTTATCGGGGAAAGGTTTTTTATACCATGAGATTCATTCGCTTGAAAAATTCAAAGATCGGCAGGTATATAGGCAAAAAGGGTATATACATCACCGTAGGAGCCTGTATCCTTGCACTGGCAGGTGCAGGTATGGCGGCATACAATAAGACTATGGACACCATAAACGACACCCTGTCTCTGGCAGAGCCGTCAAGCAGCATATCCCCACTTTCGGCGGACAACAAGCTTGACAGCATCATCAAAGATCCGGACAGTTCCCTCTCCACGGCACAGCAGGCAGAAAAAAACAAGGACGATCAGCCCAAGGACAGCTCTTCAAAGCCTGAGCTTGACATAAAGACCCAGCCAAGCATCATGCCCGTTGACGGTGAGATAATACAGCCCTTTTCCAACGGCGAGCTGGTGAAAAGCAAGACCCTTGGGGTGTGGAAGACCCACGACGGTGTGGACATCAAAGCTGATGCAGGCACCGCTGTAAAGGCAATGAACAAGGGCGTTGTGAAAAAGGTCTACAACGATGCACTCTGGGGCAGCTGTGTTACCATCGACCACGGCAACGGCATTACAGGGCACTACCGGGGCATGGGGGCGACTGTCAGCGTTTCCGAAGGGGACAATGTAAACTCCGGGGACGTTATCGGCTCCGTGGGAGAAACCGCACAGATAGAGTCTGCCCTGCCTGCTCATCTGCATTTTGCACTTGAGCGCAACGGCAGCTGGATAGACCCGGTGGACTTTATCGACCCTTCTACAAAATAGATCCCTCTCATAATAATATCCCCAATAAAAAACTCCGCAAAGGTCATCTTCCTCTGCGGAGTTTTGATCGTTTATCAGTTTGGTTTTGTTGCTGCACCGGCAGCTGCCTTATCTATCTTGTAGATAAATACAGGTGTGTTCATCGGCACATTGTCAAAGACATACTTAGCCTTGTCAAGAGGCATATTTATACATCCGTGAGATGCAGTTCCCGCATACTTGTACTTTGTTCCGCCGAATACGCCGTACTGCCACGAAGCGTCGTGCAGACCTGCGCCGTAAAGGCTCATATTTGTCCAGTATGTTGTAGGAGATGCCCATGTTGCGCCGCCTGCGTTTCCACGAAGGACCTTGTTGCGCTCTTTATAGAACACCTTGAACACGCCCTCACGGGTATATCTGTTATAATCTCCGTCAAGACCGGAAACTATATCGCTTTCCATAGCCACCTTGCCGTCTTTATAATACCACAGGTGCTGAGCTATAAGGTCGATCTCGATATAGGTATTGCCCCAGTCCTTTTCTGCGGTCCTTACCGACTCATCACAGGTGAAGGTGAAGTTCTGGTCGTTGGGCCATGTGTAGTAGACCGGCTTGACCTTGGCGTTCTTAGCCTCTCTTATGAGGTTTGCGATGAGCTCCATAGTCTTTTCCTGATCCATCCACCAGCCGTAGCTGCCCGAATCGTTCTCACCCAGCTTTCCGCCCTTAATGGTAATAACGCCTTTTTTGGTGGTCTTGAACTCTCTGTCCTTGCCATAGGTGTCATATTTCTTTGAAAGCCCCTCAACATAGGTCTCAACCTGTTTCATGTCAACGGCGATACCGTTGTCAGCTTTATCATCAAAGTTTACCCAGTTCATGACCATATCGCCTGTGAGCTGTTCCTGAGCGTAGGTAAAGTCAATGGTGATGGTGAAGTTGAACATCTTATTGAGCTTATCGCACTTCTCTTTAAGAGAGTCTGCGGTTATCTTGGCTGTTTCGTAGCAGTCCACCTCAGCCACATCCACGATAAAGGTTCCCTTATCAAGGCTTTTTTCAACAAAGTCATAAAGGTTCTTTATCTTGTCCAGGTTTATCTTATCGCCGGGCTTCTCCTTAACGATAACATATCCCGAACCGTCTGTGCTCTTTTGGATAGTAGCGTCGATAGGATCCTTGCCGGAGCCTGTTGCCGTCATTTGTTTTTTAAGCTGTGCTTCAAGCAGCGCCTTATCATAATCAAACTTTTCCTCAAGCTCAAACTGTGTATTTTTGAACTTTGACGCCACCCAGTTATAATGGTTCTGTGAATTATAGAACTTTTCTATCTCGTACTGGGTCTTGTCCTCATATCCGATCTCCTTCAAAGGGATAGAGATCTGCTCTCCCCCGAGTCTGACTATTGTGATGCTGTCTTTGAGCTGTGACTTTTCCTTTACCATCTTGTAAGCTTCTTCTTTTGACTTTGAGCTTACATCTATATTGTTTATGAAGGTGTTGTCAAGAAATACGCCCTTGTATTTGTTTACCCCGACAATATACGCCACAGCAAGTCCGAGGACCATAACGCCCAGCAGTGACAGACATATTATCAGCGGAGCCTTTGACTTCTTTTTCCTTCTGACCGGTCTGCGCTTTGCGCCCTGAGGCCTTCTGTGTGGATCAGCGCTTCTCCGCTGTCCCTGATCTCTGCGCTGGGGTGCTCTTGCACCATCCGGTCTTTTTCTTCTAACCTGCGACATATCTCTTTCCTCTGTACCTGTTGCACGTATTGCCCCACGGTCATAGCTGCGAGTGTTGTTCACAGCCTCATTGACCTTTCTCAGAGCCTCGTTCTGACTTTTTTCGCTCTTATCCTGGGTCGCTTCATCGTCAAAGGATACGCTTGCCATGTTTCTGGCAATAAGCTTTGCTTTATCTTCCTTTGTTACAGGGCTTTTTACACCCTCGCCGGCTTCGTTTCCCTGATCAAGCGCAGTTTTTTTCTCGTTTTCTTCCATGTTCTGACCTCACAGTCTTTATCAAATACACATATTTTTTCGTTAAGTAGATGTATTATACACCTTTTTTGCACAAAATGCAAGTAAATCCGCTGTTTCGGCACTATTTTTTCAACAGTACACAAAAAAGTACAGATAAACTATCCTCCCCTTGTATATATTTCCCACAGCTTGACGTTATGTGGTAATTGTGCTATAATCAATCTTGCTTAGTTTCAGATCAGATACAGAAAGGATTGCAGATCATGCCCGAAAAACAGATAGCGTCAACAATGAACACCGCTGCACTTATAGCACTTATCGGTGCAGGCGTGTTTTATATATTTTCCATACTGTCGGCAGTCAGAAGGCTTGGCTCAAAAAAGAGAAAGACCTCAAAGGCAGGCATTATGTTTCTTGTTCTTGCCACACTTTTTGCCGTCAGCGCAATGATGCTCCACATGGGCTTTTCCTGGTGGATAATCGCCATTATCATTATTGCCGACTGTGTGCTGGCTATGCTTCTCACAGATGGCTGAGCACCACCCGGATCATTCCGATAAACAAAAAAGCCGAGGTATACCGCAGCGGTAACCTTCGGCTTGTTTTTTTATGGTCGTGGTTTTCCGCAGTTACAGCAGAATTTTCCCTGGTTCTCCTCCTGTCCGCATTCAGGGCACTTCCAGCCGTTTGCACTATCCACGGTTTGTGCAGCCTGGTTTTTTTCAGATCCGTCTGCACCCTTTGAAGGGCTCTGAACCATGAACCACCGATTTTTATATTCTATAACACGGGGGTCGGTAGGGGGGCTTTGCTTTTCGCTTATCAAGCCATCGTCGGTGACAAAGCTGAAAAGTATATCGGTTATCTCCTTGACCACAGCGCCTGCGCCGTAAAACTCCGCCGTATCGCAGTTGAAACTAAAGGTATTTCCCCTTTCGTCGTCTGTAAAAAGGCAGATACCCGAAGATCTTGAATAGTCAAAGATCCTGGGGCGGTGGTCTTTATCCGGGTCTATTCTCATTTCTTCCCAGGCGTAAAGGTTCTCTCTTTCGGCGATCTGTGCGATCTTTTCAAGAGCCTGTGTATTTGCACGGTAAAGCTTTTCCACCGTACCGTCCATATCGCTTTTATGCAGGTGCAAAAGCACCATTTCCCCGTCAAGCTCTTTAAGGGTATAGCTGTCGCTTACGCCGCTGAACATCATCATTCCGTTGGATCTTGAATGCATTTTGGCTGCCACAAGCTTTCCGTGGGCTACCTGCATAGTCTTTACATCTGCGAGCGTGGGATATCTGTTATCCTGCATTTTTATACCTCCCCATAGGTATCTCCCCTTCGGGCAGTCTTTTTCTTGATCTTCTCAGCCTGTTATTTTCTCTCTGCACTCGTCGTAAAGTGCGGCGGTCTTTGCCACTATCTCATCGGGGAGCTTTGGTGCAGGCTCGACACCCTTGAGGTCGTTGGCAATCAGCCAGTCACGTACAAACTGCTTGTCATAGGACTTTGGCGACTCGCCTACCTTATACTCTGCTGCGTTCCAGAAACGGCTTGAATCAGGTGTGAACATCTCGTCTGCCAGAACTATCTCTCCGTTCTCGTCAAGTCCGAACTCAAACTTGGTATCTGCGATTATGATACCCTTTGTAAGGGCATAATCATAGCACTTATTGTAAAGGGCGATGGAAATATCAAATATTTTCTGTGCAAGCTCATTTCCTACGCCCTGAGCCATCTCCTCACGGGTAATGTTGATATCATGTCCCTCGCTGCTTTTTGTAGACGGGGTAACGATAGGTGTTTCCAGCTTTTCCGCAAGCTGATGCTCTCCTGTGAACTGTGCTCCGCAGAAGCTCTCCCCTGCCTTGTATGCGTTCCACATACTTCCGAAAAGATAGCCTCTGACAATTACCTCGTAAGGCAGCATCTTCAGCTTCTTTACCTTGATGGTCCTGTCCTTGTAATAGCTGTCTGCAAACTCAGCGGGCATATCCTCCTGCTTTGTGGAAACGATGTGGTTTTTAACAATGTCCTTTGTGTAGTCAAACCAGAAATTTGCTATCTGTGTAAGATTAACACCCTTGTTTGGTATCTCGCTGTCAAGAATAACATCAAATGCGGAAATACGGTCTGTGGTAACGATTATAAGCTCGTCCTTTCCCGTATCGTATACCTCACGGACCTTTCCCGAAATGATCTTTTTCAGTTCGCCTTCCATACTTATTTACCTCCACTTATTTTATTTTTATCTGCCTTAAAATTATAGCATCACCGCACAAAAAATGCAATGTGCGTTTTAACAATATTATCTGTCTTTTGTGTGAACATAATATGCTCTTGTGCCAAACAGACCCTCTTGACAATTTACAAATATTGTGTTACACTAAAACCAACTTATAAGGTCGGTTTTAGTAATATTGTTATTTACAGCAAAAGGAGTTTATTTATGATATCCACAAAAGGACGTTATTCCCTGCGCATACTGCTTGACCTTGCCGAGCACCGCAACGGGAATTTTATCCCCATGAAGGACGTTGCAAAGCGTCAGGGCATCTCCCTGAAGTACATTGAAAGGCTGCTGCCTGCCCTTAAAGAGGGAGGGCTTATCGAAAGCCTCCACGGCAAAGGCGGCGGATACAAGCTTACCCGTGAGCCTGAGCAGTACACCCTTTGGGAGATACTTATGCTTTCCGAGGGGGACCTTGCGCCGGTGGAGTGTCTGCGTGAGCACAGCGAGCAGTGTACCCGTTCGGGCTACTGCAAAACACTTCCCATCTGGCAGGAGTACTACAAGATGACAAAGGACTATTTTTCCGGCATCACCCTGGCGGATATTTCAGGCAACAAAGTGGAGTACGACTATATAATCTGACCTTCGGACAAAAATTCAGCGGAGCACATCGCTCCGCTTTTTGTTTTTATTATAGCCTGTAAGCGCTTTCAGCCCAGCCCCACATCCAGCATCATCATTACGGCAAAGCCTATGGCGAACATTATCGTGCCGATATTTGAGTGAGAGCCTTCCTTCATCTCGGGGATAAGTTCCTCCACCACCACATAGAACATTGCCCCTGCAGCAAAGCTGAGCAGATAGGGCATTATAGGCAGGAAAAAGCCTGCAAAGAAAATGGTGAGAAGTGCCCCCACCGGCTCCACCACGCCTGACATCACACCAAGAGCAAAGGTCTTTTTCTTTGACATTCCCTGTGCGCAAAGGGGCATGGAAACGATAGCTCCCTCGGGGAAATTCTGTATCGCAATTCCTATTGCCAGAGCAAGTGCGCTTGCCATAGTTATGTTATGGTCACCGTACAGCCAGCCTGCGTAAACGATACCCATGGCCATGCCTTCGGGGATATTGTGCAGAGTTACTGCCAGCACCAGCTTTGTGCTGCTGTCAAGTCCGCTGCGTGGGCCCTCCTCACTGCTGTCCATGTGCATATGGGGGATAACCAGGTCAAGCACCAGCAGAAACAGCATTCCTACAATAAATCCCAGCACCGCAGGGATAAAGGAAAGCTTGCCCATGCCGTTTGACCTTGCCATTTCAAGGGAGGGCAGCAAAAGGCTGAAAAAGGATGCCGAAGCCATGATGCCCGACGCCATGCCCGAAAGGCTCCTGCGCAGCTTGTCGTTTATCTCCCCTCTGAGGAAAAATACACAAGCTGCACCCAGGCTCGTACCCACAAGGGGTATCAGTATACCGTACAAAACTTTTATCCACATGATCTCACACCTCATTCACTTGTTAGCAGCTGCTAACAAAAGGGTATTATATCATATATATTCCAAAAAATCAAGCCCTTGACTGCCCCGTTCTCAAAAAGCTGTTATCGGCATTATTTTCACGAAAAAATCGTTCCTTATCCACAGATCAAGGCAAAAAAGGGCAATATAATAAAACCGGCGACTGCCATAAAAAGCGATCACCGGTTTTTTTATTATCATACCGTTATGTACATTACCCCGGACAGGTCAGAACTTCACCAGCACCTGTGCCAGAGCGGATAACACCTCTGCCGACTCCACAGACTTGGGGATAGTTATATTGACCACCTTTTCTCCTTTGCCTGTAAGCTTGGCTTTTGTCTTTATGCTGGAGCTGCCGTTGACGGTTACCTCAAACTCTCTCAAAAACGGATCCTCGTGCTTCAGCGAAACAGTTTTTTTCCTTGCCTGTGTTCCCTTATCACCGCTTTGCACAAGCTTTTTGACCTCGTTTTCCAGCTCTCTCACCGAAAGCCCATCGCTGAGGGCAAGGTCTGCTGCCTGCACCTGGAGCTGCTCATCGCTCAGTCCTGCAAGCACCTTTGCGTGACCCACAGACAGCTCTCCCCTGTCAAGATATTTCTGCACCGGCTCCGCCAGCTCCAGCAGCCTTACCGCATTGGCAATAGCCGAGCGGGACTTCCCCACCGCCTTTGCCAGCTCCTGCTGGGTCATGAAATACTTATCCATAAGCTGCTTATAAGCCTTTGCCTCCTCGATGGGGGTCAGATCCTGCCTTTGTATATTTTCAATAAGCGCCAGCTGCATTACCTGTTTTTCGCTGAGATCCCTCACATAAACGGGTACCTCTTTGAGCCCTGCAAGGCGTGCCGCCCTCCAGCGTCTTTCCCCTGCCACGATACGGTATCCCCCGTTCTCAAGGGGGGTAACGAGTATAGGCTGGAGCAATCCGTTTTCCTTTATGCTGTCTGCAAGCTCCTGTATTTTCTCCCGGTCAAAATCCTTTCTCGGCTGACCCTTGTTAGGCTCCACCAGAGAAATGCTGATGGTTGTTATCCCTTTTTTATCCTCCTGCTCCTGCTGTTTTTGTTCCTGCTGTTCAGCCAAAGGGGAAAAATTGTCGCTGAAAAGTGCATCAAGTCCCCTGTTCATTCGTGCTTTTTTGCTCATTATATCTCTCCTTTTGCAAAATGTTCCACGTGGAACAATTTATTCTTTATCCTTTGGGGCGTTTTCTCTGGCTTTCTTTTTTTCACGCTTTACCATTTCTTTGGCAAGCTCCTCGTAAGCCTTTGCGCCCTTTGATTTCTTCTCGTAGTATATCACAGGCTCTCCGAAGCTGGGGGCTTCCGAGATGGCAACGTTTCTTGGTATCACCGTTGAGAAGGTCTCCTTGGGAAAATGCTTTTTCACCTCTTTGATTATCTGCTCGGTAAGCTTATACCGTGCAACGCACATGGTAAAAAGGATTCCCTCGACCTCAAGCTTGCTGTTCCAGGTCTCACGGACCCTGCTCACCGTCTGGTGGAGCTCCACCAATCCCTCAAGGGAAAGGAACTCGCATTGTATGGGTATTATCACCGAATCCGCCGCAACAAGGGCGTTTATGGTGAGCATATCCAGCGTAGGCGGGCAATCTATAAAGATGTGGTCATAAAAATCGGCTGCGTCCTTGATACACTCCCTGAGGCGCATGGCTCTGTTTTCCATGGTAAGGAGCTGAACAGATGCGCTGGCAAGGTCCTGTGTTGTGGGGACCAACGACACCCCCCTGAAGGCAGAGGCTGCCACCGCCTCCTGAAGCTCGCAATCCCCCAGGAGCACATCATAGATAGTGCTGCGGATACTCTTTTTTGATATTCCAAGGCTGGTCGTGGTGTTTCCCTGGGGGTCAAAATCAACGATGAGCACCTTTTCGCCCCTTGCGCCGAAAACCGCCGCCAGATTTACCACGGTGGTGGATTTCCCCACACCGCCTTTTTGGTTTGAAACTGCAATTATCTTTCCCATTTTATCCACACGCCTGATGCGTGTCCTCCTTTCCACCTGCCGCCGGCAGATGATCTTATTTTTGCTGCTGCATGGTGCTTTTTTATTATACACCATTTTTTTCTTTTTGCATAGCCCTTTTTTTAATTTTTTGTTGTTCGTTCAAAATGTTCCACGTGGAACATTTTTCGTCAGGACTCGGAAAACCCCTTGTTGAACAGGGGAGAAAACAAGGGGATCCGGGAGAGGGGAAAGGAAATTTGCCGTAATTTTTGTTTATTTTTCTGTGATAAGGGTATAGAGCCACGGCGGGGGCTATGTTAAAATAGAGGCAAAAGGAGGTCGAAAGCATGAGCATTTTACAAAAAGCATTGGACAGGGTACTTGTGGGGGAGGAGACCGACCTGACGGCGGAGGGGAGTTTCTCACGGCAGCACAAAAGAGAGCTTTACCGGGTCAAAGAGGTGGGGAAGATATTTGACATCTCGGTGGGGGATATCCGAACAAATCCCAACCAGCCAAGAAAGTATTTTTCTCCGGGGGAGCTTACAGGGCTTGCAAAAAGCATCTCTCAGGACGGGATAATCCAGCCCCTTACCGTGCGGCGGACCGAGGGAAGCTTTGAGCTTATCTCCGGTGAACGAAGGCTGCGTGCGGCAAAAATGGCAGGCATGAGCACCGTACCGTGTATACTTATAAACGCCGACAGAGGACGCAGCGCAGTTATGTCCCTTATCGAGAATATCCAGCGAAGCCAGCTGGGATTTTTTGAAGAGGCTCAGGCAATGGAAAGGCTTATACGTCTTTACGGGCTGACCCAGGAGGAGCTGGCGGTGCGGCTGGGACTTGCACAGTCTACCGTGGCAAACAAGCTAAGGCTCCTCAGGCTCACCAAAGAAGAACAGGACATCATCACCGACACCGGGCTTTCCGAGCGGCACGCCCGTGCCCTTTTAAGAATAGACCAGCCCGAGGGGCGCAAAGAGATACTTCTCAAGGCGGTAAAAGGGAAGTGGACGGTGAGCCAGCTGGAGAGCTATATCAACGCCCGGGAGGAGAAAGCACTCAGAGAAAGATCCATAAGGAAAAGCGCAGGACTGCTGAAGGACGTAAAGATGTTTTTTAATACCGTGGACAAGGCAGTCGAGGTCATGCGCCTTGCAGGGGTCAGGGCGGACACACGAAAGGTGGAGCACCAAGGGTACATCGAGTACATCATTACCATTCCGGCAGGGGAGCAGCAGGAACAGCAGGATGCTCAGATCTCACAGATCTGAAATGTTCCACGTGGAACAATGGGGAATCGGGGCGAATTTTCCCGAAAGATACCGCCGGATCGGAGCAAAATTTGCTATATTCTGGTAAAATTAAGACAAAAAAGCGGGGCAGAGGGAATGTTTAGTAAAAACATAGAACAGATATGCAAAACAGATAAAAAAATTTAAGAAAGAGGTACTGCTTTTGTGCATTAAAATTAAACTTCATATGTGCTATACTTAGACTAAGGTATTGTACGCATTTTCAAGGAGGTGGGTAAAGTGAGCGGAGCAGGAAAGCTTAAAAGGACCTTTCTGTGTCTGGCAGTTCTGACTTCGTGCCTTGCGCTTTTCTCATGGCAGTCGGACAACAGGACGGATATATCCTCTCAGGACACAACTTTATCTATCGCCGAGCAGGACAAGTCTTACACAGACAGCTCCTCCACAGACAGCGACAGCAGCAGGGAAGCTCAGACCACTACCACAACAGCCACCGCTGCCTCCGGGGCAGTTAATACATCTGCCTCAGCAGGGGAAGAGACAGTTTTGTACATACATATGTACGACTACACCCTTTTCAAGGATAAGGACAACATCTTCCGGCTGAAAAACAAGGACAGCGTACTTGTGGAAAGCGCCGAGGTGGAGGCAGACAACAAGGACATTATAAAGATCACCTGCAAAGACAACAAGGTCACCTTTAAAAAGGGAGACACGGAGATAACCGAGTTTGTTTTCAACAAACTGAAGGTGGAGAAAAAGGGCGACGAGATCTATTACGGCGGAAAGAAAATGGCTTACACCGACAGAGCTTATTCCAGCTATGATCTCGGCGGCGGACTTGTGCTCAAACACGAGAGTTCGGGCAAGTTCAAGCTTTATAAAGACGGCAAAGAGGCGGTTCAGAGCACCTTCAAAGCAGACGACGGAACAGAGCTTACCATTAAGACGGCAAGGAACGGTCAGGGAGTTACTGTGACCGACCCGTCGGGCAAGACTCTTACCTATTTCCAGCACGGGGGACAGGTCGTGAACGTATCCGAGGACAGCGTTACCATCGGCGGCAAGAAGCTGATGCCGGCAAATTCATCGGACGTATCCACCGCAGCTTCCACCACCACTACCACCCCACGCCAGACCATAGCAAACTGGGACGGCACAGACACAACGGCGCTGACTCTTGAAACATGGAACACCCAAAAAGCCACCACAAAGGCGACGACTAAGGCGACTACAAAGAAAACAGCCGCAAGCAGTTCCTCCGGCGGAAATGTTGTGATCGCAAACCCGATCTATCCGCAAAACGACGGAAGAAACGTTAAGATAAAGAGCATTCAGGATTACTCCGCACAGTTTGTTTCCCTCTTAAAGAGCAGAGGAATCAGAACAGACGTTGCTGCCGATACCCACGGAAAACTCCTTGATGCGGCAAAGATGAGGGCGGAGGAGTATACCTACTATCCAAAGGACTCACACACCAGACCTGCCGCAAGGGCTGTTGGCGGAGACAGACACTACTACACCGTATTCACCAACGTTGGCATTAAAGCATATCTTCTCAAGCGTGATTACGCAAGCGTTGAGAACCTGTGCAACAAATGGGGCGGCGATGACGAGACGGTTCACGGAAAGCCGGAGTGGGCTCTTGAAACGTGGCTTGCATCAGGCACGCACAAGGGCAATATCCTTAACGCCAACATCAAGAAGATCTCGGTCGTATGCGTTACCACCGAGGAGACAAGAAGCGGCTACACAGTGACCGGACATTACTGGGTAATGCTTGGCTTCTCAAACGACATTGCATAAAAAAAAGACCCGACATTAAATCGGGTCTTTTCTGTTATGTAAATCAGATCCCATGGATCCTCAGATAGGCTTTTATGATCGCCAGCTGGGTCTTTGAGTCGGGTAGCTTATTGTCCATCGCCATTTGAAATGCCTCTTTAAGGGGCATTTTTTTTACATCGAGAAACTCTCCCTCGTCAAGATGCTGCTGGGAAAATTTCAATCCCCTTGCCAGATACATATGTATCTTTTCCGTGTTGTACGCAACGGTGGGGTAGAGCACTCCAAGATACTCAAAGCTCTCTGCCTCTGCACCTGCCTCTTCTTTCAGCTCACGCCGTCCGCAGGTCTCCGGGTCCTCTCCGTATTCAAGCTTGCCTGCGGGCAGCTCGGTAAGGACCTCTTTATAAGGATAGCGGAACTGCTGGACAAGGTAGACATTCTCCTGCTCGTCCAAAGCCACAACGCACACTCCCCCCGGGTGGCGCACCACCTCACGAAAGGTCTTGAACCCGTTGTCAAGCTCCACATCGTCACAGTAGAGCTGGACAACTTTTCCGTCATATACTTTTTTGGAGCTAACCATTTTTTCTATTGAGTACATTTATTCTTCCTCCGTTTTGTCAAGACTGTCAAGCTCTTTCATCTGGTCCTCATATTCCTCATCAGGCACATCTTCAAGAAGCTCGTCCTTGTCCGCCGCTTCAGGGTGATCGGTATCACTTGTTTCCTGTGCGCCTTCGTCATCAAAAGTATCTTCACCGGTGTCATCGTCCTCGCCGGCTCCGTCCTCATCAGCCTTTTCAGCCTTCTTCTTTTTTCCTGCAAAAAAGCCTGCTATGTCCTCACGTCTGAAGAACACCACGTAGGTCAGCCAGATAACTGCGCCTGTGCCGGTGATAACAAGTCCCTCGGTAAAGTATCTCATGCGGTAGGTGAAGTTTATTTCGTTTTCTCCCTTATCGCAGGCAACTGCACAAAGACCGAAGTCGACCTTTATGACCTCGGCATCCTTGCCGTTGACGGTAGCTTTCCAGCCCTTGTCGTAAGGCACGGAGAAAAACACCAGTTTTTTGTCGTTAAGGGTTATCTTTGCGTCAAAGCCATTTGTGGACTCCTTAAAATAAGAACAGCTCTGAGCACGTCTTTGCTCACAGTTTTCCGTATACGCCGCAACGGTATAATCCGACGGTGTGAACACGGTATATTTTACATAGTCGGAATACTTCATCACCGTATCTGCATCAAGCACCAGCGCCTTTGTGAGGGCAATTGATTTGTTTGAGTCGGTCATGCCCTTTATATCCTCTTTGCTGCAATAATAATCAAAGGCAAAGCCCATTGGGATATAGTTTTTATTCTCATAGATCCTGAATCCGTTTTGTCTGCCGGCAAAGCTGAATCCTATAAGGTTGCCGGTGTATTCCTGTGTGGCGCCCTTGGGGAGCTGGGACTGGTCAAAGTAATACTTTACCGACAAAAGGCTTCGCAGACCGTAAAGCTGTGTTTCGATCCTTGATGCAACGTCACGGGTCTGTCCCAGTTCGGTGTAAAATTCCATGATAGAGGTGTTGACCACGCTGTGGAAACAGCGCATAGAGGAAAGTCCCCAGAACATACACCAGTTATCCACGTCGGGAGAGGTATCTATCCTGTAAAAGCTGTTTGTGGGGTTGGTATATGAGCTTTGTTTTTCAAAAAGATCCATATCCATTTTTTCCGAGCCGTTGATGCCACGGGCGATATAGTCCTTTGGCGACTCGGTCTGCATAGAGCCGTAGGTCACACAGGTAAACATACAAACTCCCGCTGCAACGGCGGTAAGTATGCAGGCGGCACGCTTGAAGTTAAGGCGTATCCTTGCCAGCAGCTCCTCGCCGGTGGAGCTTCCCATAAGGTAGATAAGCACCGCAAGCAGTATAAGCATAATGATGGTCACAGCTGCCTGTATAAAATAAAACTCAGGGTATTTTGGCAGCCTTGCAAAAACGAGCTTGCCGTTTTCATCCTTTGGCAGAAGTCCGATACCCAGTATCACAGCATCCACCGCAAGCACAGGTATAAAGCCCTTTTTCAGATCCTCTTTATTCTCTGCAATGACCTTTGCGGTGATAAGGCACATGAGCAGTATAGGCATATAATACCACCTTGCGTAATAAGAGGCGTTGAACATTACAAAAGAGCTGTTAAGTATTGGCACGCACGCCATTATCATAAACACATACACCGAACGGGTGAGCCAGTGTTTTTTTCTTGTACGCATAAAGCCGATAACTCCCGCCATGGAGAACAAAGGCAGATATCCTGCCAAAGATGCCCACCTTGCACGGTCGGAGGCAAATATATTTATCCTTGCAGGCATATCGTTGAGCATAAAGAATGCCTGGAAGATACGGGGGATACGGGTGGACTCGTTGTAGACCACCATATCCAGTCCCCAGAGCCTTTCGGTAAGCCTTGGGTTTTCCACAATATCCATACACGCCGGCAGGAACATAAAGGCTGCAAGGGCTATTCCGATAACAGCTTCAAAGATAAGCCAGAAGAACTTTTTGAAGGTGATGCGAAAATCCTTATCGGTGCAGCGCAAAAAGAAATACACAACAAGGAACACACATTCACCGATAAAGAAAAAGTAGCTGTTTATGGCGTTGATCGCCATTGCAAGGGCAAATCCGCCTTTTTTGTTGTCCACCACCAGCCGCTCAAAGCCTATAAGTATAAGGGGGAACAGAGCGGTGGCATCGTGGAAGTGGTTGAAAAAGACGTTGTAGATCTGAAATCCGGAGCAGCCGTAAAGAAGACCGCCGATAAAGCAAGCCGACGGATCCTTGACAAAGCGTCTTATATACGCATAGGCAAATACCGAAGCCACAGCGGTTTTAAGGGCAAGCAGCCAGGGTATCATATACGGTACAAAAGAGGACGGGAAAAGGGTAGTAAGCCAGAAAAACGGCGAACCCAGAAGATAGAAAGAGTATGACCCCACAAAGCTTGAGCCCAGATCGGTGCCCCAGTCCCAGCCCAGGTTGCCTGCCTGAACGGAATCATGGGCGTGCTGATAAAACATTATCTGCTGGGAGTTGAAGTCGCCGTAATAGGTAAAGATACCTCCGTTGAGTATCATTCTGGGCAAAAACGACAGCATCATTATCCCAAAGGATACGATAAACAGCAGCAGATATTTTTCCTTTTGTTTTTTTGCCGGGCTTTTAAGGAACCCCGGTCTGTCCATAACAGCTTCCATTGTGATTTCCCTCTTTTTGAGTTTTTTACGATGCAGACCCCCCACCACCGCCTTACAAGGGCAGCGTTTTAAAACAAGGACCGCAAAATCAAGATATATTATAACACAACTCCGAGGAATTTTCAACAGTATTTGAACTTTTGCAAAACAAAAAAAGGCGATGCTTTACAAAAGACATTTATTATGGTATAATACATTGGTCAATAATATGTGTTAAAGTCAAAAAGGGGGAAGTTTTCGTGTCCACTATATGTGCGGTGTCAACACCTCTTGCACAGGGGGGCATCTCTGTTATACGCATAAGCGGAAAGGACGCTTTAAAGGTAGCCAAGGCTGTTTTCAGACCCTTGAGCTGCGGCGATGTGTCCTCTATGGCAGGGTACAGCTGCGCCTACGGTCAGATCGTTGACGGTCACAAAGCTGTGGACGACGGTGTGCTTACCGTTTTTCGTGCCCCCAGGTCTTATACAGGCGAGGATGTTTGCGAGATCTCCTGCCACGGCGGTATATACGTTACAAAAAGAGTGCTGCGGCTGTGCCTTGAAAACGGGGCGGAGCCTGCGGACAGGGGAGAGTTTACAAAGCGTGCCTTCTTAAACGGAAAGATGTCTCTGACCCAGGCTGAGGCGGTAATGGACACCATTTCCGCACAGGGGGAATACGCCCTTAACTCGGCGAACCTTGCACGCAGCGGAAAGCTTTTTGAACAGATAAAGGCTCTTACGGACAAGCTTGTGGACATTCTCGGAGAGCTTGCGGCGTGGGTGGACTACCCGGAGGAGGATCTTCCTGCGGTGGAACAGACCGCTTTGGAAAAAAGCCTTGACGGGGGTGTCAGATCCCTTGACAGGATACTTGAAAATTACGACCGTGGACTTATATTCAAAAACGGCATCGACACCTGTATCGCCGGCAAGCCGAATGTGGGCAAATCGGCTATGATGAATATGCTTCTTGGCTTTGAAAGATCCATAGTCACCGATGTTGCAGGGACCACAAGAGATGTTGTGCAGGAAAGTGTCCGGCTGGGAAGGGTTATACTGAAGCTGTCCGACACCGCAGGGATACACGAAACCGCAGACAAGGTGGAAAAGCTCGGTGTGGAGCTTGCGAAAAAGCGGCTTGACAGCGCAATGCTTATACTGGCAGTGTTTGACTCGTCCCGTGAGCTTGACGCACAGGATCGGCAGCTGCTGGAATATATTTCGGGGCTTGATAAAAAACGGCTTTTGATCCTCAACAAGACCGATCTTGAATCGGCTGCGGACAAAAGCGGGCTGGAGAAATACGGCAGGGTCATCCAGATCTCCGCCAAGAACGGTCAGGGTATCGAAGATCTGCAAAGTGCGGTGGAGGAGCTTTTCGGCACCGCAGATTACGACCCGGGCAGCGATATTTTTGCAAACGAAAGACAGATGCACTGCGTCAGGACCGCACACCGCTACCTTACCGGCGCACTGGAAAGCCTCCGCTCGGGACAGACTCTTGACGCTGTTACGGTGATGATAGACTTTGCTGCAAACGCCCTTTTGGAGCTTACGGGAGAAAAGGCTACCGAAGCGGTGGTCAATAACGTATTCAGCAAGTTCTGTGTTGGAAAATAATCCGATAAATCGGAATTTACCGCAGCACCCTTGCGGAGTAATCGGGGAAAACCCTTTTGAAAAAGGGTTATTCCCCGAACCCCTTTCCTAAAACTTTTAATGATTTTTACTATTTGGGAAACAAGTCCCCAAATAGTAA
>Ga0256404_1002136_pt1 | contig 44815 bp, 40 predicted proteins | sample RumenRJG_01DNA_FD_185990 | JGI IMG/M metagenome (GOLD analysis project Ga0256404, IMG submission 185990) | Bovine rumen microbial communities from Lethbridge, Alberta, Canada - RJG_01 | ecosystem: Host-associated > Mammals > Digestive system > Stomach > Rumen | place: Canada: Alberta | collected... | reverse complement strand
CCCATACTTACTCGAGTAAGGGTCGCGCTTTGGTACAATTGGAAAGAATCACATTTTAAGCAGAGTTAGGTTTCAGATTAACTCTGCTTTTATAACTGCTTAAAATCTGATACTTTCCTTAAGAATTTTTTGGCAAACACTATTTATTCACAATTTTCAAACTCCAAATATGATATAATATTTTCGCTGTGACACTTTCCAGTAGAGGGAGGTGAGGTTTTTGGTATCATTCTTCCACTTTTTATTATCTGTCGTGGCAGGTATTGTAAGTTATTATATCTGCAAATGGCTGGACAGAGATAAATAAACACAGCAACAGCCTGAAGCGGAGGCACTACCGTATAAAGAGTGAAGAAACCCCAACAGCTGCAACTGTTGGGGTTTCGTTGGTTATTGGTATCTTTCTTCTTTTTCACTTATGAGTATATTATAACATCATTCACTCGAATTTCAACCACTTTTTATCTAAGTGAGAAAAGCAGCTCGCCGTATGTAGGATAAGGAAGGTAGCTGTTTGGAATTATAGCCTCTGCCTTATCAACCGACTTACGAAGCTCTTCCATATCATTTAAGATAACGTCATGGTAATACTTAGCAGCCTCAAGCACATCCTTGATGCTCTCAGCCTTTCTGGTATCCTTCTCAAGCTTATCAAGCATTTCAAGCATAGTATTCTCAGTCTCATCAAGAACTGTGATAATGTTCTCCTCGTAGTTGCAGTTAAGGTTTGGAAGTAGCTGCTTCTTCTTGAGAGCTTCATTTGTAACATCCTTCATGTAGAGAACGATACCGGCTGTCACATCCTTACGAACCATCTCAAGCATTGTCAGTGCCTCGATGTGGATGACCTTGCTGTAATTCTCAAGGAAGATCTCATACTTTGCGTGAAGCTCCTCGCTTGACAGAACGTTATGCTTCTCCATCAGTCTGATGTTCTTCTCATCTATAATATGAGGGATTGCATCCGGAGTTGATCTGTAGTTGTGAAGACCTCTCTTCTCTGCCTCAACAAGCCACTCATCAGCGTAACCATCGCCGTTGAATATAACCTTCTTGTGATCCTTGAGAAGCTTCTGCAGAAGCTTGTAGATCTCTTCGTCAAGGTTCTCGGCCGGAACATCCTTCAGTGCGTCATAAATCTGATCAAGCTCCTCTGCTACAGCAGTGTTGAGCACGATATTCGGCTGTGCAACAGAAAGCGCAGCGCCCGGTGAACGGAACTCAAATTTATTACCTGTAAATGCAAATGGAGATGTTCTGTTTCTATCAGTTGTATCGATCGTAATATGCGGCAGAATGTTTGCCCAGCTGACCTTTGTCTTGCCAGCGCCAGTATAATGCTCGCCTCTCTCGATAGCGTTCAGAACTGCGTCAAGCTCGTCCCCGATGAATACGGAAATGATTGCAGGTGGAGCTTCATTTGCGCCAAGTCTGTGGTCATTTCCCGGTGTTGCAACGGAAAGTCTGAGGAAATCAGAATAATCATCCACAGCTGCGATAACCGCCATCAGGAAGATAAGGAACTGTGTGTTGTCTCCAGGTGTCTTGCCCGGATTGAGAAGGTTCTCGCCGTTGTCAGCACAGATTGACCAGTTGTCGTGCTTGCCGGAACCATTTACGCCCGCAAATGGCTTCTCATGGAGAAGGCACGCATAACCGAACTTGTCAGCAACCTTCTTCATCATTTCCATAGTAAGCTGGTTGTGGTCAACAGCAACATTTACTGTCTCAAATACAGGAGCCAGCTCGTGCTGTGCCGGTGCAACCTCGTTGTGCTTGGTCTTTGATGGAACGCCAAGCTTCCAGAGCTCGTTGTCAAGCTCCTTCATGAACTCGGCAACCTTCGGCTTGAGGACTCCGAAATAGTGATCCTCCATCTCCTGTCCCTTCGGCGCAGGTGCGCCGAGGAGCGTACGTCCGCACATCATAAGGTCTTTTCTATCTTTATATAATTCTTTGTCGATAAGGAAATATTCCTGCTCAGCGCCGACAGTTACATTTACTCTTGTAACCTCTGTCTTGCCGAGAAGGTGAAGCAGTCTTACAGCAGAATTTGATATGGCATCCATTGAACGAAGAAGCGGTGTCTTCTTGTCGAGTGCCTGGCCTCTGTAAGAGCAAAATGCAGTCGGGATGTAAAGTGTGCCATCCTTGATAAATGCAGGCGACGACGGATCCCACGCTGTATAACCTCTTGCTTCATATGTAGAACGGATTCCTCCTGAAGGGAAGCTCGATGCATCCGACTCGCCCTTGATGAGCTCCTTGCCGGAAAACTCCATGATGACTGAGCCGTCATCAAGAGGAGTGATGAAGCTGTCATGCTTCTCTGCGGTAAGTCCTGTCATCGGCTGGAACCAGTGAGTATAGTGGGTTGCTCCATTCTCAAGCGCCCAGTTCTTCATAACAGTTGCAACTGTATTTGCAACATCAAGCTGAAGATGAACTCCCTGCTTTGCCGTGCTTTGAACTGCCTTGTAAACGTCCTTCGGAAGCCTTTCCTTCATAACTCTGTCATTAAAAACCAGACAACCATAGAAATCCGGTATGCTCTTATATGATCCCATTTCTTTCCTCCTGTAAATCTGTATTTATGTGTCGAATCAGAAAAACAAGTGAAATTATACCATATTTTTGTAAATAATAAATAGCGTTTTAATACGTATTTAACCCTTTTTACTTAATAAAATAAAGAGGATCATTAAGATTATTAACCTCTCTAATGATCCTCTTGTATTCTTTGTGATTGTTTTCTTACTCCATCCATTCCATGTCTAAATTGTTTTCCATTTTCCCCTGTCTCACTTTCTAGTAAACTGTCTTAAAATCGGCAGCATCTCTGATATAACATCAAAGATATAATCCACCTGTTCTTTTGTGTTATCTTCACCAATGCTGAATCTGAGCGTTGATTCAAGCCTTTCCTTCGGCAGCTTGATCGCCGTCAGAACACTGCTGGCTGCTCTCTTGTGCGAAGAACACGCCGAGCCGGACGAGGTATAGATGCCTCTATCCTCAAGCGCATGCAGCATAACCTCACTTCTTACCCCTACAAAGCTGAAGCTTGCGATATGCGGTGCATCACCTGAATTATCATATACATCCGGAAGACTTGTAAGCTTCTCGCGAAGGTAATCCTTCACGCCCCTTATCGTTTCGATCTTCTTGTCGAAATCTCTGAAGCTCTCCTCCGCAGCGACTCCAAAGCCTGCGATTGCAGGAACATTTTCTGTTCCGGAACGCATTCCATTTCCCTGTCCGCCGCCGTAAATGATAGGTCTTATCAGAACCCCCTTCTTCACGAATAGAGCCCCTGAACCCTTTGGCCCATGAACCTTATGACCGCTGATCGATACAAGGTCTGCACCGATCTTTGCGGGATTCACAGGAATCTTGCCGTAGGCCTGAATCGCATCCACATGCATGTAAATGTCCGGATTCTTCTGCTTCACAGCAGCCGCGATCTCGGCAACCGGTTCGATCGCACCAATCTCATTATTTACGTGCATGCAGGAAACGAGTATCGTGTCTTCCCTGACCGCATTTGCGACCTCAGCAGGATCGATCACGCCGTGCTCATCTGTTCCGATAAGTGTATATTCAAAGCCGAGACTCTTCAGGAAATCCAGCGTTGCATGAACTGACGCATGCTCGATCTCCGTAGAAATGATATGCTTTCCGAGCCTCCTCTTCGCAAGAGCCGTACCAATCAGCGCCAGGTTGTTGCTCTCAGTTCCGCCGCTCGTAAAGATAAGCTCTTCCGGCTTACAATGCAGCGTCTTCGCAACGCACTCCTGCGCCTTTTTAATGTATCTCTCAGCCTCAACGCCCTTCATGTGAAGTGAGGACGGATTACCGTAATCCTCCTCCATGACCTTGATCATGATATCCTTCACCGCCGGATAAACCTTCGTTGTTGCCGAATTATCAAAATATGCTTCCATTTTTCTTGTCCTGTAATCTTTCTTATATAGCGTCAATCATCTAAAGCAAAACCTAAAATCGACATAATGGTCGGCCCTGCCGTCTCTGTTCTCAGGATTCGATTGCCCAGAGAAATGATAACTCCGCCTTTCTCCTTCGCATACTCGATCTCCTCAGGTGCAAATCCGCCCTCAGGTCCTATGAATATTCCAACAGTCGGTTTTGTAGAATCTGTCTTTTTACACAACTCTCGAATGCTATTTATGATCTCTCTCGAATAATCCATCCCACGGGCTGATTCATAAGGTATGAGCATCATATCCATCGAAGCCGCCATGTCGACTGCATCCCGGAAACTGATAAAGCTCTTGACCTCAGGAATGATTCCTCTCTGGGACTGCTTTGCAGCCGCCTCGGATACCTTGTTAAATCTCTGAAGCTTCTTCGCCTCCTTACCCGAACCGCCGGATTTTCCCGAACCTCCCGATTCAAGTTTCACAACGCATCTTTTCATCATTACCGGATAAATCTCATGCACGCCGAGTTCAACCGTTTTCTGAATTATATGCTCGAACTTATCAGCCTTCGGCATTCCCTGAAAGAGAATTATCTTCGCCGGAAGCTCTGTAGCATTATCATTTATATCAATGATCTCTGCCTCAACCATTTCTTCCGGATAATCCGAGATCCTGCAATGATAATCTCTCGAAGTGCCATCGCTCACGATGATCTCTTCTCCGATCCTGAGCCTCAGAACATTTTTGATATGATTATAATCCTTGCCGGAGATATATATTTTATCAGATGCCTCGCTGCATCCTTCTACATAAAACCTGTATAAACTCATATTTCCACCATGTCTTACATCAAGCCATTACTTGCAGACAATCGATACCCACTCACCCATATGGATCACGTCGATGATCTCAAAGCCATTCTTCAGGAGCTCTGCCTTAACCTCTTCTTCCTTCATGTCAATGATGCCTGAAGTGATGAAGAGTCCGTCTTCCTTCATGTAAGGTCTGACAACTGCAGAAAGCGGCATGATAACGTCTGCAAGAATATTTGCAACAACTATATCATACTTTCTGTCAACTGCCTGCGAACCTGCATTTTCAGCATTCTGTCCAAAATCTCCTGTTCTCTCCTTCGAAACTCCTGCAATATAATTGCTGTCGAGAAGGTTGCCGCAGGTGAATTCAATTCTGTCCTTATCGAATCCGTTGGCTTCTGCATTTTCGAAACTGGCCTTAACCGCATCAGGATCGATATCCATGCCATGAACATAGCCCGCACCAAGGTAAACACTGATGATCGATAAGATTCCGCTTCCACTTCCGATATCGAAAACCGACTGGCCCGGCTTAAGGTATTTCTTAAGCTGTCCGATGCAGAGCTTGGTCGTCTCGTGGGTTCCTGTTCCAAATGCCATTACAGACTCGATCGATACAACTATATCGTCCGGTCTGATGTCGTCAAACTCCTCCCAGGTTGGAAGGATGACTATGTTGTCGTAAAGCCTGAAAGGCTTAAAATACTGTTTCCAGTTGTTCTGCCAGGTTGAGTCATCACTTGTCTCGCCGACAGTTATCTCAGCGCTGCCGACATTTATAAACTCTTTAAGGCGGATAAGCTCTGCCGCTATATCCGCCTTAAGTCCGTCAATATCAAATGAATCGTCAACGAAACATGAAACTTTGGCTGTACCATCATTTTCACCTTCGATAAGAGGAATATCGACAAACATTGACTTCAGGTCGTCTTCCGACAGAGGTACGTTATCCTCGATCATAACGCCTTCAACGCTGTGCTCGCTGAGGAACTCGCTTATGAGGTCAACAGCCTCTACACTCGTATCGATCGTTAACTTTTTCCATATCATATTTTCTTATATCCTTTTTCTCTTCTTTTTGTGACTGCCAAATGTAAATCCGCCGAGCGAATCTGTAGCCGCTCTGACTTCAACGCCGTATGGGTCTTTAACCTTGGCAAGTACCTGCTTCTGCTCCTCGGTAAGATTCTCAGGAACCTCAACGCTGAGTGTTACATAATGATTACCTCTGACGCTCTTGTTCCTAAGTGTAGGAACACCCTTGCCCTTCAGAGTAATCTTGGTATTGTTCTGTGTACCAGGCTGAAGATCATATTCATAAGGTCCATCAATAGTATTGATGTTGATCTTGCCGCCGAGTGCAGCCTGAGTGAAGCTGAGCTTCTCTGTTGAATACAGATCGTACTCCTGTCTTGAGAAGATAGCGTGCTTATCAACGAGGATAGTTACGAGAAGATCTCCTCTTCCTCCGCCGTTGATACCAGGCTCGCCCATCTCACGAAGTCTGATACTCTGACCGTTATCAATACCTGCAGGAACCTTGATCTGAATGTTCTTCTTGCTCTTTACGAAGCCTGAACCTGCACAGTTACTACACTTAAACTTGATGATCTTGCCGCTTCCCTGACAATCCGGACAGGTCTGGATCGTTCTGTTCATACCGAAAAGTGACTGCTGGGTAAATGCTACCTGACCCTTGCCGCCACACTTGCCGCAGGTTTCTGCAGGATGTCCCGGCTGCGCACCGGTTCCCTGACATACAGGACATTCATCCTTAAGAGGAAGCTCGATCTCTGTCTGTGTACCAAATACAGCCTCTTCAAATGTACAACGGATAGTAGTTTTAATATCAGCGCCTTTAACAGGACCATTGGTCTGTGATTTCTTGGCTCCGCCGCCGAACATATCTCCGAAGATATCTCCGAAAATATCTCCCATATCGGCAAAGTCAAATCCACCATCACCATTCTGGCCATTTGGATCAAATGCGCTCCATCCGTACTGATCGTATTTCTTCCTGTTCTCAGCGTCACTGAGGATAGCGTAAGCCTCGGAAGCTTCCTTGAATTTCTCCTCAGCTTCCTTATCTCCCGGATTAGCATCCGGATGATACTTCTTCGCAAGGACTCTGTATGCTTTCTTTAAATCATTGTCATTTGCGTTTCTCGATACCCCAAGTACCTCATACGCATCTCTCTTATCTGCTACTTCCGCCATATTATCCCCTTTTCAACTTTTCCTTATACTTACAATGGATTCGTACCGGCAGAATCATACTACCGACACGAATCCATGTAGAAAACTAATCTGCTTTATTCATTTTACACTTCTTTGAAGTCTCCGTCAACCACATCATCACCAAAGTTTGGTGTTCCTGCGCCTGTACCTGCATTTGCTCCAGGTCCGTTCTGCTCATAAAGCTTAGCGAAGAGGTTCTGAGCTGAAGTCATAAGTGTTTCTCTTCCTGACTTAAGCTTCTCAACATCAAAATCTGTAAGGTTCTCAATATCTGTGCTGTCAATGATATCTCTGAGTGCCTTGAGGTCAGCCTCAACCTTCTTCTTGTCAGCCTCTGGAAGCTTGTCTCCAACCTCCTTAAGAGCCTTCTCTGTCTGGAATGCCATAGCGTCTGCATCATTTCTTACTTCGATGCCTTCCTTACGCTTCTTATCAGCTGCTTCATAAGCTGCAGCTTCCTTAACTGCTCTCTCGATATCCTCATCTGAAAGTGATGTACCAGATGTGATTGTGATGTGCTGCTCACGTCCTGTACCAAGATCCTTAGCAGATACGTTAACGATACCGTTTGCATCGATATCAAATGTAACCTCGATCTGTGGAACGCCTCTTCTTGCAGGAGCGATACCATCAAGTCTGAATCTACCGAGTGACTTGTTGTCCTTAGCGAACTCACGTTCACCCTGTACGATGTTGATATCAACGGCATCCTGATTATCCTGTGCTGTAGAGAAGATCTGGCTCTTCTTTGTAGGAATTGTTGTATTTCTCTCAATAAGGTGTGTTGCGATACCGCCCATTGTCTCGATTGAAAGTGTAAGTGGTGTTACATCGAGAAGGAGGATGTCGCCTGCGCCTGCATCACCTGCAAGCTTACCACCCTGGATACAAGCACCGATAGCAACGCACTCGTCTGGGTTGATACCCTGGAATGGCTCCTTACCTGTGATTGTCTTAACTGCATCCTTAACAGCGATAACTCTTGTAGAACCACCAACAAGGAGTACCTTGTCGATCTCTGCAGGTGTAAGTCCTGCATCATCAAGTGCCTGCTTAACAGGTCCTCTTGTTGCCTCAACAAGATCAGCTGTAAGTTCATCAAACTTAGCTCTTGTAAGGTCCATATCGAAGTGCTTTGGACCATCCTGGTTTGCAGTGATGAAAGGAAGGTTGATATTTGTAACTGTCTGTGAAGAAAGCTCCTTCTTAGCCTTCTCTGCAGCTTCCTTAAGTCTCTGCATAGCCATCTTGTCGCCTGAAAGGTCGATGCCTTCCTTTGACTTGAAGTCGTCTAACATGTACTGTGTGATTGCGTTATCGAAGTCATCACCACCGAGTCTGTTGTTACCTGCTGTTGCAAGAACTTCGATGACACCTTCGCCGATCTCAATGATAGATACATCGAATGTACCACCACCAAGGTCGTATACCATGATCTTCTGCTCTTTTTCATTATCAAGACCATAAGAAAGTGCAGCTGCTGTTGGCTCGTTGATGATACGCTTTACATCAAGACCTGCGATCTTACCAGCGTTCTTTGTAGCCTGTCTCTGTGAGTCTGTGAAGTATGCAGGAACTGTGATAACAGCCTCTGAAACCTTCTCACCGAGGTATGCTTCTGCATCAGCCTTAAGCTTCTGAAGAATCATTGCGGAAATCTCTTCCGGTGAATACTTCTTGTCGTCTATATCTACTTTATAATCAGAGCCCATATGTCTCTTGATAGATGAAATAGTCTTGTCTGCATTTGTTACGGCCTGACGCTTTGCTGCATCACCGACAACTCTTTCTCCTGACTTTAAGAAACCTACTACAGATGGTGTTGTTCTTGAGCCTTCTGCGTTAGTAATAACAACCGGCTTACCACCTTCCATAACGGCAACACATGAATTAGTTGTACCTAAGTCAATACCAATAATCTTACCCATTTTATTTTCCTCCTAAAGTATTTCTCGTATAAATTTTTATCAGATATTTGATTACCTGTCTGTTACTAATTTGCTACCTTGACCATACTGTGTCTCAGTACCTGATCCTTATACATATAACCCTTCTGCATCTCTTCAATAACCGTATTCTCAGGAAGGTTTTCATCCTCCACATGGATAACCGCATTATGGAAGTTCGGATCAAACTGTTTATCAACAGCGTTCATCGGTTCAACGCCGATTCCCCTGAGTGTGTCCATCAACTTCTTATATATCATTTCGATACCATCTGAAAATGCTCCTTTTTCAGCTTCAGGAATATTATCAAGCGCTCTCTCGAAATCATCTACTATCGGAAGCAGCTTCTCAAGCGTATCCTTTGCTCCGTAATCAAACATCTTGGAGTTTTCTTTCTCGCTTCTTGCTCTGGCATTGTCAAACTCGGCCATCAGCCTTGTGTACTTTTCTTTGTTACCATCGGCCAATTCTCTCGTTCTCTCGAGCTCTGCTAAAAGTTCCTTATTTCCTCTTCTGTTTTTCTTCGGTACCGGTTTTGGTCTCTTGGCATCGGCATCCTTTGGTGTTACATATTGTTCGTCATCAACTGTAACGATCGTTCCGTCGATCGGTTCTCCTATGACAACATTTATTACGCCATCAGCGTTTTGGTCAGTCTTCTCGGCTACATTCTCTTCTTTTTCATCCTGAAGTGCCTGAAGCATCTGCGCCATACTTATCTCTGCCATTAACTATTCACCCCTCTTTCCTTCCTTACGGAATATGGTATCAAGTTCGTCCGTAAGACTTTTTAATGTATTTACGACCTTCTTGTAATCCATGCGCTTAGGACCTATGATTCCAATAGTTCCTTTCGCTCCCTCAGGAAGTTCATAAGTTGAAGTTACTATCGAGTAATCCTTCATATTTTCAACAGGGGATTCATCTCCGATATAGATCTGAATGTTTCCGTCCCTGTCTTTTTCATCACTATTTAGAGCGGCCGAAGCAAGATTGCTCAGCTCCTCTTTATCTTCAAATGTTTCAAGAAGAGCACTGGCCTTATTGATATCTCCCGGCTCACCGAGCTTAAGGAGATTTGAGGTACCGCTCGTATAGATCTGCGTTTCCTCAGCCTGATGCACTGCATCAACTATTCCTTCGAATATTTTCTCAAGTATATCCGCATATCCGCCTGCCTGCTGTTTCATGGTCTGCATCATCTCGATATTGATCTCAGTGACCAGAGCCCCTTGAAGAAATGTATTCAGCAGCAGATTGAACTTCAGTACATCTTCGTTGCTCAGCGCCTGCTCTACATGTATAAGCTGGTTCCTTGCCACATTGTCGCCTACTACGATGACGGCCACAAGATTGGATTCATCAACCTGCGACAGCTGAATAAACTTTATCCTCTTATTGAGCATCCTTGGCGATGTTACCATCGTGGCGTATTGTGTATTAAATGCAAGAACCTTGGCGACCTGCTTCAGAAGCGATTCAAGCTTGTCAACACGCTCAAGAAGTGTTCCCTGAGCCGCTTCACTTTCCTCCTTCTCCGCCATCATCCTGTCAACGTAGAATCTGTATCCCTTGTCCGTAGGAACTCTTCCCGCGGAGGTATGAGGCTGGACTATATATCCAAGCTCCTCAAGGTCTGACATCTCGTTGCGGATCGTCGCCGAACTGAGATTGAGATCGGTATACTTTGAAATGGTTCTTGACCCGACCGGTTCGCCGGTTTCAAGATAATTCGAAATGATTGCTTTCAGGATTACTTCTTTACGTTCATCCAAAGTATCATTTATATCCAATTCATCACCGCCTTTTGTTCTGTTAGCACTCAAATCATCTGAGTGCTAACCACTATTCATAATATAACCCTTGAAATAAATTATGTCAAGCATATTGTAAGCGGTTTTTTACAAAAAATGATGTATTTTTGATGACTTTATCCTTAATCGAGGATAAAGTCAGAAAGTATGATATTGCTGACGTCAATTCCTCTGTCATTCAGCTTTACAGTGTCCTCGTCAACCGTCATAAAGCCTTCATTTACATACTTATTGAGAACAGGTCCGTAGACCTCGTAAACATCCTTGTTGAACCTGTCACGGAACTCTTTTCTGCTGATCCCCTTAGTCATACGAAGGCCGAGGAACATAAATTCCTCTATCCTGCTGTCAATATAAAGAGTCTCAACACTTTCCCTGAGGCTTCCCGTAACTTCGTCGTAGGTATTGTAGATATCTTTCGCAGCGGCAATATCCGACTGCGCATTCTGAAGGATCTCTATATATTTATCAAGATCCTTGATGTTGCTGAAGCGCTGTCCTTTAAAAAATGAAGCAGCGCCGATTCCGAAGCCGATATATTCGCCTCCGGTCCAATATGTTATGTTATGCCGGCACTCATATCCCGGCTTTGAATAATTCGAGAATTCGTAGCGCTCATAGCCATTTGCGGCAAGCACCTTCTTGGTCATGGCGTACATACGTCTGTCGACCTCTTCGTCAGGTATCATTCCAAGGAGCTTTTCATCCCCGGCAAGAGGCGTACCCTCTTCAACCTGCAGCGAATATGCAGAGATATGCTCCGGTGCAAGGCTGACAACCTTCATCAGAGTATCGACGTAGATATGCTCTGTCTGTGCCGGAATGCCGCTCATAAGATCGATATTTATATTCTTAAATCCCGCACGTCTTGCGGAATTATATGTCGCGATGAACTGATCCATGTTATGGATACGCCCGAGAAGCTTAAGCAGGTCGTCATTTGCGCTCTGAAGTCCTATGGAAAGTCTGTTTATGCCGTAGGTCTGATAAGCAAGAAGATTTGTGTACTTTACGGTTCCCGGATTTGCTTCAAGCGTAATCTCCGGAAATCTGTGTACCTTAAAAACACTCCTGATCGCCGAGAGGATATTTCCTATAAATACCTCATCAAGGAGCGACGGAGTTCCGCCACCGAAGAATATACTTCTTACAACGTATCTGTCCGAATACGCCTTATACAGCTTGATCTCCTGCTGCAGTGCATCGATATACTGAAGCTGCGATGCGTAGCTGCATCCGGAAAATGACAAAAAATCGCAGTATTTGCATTTTCTTAAACAAAACGGTATGTGGATATATAAACTGAGATTTTTTTTCATAAAGCTTAAATCTTACTCCTCGTCAAGTCTGAGGACACTCATAAATGCCTTCTGCGGGATCTCTACATTTCCGATCTGGCGCATCCTCTTCTTTCCTTCCTTCTGCTTCTCAAGAAGCTTTCTCTTACGTGAGATATCACCGCCGTAGCACTTCGCAAGAACGTCCTTACGCATAGCCTTAACGGTCTCTCTGGCGATAACCTTGCCGCCGATAGCGCCCTGGATAGGGATCTCGAAGAGATGTCTCGGTATCTCATCCTTCAGCTTCTCACACATTTTTCTTGCTCTTTCATAAGCAGAATCAGCGTGAACGATAAATGATAACGCATCCACTTCTTCTCTGTTGATAAGGATATCAAGCTTTACAAGATTTGAACGCTGATAGCCCTTAAGCTCGTAGTCAAATGAAGCATAGCCTCTTGAACGTGACTTAAGTGCATCGAAGAAATCATAGATTATCTCATTAAGCGGAAGCTCATATTTAAGAAGCGCTCTGGTAGTCTCGATATACTCCATGCCAAGATAAACTCCTCGTCTCTCCTGACAGAGCTTCATGATAGCTCCCGTAAATTCTGTTGTAACCATTATCTCAGCGGAAACAATAGGTTCCTCCATATATTCGATCTCAGATGGAGAAGGAAGGTTTGTAGGATTGGTAAGCTCTATGACTGTTCCGTCTGTTTTATAAACCTTATAGACAACGCCCGGAGCTGTTGTTACAAGGTCAAGATTATATTCTCTTTCAAGTCTTTCCTGGATAACCTCAAGATGGAGAAGTCCTAGGAAACCGCATCTGAAACCGAAGCCGAGGGCAACAGATGTCTCCGGCTCGTAGAAAAGTGCGGCATCATTTAACTGCAGCTTCTCAAGCGCATCTCTGAGTTCAGGATATTTTGCACCATCTGCAGGATACAGACCGCAGTAAACCATCGGACGCGCCTTCTTGTAGCCCGGAAGTGCTTCGTCACACATATTTTCAGCGTCTGTAACTGTATCGCCGACCTCTGTCTCCGATACATCCTTAAGGCTCGCAGTGATATAGCCAACCATACCTGCCGAGATCTCTTCAGCCGGGATGAATCTTCCCGCGCCGAATATACCAACCTCAACAACGCTTGCTTCAGCGCCGGTTGCCATCATATGTATCTTTGAGCCTTTCTTGATAAAGCCGTCAAATACACGGCAGAAGATTATAACGCCCTTGTACTGGTCGTAAATACTGTCGAATATAAGCGCCTTAAATGGTGCATCAAGGTTTCCGTTCGGAGCCGGGATCTTATGAACAATCGACTCAAGAACCTCTTCTATATTGATTCCGTTCTTAGCTGAGATAAGAGGTGCGTCAGCGGCCTCAATGCCGATAACATCTTCTATCTCCGCCTTAACTCTCTCCGGCTCAGCCGAAGGAAGATCTATCTTATTGATAACAGGGAACACCTCAAGATCGTGATCGATGGCCATGTAAACATTCGCGAGAGTCTGAGCCTCAATACCCTGTGCAGCGTCAACTACGAGCACAGCACCCTCACATGCGGCAAGGCTTCTTGAAACCTCGTAATTAAAGTCAACGTGTCCCGGCGTATCTATAAGGTTGAAGATATACTCCTCACCATCCTTAGCCTTGTAAATGATTCTGACCGCCTGTGACTTTATAGTGATTCCTCTCTCCCTCTCGATATCCATGTTATCGAGAACCTGCTCCTGCATCTCACGAAGAGTAAGCGTACCGGTCTTCTCGATGATCCTGTCTGCGAGAGTTGATTTACCATGATCGATATGTGCGATTATACAAAAATTTCTGATTTTACTCTGATCTAAATGTGCCACGATTTTGTCCCCGTTCTGTATATTTTTCTCACACTACTTTAACTTTATAATATCTCTGCTGTCAAGAATTATCGTAAATGGTCCGTCATTTTCGAGCTTAATGGTCATTTCCGCACCGAATATTCCTGTCTCAGCAGTGTAGCCCTCTGCGCGAACCTTGGAAATGATATATTCATACAGCTTCTCAGCCATGTCCGGTGCGCCTGCATTTATAAATGAAGGCCTGTTGCCGTGGCTGCAGTCAGCGTAAAGCGTAAACTGCGATATAAGAAGAAGGCTTCCGCCCACATCCTTAAGCGCAAGATTTGTCTTTCCGGCTTCATCATCAAAGATACGAAGACCGAGCAGCTTCTTAACCATCTTGTCGGCTATCTCTTCTGTATCTTCATTTGAAACTCCTATAAATACCAGAAAGCCCTTATCTATCTTTCCGGTGATCTTTTCATCAACTGTGCAGGAAGCATTGTTGACTCTCTGAACAACAAATTTCATCATTTCCTCCCTAAAAAAAGCGCAGGTCGCAGGGACTTGCGCTTAATTCTTAAATTATTTTTTTCGAAAATTACATATACTTCTTGGCGGCGAAAACTGCAAGTGCGAAGGCGATGCAGATAAGTGCATCTGAATCATTTGCAACACCGAGGATATATGTGTTGGTCATGCTGAGTGCCTGACCAGGGATCATATACATAGTCTGTCTTGCAGACATGATCCTGAGCGAACCCATGTATATATCATAGTTCCATGAAAATGGATTTCCTTCGATTCTCCAGTTGTTATAATCGATCTCAACGTCTCCTACAGAGCCGCCTCTTACAATGATATCACCGAAGTTATCACCTCTCGAGCTGAACTCGAATCTAACCTCGCCAAGGCTGTTCTTCTCCTGAACATGAGCAACCTCAGTGATGGTATCAGCCATATATATCTTAATTCTGTGGCCTGTTGTCATGAAATCATCCTTGGTATAGTAGCATTTCTTACCACTGTCATTGAAAATTCCAAAGGAATCCTTCTCTTCAACTTCATTTGCTTTCATAAAAAATCTAAGCATTATTTATTCCTCCCTAACCCCAACGCTTAATGTCGGAATATTAATTTTAACTTACTGATTCATAATCATGACTCTGATCTATGTGGAGTCCCTTATAGGCATCTGTCTGAACGTATGAAACAAGCATCTCGTCAGCGCAGGCAAGTACTGTATATGGAACATCGAACACGATCTCATCAGATGAGATTGAAACCTCACCTGTGTTCATGGTTATAAGCCTTTCAGGAATATTGTAAGGCGCCTTCGCAAGAATATCCTTGATAGCACCACTGAAATGAGGCATAAGATCCGGAAGTGATATATACTTCTCACATCTGTAATCTCTCTCAAGATGCTTCTCTGTCATGCAGAGTTTCTTACGTCCAACCTTCTCGTATGTGCCCTGTACGAATGCCTTTGCAGCTCTGTAAAGGCATCTGTCACGTCTTTCATTTTCCTGGGCAACAAACATTGAGTTAAGATCTACAAGACCCGGCTTCTCGTCACTGAATGCATTGAAAATGAATTTCTCAGGAGCAAACGCGCCAAGTCCGGCGAAGAGATTCTTGTAGATTCTCTCCATCTCTTCCTTAACAGATACGCTTCTGTCATTTTCAATATTTGATTCATTATCAACGAAGAGCTTAACGAGGCTCTTTCTCATATCCTCGACTCTCTCCTCTGTCACGTAATCAACAGGAAGGAGCTCGCTCTGCCTTGCCTCACGCATCATATATCCAAGAGTTCTCTTGCCGCTTGAAGCAAGATCATCAATTGAATCATAAAGCTCTGAGCAGAATGGTCCGAAGATATCATTGTATCTGTCGGCTGTTCTGTTCAGCCATCTTATCGTATCGCCGTAGACATCCTCTGCATTTATAGCGTCCATAAGGATGGTCTTCTCAATAGAAAGCGCATTTTTGATGCAGGCATCATAATATCCGTTCTCAGTCTCTCTCTTAGCCGAAGGGAATGCAAAGAATCTCTTGGCGCAGATATCACGGATAGACTGGATGATTCTCTCGAATTCTCCTGTAGGATGATAATTCCTTGCGCTTTCCTCAAGAGCCTTTACCTCTGCGATAAGACCTGTATCCTCTTCAAGTCCCGCATAGCCCTTGGCACCGATCATTTTCATGGTAGCAAATGGACCATACTGAACCATACTGTATCTTACAAGCTCATCGATGGCGTTCATGAAGCGCATCTTGATATCTCTCTGAACCGGCTGGATGTTGGTCCTGAGCTTGTTCAGATCGACATTGATATCCTGCTGGAGGGTATCCAGATTCTTCTTGATAGCCTTGTATAAAGGCCTTGTATATGTATTTGTATCGATCAGATAGCTTGCCTTAAGCTTGATCTGCTCGCCTGCCGGCTGATTGATGAACTCACGGAACTCACCAAGAATATTGTTAATGCTGTCCCTGATGCCCGGCTTGTCGATGGCAGATTCATTCAGCTTCTTGTAAGCCTCTCTGAACACCTCGTACTCACTGATATTTTCAATCTCACGGATAGGAATTCTGTAATCAGTCTCGCTGATGATCTTGAACGGACCGTTTTCATTTGGTCTGAAGAAGATATCACGGAGCAGCTCTCTTGAACCGTCTGACTTCTGATCTCCTATCATCTTGCGGCTGACAAGCTTAAGCATGAAATACGCCGCGTCTGAATATATAACACCTGCCGGAACATATCCCTGTTCGTCCTGACGACCGGATACAAGCATGCAGGAATCGAAAACATTTTCTTTGATACTAAGCTTATGGGTTGTGCTTTCATAAGTGAACATTTCGTCCTTGTCCTTAAGGTCCATGTAATATGTGATCTCCTTAAGGGTTGCAAGACCGTTGGCATTGAGAAGGTCCATATACCCCTCCTTCTCTTTGATCTCCTTGTCTGCGAACAAAACGTCAGGAGTGAGGAGAACTGCACCAAGTCTTGTGTTCTCCATCTTCTTAGCCTTGCAGAAGGCTCTGATATTGTATGCGAGATCGATGATGATTCCGCCGCCGGTACCTCCGGCAATTCCGGAAATGATGAGGAAATCCAGCTTACCGCTTCCGCCTCTTGCCTTAGACTTCTCATACATTTCATTTATCTTATTGAACAGAAGGATTCTTACTTCTTCGTATGCATTTGAGAACATAAGACGGCCGATCTGTCTGTTGCCTGCCGCACCGTTGATTCCGATGTTCAGCTCAGGCATCTCTGGATCCATCCATTTTGCAAGATCCGAAAATGCATATGCCCTCGTATCTGCCTTGACAAGAAGGTCATCAAGAGTCTTACGATAGATGCTTATTACTTCGGTCGCATTAAAGCCAATGCCTTCTCTGCTGTCCTCAATAAGCTGCTCCATATTCGGAATATCTGAATCAAACACCAGAAAATCTATATTATCTTCTGGCTTCTTCTTATTCGCGAGCATGCCTTTTAAGCTTCTTGCAGTTTCAATACCGACTCCACCGAGTCCGATGATAAGAATATCACCGTTAAAACCTACTTCGCCTACCCCCTTCTCAAGGATTCTGATGTCCTTCAGTCTGTTAAATTCTTTCTTTTGAGTATCGATAAGAATCATATCCTGCACCCCATGCTTTTATACAAAAATAAACATTTGTCACAAAATATTATGGATATTTTGTGCATATTTATATACTAACCTATATTATCACAATTTTATAAAATAAACACTATTATTTTATCTTTTATATTCTACTTTTTTATTATTTTTCCCCGTACTGTTTTTGAATTTTTCTCAGCGTTTATTGGATCTTCGCCAGATCTTTTCATCTTCAGCCTTCTTGATCAGCTCATCCCTGAATTTCGGATGCGCTATGCTGATGATCTGCTCAGCTCTTTCCCACGTTGAACGGCCCTCAAGATTGATGATGCCGTACTCCGTAACGATAAAGTACACCTGGCTTCTCGGAGAAGTAATGATATCTCCGTGGAACTGCGGAACCACTCTGGACCTCAGTTCTCCGTCCTTGCCGTTATAGGTCGAGCTCATACAGATAAATGCTTTTCCGCCCTTGGAAGCCGAAGCTCCTACAAGGAAATCCAGCTGTCCGCCGGTTCCGCTGATCTGTCTCGAACCCGAGCTTTCCGCAGCGACCTGACCGTAAATGTCAACCGCCACACAGCTGTTTATAGAAACCATATTATCGATCTGTGCGATAACACTTGGTCTATTTACATATTCTAGAGGGTAAGCTGCGATTCCCGGATTATCCTCAAGCCAGTCGAAAAGGTCCGCCGATCCGATGGCACATCCGAAAACGCCCTTGCCTTTATCTATATTTTTCTTGGTATTTGTAAGCTTACCTGCCTTATAGAGGCTTAAAAATGCATCCGAGCAAAGCTCTGTGTGCATTCCGAGATCTCTGAGATCCGACTTCGCGATCAGCTTTCCGAGAGCATTCGGCATACTGCCTACGCCCAGCTGAAGCGTTGCACCATTTACAAGGTACGGAAGTATATGCTCTGAGATCTTCTTATCAACCTCTGATGGCTGCTGTTTTGTACCGTAATTGAACGGTTCATGCTCTCCTTCGACTATATAGTCGACCTCTGAGATATGTATGCACTCGTCATAACCACCATGAACCTTAGGCATGTTTTCATTTACCTCTACGATCACGATATCGGCCATTCGAGTGATCGGAGCCGCAACTCCTGTATTAACTGAAAAGTTAAAATAGCCATGCCTGTCCATAGGAGATACACTGACCATGGCTACATTTACATTCAGGAAAAATTCATAATAAGCAGCATTGTTGGAAAACACCATAGGTATATAATAGCAAAGTCCTCTGTCGCAGAGCTTTCTCTCATAGGCAGAGCAATGCCAGCTGTGGTAGATAAAATGCTCCTGCTCAGGATCCGCCTCGACAACCTCGATAGGTCCGTCGATAAGGTTTCCTCTGATCTTTACATCGTGAAGTTCGTCCTTCCTCTTTGCCAGAGCTCTGTCCAGCAGTACAGGCTTTCCGAGCGTGCTTGTATAATCGATCCAATTGCCGCTCTCAACCACGCCTACAGCCTCTTCGGCCGTACGCAGCTTGCTCCTATACTCTGCAGAAAAATCATCTACCATTATTTACCCCCATAAATCAAGTGTCCCAACATGCCAAAAATGCAAAATGATGTATAACACCATCATTAATACTACCATATACTGATTTTATTAACAACTGGAATTTATCATTTTTATACAAAAATACAGATATTTTTTTACATTTTTCACATAAAAAACTTTATATTGATGATTTTCAACCTTTATCTGCCCAATTTATAGCATACTTCCTCGTATTTTTTTATGAAAGCTTCTCCTTCTTTCAGTATAAAATTGAGATCCTTGTCCTTGGCAGCATACTCATGCTTTCTTGCAAGCTCGCTGAGCTTTTTATTTCCGATAGTCGCCATCTGGCTCTTTATAGAGTGAGCATCGATCTCGTAGGATTTAAAATCATGTTCTCTCATACTCTTTCTCATTCTATCAGCGCGCATCTTCGACTCGGAAGAAACATCAGACACAACCTCTCTGAGCATTTCTGTATCACCCGCGCAGTATTTCAGCGCAGTATCAAAGTCAAAATCATCTATAGAATTAAGCTTCTGCTTAACTGTAAGCGTTATCTCCTCAATAGCTCCGAGATCAAGTTCATCCTCCTGGTCCGGTGGAAGGAACTCTGCAAATATCATATCGTTAGAACCTTCATCAGAAGCACTTGCCTGCTCTACACCCTGTGAGGCAGCATTTCCGGTCTTCTCCTTACCGATACTGTCTATATCCTTCTTAACGAAGCCATTTATCATCATACCATTTATCATGGTTCCGCCGATAATACCATTTGCGGAATTATCTGCTGAATTACTCTTAAGCATACCGGTATTGCCGATCTTTTCAGAATTCAGCCCTGCTTCTGCAGCTGCAGCAACATTAATGCCTTCAAGCGTGCCGGAGTTTCCGTTCTTTCCTGCGCGTGCCAATGAGCCGGAGTTTCCGTTCTTTCCTGCGCGTGCCAATGAGCCTGAGTTTCCACTGTTTCCTGCACCTGCAAGCTTTCCTGAATCTCCACTCTTAGCTGCCTCTTCTGCAGCCTTTCTTATCGCTTCTTCCTCTGCCTTTTTCTTTGCAGCTCTCATTTCAGGCGTTACAGCCTTTACCTTTTCTCTAGGAATAAGAGCTTTAAGTGTAGCTTCAAGCTTTTTATGATCAAGCGGCTTGGTAAGATAATCAACAAAGCCAGCATCAAGATACATCTGTCTGCTTCCTGCAACTGCATTTGCGGTAAGCACTACAAAATGAGTATCTCTATTGAGAGATTCACCATCATTTTTGATTATATTCAGTGTCTCTATGCCATCCGGCTGAGGCATCATATGATCCATAAGTATAAGGTCATATTTCTTCTCTTTACATTTTTCTATAGCAGCCGTACCACTGCTGCAAAGATCCGGCTCGATTCCGGTTCTCTTAAGAAGAAGCTTGAGAATCGTAAGGTTGGATCTGTTATCATCAACTGCAAGAATATTTGCAAGCGATGCATCGAAATCGCATTCATCCTGATCAACATCATATACAGTCTTCTTAGCTGCAGCCTTTCCGACTGGAGTTTTATCAAATACTCTTATTGGAATATAAACCCAGAACTTGGAACCAACACCGTATTCACTTTCAACACCGACGCTTCCGTTCATTGAATCCACAATATTCTTAACGATAGCAAGTCCAAGCCCGGTGCCTTCGATATTTCCATTCTTCTTAACATCAGCTCTGCTGAATGCATCAAAAAGTCCCTTCTGATCTTCCTGCTTAATGCCTCTTCCGGTATCCTCAACGCTGATCTTAAGCATATAGCTCTCATCACCGGTATATTCACCATCAACCTTGAGAGTAACCTTTCCCTCGTCAGTATATTTAACCGCGTTATTGATAAGATTAACAAGTATCTGTCTGATGCGGAACTCATCGCTGAACTGACCTTCCGGAACATCAGGACCGATAACAGTTTCAAGAGGAAGATTCTTCTCATCAGCCCTCTCCTTCACAAGTGCGATGACATCACGAAGAAGCTCAGACATCATATAACGTGACTGGCTGATCTCTAGCTTGCCTGCCTCGATCTTCGAGAAATCAAGCACATCATTTACAAGCATCAAAAGCATCTTTCCTGAGCTCTTGATGCTCTTTGCATAGTCCTTGACCACCTTATCATGATTCTCTCTGAGTATCATTTCATTCATACCGAGTATTGCATTGATAGGCGTTCTGATCTCATGCGACATATTTGCAAGGAAATGAGTTTTTGCTTCAGATATATCGATCGCGCGCTGTTTTTCTGTATTTATCTTTCTAAGGTCTTCCACCTGCTGTGCAACCACAAAGATAAGGAAGAAGCCAAGTCCTGCAACCATCGGGAGCTCCTGATTGCTGAGCGACGCAGCCTGAAGCTTGATTATCTCTATCATCGAAAAGATAAGGAAGCCGAAGAAGCCGATCGCCGTAAATTTATATTCAGTTGTATTTCTCTTCTTTGCGTCAACTATAAGGATTGCCATACCTGAGATTGCAATGACCGCAAGTATAGCTGTGATATATTTCAGCGCCGAATCAAAAGAAAATGTCCTTGTGAAATGAAGTATCGGCCAAACGACCGCATTTAATGAACAGGCAATCATGATAGCAGACATACTTCTTCTGTATCTGCCGCCCTGTATAGAATTAAGATAAAGTGCCGGTCCGAAAGGAATCGTAAGGCACAGCATGTAATTCACTATTCCGTCAACATGGTAATTTCCGAAGACTATCGGACACATATAAGAATTGGTTACGATCCACGCAGAGATAATAAAGATTCCGACAGCGCCGTACATCATATCAATCTTCTGCTTATATCTTATCATCATGAATACGCCGATAAAGAATACAACAATCGAAAAGATCAGAACTATTCCGGACAGCATAAATGAAAGTCCGAATTTCTGCATAAGATAATAATATATTCCTCCCAGAGTACTGATAAAAGTCTCTGGAACGATCTGACCAAACTTGATAGTTGCTTCCCTTACAAGCCTTACCTGCTTTCCTGCATCAGATGCATATAAAGGAACCATCATATAGAATCTCTTGGCAGAGCCGCCAGGGATGAGGACATCTCGAGACTCGATATAATCCTCTCTAAGCTCACCATCTATATATACAGCAATATTCTTGCCTGTAGAAAAGCAAAGATATTCATTGTCCTTAACATCAGAAGGAAGCGTTGATTCAACAACAAAATCATGCTTAAATTCTTTATCCGCACGATAACTGCGCCCTGTAGTGAAGGAACCTCCGTCCCCATCATACACAGTCCACTGCTCGATATATCTGCCTGAATCTGTCTTTACAATTCCGGATTTATTTATAACACCATAATAAAGCGTGATAAATGCCATAGCTGCAATCATCGCAAACATCACGATCTTGCATATAAGCGTGCTGGTATCCAGCAGCTTGTCTCTTTCAGCTCTTTCCCTCATAAATAATCTCCTTTTCCCGAGTATTATACCCCTCCACAGATATAATACATTCAGATCACATTGCGTTCAAGTACCATAAAATATAAAACCAGTTGCTTTCCTGCAAGGACCGGATTATTCGCCCCAAGCCATCACATTTATTATATCACAAAACTTATATATTATCATTAAAAAAAAGAGCTTATAAAAAAACGCCAGCATCAGGATTAATCTAATCCTGAGCTGACGCTAAGCTTTAATTATTATTTAGATTTCCATCAATTGCTCCATTGTTTTTGTTTACCTTCTTCATCATCTGCACCCTTTCCGGTGCCTTCCAAAACAGAAGGGATCGTATGGTTTGACGCTTACTATGATTCTAATTGTAGCAAAAGACCTGTCCAAACATATGGACAGGCACTTATATTTTTTGCTGTTTTGTTTTAGGTCTCATATATAGATTGTATAACTAAGTCTCATTTACGCATGAGACTCAGTGAGACTATGGTGAGACTGCAATGAGACTTTCCTATATAAATCCCACCATTTCAGCAATTTTCAATTAATTTACAGTCTCATTTTGATGAGACTGATATGAGACTCAGTATTATAGTATCATAAAAATGGCAGCACTTTCCTATTGCATCTAAAATTTAGAACTGCTAATATACTTATAATAAAACGGATGGTTAAACTTTTTGATGTTTTTCAGTGAACATATTGAAATACATTCGTTTTTATGCTATTGTGAAGATAGAAATTGGGCTGGTCGAAAGACCCAGGTTCTACCTAATCGGCGGGGAGACTCCCCGCCATTTATTTTATCTAATGATTTGAGGGAACTATATTTGAGAAGATTTACCCCTAATGAACGAAGATCCATATTTGCAAAATTATTCTTCTTCGCAAAAAGATGTAATATTTCATATAAAACATTCATTTTTGAGAAACAGCAATTCAATGATGAAATGAAACTTGAAGGGAAAATTGCAAGGGAAATATCCTTGTTTATAAAAGACAATCTATTATTCTTTCAATCATTTGATGAGGTTGTACTTTAATTTCAAAAAAGACTTTTTGAAAAACATAATCAAAAAACGCTTCTAATTTATTTCCAATTATTTTTTATTAATTGTCGGAGCGGAGACTTAAAACCCGGTCTCTCACTCTTCTGCTATAATCAACATATAAATCAGTTCATAAATCTGTTGTTATCACTTGGGTGATTTTGCACCCATTGGTAGCAACATTTTTATTGGATATTAAGCCCAAAAAATATAGGGTGCCCAAAGTAGACACCCTATACTAGGAATAGCTTTATTTCAAGCTTTTATCTTTTACTGACGTGACTCGGCGATAGCAGCCTGTCCTGCAACTCATCACTCACCGGAAGTCCGGTAAGAGCAACTATATCTCTTTTTTCTTCTTGTTCCATATACTTTCCTTTCCGCCTGAAGGCAAAATAAAAGCGCCTACAAGTATTTCTACTCATAGACGCCGTAACGCTGTTAATTATTCAATTATTCTCCCCAGTAATCTATGGATTCTTCTGACTCACTACTAATACCAAAGAGCTTATACATGAAGTCTTCTCTTTCATCAAACATTTCAGCTACTGAAATGCCTTTATCAGGAAAATCCCCCAATCCTTTTACGCTTGAAGTTATTGCTTTAATTCCTTTTTTAGCTTTTTCTTCTCCAAAATTATCGGTCAGGTATTTTTTTAGATTTTTCATCTTACGTCTTACAATCTGGGAATACTCAACTTTATACTTCATGTCATACTCCTAATTCCGCCTCAAGATCATCGGTTGATATAGTTCCCTCTCGTTCAACTGATTCCTTTGCTTCATTCAGTTTTGTCATTAATGTAAGAAGCGCCTTCTGCTTATCAAGCTCATCCAGTTCTTTCATATCAATGATGGCGCACTGTCCATGGCCATTCTTTGTAAGATATATTCTATTTCCATAGGAAACCTGATTTATAATTGATGTATAGTTTTTTAATTCAGAAATAGGCTGTATATTAGGCATATAATCACCTCCCTCAACTATTGATTTATACGATGATTATACACCGTTGAACTCTGCTTTTCAATAGTTTTACCATAAATTATGGGATAAATTTGCACCCAAATATAACCAAAGTACTTGTTGTTTCTTTTTATCAGGAATAACTCTGATATCTAGTTCTTTATCACCCATCTGATTTTTCTTTTCAGCTATCCTATCGAATATAGAGGTGACATTACCTTTCTTTTCAGTACCGTCCAATAAAGCCACTTCTTTGGATTTTTCTGTATGCTCGCTGCATTCATTATCGGTATGCTCTTTGCACACATCTTCTGCTTTTTCTTCCGTCACTTCATCTTTCTCAACTCCAGTTTCGTCCATATTGAGAAGTGCATTAAGTTCATTTAGACGGTCCAGTTTCTGAGCCAGTTCTTCTTCCTGCTTGAAGGGTTTTGTCACTTCCACCTTTGCAGTTTCAAGCTGGGTTTCTGTATTAGAAAGCTGTTCTTTAGCTTTCTCTAGCTTACTTTCTATACCACTAAGGACATTATTAAGTCTGGTCATATTTCCTACCGGATCCGAACCTATATCCATGTGATATGTCATAGCTCCTTTAATAGCCAGATCAAACTTCTTTTCAAATGCATCGAATGTAACAGACAGCTTGAAACCATGATACTCTCCAACCTGAAGTGAGTCATGAAATCAAAACACCTTGGTTTCGGAATACAAATTCATTATAACATGGATTTTCGTGGGTTCAACTTCTGGCCTTACGTTCAAGGTTCAGGAAGAGGTTTTGACTGCGTTTCATCAAGAAGTATCTTTCTGTTTACTATGTGAGCAAGTCCGTGTGCTATCTTCATATTTACAATCATAAAGATAATCGCCATTATTACCGAAATTATTGAGACTGCATTCCAATTCATTAATGTAGCACATTTTATAAGTATAACTATACTTATTGGCAGGCATACGGAACTTGTTATCACACATGGAATATATTTCTTTATATAAATCGTATGACCGATATGAATGAAAAAGTGACCTGTCAACGACATAAATATACCAAACCAAAGTGCATTAAGAATATTACTTGGAAAATAGTATGCCAGCAAGCTAACACCGAAGAACGGAATAAATTCTTCATAAACAGCAAGGGCAAAACCTACATGTGTCATTCCACGATATGTATTCATCACCTTTGGAAAGCGATCAAACAGATATGTATTTCTCTTAAAAAACCAGATAAAGCCAGCAATTTCCTCCATATCATGAAATATAAATATAATTGGTAAAAGTAAGATGTATTCTCTCATATTAGCCTCCTAGATAGTGACACAAGTGTGTCGTTTGTGATATGATAGCTTACGATATCAATAAAATCAATACAAAAGCCAAAAGAGACACTAATTAATATAAATGTGTCATTTAGGAGAAACTATATGTATAAGACTAAAAATCCTTCTGCTATAAGATCTCAGAAGGACATAACAAAGGCTCTTTTGAATTTAATGAATGAATACCCATATGAAGAAATATCCGTAAAACAGATATTAATTGATGCCAAACTTGCAAGAAAGACATTTTACAGGAACTTTGAGTCGAAGGATGATGTACTACTTTCTTTGATAAGAGAAAAACTCTTTTATTATTTTCAAATTGTTAATAAAGGTGATGTTAATGTTTTATCCACTATCTTTTCCTTTGCAATTAAGAATCGGGAGTTACTTATGTTATTAGAAAAAAATAATTTGCTTCATGTGGTTCTTCAATGTATGAATGAAAACATAGGACTTCATAAGACGAAGCATGTAAGTAAGAATAATCCATTTGTCAGGTTGTTTGATGGTCTTGATTCAGAGTATCTGATTTCTCTAAATATTGGTGCAATCTGGAATGTGATAACACTTTGGATACATGAGGGGATGAAAGATGATCCTGAATATATTAAGAATTCAATCAGTAAGTATTTAATGAGCTTATCAGAGGAAAATATTATCTCTTGTAAATAATATATACTGTAATGTCATTGTAAGTAATTTATCAAGTTCCCATCCAAGCTGATCTGCACCGCGTTCTATAACTTCTCTTGAGCATCCGGCGGCAAAACCTTTACTTTTATACTTCTTCTTGAGAGATTTAAGTTCCATATCCTTTGTACTTTTTGATGGTCTCATAAGTGCTGCAGCCCAAATAAGACCTGTAAGTTCATCAGCTGCAAAAAGGACCTTTTCCATTTCCCTTGTAGGTTCCACATCGATTATGGCACCATTACCAACTGTTATACCATATCCATGTGAGCAGACAGCATGAATAATGTCATCACTCACTCCACCCTCCTTAAGCAGCTCAGGCGCCTTAAGACAGTGTTCATCAGGATATAATTCAAAATCTATATCATGTAATAAACCTACTATTCCCCAATATTCTGACTCATCATCATATCCCAGTTCATCAGCATACCATCTCATTACTGCTTCAACAGTAAGTGCATGCTGTATATGAAATGGATCCTTGTTGTATTTTTTCAATAAATCAAACGCTTCATCTCTTGTAATCATATATTTCTTAAACCCTTTCTTTTTCAAATAGTTATACAAAACAATATTATCATAGAAGTCTGATTTTTTCCACTATTCCAAATCAAAAGCCTGCAAGCATTAGGCTTTCTCCCAACACCTGCAGGCTCAATAACGCTTCATTCTTCAGTTATAGTTATTTGCCAAAATCCATATTAAAACTTTTTTGTGACGTAATATCCTTTGCATTTTTAGCTGCATATTCCTGACACAAAAATCCTTTGACAGTTTTTCCGTTTTCAAGTTCAATATCTCCGATAGTTAACGGCGTCGATACATGCGACATAAATTCTCCCAATTTGTTTTTGGGAATTTCAAATATATCAACTTCTATTTTCTCACCGCTTCCGGCTTCTTTTTTCACCAACCCGGGCTTAACCGGATTACTCGGAAGTTCATACAAGCGATATGCATCCGTGGTATGAGCATGATATGAAAATTTTCCTCCAAGCTCGGTTATTTGACTTTCAAGAGGATAACCATTTTTATGCAATCCACAAACGGCCAATTCTGTACTTTCAGTCTCCAAAAATCTCGTAGCCACCTCTGTAATCAGATTTTCATTATTGTGTAATGAAAAAAGCGTAATTCCAAACGGATATTCCTTATCTTCCGAATTCTCGGGTATTGCAATAGCAGCCAAATCAAGCAAATTACAATGGTTTGTATAAAGTCCCATAAGACTGTTTGTTTCAATGGGATTGTTTCTTACTTCTTCTCTTGTAAAACTACCGCCTGCAGTCGGCATAATCAATACTGCATCTTCAAGCAATTCATTTGCTATATGCTTATATTTTGCAAGCTTATGTATATCCGAAAACAGCCTTGCAGCAGTCTTTTCCTCTGTTTTACCGGAACTTAAAATCTTCTTTGTGACCGGAAAAATGTCATTCGGATGTTCATTTACAAATTCACCCAAATCACTCCATCTTTCCGCTACATATGCACCTTCGTACAATATAAGAGCCGCTTTTTGAAACATATCATAATCAATATACTCTGTTTCAATATCCAAATTTTCGAGCCTTGTTTTCGCTCTGTTCCATTTTTCTTTGTAAACAGACTCCCATGTCCCGTAAAATTTCGGTTCATCTTTCGGAAGATAAACTTTTAAAGGCCCCTTCTTCTCTTTTCGATTTATTTTTCTTGACCACTCATACTTCTCATCATAACCTCTTACTAATGAATCAATTAGCAAAGACTCTTCAAGGTTATTTGCAAAAACAGTAACACAATCCAAGGATGCACAAGCCGGAACAACTCCCTTTCCCGACCAGGATCCAATCGGAGGCTTGTATCCCACCAAATTATTAAGCATCGCCGGCACACGTCCCGATCCGGCAGTATCTGTTCCGAGTGAAAAAGCAGCCAGTCCGAGCGCTACACTTACAGCCGATCCGGACGAAGATCCTCCGCTTATCATTTCCGGTTGAAGGGCATTTTTAACCTCGCCATACGGACTTCTTGTTCCGACCAACCCTGTTGCAAACTGATCAAGATTGGTTTTTCCGATCGGAATAGCTCCTGCGTCAATAAGTTTTTGTACAACCGTTGCACTTTCTTTAGGAACATAACCGTACACAGGACAGGCAGCAGTTGTAGGCACTCCTTTTAAATCGATATTATCCTTGATAGCAAACGGAATTCCCCATAAAGGAAGATCTTTCGGTTTATTTGCCAATTGCTCTATATATGGATTTATCAAATCTGTATTCGGTTCTGTAATCCATACATTATAATCTTCTTTTTCATTACTTCTCTTAATTATCTCTTCCACAAGCATTTCGGGAGTAAGGTCACCATTTTTATATGCTTGCTTTATCCACTTAATTGTTAATTTTTGAGGAAAAAACATATTTTTACCTCCTTTCGCCATCAAAACTTACTATTGATATGAAATAATCATCTGACCCGCTTCAATATGATTACTTGTTTTTACAAAAACCTTTTTTACGGTTCCGGCTTCAGGTGCTTCTATAGGAAATTCCATCTTCATACTTTCAAGTACAGCTAAGGTCTCTCCCTTTTCAAATATCTGACCTTCCTCAACCAATACCTTCCAGACACTTCCCGGAATGGTTGCATTTACAGCCTTCTCACCGTCCTCAAGTGTAGCTTCATTCATATTATCCGGTTCGACTTCCTCGGATATAAAATGATCCAATCCAAGTTCCTTCCACCTCTGCCTTTCAGCCTCAAACGAGGCCTCCTGATGCATCTTGAACTCTTGAGCACTTTCTTTAATATCTTCCAGATATTTCTTATATTCTCCCAAAGAAAAACTTGATTCTTCTATTTCGATATCAAATTTACCTCTTATAAAATCATCCCTAAATCTGAGGATTTCTTCGGCACTGCAAGGGTAAAACCGTATCTGATCAAAGAAATTTAATAACCATGGTTTTTCTTTTTTAAACAGCTTTGTTTCCTTAAGAAGATTCCACATCTGAACGGTTCTTCCGACAAACTGATAACCTCCCGGACCCTCCATTCCGTATACACACAGGTAAGCACCGCCTATTCCGACAGCATTCTCCGGTGTCCACGGTCTCGCAGGATTATACTTGGTCGTAACCATTCTATGTCGCGGATCAGTCGGTGTAGCCACAGGGGCTCCAAGATATACATCTCCCAAACCCAAAACAAGATAGCTGGCCTTAAAAACTATATTCATAACATCTTCTATTGTATCAAGTCCGTTTATCCTTCTTATAAACTCAGGATTGCTTGGGCACCATGGCGCATCCGGTCTTACAGTCTGCTGATATCTAAATGCTGCTTCCCTTGTCTGCGGATCGTCCCATGAAAGCGGAAGATGCAATATCCTTGAAGGAACCGTAATGTCTTCAAGATTCTCAAGCTTATTGTTTACATCAGAAACAATTTTTGACATCTTTAATGCATCTGTTTTATTTATGTCAAAATGTATCTGTAATGATCTGATTCCCGGTGTCATATCAATAATCGGCAAATTCAGCTTTTCCAACTCATTCATAAGAATATGTACTCTGAATCGGTTTTCAATGTTAAGCTCCATTTCTCCGATTTCAATCAGTATATTTTCTTCTCCGTCCAATCTGATGCAATAATCCGTATTATTTGCTTTTCCCTTACAAATTATAGCAATCGAAGGGTCAGGAATATTTGATTTAAAAGAAGGCATCTTTACATATTCAAAATTCAAATTAGATGTAATTGCTTTTCGTATTTCCTCTGCCTGTTCCAATGTGAGTAGTTTAAATCTTACTTTATCTCCCGGATGAAGCTGTCCTATTTTCCATATCTCACCGGAAGCTGTGGTAACGGGGCACACAAAGCCACCGAGACTCGGACCATCGGGGCCAAGCAAAATAGATTGATCACCCGTTAAGTCAAGAGTTCCTACCGCATATGCATTATCATGAATATTTGACGGATGAAGCCCCGCTTCTCCACCATCCTCACGAACCCATTGAGGGACAGGTCCGTTTAGCCTTACTCCGGTTCTTGCACTGTTGAAATTAACGGTATATTCTGTATTTATAAGTGTTTCCAGATACTCTTTTTCAAGATATTCACCGGTCGGCTGCGGTCCCGGCAATACGCCTATCTCCCACTCATTGGAAATATTAGGAAGATAATTCTCCGGAAAAGAATCACATCTGCCTTCATAACAATTATCAAATAAATGAATTACATCTCCGGCTCTTAAACCTCGACCATTATGTCCTCCAAACTTTCCATCCACAAATGTGGATCTGCTGTTTAACACCTTAGGAACATCTATTCCGCCTGATACCGTAAGATAAGTTCTCATACCCATTTCACATGTATCAAACTTTAATACCTGCATCGGTTCAGCATAAACCACTTGATTCATAGCTACCGGTTCTCCGTCCAGGGTCGCTTTCATGTCGGCACCGGTTATGCAAAAGCTGGTATGTATCATAAATCTGAAGGTTCCGCCTCTCATTGTCATTTCTATTCCGGCTGCATCATCCCTATTTCCCAATAATCTGTTGCCGAGTCGAAAATGGAAATTATCCATAGGTCCGCAAGGCGGAACACCTACTGTCCAATAACCTATAATTCCCGGATAATCCTGAACGGTAGATTGTATTCCACCGTCTAAAACCTCTATGGCATGCTCATACGGTGAAAATCCCTCCAACATTTTTGTATACAAATTTCCCTTAATATAATTATCAGACTCCAGAAGGCTCTTAAGATATTCCAGATTTGTCGTAACGCCGTAAATTCTTGTGTTTGAAATTGTTTTTAGCATCTTATCGATAGCTTCATCTCGCGTATCAGCATGAACTATAATCTTGGCAAGCATCGGATCATACAAAGACGTAACCTCTATACCGTCTCTGATCCAGGTTTCAACCCTCGAATCTTCAAAAAAAACAACTTTATCAATTTTTCCGCTGCTTGGTCTGAAATCATTAAAACAGTCTTCCGCATAGACTCTTATCTCAATAGAGTTTCCCTTCTTTTTATTTAAAAGGCTTTCAAGATTCTTTAATTCTCCGGCCGCTTCAAGAACCATCCATTCAACCAGATCTATTCCAAGAACCTCTTCCGTAATTCCATGTTCAACCTGAAGTCTTGTATTGACTTCAAGAAAATAAAATTCTTTAGTGGCATCATCATAGAGAAATTCGACAGTTCCCGCACTTTTATATGAAACCTCCTTTGCAAGATTGCAGGCAGCTTTATACATTTTGTTTCTTGTTTCATCGGAAATGCCCGGTGCAGGTGATTCTTCAACAACCTTTTGATTTCTTCTTTGTACGGAACAGTCTCTTTCACCAAGTGCAACAACTTCTCCATATTCATTTCCGAAAATCTGAACTTCTATATGTCTTGCTTTTTCGACATATTTTTCCAAAAAAACTCCACCGTCGTTAAAGTTCTTTTCCGCAAGATAACAAACCTTTTCATATTCGCTCAAGAGTTCTTCTTTGTTGTAGCAGATTCTGATTCCGATTCCGCCACCTCCGGCTGTGCTTTTTAACATAACCGGATAGCCGATTTCATCTGCCTTTTCTACAGCTTCATCTACGCCCGATAAAAGCCCTGTTCCCGGAAGAAGCGGAACATTAGCTTTAGTAGCCAGCTCTCTTGCCGAATGTTTTAATCCGAACTTATTGATTTGTTCTACCAAAGGCCCTATAAATTTGATTCCGTTTGCTTCGCATTTTTGAGCAAAGTTTGTATTTTCACTCAAAAATCCATATCCGGGATGGATTGCCTTTGCACCTGTAGAAAGTGCTGCCTCTATTATCTTATCCACATCAAGATAAGTCTCTTTTGCAGAGCCTTCTCCCAAAAAAACAGTCTCATCGGCATTTTCAACATGCAAGCTGTCACGGTCTGCTTTAGAGTAGACCGCAACGCTCTTTATCCCCATCTTTTTCAATGTTCTTTCTATTCTGACTGCAATTGCACCCCTGTTGGCAATAAGTACTTTATCAAACATATTGTTCCCTTCTTCCATTTACGGTTTTATATAAAACCTTTTTATTCTTTATCCCAAATTATTAATTGAACCGGCGTAGGATTATATGCATTACACGGATTATTGAGCTGAGGACAGTTACTTATCAAAATCATTACATCCTCAATAGCCTTCATCTCTACATATTTTCCCGGAGCCGATACTCCGTCATCAAATTTAAATCCACCCTGTGGTGTAACCGGTACATTCATAAAAAAGTTTATGTTCGGTGCCAAATCTCTCTTCTTTATATTGTCTGAATCCGCAAGCTGAAGCATAAAGCTGTCTCTGCAGTTATGCATATATCTCTTCTCTCTTGCATATCTTACCGTATTACTCTGCGAAGAACATGCACCGCCCAAAGTATCATGCCTTCCGGTCTTATCTGCCACAATCTCTAAAAGAGGCTTTCCCGACTCCGCACGTAATATACTTCCGGTTGTCAGATAAATATTCTTCTGTCCTACAATTGTTGCGGTAGCACTATAATGATCCTCAGGGTCATTTAAATCATAAAAGGTAGTATCAACTGCCTGGTTTCCTTCAAGATCCAGTATTCTGAATACCTGGCCTTTTTTAAGCTCGTGCATCCAACCAAGTCCGGCATCCAGCTTTTCATTATAAATCGCATCTTCTATTTTTAACTCACTGTCTTTTTCAATAAATCCATACATAATAGCACCCCCTTAAATTCCCAATAAATTGTTATAATCCCACGTATTTTCAAAGGCTCTGTAATTCTCTGTTCTATGATTTACACATTCATCCATCAGATCAACAGGCGGTGCATCATATACTTCCATCGTTACCGGTACCGACGGATATTCCTCCGACGGGTCAAGCGGATTCGGAGTATTTGATATGATAATAAGAATATCCATCTCGGTTCTTAAGGTTACCGTAGCACCTTCCTTGCAATGCTCTGCATCATAATGCATGCTTCCGTCATCCTCGACATAAACCTTAGAAAATAAATTAACACACGGAACAATGTCCCTCTTGCTCATATCATTTCTGACAAGTTCAACCTTAAAGTTTTCCTCGCCACATCTGTAATAATCATTTCCCTGTTCCTGATAGCTTGTCTTTCCGTATTTTTCATCGGTTCCGATTCTTGTGGAATGTCCGGCAATTGTATCATGCCATCCAAGCGAATCCTCCACAATGCTTGCGAGAACACGACCGTTATCACTCATTAAAACATTTCCCTTTGTTAAGTGTGCCGTATACTGTGCCTTAAGCGAATCCGGCATATTGTACCTTTCCGATTTATCCCTCATGTTGTACATAAGTACCGAAACATTGGCATTATCACCCAACGCTTTAAAATGTATATATTTCTGTTTTCCGATAAATCCCGACCACTTTTCGCCGGGTCTGAATTCCTTTGTAAATATTTTCTGCATAATAAATACCTCCCTTCAAAAATATAAAATCTATTCAATCGCATTTAAACATGAGCCGTATATAAGGTCATCATAACAACTGCTGTATTTTTTCAATTCTTCAGGTATGGAATCAATCATTTCATCCAAATTCAATTTCTTTTCAAGTCCGCATTTTATTAAGTATTCAATCTTATCCATCCATCGATACATATCCTCTGACTTTTGCGGATTATCATGTGAATCAATAATTATATCCGCACTATATTTTTTCAGATTTTCTCTGAGCTTTCTAAATGCAGAAAGCGAATAATACCAGTCCTTGCTTTCCTCTTCCATATTTGGCCAGAGGCTGTCACCCGCAAAGAGTACTTTATCCTGCTCGACGTATATTATTGAACTGTGGTCACAATGACAGGTCTCCACAGGTTCATATATAACACTTACGCCTCCCAGGTCATAGCAAACCGAGCCTTCAATTGATTTAAATTCAGGAATAACCGTTTTTTCATCATTATCTTCAAACTCGATTAGCATATTTTTATATCCAAAATCTATTAGCTTTCCCGTATTGTAAAATTCTTCAATCTTAGCAATCGAAAAAAACTTACCCTGATATTCTTTTGTTGCCTTTTTAGTATTCGGATTACAGATAACATTTTCACTGATTGTTCCTGCTCCGAAAAAATGGTCCCAATGTCCGTGAGTAAGAAGTACCGCGTCTATTTTCTTTCTTTCCGTTTCAGAAAGATAACTCAAAAATATATTTGCGTGTGCTGCCGAACAACCTCCATCAACAACAACAGCCTTTTCATCTCCGTGGATATAGGCAAGTACCGGTCTGTCACCCACTCCGTATTCAAGATAAGAAACATGCTCGGAAAGTACCTTCCATTCAAACATACAATCACCCTTTTCTTATTTACCATTCAAGATCGTCAACAGTTATTATCGAACCTGTCTGCAGATATTCAATATTCTCAAGTGCCGCATTGTGTGCCTCTATTGAATTAGGAGTAAAGCAGGCATCCTTCATAACATGTACGTGATAATTTCTCTGATGTGCATCAACTGTTGTAAAATGAACACATACATCGGTCATCTCACCGCAAATAAAAAGATGTTCTATATCCTTGCATCTTAAGAGGAGATCCAAATCCGTTGCCAAAAATGCACTGTACCTTCTCTTCGGTATCTTATATTCTCCTTCTATAGGAGCAGCACCCGGCCAAAAATCCGCATCACTTTCAAGACAATGCACATGCTCCGATCCGTCTAATTCACGGCCGAAATCACTCTTGTCATCTCTATGTAATTCAATGATATGAACAATAGGAAAATCCTTCTTCTCTCTGAAAAACTTAACCAGCTTGTCCATACTCTTATAATAGCTTTCTCTTCTGTCTGCATCTTCTATAGCATCGCTTATCGGACTATTACTCTTGGAAATCTGAACATCAACCAGGAGCAAAGCACTTTTCGGTGGAATTTTCATAATATCAACCTCTTTTCTTTATATAATTTAAGACCCCGTATTAATGACACTACCATTAACTTGGGGCCTTAATACATTTATTATTTAACCTTTTCAGCAAATGAAGGATCAAACAATACCGATGCATCGACCGGATTATCCATTGTACCCTTTCCGGTATAGAAATCATTGATTATATCAACAACATCATATCCGTTACCGCCTGCAGAAAGTGCTGCTGCCGACTCCGCCGGTGTATAGCTCTTTACTGTTGACCACTCAAGCTCAGCCTCTGCCGCATCTATACCCAGATATTCACCGATAATCTTGAACGCATCATCCTTTGTTGCCGGATCATTGATATAATCCTGTGCTTCCGCAAGTGCAGCGACAAATTCTACAACCCATTCATTGTCATCAGATTCGGCAACACTTCTTGATATACATAACACATCCATGATAAGTCCCGGAGCATCCGCTGATGAATAAATCATAGAGCCTACACCTGAGTTAGCTGCGTTTGATAAATACGGTTCCCAGGTTACCGCTGCATCGAGTGAACCTGCGATAAATGAAGAACCTGCATCCGAAGAACTCATATCAATCAAAGTAACATCCTTGTCTGTCATACCGTTTTCAGCAAGTGCATGTGAAAGCAACATATGAGATGTCTGATTTATATCAACACCGATTTTCTTTCCTTTAAGATCGGCAACAGTGTTGATTCCGTTCACAGCCACGATACCATCTGCACCTTCAGAGTCATCCTGTACGTAAAATGCAACCGGAATCTTATCGCTTGCCGACTGATCGGCTGCAATCATAATTGCATCAAGTGTTCCGCCGCAAACATCAACCTTTCCCGCAATAAGTGCAGATACGGACTGAGACGTATCATCAAACTGTACATCCTCTACCTTTAAACCATGCTTCTCAAACATACCCTTTGCTTCCGCAACATATAAAGGTGCCGCACCGATAAACGGATTTCCCGCTACCTTAATTGTTTTTAATTCTTCAGTTGTCGAAGAGCTCGTATCCTTTGAATCCTTCTTCTTTGCACCGCAACCTACCATACTAAAACACAGTGCAAGCACACATACTATAGCCATAATTCTCTTTCTCATACGCATTTCCTCTCTTTCTTTTTTGTTGTGTTATATATAAAAATAAATTATATATCTTAACCATTGACTGCCTCTGCCAACTCATCATTATGAATCATTGAACTTACCTTTTTTCGAAGGTCTATAAACTCCTGAGTGTCTTTTAAATCCAAATCTCTTTCATACGGCAGATACACCGGAATGTTTTGTTTAACAGTTCCCGGTCTTGCACTCATTACATAGATTTTTGATGCCAAGAAACATGCTTCCTCTATGTCATGCGTTACAAATACAACCGTAGTTCTCTGCTTCTGCCAGATTTGTCTTAACAAGAGCTGCATTGACGCTTTAGTTTGCGGATCCAATGCTCCAAAAGGCTCATCCATTAAAAGCACATCCGGGTTATTGGCCAAGGCTCTTGCTATCGCAACTCTCTGTTTCATTCCTCCCGATAACTCTTTGGGATAACTTTTTGCAAAGTTTGAAAGGCCTACCGCATCAAGGTAATAACTTGCCGTCTCCTCGATTTCTTTTTTGCTCATCTTCTTTAATTTCAATCCGAAGCTTATATTTTCCATAACGGTCATCCACGGAAACAGGGTATAGGTCTGGAAAACCATTCCCCTTTCGGCTCCGGGTCCTGTTACCAGTCTGTCATGAATAATTATCTGACCGTTTGTAGGTTCATCCAGTCCCGCTAACATCCTGAGCAAAGTAGACTTACCGCAGCCCGAAGGTCCGATGATACAAACAAATTCGTTTTTCAAGACCTCCATATTGCAATCTTCCATCGCAAGAGTCGATCTCTTTTTTGACTTATATATCTTGTCCACATTTTTGGCTCTGATTACCGAATTTCCGAGTGTAGCTTCAATAACCTTGACTTCTTCTGTTTTTTTCTTATTTTTAAATAATCTACTCATTGTTCTTACCCTCTTGCCAGAAAAATAATCGTTTACTGATAATAAACATTATTCTATCCGTTACCAAACCTAATAATCCGATTACAAGAATACCGCTGAAAATAATATCCGTCTGAAGGAATCTCTGAGCCTTGATAATCATATATCCGAGTCCCGAGTTGGCAGCCACCATCTCGGCTACTACCAGATAAGTCCATGCCCATCCGATCATCATTCTCACAGTATCAAATGCTCTTGGCATCATAGCAGGTATCATTATTTTTGTTATTGCCTGCCACCTTGTTGCTCCGAGTGTATAACCCGAATTTAATAAATCATCGCTTACACTCATCGCATCATCGGCAATCATGAGAATCAACTGGAAGAAAATACCTATGAAAAGCAACAAAACCTTTGCGTTTTCTTCAATTCCGACCCATACCATTACAAGTGGCACAAATGCGGGAACAGGCATATATCTTACGAATTCACATATAGGTCTTATAATCGCCTCGGCTACCGGAAATGTTCCGGAAAGGATTCCTAAAGGGACACCTACCAATATTGCAAACAGTACGCCCCAAAATATTCTTATTACCGATATCGATGTGTTTGCCCACAAGGAGCCATCCTTCGCTGCCTTCATCACATACGCCCAAACATCACCGGGTGACGGAAGAAAAATCGGATCAACCAATTCAAATTTGGCAGCTATGGTCCATGCCAAAAACAACAATAAAAATGTTACAATCGCAAATATCACATATGCTTTTTTACTGATTGTTCCTCTTATCTTAAACATCTAATCACTCCTTAAACTACCGCTTCATCATGCCTTTCGCCTGTATGAATTCTGATTCCCGTATCAACAGGAATAATAAATATTTTTCCGTCACCGTGGTTTCCGGTATAAACGGATTCCTTTATCGTATTAACAACCACATCACAATCAACATCTCTTACTATGATTTCAATAAGCTTCTTGGCTATCATCGGATGATCGATTGTATGCTCTTCCTTTCCGCTTCCGGTCGCATATACCAACATTTCAACCTTATTTTTTCCTCGTCCGGTAACATCATATACACACATGGAATCAAATCCTTTAGCAGAAAGATCAGCCTTAAGCTTGAAATATTTACCCGGACGAATCATTGCCATAATCTGCTTCATTTACGGTCACCTCCTATAATTTCATCTCACCTGAACTGATCGTAATCGCCGTCTCCACCGGAATAATAAATATCTTACCGTCTCCGTAAGCACCTTCTTTTCCGGTTTTTGCCGATGTTTCGATAACCTTTGTAATCTTAGCTACATCATCATCTTCAGCAACAACCATAATCATTACCTTCGGAATTTCATCATATTGGATATCTCCGACTTTAAGTCCCTGCTGTTTACCTCTTCCAAGGATATTTACCTGTGTTGCCGCAGGAAAACCCGCTTCATTTAAATTAACAAGTATCTCTCCCGACCTTTCCGGTCTCACAATCGCCTTAATCATTTTCATAATCTCATTCCTCCGTTTCATAAATCTTCGATGCTTATAATTGCATCATGTTGCAAATATCTTATCGCCGCCAAGCTTGCATTTGATGCTTCAATACTTGATCCGGCTGTTGCTTCCTTTATTACCCTTACGAAATAGTCATGCTGGTGTGCATCCGCACAAGTATAATGAACACATACATCTGTAAGGAATCCTACAACATAGATTGTTTCTACTTTCAGGCTTCTGAGCAGAAGATCCAAATCGGTTGCGAAAAATCCGCTGTATCTTCTTTTGGGAATAAAGAACTCATCTTCCAACGGTCTGTTTTTTTCGACAAAATCCGCAGCTTCAGTACCTTCTATACAATGAATTCCTTCATCGCCGTCAAGCTCTCTTCCAAAATCCACCATCTGTTTTCTATGTATTTCCCGAAAATGTATTATCGGTATTTTCTTTTCTCTGAAGATCTCAAGAACCTCTGCAATCCGATCAACCGTTTCCCGGGCATTTACCTCTTTGGGAAGATCGTTTACAAATTGATTTTGAGAATCTATCACAACTAATGCACTTTTTTCTCTAATCATATTCTCTCCTTAAAACAAAAAAGCGATGGGGTGTCTTTGATATGCCCCATCGCAATTCTTAAATCTTATACGCTCATTATATCAGCATTTTTTGATTTAACAATTGAACCAAATATTTATTTGTATACTACTTTAGTTCACCATTTTGGAATAAATAGTTTAATAATTGAGTTCTGCTGTTAACACGACACTTTGTAAAAATATTGTAGATATGCTTTTTCACTGTTGACATACTAATAGTCAAATGATCGCATATTTCCTGATTTGACATCCCGTTTGCAATCAGCTGCATTATATGGCTTTCTCTTTCCGTCAGACCATATTCTTTTGATACATCCTTAAATCTTTTACCGATATTTTTTATAGTCTCGGTTTCGTTTGAACATTTATATAACATGTTTTTTATATGCTTCTTTAATATTTCAAGCATAAATAGGTCTTTATCATTAAAATCACCCATTTGTTTATTTCTAAATAAACTCACAGCCGCCATTACCTGATTGGACTTAATAACGATAATTCCGCATCCGAAAGGGATATCCACAGGTTCAAGGAATTGTTTGAAAAAATCCGTCTTTTTTCTTAATGCATCATCCATTATATCTGTATCTTTATATACCATTGTCTCAACAGCAATTTCATAAATATAATTCAAATAGTCATCATCATAATATTTATCAATATATTCAGACATAACCTTAGTATCCATCCCGATAAAGCATGACTTTTCCCTTATTATCTTTTTATTATCATCCAGCATAAGTATATAACCTTTTGAATATGGTATCAGCATTTTCAATGCTTTCATCAGCTTCATTGAAAACTTATCAAGGTCATCAATTGTATAAATATCCAACAAAACATTGTTAATTGTCAACCATTCTGATTCTTTTAGCATAGTCTGCACCTCACAAAAATAAAAAAGGACCAATACACCTGTGTGTATCAGCCCCTTTGCTGTCTCAAACAATATAACATACCATTTATGGATAAATCAACATATTTATTATCGGTCATTGCTTTTTTACAAAAAAACTATCCCCTATCAATCCTTATATATAAATGAGAACGCATATCCCTCCATATTGACATCAAATGTAATAGTGGTAGGCTCCGTGTCTGTATCGGAATAGACGTATGTCTTACCATTCTTATCAAGACCTATAATAGCAAAGGTTCGTCCCGCTTTTCGGAATTCCATTGGAATAACCAACGTTATTGTACCGGCCTTAAGTGTTGTCTCTGCCTTACCGTTTGTAATCAGATTGAATGTAAATCCTTCTTTGTAGCCTGCCGGTCTTGCTGTCTGAAGCATAGCCTTTTCCGCAGGTCCCTGTTCAACTTTAACTGCGCGTGTCCCGTAAGGAAGGCCTGTAGTCTTAGTCAAAACCAGTTCATCCGGTTTAAAAGCTATTGCAGGAGAAGTATATTCCTTATCAGCATCCTCTTTTTTTGCTACGACCTCTGCAGCCGGCGTATTTTCTTCGAATTTTATATCTTCTTTAATATCTATATCTACCTTAGTTTCCTTAGTTTTCTTATTTTCCTTCACTATCTCAGACAGCTTGACAGAGAAAATCACACCTCCGTTTCTAGGAATCAAAGTATAATAATTACCACTACTATCTTTAATAAGTTCTAACTTCTGATCCTCATCACCATATACCGCATCTAACTGATATCCGTCTTCCACATCAATCTTTAAAAGAACTTTATCACCTTCATGTGCAAATTCAAGAAGTTTTCCGCCTACACCCGCTACCGTTGCAAGCGAATTCCCGTTATCATCCGTGGCGGTAATTGTGGCATTTTCTGTCGGCTTAGTCTTTATAATATATTGGACTTGCTTTTGTGCATCCGCATTATCAACCATCTCAAGTCTATCGGTCTTGTCATTTAATCTCCAACCGGCTACAGTATAATTCTGTGTTTCTACCTTCCATACCGTGATGGAATTATTGCCTGCAGTGTCACCGTTATCGATTAAAAATGCAGCATCATTTGCCGAAACGGTACCGTCAATGACTATATTGTTTACTGTATCAACTCCGTCTGTATACAAATATACTCCGATTTCATTACCGAAAACATTGCCTTCAACAGCTATGTTGTTGCTACTATATTTTCCGATGGCCCAGGAATTAATAGTACTTCCGCTTTCTTCCGCTTCAGAGCCACCCGCTGCTTTGATGTCACCTGTTACCTCTATGAAGTTTTCACCACCGGCATACGCATTCGCATCCACGCCTACTGTATCAGATTCTATATTTCCGTTAATACTGATATAAGTCTTACTGTCACCATTCTTTTCCGATTCATCGCCTTCCATAACATACTCGCTGTAATCAGATGTATTAACAATGACACCATTTTCCCCCGCAGTGATATTTCCGTTTATATTGATATGCTGCTCAGAACCCCAATATGTATTTGCCGATACTCCGTTGCCTCCCGCCTTTATATCACCTGTCACATCAACATCGGTATTAGCTTTGTTAGTAGCAAGTGAATATAAACCGGTACCGGATTCGCTATCAAGTGAACCTGTGGAAATATCGGCAGAATGTCCGTCCGCACTGATATACACCGCATCTTCATAATCTCCGTTAACGCTGACATCATCGATTTCTGTTGTCTTATTTTCATCTTCGGCAATTACTTCTTTCGTACCTTCGGCAAATGTCGTAACGGGCGTCACAGCCACCATCGCAGCAACCGTAAATGCCAAAATTCTCATCTTGATTTTCTTTTTCATCATAAGATATTTTGAAAAATAAAAAGGCGATTCAACCACTATTCTCTAGTTAGTCAAACCACCTTCTAAAAATAAAAGCAGTGACAATTTCAATATCACTGCTCATATGACTATATATTTATTATGAATGTATAATCTCTCGAATTAACTCCGGCCACCTCTCAATTACTTCATGTCCAAAAATTATTTCGTCTACAAGCCCTTCGTTTAATGTATCCATTAATCGACAAAGATATGACTTGCCCATTTCCCACCATGTTTTATATGCATCTACAAACAATACATGATACACCTTATGACCTGACCTATCTTGTAATTCCTTAAACTCAAATCCATCTAACTGTGTTTCATATACACCATCAGCAATTCTACTTCCAAAAGTAGTTGTATAATAATACTCCTTGATTTCCCATACTAACATAGGATTATTGATGCTAGGATATGCCCCATCAAATCTTCTAGATGATGCACCTATGATATTTCGATTTTTATCCCAAATATATGTCAAGCCCCTCGGGTCATCATCAAATGCCAATGTATCACCTTGAACATTGCATTCTCTCAACGTTTTTTCGGTTAAAATATTAATTATAGCCGTAAAATACGAAACCTGCTTCATATCCCCTTTTTGCTTATTCATCGGCAACTTACACATATAGGAATTTAATCTATGTACCGTCTCCCATTGCCTGTATTCCTCACCAGCCTGCTCTGCAGTCATTAGTCGGATTCTGACAAAATCATTAAGAATACGTGCTCTTTGCTGTGAATATAAACTTAAGTCTCTTACCAGATCTTCCGGAAATGAAATGTCATTCTCAGTAGCCAATCTTTTAATATCATTTTCAGAGTATACTTTTACTTCTTTCGTTGTTCTGTCTGTATATCCAATATTCTCAGAGACATATTTTACAGCCGCCCAAAAAGCAGGATCTTTATCCTTAAAAACTTCAAATGGTCTCATTTTTTTCTACCTCCTTGAATAATTCTTCCATGGTCATATTTAAGGCATCTGCTACTTTTTGAATGTTTTCGATTGAGATATTTCTCTTTCCCAACTCAACATCACTAATATATGTTCGATGCAGATCACAAATGTCTGCAAAGCTCTCTTGAGAAATGCCCATCTTTTGCCTTAGTTCTCTAACTGTCTTGCCAAAAGCTTCTTGGATATTTGTGCTCATAATCTTGACACCTCCTACCATGACAAGTATAATAGGTTCGTAGACTATAAGTCTACAGACTATAAGTTACAGAAAGGTTTTTTATAATGATCCCTGCTTTATTAAAATGGATTGGTAATAAGCAACGATTTGCTGATGAAATAATCTCTTATATGCCGGAAACCTTTAACAATTATTATGAACCATTTATTGGTAGTGGTGCTGTAATGGCTGCTTTATTAGCGGCAGATCAAACAAGATTTTTTCCTCATTTTCAACACGCTTACGGAAGTGATATTTTACCATTCTTGATTGAAATCTTTGCTATGGTAAAAGAGAACCCTTCCAAACTTACTGAATACTATGCCAAAGAAATAAATGAATACTATATCGATCCAGAGTCTAAATACTCTGAAATTCGGGATCGATTTAATCAGAATCATAATGCACTCGACTTCTGCTTACTCTCTCGCACATGCTATTCTGGCGTTATAAGATTTCGGAAAGCAGATGGATTTATGAGCACTCCCCGTGGGCCTCATAAGCCAATAGCTCCCAAAACCTTTGAAGCCAGGGTATCAGAATGGCATACCCTTATTCAAAAGGCATCCTTTTCATGCGAAAGCTACGTAGATGTTATGAAACGTCCAACAAATGGGGATGTGGTCTATTGCGATCCCCCATATACTCATTCACAGAGTATCATTTATGGTGCTCAGGATTTTAACATCGATACTCTTTGGCAAATGATCGAAGAATGCAAAAATCGTGGTGCTAAAGTAATTCTATCCATCAATGGAATGAGAGATTCCAAAAAGAAAGATATTTCTATCACTCCTCCGGATGGATTATTTGAGCGACAACTCCTTGTAAACTGCGGTACTTCAATGATCGATCGATTACAAAACAATGGTAAACAGATGGTTGATAAAAAAGTTGACGATCAACTTCTGCTAACATGGTAACCATAAGGCACCTTTCGAGGTGCCTTATTAATTGCTTTGATTCAGTTTTTGCATCGCACTTCTTGCCTGTTCTCGCTTAGCCTCGGATATATGTCTCGGCTTACGGTATTTAACGTATGATTTAGGCATCTCATAGGTCTTGTCGATATCTGTTTCACCTATGCGCTTATAGATATCGGGATACTCGGTAACTAACGCATCAAGTTGTCTCATAACGACCGGATCACGGGTGTAAATGGTGGCGGTCTGATCTCCGGCATTGAAGTTGATGATTGTCTCCTGCTCATATCGGGTAAGTTTCAAAGCACGATCCCCTTTCCCTTTCTTCACTCCATGACAAGGTTCTTGACCTCTGCATTGTGTTTCTCCGCCTTTTCTCGTGCCACCTTAAAGCGGTTTTCCATGCTAAACTCTTTCTCATTTTCCATCTTCCGCTGTCTGACGGAATAAAGATCTGCATA
>Ga0256404_1002135_pt1 | contig 44832 bp, 33 predicted proteins | sample RumenRJG_01DNA_FD_185990 | JGI IMG/M metagenome (GOLD analysis project Ga0256404, IMG submission 185990) | Bovine rumen microbial communities from Lethbridge, Alberta, Canada - RJG_01 | ecosystem: Host-associated > Mammals > Digestive system > Stomach > Rumen | place: Canada: Alberta | collected... | reverse complement strand
TGGAGGATGGTGTTGGTACGGTTGCCCAGACCGATCTCCTGTGCGATCTTCGTAGCGTTGATGTAATAAACTTTAATCTTATGGTCAGCGAAGTATTTCTTCACTTTGTTCGGCAGGTTCTTAACCAGCTCGTCGCCTTCCCAGATGGTGTTCAGCAGGAACGTACCGCCGTCCTGCAGACCGCGGGTCACGTCGTACATGTGGAGGTAAGCCTGTACGTGGCAAGCCACGAAGTTAGGCGTGGTAACGAGGTAAGTGGAGTGGATAGGCTCGTCGCCGAAACGGAGGTGCGAGCAGGTGAATCCACCGGATTTCTTACTATCGTAAGAGAAGTAAGCCTGGCAGTATTTGTCGGTGGTGTCACCGATGATCTTTACGGAGTTCTTGTTAGCACCTACGGTACCATCTGCACCGAGGCCGTAGAACTTAGCCTGGAAGAGCGAAGCGTCACCCATTGCGATCTCCTCGCCAACAGGCAGAGAAGTGAAGGTGAGGTCATCGTTGATACCCACGGTGAAGTGGTTCTTCGGTTGCGGCAGAGCGAGGTTCTCGAATACTGCGAGCATCTGTGCCGGAGTGGTATCGTTCGAACCCAGACCGTAACGACCGCCTACTACGAGCAGGTCTTTCAGACCGAGTTCGTCTAGTGCGTCTTTTACATCGAGGTAGAGCGGTTCGCCGTTAGCGCCCGGCTCTTTGGTACGATCGAGCACGCAGATACGTTTTGCGGTCTTCGGCAGTGCCTCCTGCAAGTACTTGAGGCTGAACGGACGATAGAGGTGAACGTTGATGAGACCGAGTTTCTTGTTACCCTTAGCAGCCTCATAATCAATCACTTCGCGGATAGCCTCGCAAGCGGAACCCATACAGATGATGATGTTCTCTGCGTCAGCAGCGCCGTAGTAGTTGAACGGACGATACTCGCGACCGGTGATCTTTGAGATCTCCTTCATGTAATCGGAAACGATATCCGGCACTGCGTTGTAGAAACGGTTGCAGCTCTCGCGGTGAGCGAAGAAGACATCAGGGTTTTCCGCCATACCTTTCATCTCCGGACGCATCGGGCTGAGGGCACGCTCACGGAACTCCTGGAGTGCCTTGTAGTCCACTAACGGACGGAGATCCTCCATATCCATCGCTTCTACTTTCTGGTACTCGTGGGAAGTACGGAAACCGTCGAAGAAGTTGAGGAACGGCACGCGGCTCTTGATCGTAGCGAGGTGAGCGACACCTGCGAGGTCCATTACCTCTTGTACGGAAGCCTCAGCGAGCATAGCGAAACCGGTTTGGCGGCATGCCATGACATCCTGGTGGTCACCGAAGATACAGAGCACGTGGGAAGCCAGCGTACGAGCCGATACATGGAAGACAGACGGGATAAGCTCGCCGGCAATCTTGTACATGTTCGGGATCATCAGCAGCAGACCCTGCGAAGCGGTGAAAGTGGTGGTGAGCGCACCTGCGTTCAGCGAACCGTGAACAGCACCTGCTGCACCGGCCTCAGACTGCATCTCCTGCACGAGAACGGTCTCACCGAAGAGGTTCTTGCGACCTGCGGCTGCCCACTCGTCCACGTTCTCCGCCATAGGCGACGACGGCGTGATAGGATAGATGGCTGCTACCTCGGTGAACATGTAAGCTACATGCGCCGCAGCGGCGTTACCATCCATAGTCATAAATTTTTTCTCTTTTGCCATAAAAAACAGTTGTTAAATTTTATTGTTGAGTTTTTTTGATTTTCTGGTCAACTGGTCGACTGGTCTTCTGGTCGACTAGTAAAGGAAGCCCAGGAGCCAGAGAGGCATCTGGTTGCCGCGACCGAGTTCGACTTCGCCTACGGCAGTCGGACGGATCGTGTCGCGCATGGAGGCTTTCTCACGCACGTCGAAGTAGTACTTTCCATCGACGATGAACATCGCCGAACGGTCGGTTGCGTTCACCTTATGCGCACCGTGTACGGCCATGTAGAAATAAGTCTCATACAGGTCGATAGGCGCCACTTCCCGTGCGAAATCCATCTGCGCGACGTTGGTGTTATGCATATAGACCTTGGTCGGCTTCATCGGGAAGGTTTTGCCTTCGGGATAAAGGAGGTTGATGAGTCGGGAGTCCTTGAGGTACTTGATATAGTTCATCGTGGTTGCCCGACTGAGACCGATGGCCTCGGATATGTTGCTGACGTTAAGCGCACAAGGTGCGTCTTGCATCAGGATATAAAGCAGTTTGCGCAGTTTATGGAGACAAGCTACATCGATCTGCTTGATCATGAGCACATCCACTTCAAGCTGGGAGTTCATCACCTTGAGCAGTTCGGTCTCAAAGGACTTGGACTCCAGATAGGAAGGATAGTAACCGTGATCGAGGTAATTGCGGAAATAATCGAGCGGCCGAACGCGTTCGCATATCTCACGAGAGATAGAGGCATGGCGTTGGATGATCTCTTCGAGCGTATAAGAGCGCAGCTTAAGTCCCGTCTGGATATTAAGGTACTCGCGGAAGGAGAAACCACGCAGGTTATAGGTCTTCACGATGCCTTTGATATCGTTGTTATCCTCATCGATCGGCATGACGGGTGTAGCACAGAAGACAATATGGAGGTCGCGGTACTTGGAATAGCAGCGTTTGAGTTCCCTACTCCAGTTGGGGTACTTGAACAGCTGGTCCAAGAAGAGGTACTTACCGCCTGTCTTCGCAAACGCACCGGCCAGTTCGAGCAGGGTATGCTCGGTGAAGCAGAAGTCGTTGAAGCTGACATAGAGACACGGGCGTATATCCTTGATGGACTTACGCGGTTTGCGTCTTCCCTTGTATTCGGGTTCGGGCATGTTGCGCCACTCCGTCTCAATCTCTTTGACACGGGAAAGGAGGAAGTCGGTTTTTCCCACACCTCGTCCGCCTTTGATAGCGATCAGACGATCTTCCCAATCGATCTCGTCCATCAGTTGCCGGCGAATGGGCATAAAAGCGTGTGCTACGAGGAAATCATGGATCCTAAAAAAGGGATCTAAGGTCATTTGTTGGGGCTCTTTCGGCTCCAATTGCTCTTCAATAATAGGCTCGATATTCTCCATTTTTTTGCAAAAATTGAGTTTTTTACTAAAAATCGCTGCAAAATTACAAAAAAAAATCCATATTTGCAATACTTACATTACATTTTTTAATAAAAAAATGAGGATTCACGGTTGTGAACCCTCAAAAATACACATTTTTTGTTAAAAAAAACACTTTTTTTGAAGCTTTCAGTAGTCAACATTCAGCTTTCAGTTATTTTTTTCTGATGGCTGACGGCTGATGGCTGACGGCTCCTTAAAGGCTGATAGCACCACTCGGACAAACGTCAGCGCAAGTTCCGCACTCGGTGCAAACGTCCGGATCGATGGAATAGTGTTCACCTTCAGAGATAGCACCCATCGGGCACTCGTCAATACATGTACCGCAAGCAATGCAGTCGGTTGAAATTTTGTAAGCCATAATTTTAATATTTACGATTTAACGATTTACGATGTACGATTTATTTACAATTTGGTCAATTTTTCAATTGACGCTGCAAAGGTACAACTTTTTTTTGAATGTACCAAATTTTTTGCAATTATTTTTTCTTTTTTACGGTAGCCAAGGCAGCGGCGAGTTGGGCGGAGGGACCGGTGAGACCTTTGTCGGTGAGGCCTTTGCGCTTGGCGAAGGTAGTCCAGTCTTTGGCTCCTCCTTCGGAGGTAGGTAAACCTAACTGCAGGAAATGGCAGTAAGCAATACCAAGTGCATCGGTAGCATCCAGTTTCTTGGGCATCTCCTCTTCGGGGATGTGGAGAAAACGCTGCAGCATACCGGCCACCTGCTGTTTGGTGGAGTGTCCGTTACCGGTGATGGCCATCTTGATCTTCATGGGTGAATACTCATAGATGAGCACGTCTTTGGACAAAGCGGCTGCGATGGCCACTCCTTGCGCATGGACGATTTTGATCATGGTCTGCGGGTTTTTGTCCACAAACTGGGTCTCAATAGCCAGGCAGGACGGATGGTATTTGTCAATGATCGATTGCAGGAAGAAAAACTCCTTCTGCAACCGCGGATATTGTCCTTCGAGTTTATGCACGTCGTACGCTCCAAACTCCAGTATTTCAACTTGTTGTCCGACGGTATGCAACACCGCGTAACCCATATAGAGGGTACCCGGATCGACGCCTAAGATGATATGTTCCTGACGGACTTTGTCCAGCATGGACGTTAAACTGTTAAACCGTTAAATTGTTAAACTGTTAGTCCTTTTCTTAGCCGCAAGGGCACGATTATTATTCTAATCTTCGTGATTGCGGATAAAACCGCGAATGATGATGATGGCAGCGCCCAAGATGAGCACATAGTCAGCATAGGGCTCGATGTTGGCGATACTCAGTCCGGCACCGACTGCAGCGATAAACGCGCCGATCAGTAATAGGATAGTCGATTTTCTCATTCTTCTATGACGTAGATATCTTCGTTGTTTTCGTGCATATAATATAGTTCACGCGCGTAACGCTCGAGGCTGTCCTTGTTATTGAGCACTTGCAGCATCTGTTCCGCTTTTTCGGTTTCCTTCCGGTACGCCCTTGTCTGCTGCTCATACGACTTGATCTCTTTGTTCCGCCGGGAGAACTGCACGAGGCTTTGGTCACCGACGAAGAGATAGATAAAAAGGAACACGAGGATGGTGATGAGGTACTTACCCCATTTCCCGAACTTCATATAGCCTTTCCACTTCGAAAAATCCATCCGATTTAGCGTGTTTTTTATAAAATCCGGCACAAAGATACAACTTTTTTTGCATATATGAAAATTTTTTTGTAATTTTGTAGCCGATTTTATACAAATAAGAATGAAAACACGATTTTCCATAGTCGCAATACTGCTTTTGGCGGTAGGTATGCATGCTCAAGTGCATATCTCGATACCCGATTCCGGTAGTTGGAGTGGTCAAGCTTTATCGCCTTATGTGGGTCAGACGGTGGTGTTCGATGTTCCGATGGTGGTTTGTGCCAATGCGAACGGGAACTACGTGGTATCTCCATGGCGTCGTTTTCAGCCGGAGAGTCACGGTGTGATGGGTTCGGAGGAATACAACGAGACGGTGCGGATTAACAACTCGTGTATGTTCAGTTTGAGTGGTGTAAGCGGATACCATCGTTGCGGCGAGAAGATCTATAACCTGAAGGCGTCGGTGACGAGCACGAGTAAGTTGACGATGAGTGGTGGTACATGGAGAGGCAACACGCGTGCGGATTTGGAGAAAGGGATACCGGATTTGGGTGACTACCGGTTATTGGTCTGCGGATTTAACTTAGAGAACTACTACATGACCTGGGGATCGATGGGTGCCGACAGTTATTCGGAGCACCAGGACCAACGGGCGAAGGTGAGTAAAGCGTTAGCGAAGATCAACGCGGATATATACGGACTGGTGGAGTTACAGCAGGGAGACGAAGCGATTGCGGAGATCGTGAGTGACTTGAACAAGAACACGGTGGGTAGGAACTATCAGTACTTCCACGATTTAGGTTCGGGAACGTTCCAGAAAGTGGATTTCGTGTATGACGTCAATAAAGTGGAGCCGGTCAACACGCCGGTAGCAACGGACGTGGAGGTGCAGAACCGCAAGAAGATGGTATGTTTCCGTGAGAAAGCGACGGGCGAGAAATTCATTTACTCGATTAACCACTTCAAAGCGATGAACAGCGGTGGCAGTGACCGGCGTGTGAACGAGTCGCAGGCGGTGATCAAGTTGTATAACAGTTACCGTCAGAACCGCAGTATTATGGAAAATGACCTGCTGATTATGGGTGACCTCAACTGCTACGCGTTCACGGATCCTATCCTGACGTTCACGGAGAAGAATAACATGATCGATCTGCACCGTGCGTTCCATGCGGACAGCAGTTACAGTTACATGTTCGGCGGTATGGCCAGTTACATCGACCATGCCATCAGTAACGAGACCTTGCGGCGGCAGGTGACGGGTATGTCAGCCTATCATATCAATTCCGATGAGGACGATAAATACACGTACGACAAGTCGAGTGACCTGTCGATGTTCCGTTGTTCGGACCATGATCCGGTGTTAGTGGGTCTGAAGTTAGACAGCACCCTATCCCAACCGATTGTGCCGTACTTGAACAGTTTGGATATACTGGAGAAGAAGGATCATCAGCTTGTGATTCAGAATGCATATGAACCGGGTTTGCGGAGTTTCTATGCGATCTACACCGTAAGCGGAATGCTGCAGGAACAGCAGGAAATCACGTCGCTATACCACACGGTGGATCTGCCGCAAGCGCCGGGTGTGTATCTGCTGTATATCTACTATAAAGGCACGGCGTACCCGAGAAGAATCGTGGTGAGGTAATTGACGATTGGACGATTTACGATGTACGATTTATTTTCTGAAATAGAAGCACCGGAGCGGGAGGAGTTAAGACGCCTGCGGAAGGAGTTGGAGGAGGCGAACTATAAGTACTACGTACTGAACATGCCTACGCTCTCCGACCGGGAGTTCGATGAGAAAATGCATCGTCTGCAAGCCTTGGAGGCGATGTTTCCCGATATGTTTGATCCTAAATCGCCTACCCAGCATGTAGGTAGTGATTTGGACGAAAGGGCGAAAGGACGAAAGGCGAACGGATTTGAGCAGGTCAAACACAAGTACCCGATGTTGTCGTTGGCGAATAGTTATTCACGCGAAGAGATTGAGGATTGGGTAAGGAAATTGCCTTCGGGTGTGGAGATTGTTTGCGAACTCAAATATGACGGTTTGTCTATCTCGCTTTGGTACGAGCATGGTGTGCTGGTGAAAGCACTCACACGAGGGGACGGACAGCAGGGGGACAATGTGATTGAGAATATCAAGACGATTCCTTCTATTCCTTGGCGGATTGAGCGAAAGGATTTGCCGGAGTTCTTTGAGTTACGAGGCGAAGTACTGTTACCTTGGGAGCGGTTTGAGATGCTGAACAAAGAAAGGGAGGAACAGGAAGAACCGCTGTTTGCCAATCCGAGAAATGCGGCTTCAGGAACACTCAAACTGCAAGATCCACGGGAAGTGGCACGGCGCGGACTGACCGCCTATCTCTATTATATGCTTGGCGAGAACCTGCCCGGCACGACCCATTATGAGCGGTTAGAGACAGCCAAGGCTTGGGGTTTTCATATATCTGACGCGATTAAGGTGTGCCATAACGTGGACGAGGTGATGGCGTATATCGCTTACTGGGACACGGAGCGGAAGAATCTGCCGGTAGCTACCGACGGTATCGTGCTGAAGGTGAATGACTTGGCGCAGCAGGAAGAATTGGGTTACACGGCCAAGACGCCACGATGGGCAATCGCCTATAAGTTTCCTGCCGAGAAGCAGTTAACGCTGCTGAAAGAGATCACGTACCAGGTGGGAAGAACCGGTGTGGTGACACCGGTAGCCAATCTTGAACCGGTGCAGTTGAGCGGCACGATGGTGCAACGGGCGACACTGCATAATGAGGATTTTATCAAACAACTCGATATCCGACCGGGTGACCGTGTGTGGGTAGAGAAAGGCGGCGAGATTATACCGAAGATCGTCGGTCGTGCCGACCGAAATGATGAAATGAACGCGACTGCGTCGCTCAATGATGGAATGATGTATTCCTTCCCCACCACCTGCCCGGAGTGTGGAGCGAAGCTGGTAAGAGTAGAAGGAGAAGCAGCATGGCGGTGTCCGAACGAGAGTGGATGTCCACCGCAGATCAAGGGAAAGATCGAACATTTTGTGAGTCGCAAGGCGATGAATATCGATGGCCTGGGTGAAGAGACGATTGATCTGTTTTACCAGAAGGGATTGTTAAAGAACATCGCCGATATCTACGATCTGAAATTAGAGGACATCGCAGCGCAGGAGCGGTTGGGCGAGAAGAGTGCACAGAATATTTTAGATGGTATCGAAGCCTCGAAAAACGTGCCGTGGTCACGGGTGCTGTTTGCGTTGGGTATCCGGATGGTAGGTGAAACAACCGCCAAGAAGATAGCACGCAAATACAACACGATTGACAGTTTACAATGGGCGACGGCAGAGCAATTATGTGCCATCGAAGATGTGGGACCGCAGATTGCGGAGAATATCGTGAAGTATTTTGAGGACCTGCAGAATTTGGAGATCTTAGAGCGACTGCGCAAAGCGGGTTTGCAGATGGAAGGCGAAGCGGAGGCCGCACCGACGAGTGATAAGTTAGCCGGAATGAGTATTGTTATTTCCGGTACGTTTGCGCAGCACAGTCGAGACGAGTACAAGGCGATGATTGAAGCGCACGGCGGAAAGAATGTAGGATCCGTAAGCAAGAAGACGAGTTTTATTTTAGCAGGTGAGAATATGGGTCCGGAGAAACGGAAGAAAGCGGAGGATCTCGGAATTCCTCTCAAGACTGAGGAGGAATTCCTTGAAATAGTTGAAAATTGAAAGGTGAAAATTGAAAGGTAGAATGAATAAGATCAAGCAATATATTTTTGAATACTTGCGGAAGCGGATGCCGGAAAGGGAGGTTCGTTTTCCGCATTTGGACCAGTCGCTGAAGGTGATGGTGATCTATGAGAGTGACCCATTGGAGCGGAACGATGCCATCAAGGCCATTCGGCAGGATTTGTTGAGGCGGCAGATGGACGTGACGATGTGGGGATATCTGGGAAGAAAAGAGATCCAGACCTTGATTTTACCGCAAAGTCGAATCTTAGGACTGGGTGACTATAACTGGTTAGGTAAACCGAAGGACTACGTGTTGACGGATCTGAAAGCAGAACATTACGATCTGCTGATTGATCTTTCGACGCAAACTCTCCTACCCTTGCGTTATCTGGCGATGTACACGGAGGCAGATTTCAAAGTGGGACTGAGCATGGGCGAAGGATTACACGATATGCTGATGGGCATGGAGAATCCCGATGTCAAGGGTTTGTATGATCAGATTATCAATTACTTAACAACGATAAAGTCGAATGACTAATTGAAAGGTGAAAAATGAAAAATGAAAGGATAAAAGGACTTGGCACCGCATTAATCACGCCTTTTGACGCGAACGGAAGCGTCGATTACAAGGCCTTGGCACGACTGTTAGACACCCAGTTAACGGGCAAGGTTGATTATATCGTGGTGCTTGGCACGACGGGTGAAGCGGCCACGATGACGGAGGCGGAAAAACGGGAAGTGAGAACGTTTATCCGTCAGTACGTAGCTGGTCGTTTGCCGTTGGTGTTAGGTGTTGGTGGTAATAACACAGCCGCTGTTTGCGAGAGCTTAAAGACCATTGACTTGACGGGTTTTGAAGCCATTTTGAGTGTTTGTCCGTATTACAATAAGCCCAATCAGGAAGGTCTGTTCCAACATTTCTGTGCCGTAGCAAAAGCGAGTCCTGTACCGGTTATTCTTTATAATGTACCCGGGCGCACGGGTGTGAACCTGTTACCGGAGACGGTGATGCGGATTTATGAGGCCGTACCGGATAAGATCGTAGGAATAAAGGAGGCGAGCGGAAATATTGCTCAAATCAAAGATTTAATCGCTCTTGCCAATTCAAAATTAAAAATTAAAAATTACGAATTACCTTTCCTCATCATCTCCGGTGATGACGGTATCGCGTGCGAAGTCATGGAAGCCGGTGGAGCAGGTCTGATATCGGTAGCAAGTAACGCTTTCCCGGAAGATTTTTGGGATATCGTACATAAAAAGGACCAAGCTAAACAGGCGAAGTACGAGCAGATGGTGCGGTTGCTGTTTAAGGAAGGTAATCCGGTAGGCATCAAAGCGGTGCTGGCGCAGAAAGGAATTATTCAGAATTATCTACGACTGCCGCTCGTTCCGGCAAGTAAGGAACTAAGCCGTCAGCTATCAGCCGTCAGCATTCAGATACAAAAAGAGCTCGCATAATTGCGAGCCTTTTTCTTGTAAGAACCAGGATACTAGGATCCTAGGAAACTAGGATTCCAGATAACTTAAGCAGCTTTCTTTTTCGCTTGGTCAACAACTGCTTTGAAGGCAGCGGGTTGATTCATAGCGAGGTCAGCAAGTGCCTTGCGGTTGATAACGATTCCTGCTTTCTTGAGGCAACCCATCAGTTGGCTGTAGCTCAGGCCTTCGAGGCGAGCAGCAGCGTTGATACGTTGAATCCAGAGAGCACGGAATGTACGTTTTTTGTTCTTACGATCGCGGTAAGCATACTGCAAACCTTTCTCCCATGTGTTCTTTGCTACGGTCCATACATTAGCACGACCACCAAAGTTACCACGGGTGAGCGACATGATCTTCTTACGACGGTTGCGCGAAGCAACGTGATTAACTGATCTTGGCATGTTTCTGTCCTTTCACTTTAATGGTTAGTACTTAACGAAGCAACAGCATTTCGCGAACGGAACGCAGGTTCGTTTGATCAACGAGCGCAACATGGGTCAAGTTGCGTTTTTGCTTTTTAGTCTTCTTCGTCAGAATGTGACTTTTGTAAGCGTGCTTACGCTTAATTTTACCGGTTCCGGTAAGCGTGAAACGCTTTTTAGCACCGGAGTTCGTTTTTACCTTAGGCATTTTGTATAAATATTTAATTGTTAATAATTCGTCCGATAGGCAGCACTCGCGCTCAATCCCCTCGTACACGAGCTCAAGCACAGCTTGGCTAAAGGTACTCGGGCTTGCTCGCTCTCCCCATCACAAACGCTTACGCTGGTTTGCGCCGGGGCCCCCGAACATTGGGCGCCAATTTAAAGGTAAGCCTTCGGACGGCTTTTTTCTTATCCCTTGCGGGAACGATTACTTCAAAATCACGGGATAATATACTATGTATATTATAGGGTGATGTGGGATAGGACATTACCAGGTAATGACCAGGTATTTATCCTTTGCTGCTCTTAGGCGAGATGTTCATAATCATCCTCTTGCCCTCGAGATTCGGTACATTGTCGGGTTTGCCGTACTCGGCAAGGTCGGCAGCAAAGCGTGCCAGAAGCAGTTCTCCCTGCTCTTTGAACACGATAGAGCGTCCACGGAAGAAGACGTAGGATTTCACCTTATTGCCTTCTTTGAGGAACTCAATAGCGTGTTTGAGTTTGAAGTTATAGTCATGATCATCGGTTTGGGGACCAAAACGAATCTCTTTGACTTCTTGCTTCTTGGCATTTGCTTTCGCCTCTTTTTGCTTTTTCTTCTGCGCGTAGAGGAATTTCTGGTAGTCGATGACGCGGCACACGGGAGGTGTGGCAGTAGGAGCGATCTCGACGAGATCGAGGTTCTGGTCATCGGCTATCTTCATTGCCTGCTGGAATGAATAGATACCCTGCTCTACGTTGTCGCCAATCAGGCGCACTTGGGCTACACCGCGTATCTTATCATTGATACGATGCGGATCTTCTTTGATTACACGACCACCGCGTGGTCTGGGAGTAACAGTTGCTATATTCTTAACTATTTATGGTTAATAATAAGCCTTCTCGTGCGGGCACAACACACCCCACCATCGAAAAAGCGTGCAAAATTACTAAAAATTTTTTATATATGCAAGAAAAATGCATTTTTTTTCACTTTTTTCCTAAATTATTTGCGCGCGTGAAATATTTTTTGTATCTTTGCACGCTATTTTGAGATTTTATGCGAAATATCTTAAATACTACATATATGAAAAAGAGCGTTATCGTTTTGACCGCAGCGGTCGCAATGGTATTTTTTGGTTGTAAAGAGAGTTCGTACATCAACGGTCCCGGTGAGATGGTAGATCAGTTACCGGATTCGATTCCGTCTATCGCAGATCCGGATCCAACGCCGGATCCCGAGGGTGTAGATATTCCGGAAGGCACGATCAACGTGAACGAGGCGGTGAAGATCGCTAAGAAGTTAGCGGCAGGAGCGGTTTCGGCAGACCGTTATTTCATCAAAGGATGGGTAGTTGGTTTCAATCGCGGCAACACGTTCGATACCGATTTCCCGAAATACGGTAATGATTTCGTATATCTGAGTGCCCGTCAGGACGGTAAGGGAACGAAGCAGTTCTATGCTTATCGCATTTTAGGTAAGTTTGGTGCGAAGTTACCGGATTTGGAGTGCATACAAGTAGGTGATTTCATTGTGATCAGTTGCTATCCGATGAACTATAACGGTACGTACGAGTCCAATGGTTTATGCCATACCTATGCATCGAACAACGCGCATTTCAATGAGATGTTCCCGTGGATATTCCCGGGATGTCCGGTGCCGGGTGAAGGTGAGATCAGTGTGACGGAAGCGGAGAAAGTGAGTGCTAAGTTAGCCAGCAAAGAGACCTCCACTGAGACCTACAAGATCCGTGGTGTAGTGACGAGTGTGGACACGGTGGATCCGTCGTACGGCAATGCAACCTTCAATATCTCGGACGGTTCCGGTGTAGCTACCTGTTATCGTCTGAAAGCCAAAGGTGGAGCAAAATTCACGAATGCGAACCAGGTGGCTATTGGTGACACCGTGCTGGTGGAAGCCAAGATTCAGAACTACAACGGCACCTGCGAACCGACGCAAGGTAATGTAGTGGAATCGACCAATCCGAATTTTTAATTTCTAAAACGCAAAAAATATTTAAATTCAATAACAAAAAATGGCAAGTTTACAAAAAATCAGAAATCATGGCCCACTTTTGATCGTTATTATCGGTTTGGCCATGTTAGCATTTATTCTCAGTGACTTCTTAAACAACAGCACGAGTATTTTCCGTGAGAATCCGAACAAGTTGGGTTCGATTGCAGGAGAGGTTGTTCATTCCAATGATTTCAATGCAGCACAGCAGTTCTACGAGGCTTATCCGTATGCGTTGGTAGGTCTGTACGGAAGCGAGGCACAACGTGAGGCATTGGGTGCGTACATGAACACGATTACCGAGCTTCAACAGAAAGCGCAAGAAGGCAATCTCGACGAAGAGGCTGCTGTTGAGCTGGAGAAGCAATGGAAAGAGGCATGGGACGGCATCAAGGGTCTGGCCAATGAGATCAAAGAGAGCACGAACTTCAACCAGTTATTGTGGAATGAGTTTGTGACTTATTACACTTTCAAACCGCAGGCTGAGAAGATCGGTATGGACATCAGCTACGACGAGTATGAGCGTGCAATGCAGGTGTTCGGTCTTCCGTACGGTGCGCCGGAGCACATTACCAAAGGTATCTATCTGCAGCAGAAATACATGGCCTTGCTGCGCAACACCTTGGCGGTTAACTCTTTGGAAGCCGAGTTCGCTTTCAACAGCCGTCAGCAGGCTATCAGCGCAGAATATGTGATGCTGCCTTACGATGCGATCGCTGATTCGCTGGTAGAGGTAAGCGAGAAAGACATCAAGGCGCTGTACGACCAATACAAATCGCAGTTCAGAACGGAGCCGATGCGTCGGATTGAATACACCGTGATCAACTACGAGCCGAGTGAGGCTGACATGATCAAAGAGGCTGAGTTCATGGCAAGTATCCAGGAGGATTTCCGTACGGCGAATGATATCGAAGCACTCTTGAAGTCCTATTCGGATGCAGAGTACCAAGATATTAAAGTTTTTGCTATCGACGCTGTACCGGCAGAGTTTGCTGAGTTTGTAGCGAACAAAGAGGCCAAAGTAGGCGATTGTTCCGAAATTCTGCTGAACGAGCATGTATATTCCATGGCTCGTATCATGGCGCTGGATAAAAAGAATGTATCGTTAGCTATTGTACGCCGCGTTGTGGATCCGTCGGAGCCGACGAAGGTAGATCTGGAATACGAATACCGTCAACTGGTTCGTGAGCACGCTACGGTTGAGGAGTTCGAGCAGATGGCAAGAGAAAAAGGTCTGCCGCTTCAATACGCTACGGTTCAGGAGTTGACCCAGAAGATCGGTGGTCTGCAGGATTGCCGCAAGGTGGTTTTGAAAGCCTTTGAGACCGCAGAGGGCAATGCTTGCGACGATGCGATCAAGTGTGGTGACCACATCGTGATTGCAGCCGTTGTAGAAGCGAATGACGAGTATTACATGCCGTTGGATAAGGTGCGTGAAGGTTTGCGCATCATGGCGGCTAACGATGCCAAGGCTAAGTATATCGAGCAGGAGATGAACGTAAACGGTTTGGACGAAGCAGCTCAGGTTTGGGGCCAATCGGTTCAGAGCGTAGCACGCATGTCGCTGGCTGACAACTATCCGGATCCGGCAGTTGTAGGTGCTGCTTTTGCACAAGGAGAGAACGCAGTAAGCGGTTTGATCAAGGGTGACCGCGGTATGTATATCGTAAAGACCGGTGCCCGTCTTGATGGTGCTGAGGAATATACCGAGGAAGCGGCAAAGAACGAGAAAGCACGTCTGTCGCAGGCTATTGGAACCAAGTTCCAGCAGGCTATCCAGGAGTTGACGAACAATGTTCGTGTAAAAATCAACGATCTGGAGCGCTTCTAATCGCGCACGCGCATGATTATATAAGGAGAGTGCTCTCACGGGGACTCTCCTTTATAGTAAAGGCGGACTAATGGCGAAGGGCGAATGGTGAAAGGCGAAAGAAATATATCTCCGTGGTTTTGGGTGCCGACGCTGTATTTTACGGAAGGTATCCCCTATTTCCTGGTGAACAACATCTCGGTGATGATGTTTGCCAAGATGGGTGTACCGAATGACCAGTTGTCGTTCTTCACGACCTTGCTTTATTTCCCATGGTTCTTAAAGGGGTTATGGAGTCCTTTTATCGATATCTTCCGCACGAAACGATGGTGGATCATCTCGATGCAGGTGTTGATGACGGTGCTCTGTATCTTACTGACACTCACCCTTCCCCACCCGTCTGCGGAGATGATGGCCGACAGCCAGACCTCAGTAGGACTGTTCACGTGGACGTTGATTTTCTTTATCATCACCGCTTTTGCTTCTGCGACACATGACATCGCGGCAGACGGTTACTACATGTTAGCTCATAACGCGAAGAGTCAGGCGGCTTTTGTCGGTATCCGTTCGACCTTCTATCGCATTGCGGCCATCTTCTCGCAAGGTGTGCTGGTATATATCGCCGGTGTGATTGAGAAAGACACGAATGATATTCCGTGGTCCTGGCAGGTCACGTTAGGAGCGACGAGTGTTATCCTGCTGTTAGTCACTCTGTACCATTGTTTTTTCCTTCCCCGTGCAGCGGAAGATCAGTTACGGGAGACAAAGGATTTCAAAGGAGCGATGCGTGAGTTAGGTGCTTCTTTTGCTACCTTTTTCACCAAGCCGGGTGTGGTCTTGGCGATTGTGTTTATGCTGTTGTACCGCTTAAGCGAAGGATTCTTGGTGAAGTTATGCCAACCGTTCCTGGTAGCGAGTCGAGACACGTCCATCGTGAACGGAAAGATCATCGGCGGCGGTCTGGAACTCAGTACCGACACGGTAGGTATCCTCTACGGCACGATTGGTGTGATCGCCTTGCTGGTAGGTGGTATCTTAGGGGGAATTTATATTGCAAAGAAAGGCTTGAAACGCTCGATTTGGCTGATGGCCGCGGCGTTAACATTACCGAGTTTTGTGTATTGTTACCTGAGCATGGCGCAGCCGGAATCGACCTGGATCATCGGTTCTGCGGTAGGTTTTGAGCAGTTCGGTTACGGTTTTGGTTTCACCGCCTATATGATGTATATGATGCATTTCTCGGAAGGCAAATACAAGACGGCGCATTATGCGATCTGCACCGCTTTCATGGCCTTGTCGATGATGATTCCGGGCTTTGTGGCGGGAAGTATTGAGATGGCAGTGGGATACACGGCATTCTTCTGGATCGCCAATGCCTGCAGCGTCACCACTTTTATTGTTACATACTTTGTTTACAAACGTTTAAAAGAATAGAAAATGAATTATAAACGCATTATTCCGGACGGAATTACGAGTTGCAATTTGATCTGCGGTGCTTTGGCCACTTATATGGCTACGCAGGGTGAGTTTCATTGGGCTTTTGTGCTGATCTTAGCCGGTGCATTCTTTGATTTCTTTGACGGTCTGAGTTCCCGTCTGTTGAAGGCACCCAGTCCCATCGGCGTAGAATTGGACTCGTTGGCGGACGATATTACCTTCGGTTTGGCGCCATCGATGATGCTGTTCTGCTTTGTCAAACCGGTAATCGGTTGGTGGGCAGGTATAGCGTTGGTGATGGCGGCTATGTCGGCCTTACGCTTGGCGAAATTCAATGTGGATGAACGGCAACACGACTCCTTTATCGGTTTGGCTACACCGGCCAATGCCATCTTCTGGGGAGGTATCTGCAGTCTGCCGATGGAGATACTAAGCAATGCGTGGTTGGCATGGACCTTAGTGGGCATTTCGTTGATCAGCGGTTACCTGCTGAATGCCGAGATTCCGTTCTTCAGTTTTAAAGCGTTCAAACGAGAGAAGACATTGATTATCAGTTTCTTGGTAGGTTGCCTGATCCTAATAGGATTCTGCGTGATAGAGGCACTCGCCTACCAAAAAGTTGCCTTTGCACTCTTCAGCGGTACGGCCTGCATCGTGTGGTACGTGGCATTGAACCTGCTGATGTGTTTTCGTAAGAAAAAATAAATTCTATATACCATGAAACGACACGTGATTCTTTGGGCATCGGTACTTATCTCGGTAAGCATCTGTGCCGCTGACATCCCGGAGGGATACTATGACGCGATTGAAGGTACGCAGGACTCGGTTCTCAAATCAACTTTATACCAGATTATCAAAGGAGGCGAACGGTATTTCTACGGCAACAATGAGTACCATACATCATCCAATCCGCCGGAGTGGCAAAAGGGCGATTTGAAAGGGTACGGCACATGGTATGCCTTCCCCATGACGGACATGCATCCGGATGGTATTATCTGGGATATGTATTCCAATTGCGTGCGGTATTATCCAAAGGATAAAGGAGAATCCGGTTGTTCGCTGAATATCGAACATTGTTTGCCGAAAAGTTGGTGGGGAACGGGAGCCAAGACCGATACCATCTATCGGGATTTGTATAATCTGAATCCTTCCGACGCGCAAGCCAATTCCAATAAGAGCAACTATGCACCGGGGCATGTAAGCAAAGGCGATAAGTTCGACAACGGTTCCTTCCGGATGGATTCGAAGGCGAAATCGCAATACAACTATATCTGCTGGGAACCGGCGGAGGAATATCGCGGTGATTTTGCAAGAACGTATTTCTACATGGTGACGGCATATGAAGAGCAGACCTGGAGTGACACCTACAGCGCCTATGTCAGCAACGATTCCTATCTTCGTTTTTCGCCAACAATAGTACAAGTACTATTGGATTGGCATCGTGCCGATCCGGTAAGCGACAAAGAACGATGCCGGGCAGACCGGATCTCGGATATTCAAGGGACCCGCAATCCGTACATCGACTACCCCGAGTTAGTGGAATTGATTTGGGGAAACAGAAAAGGAGAAAGCGTTGATTTATCCACATTAACTTGTGCCTTTGAAAGCGGTGTGTGTCCGGAACCGATCGTGCCGGAACCGGGTCCGCAATCCTATGACACGCTTATCAACCTACCCGGTTTAACCAAAGCCATTGTGAATGCGTACACGAACGGAGAGATTTCCGGTTTTGCCAGCGATAAGATACAAAGTAACGGAACGCGATCCATCACCATGGGCGCCAGTACGACAGACGGATATCTTAGTTTTAATCATCTGAACTTGACTGACTCTGCTATCTTGGATTTCCGTGCGTCTATATTCAATACCGCTGACTCGATGCAACTGGATATCTTTGCAAACGAGACGTTGATTCGTACCATCAAGGACAAAGTGGTTCAAAACACACGGAACGAACTCTATTATCGCACCACTATCCCTGCCGGGACGGACAGTATTAAGATCATCTCTGTAGGCGGAAAAACGACGATACGAGCCTGCATGCAGGAGTTGTATCTGCTGCAAGCGAAAGGAGATCCCACCGCTGTCATCCGGCCCAAGGAACACTTGTCTATCAGTAAAGAACTTAGGGAAGGACAAGTGGTAATTATTCGAAATGCGTCAATTTTTAGCACTTTAGGACAGGAAATTCGATAGGTGTGTCAATTTTTACACATTTTTCGTGAAAATATGCACGCGCGCGTAAAAAAAAATTAGTAATTTTGCATCCGATTTAGAACGCACACATTTAACACAACAACTAATATGAGAAAACAACTCTTCATTTCGCTGCTATGCTGCCTGATGATACCTGTAGCGGGTAAAGCGCAGAGCACAGTAGTGGATGGTCAATCGACAGAAGGTAAGGATTTCTGGGTGACGTTTATGCAAGCTGACCAGGATCCGAACAATGACTTAACTTTATCACTTTCTATTTCGTCTCGGGAAGATTGCCAGGTGACGATCACCAATCCCTTCACCGGTTATTCGGAGAACGTGACCGTGACGGCTAATCAGATGCAGTTGGTGGAGCTGTACGAAGGAAACGTGCTTGTTTCCAACGCTCGTTCCGCTATGGCTACTTCCGGAAAGGTTTGTTACGCGGTGAACTCGGAGCAAGTGGACACCTGTGCTTTGCATGTGACCTCCACGGCGAACATCTCTCTTTTCGCCACCAACTACAAGCGTGCTACGTTTGACGCCACCAACGTGCTGCCAACGGCATCGCTGTTAGACGAATATTATATTCAGACCTATACTCCCTCCGATCACGGTGGAACGGGAGCTACACAAGGTAGTCATTTTGCCATTATTGCGGCAGAGGATAATACGGTAGTGGATTACTGTCCGACGGTGGATACCAAAGCCATTGATGAGGCCAAGAGCGCTTATGCTTTCTCGCAAGGTATCGGCATGAGTGACGAGCAGTTGGCCTTGGCGAATTTCCAAGTAGGCGACACGCTCCATTCACCGGTTCTGATGGCGGGTCAGGTCTATTATGTATGGACCGGAAAGAAAGACAACACACCGGGTGACTTGTCCGGTACGTACGTCAAGGCACGCGACAAGAAGAAGATCGCAGTCTTCCAAGGCTGTCCGCATACCAATATCCCGTATCAGGTGAAGCAGCGTGATCATATCTTCTCGCAGGCCATGCCAACCCAATACTGGGGCAACACCTTTGTACTGACCGCTTCGGCCAGCCGTCCGGTGGATAAGATCCGTATCCTGGCGCTGAACGATGAGACGGAGGTGCGTATTAACGGCGACTCCGTGTACACATTCAATTTTGCGACCAACCCCAAACGCTATTGGGAGTTTGAGATCGGTACGCAAGGTAAATATGCCCAGAACGGCAGTTGTCTGGTGACCACTTCCTGTCCGTGTGCGGTACACCTGTTCATGGTGTCGCAGCAGTACCATGGCGACAAGAACTCCAGCGGTGACCCGGCGATGCTGTGGATCAACCCGATAGAGCAGCAGATCGACCAGGTGACGTTTGCAACCTATGCCAGCAAGAACGGAACGACGGCGCACTACGTGAATGTAGTGACCGACCAACCGGATTTGATGACATTGGACGGAGCGTCTATCGCTTCCAATTTCAGCGCTGTAAGCGGTTCCAACACCTATCATTACGCACAGATCTCGTTGGGCAGTACCGCTACCTCGCATACCTTGAAGAGTAACGGTTCCAACTTCATCGCTCACGTGTACGGCTTTACATCCAATGAGTCGTACGGTTATTCCGCCGGAGGTGCCACCAAACCGCTGACGCAGTATATCACCATCAACGGTCAGATCTTTACGCCGGACAGCGAGAATACGCTATGCGGAGAGGACACCATCAAATTCGCATGCCATCCGGATTATGAGTATAATAAGATTGAGTGGTACTTCGGTGACGGTCAGAGTGATTTGACCAATCAGGACTCCGTTCCGCATTACTATCCGAACTCGGGCACATACAACGCGTATGTGCTCATCTACCGCGAAAGCAGTAACCTCTGTGCCGGTCAGAATGCCATCGACAGTATTCCTATCAAAGTGACGATCGGACGGTACCAGTTCTCTATTGACGATATCGACATCCCGTGTCCGGAAGACGGAAAAGAATATATCGGTAAGGTGTATTACACCAACGAAGGCAAGGTCAATCTGCATGGCGACAATGTGACCATTGAGTTTGACGAAGCGGCCAAGGCAGCCGGTTTCAAGGATTCCGAACTGGTGATCACCGATTCGTATTTCCAGATCAAGATTCCGACAGGCGACAGCGGTGCCAAACCGGAGACGCTGTACGGTATTCACCTCGTGATCAACTCCGATTGTGGCGGTGCAGACACCACGATGAACTTCATGATCAATTTTGACAATAACGTCATTGACCAGCGGTATGATAACGTGCTCGGTTTGCTGACAGCGCCATTCGCCGGTAAGACACTCAGTGACTTCCAATGGTACCGTACTTCCGACAGCACGGCGCTGGAAGGTCAGGTTTCGTCGAACCTCAACTTCTACGACATCCCTTACGGTGGTGACAAGAACGAAGCCTATTACGTGTGCTTCACAATCAATAAAGGTCAGGCGGATGAGGTGCGTACCTGCGCATGCGCCAAGGCGTTTGTAACGGACGGCACGAAACATCAGTTTGAATCGGACCAGACGGGTCTGACGATCACGGCCAACTACTCGGTGCTGGCAGGAGGAAAAGTGTTCGTCAATGCCGACTACCAAGGCGAGACGGATATCGAGTGCTATGCGCAATGGATCGATGCCGCCGGTCATGTATATAACGACTTGAAATTCAACATCCCCGACGGTGGATGCACCATCGCCGCACCGGCCGTCAAAGGTCTGTACCTGCTGCGTGTGGTGACGGGTAAAGGCAGTCGCAGTTTCAAATTCATCATTCAATAACAACACATTCAGGAGGACAAAACAATGAAAAATACAGTTCGATACATATTGATTATCAGTGTTGTTTTAGGTTTAAATGCAACACCGGTGTTAGCCGCTACTATGCCGGAACCGGTTCCTGCTACGCAGACCGACAAGCAGAAAGCAGCTGAGAAAGCGAAAGCCGCAAAGCAGAAAGAAAAAGAGAAAGCGGCTAAACAGAAAGAGAAAGAAAAAGCCGCAAAGGCCAAGGAAAAAGAGAAAGCAGCCAAGGCAAAGGCGAAAGAGCAAGCCGCAAAGGCAAGAGAACAGGAAGCCAAAGCCAAAGAGCAAGCGGCTAAACAGAAGGAGAAAGAGAAAGCCGCGCAAGAGCGTCAGGCAGCTATCGAGAAGAAAGAAGCGGCTCGGTTAGCGGAAGAGCAAAAGGCGGTGGAAGCTTATAAGAGACAACAAGAGGAGCTGGAGCATCCCAAGACACCGGTGATCTCCTATTTCAACCTGGGTATCCGTGCCGGTTATTCGGCAATGATGGATAAGATCAACGGCAGTTATATGGGTGCCGGAACAATCAATCAGAGTAACGCTTTGCAGCAACTCAAAGGCGGTGGCGGTGCCGGACTGAACGTGACCTACAACCTGGAATACAAGCATTTCCTGTTTGAGACCGGTCTGGACTTCCGTTTCCTCAATTCCACTTCGGCCTATGGTTTTACAGCCATCCGAAACGACCTCACCTACCCCGGTACAACCTATAGCTATCTGTTTGACAACGTACGGGAGATGCGGAACATGATCGAGTTCGGTGTACCGGTGATGTTCGGTGCGCAGTTCAACCGGTTCTACTTCCTTTTAGGCGCCAAGGTGCACTATGGTCTGCCGATGGGTTACAGCCAGAAGGGTAAATACGATATCGTAGTGAATGACCCTGCATTGATAGAGCCTTACGGTTTGGGAATCTACGAAATGAACGGTCAGACGCGTCAAGAGATCGTGTTCAAACAACCGGATATCAGTGCCGCTGCCGAGATTGGTATTGATCTGGACGAGTGGTTACAGAAAGATCCGGATCCGAAGAAGAAAGTGAAAGTGAAACCGGGTGAGCGTCAGCCGTTTGGTCGTCAGCACGTACACTACCGCATCGGTTTGTTTGCCGAGTACGGTGTGCTGAATACGAATGCCACACCGGCAGCCAATCCGGTGGAGTTTGCTACCGATGCCATTGAAGTCAAGAACGGTAACACGCTCTTGGCCATGAACGGCGACACGAAGCTAAACAACCTCTTTGTAGGTGCGAAATTCACCATCCAGTTTGAGGTACCGGGTAAGCAGGAGAAACAGTTGGCTCCCCCACCCTCCACGGTCATCTATTCTGTCATAGATTCAGAGACCCGCCAACCGCTGGAGAAAGCATTGATTGCCGCCTACGACAACAACACCGGCAAGGCCGTTATGCGTGAGAAACAGATCGGTGTGAAGGGTACCAGTCAGAAACATCCGCTCGGTTCGTATAACGTAGAAGCGAAAGCTGACGGATACTATCCGATGAACCACAAATACCTGATTGAGGAAGTGGGTAGTAAGACGGAGATCACTTTGGCCTTGATGCGCCGACCGATCCTCCGTGTACACGTAACGAATATCGAGACCGGTAATCCGGTGCCGGCAACGGTGCAGATATTGGAAGCCGGTGGTACCACTCCGGCCTACAGCCTGAACACCGACTCCACTTCCGGTTCGGCACAACAGATGCTTACCGAAGGTCCGCTGTACAAACTGCATATCGAGCAGATGGGTTACGAGACGGTCGATCAGTCTATCATCTATATCGGCGACTCGATCAACATCGCTTTGACGCCGATCAAGAAGGGTGAGGTCTTCATCGTGAAGAACCTGCATTTTGCGACCAACAAGACGCGTATCTTGTCCAGTTCCGAGGAAGCGCTGAATGACCTGTTCATGTACCTGGATCGCAATCCGGAAGTACGTATCAAGATCATCGGTCACACCGATAACGTAGGTAAGGACGCAGCGAACCAGAAGTTGTCCGACGGTCGTGCTAATGCCGTTCGCGATGACCTGATCGAACGCGGTATCTCCGCCGATCGTATCGAAGCGGAAGGTCGCGGTGAGACCCAACCGATTGACACCAACGACACCGAAGAAGGTCGTCAGAATAACCGTCGTGTAGAGATCGAGATACTATAAGCGGTATGTCCTGCTTAGAACAGGATCATCACGGGACCATCTCCCGAGAAAGTGAAAATAAGAACAATTGAACGATATGAAAAAAATCAGTAAAGTTATTTTACTTGCAGCACTTTGCAGTCTGGCTATTCCCTCTTGGGCACAGTCCACGCAAGGCAAAGAGTTCTGGGTAAGTTCGTCCTTGGTTTGTTCGCCGGACGAAGCCACCCCTACCCCTTACATCGCTATCTCGGCTGAGAAAGCATGTACGGTGCAGATCCAAGGTGGTGTGAACAATGCCATCAACATCACCCAGCAGGTAGCAGCCGGTTCCTGGAACGAGTTCGGAAACGGAACGACTTCTCAGACCAATCCGACACAAGGCATGATCAAGGTGCCGATGAATGCCAGTGCATGGTATCCTACCGCTATGAGTAATGCCAATAACGTCTATACCTTAGCCGGGCAGAAGAACATGTACGGTCTGCATATCACCGCTACCGAGGATATCTCCGTCTATGTCATCCTGAGCTCCCTCCACTCCATGGACGCCAGTAACATCCTGCCCTTGACGGCACTGGGAAGTGAATATTACACCCAGGATTACTGGTCCAAGGTAAAGAGCGATTTCAACGATGCTGTCGGTCTGACTACCATCCTCGGAACGGAGGACAACACCGAGGTGGAAATCATTCCTAACGGCGACACGTATGACGGTCATCAGAGCGGTCAACTGTACACGATCACCCTCAACAAGGGTCAGACCTATTATATGGTTACCAAGAAAGGCGACCGCCTGGCAGGTACGCATATCCGCGCAAAACAAGGTCGTAAGATAGCTGTCTATTGCGGTGTACCTATCACCAATATTCCTACCGGTATCGCCGCTCGTGACTGTTTGTTTGAGCAGCCGATGCCTATCGAATACTGGGGAACCCAGTTCATCGTCACCCGTTCGCTGGAGAAAAACGGAAACCTCATCGGTATCACCGCTACCACCAACGGTACGGAGATCAAGGTGGATGGTTACACCCAAGCCTATATCAGCGAAGGCGAGACCTATTATATTATGCTGCAGAGCGCGGGAGACCCCAACGGAAACAAAGCCGGTGAGAGTCCCATTGACCTCGTCGTAACAGCCGATGTGGCGTTTATCGAGACCAGTTGTCCCTGTGCCGTCTATAGTTACGACACCGGTAACTCTTATAAGGGAAAAACAGTGGATGAGATTGTAGGCGGAAAAGGTGACCCGTCGTCTGTATGGGTTTCACCGGTTCAGCAGAAGATCAACCGCATCACCTTCGGTACCTGCTATACCTCCAAGACAGAGGACCACTTCCTCAATGTGGTCACCGAGACCGCAACCTGCCAGAACACCAAACTCACGGCCTTGTACGGTGCTACGCAACTGGATAAGACCTCTCTGCTCGTTTGGCAGCCGGTTCCCGGCAATCCGACGTACTCGTACGCCCGTGCCAAGATCGGTGATTCCAGCACCAAGCAATTCAGCGTCTTCCGCCTGGAGAACCCCCATGGTGTCATCGCTACTGTCTATGGTAACGGAGAAGATGAGTCGTACGCCTACTCTGCCGGTTCGGCAGCAGTCGAACAAGGTGTGCTCGTGGATGGCGAGACCTTCACCGACGGCTATCGAAGCAACACCAAGTTCTGTATCGATGCAGAACTCAACTTCGATGCCAAGGTAGGTACCGACGAGATCAGTCGCGTCGATTGGGATTTCGGTGACGGTACCACGGAATACTACGGTTTGCCGCAGACCTCGCACCCATACACCACGCCGGGTTGGTACGACGTGACGGCAAGTCTTTGGGGCCATCAGGTTTGTACCACCGAGGATAATGTGCAACTCGGAACGGTACATTTCACCTTCCGTGTCGTTCGCCCGGATACCATCATCCAGACTCCGCAGCATCACTGCTTCGATCTGGACGGCCGTCTCGACGGTAAAGGCGATCCTTATACCGAACAACAGATAGCCGACTCGATTGCACAGGGTGGCACCCGGTATGAACAAGCGGATTGCTCCAGCGATGTATATGTCATCCCGGTTAGTTACGGCAGGGAGACGATAGAGGAACTCGATACCATCACCGGTTACGACCAGGCAACGGGTTACAACGGTATCGTCTATTATGCGTCCACCGATGTCATCGATACCATCGAGGCTCCGAAGAACAGCAAGAAATGTACGATCTATCGCAAGTACTACGTGCATGTCATCACCTGTCTGGATCTGAAGTTCCATAACGATTCCGCCGCACAGCATATCTGTCCGACCAACAGCCTGACGATCGATTATGAGAAGATCAAGGGTGACATCAAGTCCGTGCGCTTTGTCGTACCGGGTTATGTGGACGACACCATCGTCATGAGTAACGCCAACACCCGTACCGGTTCGGTTATGCTGCCGACAGAAGCGATCACCAAACCGGGTATCTACAAAGGTCAGATCATCGTCGAAGACCTCTTCTGCGAAACCAAGACCCACACCATCGACATCGCCGTGTACTATCCGGAAGATATCGTCAAGTATAAGTTCAACAACGTGCTGGCAGTGTATAACAGCGGCTACGGAGGCAATGACGGTTACAGCTTCAAGGCGTACCAGTGGTACCGCAATTACCAGCCGATCGAAGGCGCTACAAGCAGTGTGCTCTACTTGGGTGACGGTGTTACGTTTGAGATCGGTGATCAGGTCTATGTAGAGCTCACGAACCTCAGCGGTCTGACACTGCCGTCTTGTCCGTTGACTATCTACAGCGTACCTGATTACGAAGTGCATACCAATAACGCACCGGCACGTAAGACGCTGCAGAACAACCGCTTCGTCATCATCAAAGGCGATGACACCTACGATATCTACGGACAGAAAGTGAAGTGATACGCAGAAACAGCATATTTCTCACGCTAAGCCTGATACTCATCGTAGTATTGGGCTTAGCCCTTTTATGCGTACCGAAAGGCGATCTGCATCTCTTCCTTTGCAACCGTCATACGCACGCACGCGATATATTCTATAGGTACTATACCCAAGTGGCGGAATGGTTTCCGTATATCGTCTGCATCGCTCTACTGCTGTTCCGCCGTGTCGGAGACGGTGTGTTTGCTACGGCCTGTATGCTCGGTTCGGCACTGACCACCCAACTCTGCAAGCATCTCGTCAATGCACCGCGGCCTACGACCTGGTTCGCCACCCACATGCCCGATGTGACGCTGCCTACCGTGGACGGCGTCCATATGAACGAGTGGTTCTCCTTCCCTTCCGGCCATACCACCTCCTTCTTCGCCTTGGCGTTTGTGCTCTGCATTTTGGTTACTAGTGAAAAATCACCAATCACAAATCACAAATCACAAATAGCGTTGCAAATAATACTGGTATTTTTTGCAACGCTCGGTGCCTACAGCCGCATCTATCTCAGCCAACATTTCGCCCTCGATGTCTTTGCCGGAATCGTCGTCGGAATCGGGATAACGATGCTCTTTTATGTTCTATTTCGCCATTTTGATGATAAAAAATGGTACAATTATCATTTTTTTTGAAAAAAAATGCAAAAATATTTGCGTATATCAAAAAAAAGCAGTACCTTTGCACCCGCTTTTGAAAATGAGGGCGTTTAGCTCAGCTGGTTTAGAGCATCTGCCTTACAAGCAGAGGGTCTGCGGTTCGAATCCGTAAACGCCCACAAAAACGAGAGAAGATACCGAAAGGTATCTTTCTTCGTTTTAAGGCGTTTACGGCCTTCTTAGCCACAAGGGCACGATTATTTCAAACCGCAATACCGGTTTGGGTTCTCCGCCGCTTCGCTCTGTCGATTATTGCAGTTTGGCAATGCTCGAATCCGTAGATTTTTTCGTTTTTTCTTGCATATGTCATTTTTTTTTACTATCTTTGCAGCCTGATTTAAATTAGGTTAAGAATGGTTACTTTTATTGTTGCATTGGTATTGCTGATCGTGGGATTCTTTACCTACGGTGTGCTGGTGGAGAAGATTTTCGGGATTGAGCCGGAACGAAAGACGCCTGCTTTGACGAAGACGGACGGTGTGGATTTTGTGCCGATGTCTCCGTGGCGGATCTTCCTGGTGCAGTTTCTGAACATCGCCGGTTTGGGTCCGATCTTCGGAGCGATCATGGGTATCTGTTTCGGTCCGGCGGCGTTCTTATGGATTGTGTTCGGAACGATCTTCGCAGGTGGTGTACATGACTATCTGAGCGGAATGCTGTCGATACGGAAAGGCGGTTTGTCGCTGCCGAACATCATTGGAGAGGAGTTAGGCAAAGGTGTGAAGATCTTTATGTTGGTGCTTTCGTTAGTGCTGCTGATCTTACTGACCACCACCTTCCTTTCCGGTCCGGCGAACCTGCTGCAAGGTTTGCAAGGCTTAGGCACGATGTCGGTAGGTGACCATGTGATCCCTATCGTGTGGGTACTGATCATCTTCGGTTACTATGCGATGGCGACAGTGCTGCCGGTGGATAAACTGATTGGCCGTTTCTACCCTATCTTCGGCGGTATCCTGCTGTTCATGGGCTTGGGTATCATGGTGATCATGCTCGGCTGGCACGGCGGCGACATGCCGGAGGTGTTCGGTGAACATGGTTTGGCCAATCGCCATGAATCGGGTTATCCCTTGTTCCCGATGATGTTTGTGAGCATCGCCTGCGGTGCTATCTCGGGATTCCATGGTACGCAGAGTCCGATCATGGCGCGTTGCTGCACCAGTGAGCGCCAAGGCCGTTGGATCTTCTACGGCGCAATGGTGGCCGAAGGTATCTTAGCGCTGATCTGGGCCGCTGCAGCCGGAACGTTCTTCAGCGGAACCACCGCCGGTGACGGTATTGACGGTCTGCAGGCGTTCTTGGGCGAACATAACAATAACCCGTCAGCAGTAATTGATATCGTCAGCCGTGACTGGTTAGGTGCCGTAGGCGGTATCTTAGCGATCATCGGCGTGATAGCCGCACCGATCACGAGTGGTGACACGGCCTTGCGTAGCGCCCGACTGATTGTAGCGGATTTCCTGCATCTGGACCAACGGCCGATTCCGAAGCGACTGATGATTGCGTTACCGCTCTTCCTCTGCGTTTTCGGTATGGTGTTTGTGGACTTTGGTGTGGTATGGCGTTATTTCGCCTGGACGAACCAGACACTGGCCTGCTTCACCTTATGGGCAGGAACGGTATGGTTGTATAAGAACTCGAAATACAAATACGGCTGGCTGATAGCCGCTATTCCGGCGGCGTACATGACCGTGGTTTGTATCAGTTATATCTTGGTAGCACCCGAAGGATTTAATTTGCACTTATGGTAAAAACAGCGGAATATATCATCTCTAATCCGGACGTGGCGTCTTGTCCGAAGAGTAACCTGCCGGAATATGCGTTCATCGGACGCAGTAACGTAGGCAAGTCCAGTCTGATTAACATGCTCTGCCATAATCCGAAGTTGGCCAAGACCAGTCAGAAACCGGGAAAGACCCTGCTGATCAACCATTTTTTAGTAGAAAGTAAAAAGTCGAAAGACCGCAGCGAAGCTGCTCAAAGCCAGACTTGGCACCTCGTCGATCTGCCGGGTTACGGATTTGCGCAAGCAGGACAGAAACAACGGGAGACGCTGAAGAAGATGATCGAGCGGTACTGTCTGTTACGGGAACAGCTGGTATGCCTGTTTGTGCTGGTGGACTGCCGGCATGAACCGCAGAAGATCGATCTGGAGTTTATCAACTGGTTAGGTGAGAACGGTGTACCGTTTGCGATTGTGTTCACCAAAGGCGACAAACTCGGCAAGGTGCGTCTGAAAGAGAACGTAGAAGCGTATAAAGCGCGTTTGTTGGAAGAATGGGAAGAATTACCGCCGGTGTTTGTGACTTCGTCCGAAACCGGACTTGGCGGTGAGGAGTTGACGAGCTATATTGAAGAGTTGAACGAGACGGTAAAATCTTAATAATCGTATATTTTTTGCATAGCACTTACATAGTACTTGACCAGTACTTGACCAGTACATAAGTACGTTCGGCACAAAATGGGCAAAATCTTAAAAATAGTAAACTTTTTGTTGGTACTGATTCTCTGTACTTTTTCTGCGTACGCGCGCAATGCACGTGTGTACGGGTACGTTACGGACCAGGACAATGTGGGTATTGAACTGGTGAACGTAGCCGTGCTGGACACGGACCGGCCCATCGGAACCGCAACCAACAAGAACGGTTTTTACGAACTGGTGCTGGAAGAGACGGATACGGTGACGGTGGTCTATTCGATGGTGGGTTACACGACGGTGCAGCAGCGTATCTTTGACTTGCACGATGTGCTGAACATCAATGTGCAGTTACTGACGGACGAGCAATGGTTGAATGAAGTGGAGGTGCGTGGTATCAAGCATACACAAGGCACGATGGATGAGATCGCCGCATCGACGCTGCGTGTGATGCCAGATGCGACAGGCGGAAGTATCGAAAGTCTGCTGATCACCTTTGCCGGAGTCAGTCAGACGAATGAACTGAGTAGTCAATATAATGTCCGTGGCGGATCGTTTGACGAGAACTCGGTCTACGTGAATGGCATTGAGGTGCATCGTCCACTGCTTATTCGCAGTGGGCAACAAGAAGGTTTGTCTTTTGTCAACCCGGAGATGGTGGAGAACGTGCATTTCTCAGCCGGTGGTTTCAGTGCCCAGTATGGTGACAAGATGGCGTCGGTGCTGGATATCACGTATAAACGGCCGAAGTTCTTTGAAGCCAACCTGAGTGCCAGCCTGTTAGGTGCCAACATCTATGTGGGTCACGGCGACAGCACCTATAGTCAGATGCACGGTCTGCGCTATAAGACGAGCAAGTATATGTTAGGCGGTTTGGCCACCACCGGTAATTACCAACCGACCTTCCTGGATTACCAGACGTTTATTACATGGAAAGCGGCACCTGCCTGGGAGATGTCATTCTTGGGGAACGTCAGTCAGAACACCTATCGGTTTACACCGGACAGCCTGAGTGAGTCGTTCGGCGGACAGGATGCCAAGAGTCTGAATATCTATTATGAAGGTCAGGAGAAAGACCGTTTTCTGACGGCTTTTGGTGCACTTAGCGCCAAGAATGAAAGGCGAAAGGCGAATGGCGAACGGTTAATGTTCAATATCGACCTCAGCGGATTCTACACCAATGAACGGGAGAATTTCGATATCACAGGTGAGTACGTGCTGGCTAACGGTCAGGCAGGTGAAGTGAGTGAAGCCTTGGGAACGGGTGTGTTCCATCAGCACGCACGCAACAGTCTGGAAGCGTCTGTGGTCACCTTGGCCCATAACGGTGCCTGGGAGCGTAAAAACAACACACTCAAATGGGGTGTGAACGGTCAATTGGAACTGATCCGGGACAATATCAGTGAATGGGAATGGCGGGACAGTGCCGGTTATTCCTTACCCAACGACGGGCATAACATGGAACTGTTTTACTCCATGCGCGGCGACACGGCGATGCAGTCGGTGCGCTTGCAAGCCTATATCCAGAACGAACATAAATGGAACACCGACGCCGGTCAATGGATCTTGAACGTAGGCGGACGGATCCAATGGTGGAGCTGGAACAACGAAGTACTACCCTCCCCCCGTGCATCGGTGGAATGGATTCCCGGATGGAAACGCGACGTATGTTTCCGCTTGGCTACCGGTCTGTACTACCAGGCGCCGTTCTACAAGGAGTTACGCGACACCTTGACGGATGAGTTAGGTATCACCCGTATCCGTCTGAACCGGGACTTGAAAGCCCAACGGTCCGTGCATGTGGTGTTAGGAAGCGATTACTACTTCCGGGCATGGGGACGACCATTCAAACTCACTGCCGAAGGATACTACAAGTATATCGACCGGATGGAGAGTTATACGGTGGATAACGTGCGAGTACGCTATTCGGGAAAGAATGACTCGGAAGGCTATGCTGCCGGTCTGGACCTCAAGCTTTACGGTGAGTTAGTACCCGGTGCAGACAGTTGGATCTCGTTCAGTACCATGACGGCAAGACAGCGGCTAACGGCGAATGGCGAAGGGTTAACGGCGAACGGTTGGATCCCGTCCCCCACAGAGCAGCGATGGAACTTCTCCATGCTCTTTCAGGACTATGTACCGCAGTTACCGCAGTTGAAGTTCCACCTTAAGATGCAGTTTGCGGAAGGTCAACCGTATTACGCACCGCGGAACAGTCAGGCCTGGGGACGTATGCCGATGTACCGGCGTATCGATTTGGGTGCCACCTATGTATTTAACGCGCAGACGGCCAAGTTCATGCGGGCGGAGAGCGCCAAGCATGTGAAGCAATGGGCCATTCAGTTTGAGGTGTTTAACCTCGTAGGCTGGAACAACGTCAACTCCTATTTCTGGGTAGCAGACGCCTACGGAAACCAATGGGCAAGCCCGAATTATTTAACCGGACGCAGATATAATTTAAAGATAACAGTAGATTTACGATAATATGGCAGAAGAACTCACACCGATGATGAAGCAATTCCGGGATATCAAGAATCAGTACCCGGATGCGATGTTGCTGTTTCGTTGCGGAGATTTTTATGAGACCTACGCGGAAGATGCCGTGCGTGCATCCAAGATCCTCAATATCACGCTCACCCACCGTTCCAACGGCGGTAGTAGTACGGCGCAGGTCTTGGAGATGGCGGGTTTTCCATTCCATGCCTTGGATACGTACTTACCGAAACTGGTGCGTGCCGGTTTGCGTGTAGCGATCTGCGATCAGCTGGAAGATCCCAAGTTAACCAAGAAACTGGTCAAACGCGGTGTGACGGAACTCGTAACGCCCGGTGTCAGCTATTCGGACACCACGCTGACGCAGAAAGAGAATAACTGGGTGGCGTGTCTGCATTTTGACAAGCACGTGATCGGTGTCGCCTTCTTGGATATCTCCACCGGTGAGTTCGTTGCCGGACAAGGAGACAGCGATTATATCGATAAACTGCTGACTAACTTCGCCCCCAAGGAAGTACTCCACCTCCGTGGTCGTAAGGCAGAGATGGAGAACCTGTTCGGCAGTAAGTTCTTTACTTTCGAACTGGAAGACTGGATGCTTGTTGAGTCCACCGCTAAGGAACGGCTGCAGAAGTTATGGGGTATCTCATCGCTCAAAGGTCTGGGTCTGGAGAAGATGCCGGCAGGTGTCACCGCCGCAGGTGGTATCCTAATGTACCTGGATATGACGCAGCATCTGCAGACGGGACATATTCAGCACCTCAGTCGTATCGAAGAAGACAAATACGTGTGGTTGGACCGTTTCACTATCCGGAACCTGGAACTCGTAGGCGGTCAGACGGAAGAGAGTCGCACCTTATACGACATCATCGACCGCACCATCACCCCCATGGGTGGTCGTCTGCTGCATCGTTGGATGGCGTTTCCGCTCAAAGAAGTGCGTCCGATACGGAACCGGCAGACAGTAGTCGAATATCTGTTCAAGAATCCCGATGCACGGGAGACCCTGCGCGATGCGTTGAATGAGGTCGGTGACCTGGAACGTATCGTAAGCAAAGTATCCACCGGTCGTATCGGTCCACGGGAGATGGTGCAGTTAGGCCGTGCTTTACGGGCCGTCAAACCCGTCAAAGAGATCTGCGAAGCAGCACGGGAGAATGCCTACCTCAGTCTGATGGGAGAGCAACTGGATCCCTGCTCCGAGATGCGTATGCGTATTGAACGGGAGATCGTTCCCGATCCGCCTGTTGCACAAGGACGGCCGAACATCATCGCACGGGGTGTGGACACCGAACTGGATGAGTTACGGGCCATTCAGCAGAACGGCAAAGAGTACCTGCTGCAGATCCAGCAACGCGAGATTGAGCGTACCGGAATAACCAGTTTGAAGATCGGATTTAACAACGTGTTCGGTTATTATCTGGAGGTGCGCAACACGTATAAAGACCAGGTGCCGCCGGAATGGATTCGCAAGCAGACGCTGGTCAATGCCGAACGGTATATCACCGATGAACTCAAGACCTACGAGGAGAAGATCAGTTCCGCCGAAGAGCGCATTCAGATCATTGAGAACCGGCTGTATCAGGAACTGATGTTAGCCCTTTGTGAATGGGTGCCGCAGATGCAGTTGGATGCCAATGTGCTGGCGCAGTTGGATTGTCTGCTCAGTTTTGCTACCGTGGCCGCCGAACACCGGTACGTCTGTCCGGATGTGAACGACAGTCTGGTGATCGACATTCGTCAAGGCCGCCATCCTGTCATTGAGCAGCAACTCCCACCGGGAGAACAGTATATCGCCAACGATGTGCTGCTGGATAATAACAGCCAGCAGATCATCATCATCACCGGTCCGAACATGGCGGGTAAATCTGCCCTACTCCGTCAAACGGCACTCATCGTGCTGCTGGCGCAGATGGGTTCATTCGTTCCGGCGGAGAGTGCATCGATCGGTGTAGTGGATAAGATCTTCACCCGTGTCGGTGCGTCCGATAACATCTCCTTAGGCGAATCAACCTTCATGGTGGAGATGAACGAAGCGGCATCGATCCTGAACAACCTCAGTGAACGCAGCTTAGTGCTGTTCGATGAGTTAGGCCGCGGAACCAGCACCTACGACGGTATCTCCATCGCCTGGGCGATTGTGGAGTATATCCATGAGAACAAAGGGCACGCCAAAACGCTGTTCGCCACCCATTATCATGAACTAAACGAGATGGAGAAGACTTTTGACCGTATTCGCAATTACAACGTCTCAGTTCGGGAAGTGAACGGCAAGGTGATCTTCCTGCGCAAGCTGGTGCGTGGCGGATCGGAACATAGTTTCGGTATTCACGTAGCCAAGTTAGCCGGTATGCCTGCATCCATCGTCGAACGAGCCAATCAGATCCTCAAAGATCTGGAAGGAGCCAACAGTCAACAAGAGCTGACCGCCAAGAGCCATCTCGGAGAATCCCGGGAAGGCATGCAACTGAGTTTCTTCCAACTCGATGACCCGGTGCTGGAACAGATTCGGGATGAGGTGAAGAGTCTGGATATCAACAATCTGACGCCCTTGGAGGCGCTAAATAAACTATCGGAAATCAAACGATTAGTAGGAGGAAAATAAGATGAGAGTGAAAAAAAGATATATTCTGCGAACGATATTGGTGATCACCTGTATCCTGCTCATTGGCGTAGCCGCAGAAGTAGCCAAACATTATTACCGTCTGGAGATAGAGAACTTCAGTTCCAAAGAGCATCCGGTGCACGGCTATTATGTATATCCCGGCACCTCGATTGATGAGGTACTGGACATGTTGGAGGCTGATTATGAGATTGGTAGCCGGCAGGATTTCATGTTACATGCCAAGTTGATGCATTTCCATTATCCGGAACCCGGTTATTACTGTTTTGACTCTATCATCAGTAACCGGGAACTGATTGACCGGCTCAAATACGGCAAACAGACCGCCATCACACTCACCTGGAACAACACCATCCGGACACGGGAACAGTTAGCCGGTGCGGTAGGCTCCAAACTGATGATGGATAGTGTGAAGTTACTGCAATACCTGGAAGATGACACTTTCCTTGCGCAATACGGATTGAACAAAGAGACCAGCCGGTGTCTGTTTATCCCCAACAGTTATCAGGTCTATTGGACCATTACGCCGGAACAGCTCTTTGCACGCATGAAACGGGAGTTTGACACCTTCTGGAATCCGGAGCGGATGGAGAAAGCACACCAACTCGGTTTGACACCGGTGGAAGTGGCCATTGTGGCATCGATCATCGAAGGGGAGAGTCATAACAAAACCGAACTGCCGATCATCGCATCGCTGTACCTGAACCGTGTGCACAAAGGGATGTTACTGCAGGCTTGTCCGACCGTCATCTACGCCAACGGAGACTTTTCGTTACGGCGTGTGCTGACGCGGCATCTGCAGATCGATTCACCGTATAACACCTACAAATACCGCGGTTTACCTCCCGGTCCCATTCGTTGTGCCGCACCGCAATCCATTGATTTTGTGCTCAATGCGCCAAAGACCAATTACTTATACATGTGCGCCAATCCGGCTTTGGACGGTACGCATATCTTCTCGGCCGATTATAGTATCCACCGCCGGGCAGCCAATGAGTACCACGATATGATGAACACGATGAATTGAACGCTATGATCTGGGACAATAACGACGATATCGTGCGCATTGAATGCGAAAACAAGGCGAGCATCATTCAAAAGCATCTGAATGCCCTGCGTGAAGAACGCCGACCCTATGTATTCATCACCAACACGATGAATATCAAACCCCTCCATCGTCTGTTGGTGCCGGTGTCGATGTTGGAAGAAGAGACCTACAAAGCAGAGATCTGCACCTATTTGGCGCGCAAGACCGGTGCGCATATTATCTTACTGCAAGCCAATGACTATGGTTCTCATGCACGGCAGAACGTCAACCGCATCGTCACTCATATCAAAGGCGTAATGGAACGTACCGGAGAAACAATCTCGTATGAAGTGGCACAAGCCAAAAAGAACTCCTTCAAACTGATGCAGGAAGCGGCAGAAAGGCAACGGGATTTTCGCCACGACCTGCTGATTCTTACTGCAAGCCGGGATTATGGATTGGATGACATCCTATTCGGTACACCGGAACGCAAAGCCATTCAACGCGCTTTAGTGCCGGTCATGTTAGTGAATCCTCGTGACGATCTTTTCTCACTTTGCGACTGATGATGCAAAATTACTGCCATTTTGCAAACTGAAATAGGCAATTTTTAGATTATTAACATTTTTTTACCAAAATATTTGGTCATATCGCTAAAAAGCAGTACTTTTGCATCGTGTTTTTCATGGTATTAGATTTAAGGTTAAATGAAAAGATTGGTTGTCGGGAGACAACCTTCTTTTTTTATCTTTTGTCGGGAACTTGTTTTCCGAGAAAAGTTAAAGAAGTACAACCTTCTTTTTTTATACCTATTTGGGGGGCAAATTCACTTTTTTTGCATTTTTTTGTTAAAAAATTTGCGTATGTCAGAAAAAAGCAGTACCTTTGCACCCGCTTTTTGGCAAATGACCCATTTTGGAAGGGTGGGTGAGTGGCTGAAACCAACAGTTTGCTAAACTGTCGTACGGGTAACTGTACCGGGGGTTCGAATCCCCCCTCTTCCGCAGAATAGGCATTCCCAAAGAATGCCTTTTTTGTTTATTATGAGAAATACAGAGATAGAACGTAAGTTTTTGGTGCTGTCCGATGCTTTTTTAGCGCAGGCGAGTAAGCACTACGAGATCACACAAGGGTACCTGCATCGGGAACCCGGTAAAACCATTCGCGTGCGCATACGTGGCGCGCAGGCGTTCCTTACTATTAAGTCAGGTAAACTGCGTCCGGGATTGGCTAAGTTCGAATGGGAACGGGAGATTGATATAGAGGATGCGCGGGAACTGATGCTGCTCTGTGACTCTACCCCGATCATCAAGACACGCTATATCGTCGGACGATGGGAAGTGGATGTGTTCCATACCGGTAAGTTAGCCGGAAAAACCGTGGCTGAGATCGAGTTAAAAGACGAAAACGAGCCCTTTGATCGGCCGGAATGGTTAGGCGAAGAAGTAACCGGTCAGCCTCAGTATTATAACGCGAACATGTGATTCATGAAACGATTTTTCTTTATTCTCTCCCTCCTGAGCGCCGTGATCAGCACGAAAGCTGCCGAAATCACAGGCACATTGCCGGTGGTTTATATCACCACGCAAAACAATGCCGCTATCGATTCGAAAGAGGTATATGTCACCGGAACGATGCGTATCGATCCGTTATCAACGGGTTACGATGCGCTGGATAACACCACAGCTCAGTTCAAAGGACGTGGGAACTGGACCTGGAACGGTTTTGACAAGAAACCCTACCGTATCAAACTGGACAGCAAGCAGAAGGTGCTCGGCATGCCGAGTAACAAGCATTGGTGTCTGATGGCTCATGCAGATGACAACCTGGGTTTCCTGCGCAATAAAGCCGGATTTATCATCAGTGAACACCTTGGTATGCGCTGGACACCTCGCACCGTGCCGGTGGAACTGGTTATTAACGGTAAGTATCAGGGTCTCTATTTCCTGACGGAGCATGTGCGTGTAGGCTCAAAACGGGTTAACGTGACCGAGCAGGAAGATCAAGCCACCGATTCCGTAAGCGGCGGATGGCTCGTGGAGATCGATAACTACTGGGAAGAAGGAAATATTGAGTTCTATGAAGGAAACGGTCAGCGCATCTGGATCACGCCCAAAGTGCCGGAGATCTTATCGGACGCGCAACGTACTTACCTGGAACAACAGATGTCGGGTTTGAACAATGCTCTCTACGGTGCCTCGGCATCCACCTTGTTTGGTATGCTGAATCTGGAAGAAGCCGCTAAATACTACCTGGTCCAAGAGATCATGGAGGACTGCGAATCATACCACGGCAGCTGTTATCTGTACAAAGAACGTGACCGAAACGGTCAGCAGGCTCAATGGTTCTTCGGACCCGTGTGGGATTTTGGCAATGCCTATATGCGGCGTCAGGAAACCTGGATATACAACAACCCCACTTTTGCACAATACTGGATCGGACAATTGGCGACCTGGCCGGAGTTTCAACAGGCCGTGAAGGAACAATGGTGGATCTTCTACCATACGCAAAAAGACTCTGTGCGAACCGCCATTATGGAGTTTGCCAACACCATCGAGTCAGCAGCGCAACAAGATGCAGAAGTATGGCGAGGCACCCAGAACTACTGCGATAACAGCAATTACACCGATGTCCGGGATCGTTTCTTCCGTCGCATCGACTGGCGAATCGGCTGGCTCTATTCGCAGTGGGGCGAAGGTATCCGACCGGTTACTTGGGACATTGAGAATACACAAGAAGAACCGTCACGAGAACGGAAAATTCTGCGTGACGGTCAGCTCTATATCGAGCGAGACGGACGAATCTATACCGTCCAAGGCTCACTCGTGCATTAGCATGTCTTCTTAATGGATCGGTGGATCAGCACGGCATTGATGGTGGTGAGTACCAAACCGATGCCGATAACAAACAGCCAAGCGATTAACAACGATGCCGGTACATAATCCGGAGCCAGATCGGTAAGGTAGCTCAGATAGAAATTCCGAACCAGCATCAGCAGTCCCATCGCACTCAGTACCGACACCGCATTGGTGATCAGTACGATCAGTTGGTAAGGCAAGGACACTTTTCGTACGGTATAGCCTATCGCACGTAAGTTACGGATCGCCTCATGGTTCCGTTGCATAAGCAGGAAAATAGAAAGAATCAGCACGTAGCATGCCAGGATGCAGATTACCAGACCGATCAGCATCACGCCTACGATTAACAGACGCACGAACCATCCGGCCTTAGAAGCATCCAGTTTATCTCCCTCCACCTTCATATCATGTGCTTCGAAATAAGCGGCAATGCGTTCATCCGTCGGGTTCGTCACCTGCACGATGATGCGGGAAGATGCATCCGCCTGACTATTCGGCGCTAACAGATTATTAGACCAATCCATGAAGGATTGCGGTACCAGAATCGTATTCAGACGCGAGGAGAATCCTACTACTCTACCCTTCCGTTGAATGCTTTTGGGCGCGTCACCTAACTCGAGATCAATGATGATATTATTCACCAATCCTTCCGAGATAGCCGGAAAACTGGAGGTAGGAGCATAGCCGAAGTTATACAAGTCCAGATACGCACGAGGAAGAATGATCGGCACTAACTCATTAGCCGGATCAAAAGTCCAATCCTCTGAGTTGACATCGATAAACGCATCATCCACAGACTCAAAGAACATCTCTGTACTGAACAGATGCGCATTCAGTTCCAAGGTCACATCCACTTTGTATCGTGCAGAGGTGAAGACACCTACTTTGGCTATAAAATCCTGTTGACGGATATCCTCAATCTCCTGCATGGACAGCGAAGGTTTCTCACCGAACAACGCTGCTTCCGTCGATACATTCTTGGACACCACCATATAATCGGGTTTCATGAATCCCGCCTTGTCGGTCATGATCGGTTGAATATCCCGATACAGTTGCAGACCCAGCACGATGATCGTCAAACCGATGATGTTCGCCAGCACAAAGCCACATAATTGACCGATGCTGATATTCTGACGTAATACTTTCCAAATCAGTCTCATAACTGTACGTGTTGATTATAGTGAATAGGCAGTGTCTTACCTAACGAAGTAGCAATAATACCGTACTCTCGCTCGGCTTGATCCTTTTTGAGTATCTCTGCCATGATTTTTCCATTCTCATCATCCAAGTGACTCACCGGTTCATCCAGCAGCAGGAAGGAACACGGTTGGCACAACGCCCGGATAAAAGCCACACGTTGTTGCTGTCCCCAGGAAAGCAGACGAGCCGGTTGGTCCCATTTCTCGGCTATTCCCAACTGCTCAAACAGCGCACAGATATACTCTTTCTTGCGGAAATGCGTCTGTTGGTTCACAATCTCCGCATTCTCGTACCCGGTCAGGTTCGGGAACAGCCGCAAGTCTTGAAACATATACGCCAGTTCCGTTCGGTATAAGGCACTCTTCTCATCCGCACTGAAGGTCCGGATATTTCGTCCGTCGATAGTGATGGCACCCTCATAATCCGTTCGAAAACCACCGATAAAGTGCAGCAACGAAGACTTACCGATACCCGAAGCCGCTTCCACGCAGTAGTTCTTACCACGCTCAAAATGAATCGGCTGATGGATTAATATATCAATATTCGTTATCATAACGGTAAGGTTTTACCATTCTACTTCTTCTACTGTTTCCAACGCATCCCACTGCGCATCAAAATCGTCGTTATCTTCAGGCATAATCGAGTTCCATACATTCACTTGCTGCGTCTGCAGATACTTGTAGGCCGAGATTCCTAATTCAAAGGTCTTGGCAATAAGCAGATCCAAGGAGTTACGGGAGTCATCTGCCAAGGTGAGAATAAACGAAACCTCATTGTATTTCTCCATCTTCATCTCCGCATAATCGATCACGTTAGCCACCTCTGCCACCGCTTCATACAACTCAATCTCCGAAGGTCTTACACGCATACGACCGATCTCCAAACCTTTGTTGATCAGCATATTCAGATCCAGATAACCGTACATATAACACGAGGTTGCATGCTCAGCCATATTAAACGGCACCGGATAATCCACACAACGGTATTTACTCATGTTGGAAATAGTCGAGAAATCTTTGTCGCCATCCAGATAAAGGTCAAATCCAATGGCATCTTTGAGTGTCTTGAAGAGGAAGTTCAAACGCGACTTAGCCATAGGCAGCCATCCTACTACTCCCACTTCCGGTTGTTCATTGTTTAGATATGCGGCTACAGCAGCCGTTCCATCCATCTGCTTGATAAACGAATTGATCATTGCTAAACCGACACGCGTATCATTATCCAAGGCTGCACCGGAATTCTCTACGGTCTTTGTTACATATTCTGCCATCGAAGAACCGTCCACACCTATCGCTAACATGCCAATCATATGTTGAGCAGGCACCTTGGCAAAAACCTCCGGCTCAATCTTCTTCATCATCAGATGATCCTCGTCATCACCCGCAAACACATTGAGAACGATCTGGCCTTTGAGGAATTTCAAATTGGCTACCAACTGCAGATTCCGGATGGCGCTGAACACATTGCCTAACATCATCGGCGAAATATCTTTCCCCTGCTTGGCAATATTATTGACCAACTCACCGACGAGTTCCTCCGACTTCTGCGCATTCAGTGCCGGCATGTTTACCATCAAGGTCATATCCCCTGCATGACTCGCCATCGATTTGCCCATCTTGGTAGCGAAGAACTCACCCTTGCAAGCCAACAACGTTTCATACTGCAGGCGATCATTCGCCGTTCCGAGAATAAACAACTCATCGGTCAGCACTCCCATCGGTTTACCGTCTTTCTCTAACCACGTCACACCGGCACCTTCATCTTCTACCGCACGGATTGCACGGTTCGGCAGGCTTAACATCAGGTCAATAATCTCAACCCTGTTCTTCACAGCCGTCAACAGGAAGGCGTTATCCATATTCGCATCGGTGAACACGTATAACGGATTTTCGAAATTCATACCTCCGTCATCGGCCTTACGCAGTTCATCAGCAAACTTCTGAATAATACCGTCATCCGAACCGGCTACCAAGATATCGGCTAACAGTTCTTTATAACTGAGAATGTTGGATTTCAACGTCAAACTCTGCATGTTAATCTCCATGACGATAGGCGCATCCGTAGGGATAGCGGCTTTGTAACTCGGTTTGGATCCACAAGAACTCATGAACATAGCGACCAGTACCAATCCGGACACCAAGAGGCCGCTAAAAGAAAAGTGTTTTTTCATATTTATTGCGATTACATATTTAAATCTGTTGCAAAGGTACAAAAAATATGCCAAACTCGCAAGAAAAAAAAGAAAAAAAATAGTACGCGCGCTTGCGTATATCATTTTTTTTTTGTAACTTTGCACCCGATTTCGTGTGGATACCATAAATTAAAGTAGAAAAACATTAAAAATCAATATAATTTAACGATTAATGGAAAAGAAAAAAAGAGTTTACACCTTCGGTAACGGTAAGGCTGAAGGTAACGCACAAATGCGTGAGCTGCTTGGCGGTAAGGGCGCTAACTGTGCTGAGATGAACTTGGTAGGTGTTCCTGTTCCTCCGGGATTCACCATCACCACCGAGGTTTGTAACGAGTACTACCAGGTTGGTCAGGAGAAGATCGTGGCTGAACTCACCGATGAGGTGAACGCTGCTGTAAAGCACATTGAGGGCCTGATGAACTGCAAGTTTGGCGATCCGAAGAACCCGCTGCTCGTTTCTGTTCGTTCGGGTGCACGTGCGTCCATGCCGGGTATGATGGATACCATCCTCAACCTTGGTCTGAATGACGTAGTAGCTGAAGGAATGGTGGCTAAGACCCAGAACCCGCACTTCGTTTATGACTCCTATCGCCGTTTCGTACAGATGTACGGTGACGTCGTGCTGGGAATGAAACCGGTGAACAAAACCGACATCGATCCGTTCGAGGCAATCATCGACGAGGTAAAAGAGATCCGTGGCGTGAAGCTGGACAAGGACCTGAATGTTGAGGAACTCAAGCTCCTCGTAGCTCGTTTCAAAACGGCTATCAAAGAGCGTACAGGAAAAGATTTCCCGGATGATCCGATGGAGCAACTGTGGGGCGCTATCTGCGCTGTGTTCCGTTCATGGATGAACGAGCGCGCTATCCTCTACCGTAAGATGGAAGGAATTCCTGACGAGTGGGGAACGGCTGTTTCCGTAATGGCAATGGTATTCGGTAACATGGGTGACACCTCTGCAACGGGTGTTTGCTTCAGCCGTGATGCCGGTAACGGTGAGAACCTCTTCAACGGTGAGTACCTTGTTAACGCACAGGGTGAGGACGTTGTAGCAGGTATACGTACGCCGCAACAAATCACCAAGATCGGTTCGCAACGTTGGGCAGAGCGCGCTGGTATCAGCGAGGCGGAGCGTCTGGCTAAGTATCCGTCTATGGAAGAGGCGATGCCGGAGATGTATGCTGAGTTGAACGCTATCCAGCAGAAGCTCGAGGATCACTACCGCGACATGCAGGATATGGAGTTCACCGTTCAGGAAGGCAAACTCTGGTTCCTCCAGACCCGTAACGGTAAGCGTACCGGTACAGCCATGGTGAAGATCGCAATGGATATGGTTCGTGAGGGCAAGATCTCCGAGAAAGAGGCTATCCTCCGCTGCGAACCGCAGAAACTCGACGAACTGCTCCACCCTGTCTTCGATAAGGACGCCCTCAAGAAAGCAAAAGTGATCACCCAAGGTCTGCCCGCTTCTCCGGGTGCAGCTTGCGGTCAGATCGTCTTCCATGCCGATGACGCTCAGGAATGGCACGCTAACGGTCACAAAGTAGTCATGGTTCGTATCGAGACCAGCCCGGAAGACCTCGCAGGTATGAGCGCTGCTGAAGGTATTCTCACCGCTCGCGGCGGTATGACCTCGCACGCTGCAGTTGTTGCCCGTGGTATGGGTAAATGCTGCGTTTCCGGTGCAGGTGCCATCCAAGTGGACTACAAAGCCAAGACCGTGAAAATCGAAGGCGCTACCTACAAAGAGGGTGACTATATCTCCCTCAACGGTTCGACAGGTCAGGTTTATGCAGGTGAGATCCCGACCAAGGCTGCTGAACTCAGCGGTGACTTCAAGGCATTGATGGACCTCTGCGACAAATATACCAAACTGCAAGTTCGTACGAACGCAGATACGCCGCACGACGCTGCTGTAGCACGCGCTTTCGGTGCCAAGGGTATCGGTCTGACCCGTACGGAGCACATGTTCTTCGACGACCAGAAGATTATCACTATGCGTGAGATGATTCTCGCCAAGGACAGCGCAGGCCGCGAGAAAGCACTGGCTAAGCTGCTGCCGTACCAGAAAGCCGACTTCAAAGGTATCCTCGAGGCGATGGACGGCCTGCCTGTGAACATCCGTCTGCTCGACCCGCCTTTGCACGAGTTCGTTCCGCATGATCTGAAAGGTCAGGAGCAGATGGCGAAAGAGATGGGCGTTTCCGTTGAGGAGATCCAGACCCGTGTAGCTCAGTTGGCAGAGAACAACCCGATGCTCGGTCACCGCGGCTGCCGTCTGGGTATCACCTTCCCTGAGATCACCGCTATGCAGACACGCGCTATCCTCTCCGCCGCTTGCGAACTGAAGAAAGAGGGCAAGAACCCGATGCCGGAGATCATGGTGCCGCTCATCGGTATCCTCTACGAGCTCAAGCAACAGAAAGAGATCATCCAGCGCGTGGCTAAGGAAGTCTTCGCTGAGTATGGCATCGAGGTTGAGTTCGAGATCGGTACCATGATCGAGATCCCGCGTGCTGCTTTGACTGCAGACCGCATCGCGACGGAAGCTCAGTACTTCTCCTTCGGTACGAACGACCTCACGCAGATGACCTTCGGTTACAGCCGTGATGATATCGCTTCCTTCTTGCCGGCTTACCTCGAGAAGAAGATCCTCAAAGTGGATCCGTTCCAGGTACTCGACCAGAATGGTGTTGGCCAGCTGATCAAGATGGCAGTAGAGAAAGGTCGTGCCGTTCGTCCGGGACTCCGTACAGGTATCTGCGGCGAGCACGGTGGTGAACCTTCGTCCGTTAAGTTCTGCGCACGTGTAGGCATGAACTACGCATCCTGCAGCCCGTTCCGTGTACCTATCGCACGTTTGGCAGCCGCTCAAGCAGCAGTAGAGGACGAGCAATAATTCGTCTAATCAATAAAATAAAGACGCGTTTCCGCATGGAGGCGCGTCTTTATTTGATGTATTTTGGTTATTAAAATGTGTTAAAATAATTGATATACGCAAGGATTTTGACGAAAAAATCTAAATCCCCCGCGATTTTTGTTGCCGAAATTCCGAAATCCCCCGCGATTTTTGTTGCCAAAATTCCGAAATCCCCAACGAAAATGAGCACAAGTTAAGATTTCCACTCTATCCCGCGGAGGCAGAAACGTTCCGCGTTCCTATCGCTCGCCTCGCCGCCGCCCAAGCAGCCGTTGAAGACGAGCAATAATCATTGAATCAATTATAAAAATAGCGTGCCTCACACCGAGGTACGCTGTTTTAATATGTATATGCCATGCTTTCGGTTAGGCAATAGTAAGGGCAATGACTAAGTAATATCTAAGGAATATACAACTAATATCTAACGTTTTGAAGGTAGTTGGGACGTGACTAAAACGTAACCATCCATTAAAATGCATATTGTAGGATTTGTAAGAAAGTTGTAATTTTGCAGCCGATTACAAATCCTAATTTTAAATGCATATGGATAAAGAACAATTTTTACAGATGTTG
>Ga0256404_1002134_pt1 | contig 44832 bp, 35 predicted proteins | sample RumenRJG_01DNA_FD_185990 | JGI IMG/M metagenome (GOLD analysis project Ga0256404, IMG submission 185990) | Bovine rumen microbial communities from Lethbridge, Alberta, Canada - RJG_01 | ecosystem: Host-associated > Mammals > Digestive system > Stomach > Rumen | place: Canada: Alberta | collected... | reverse complement strand
AGCAGATGATACCACCCTTTCCGAACGTTCCGTTGTAGGCAGGAGCCTCCCAGACGACGACGGCACCGTCACCGCCATGTCCCAGGGCCTTGCATCCTGTCTTTGCCTCCCAATCGGCAAAGCCGTCGAAGCTCCAGGCACCCCACTGAGATACGCAGTTGGATATCTTGTATCCGCCATCGGTAGTAATAATCTTGTCGTTACCACCTACGAGGTTCTGCCAGATGGGGTGAGAAGCGTCGTTGGGCAGGAAGCTCCACTCGCCACCGGCATTGATGATATCACCACCGTCGTCACTGGCACCCCAGCAGTTGTTTGCACAGAGCTTATCCTTGACAGCACCCAGCGATGCAGCGAAGTTGACGGCCGCACGGCCCAGGATGAAGGCACCGCCGTTCTTATAGTAGTCAAGCAACTTGTTGCGGTAAGCCATTGCTGTCGAAGTGGCACCGGTCTCAAAGTCTGTCAGGTTCTCTGACGGCTGGTGCTGCCAGTGCCAGAAGATGACTTCACACTTCGAGAGGTCCATATTGGCCATATCACCCCATGATACGAAGACAGACTGTTCAACGTTAGCAAGCATCCACTTACAAGCCTCCTGTTCCTCACCGACGAGGTCTTCTATCTTGGTAGCCTTGGCGCTGCCCAGGAAGATGGCCTTCGGAGCACTTACGGTCTGAATGGTAACCGTGTAGGTTGCTGTTGCCGTATTGTCCTTTACAGTATAGGTAACAGGATTGGTGAAGTCGGTTACCACGCCGCCCATAGGTGTGATGGTAGCATCTTCACTCAGTGTAATGGTAGGTATAATCTTGCTGACGTCAACTGTTGAAGGCAGGAATGCCGTAATCGTGTGCTCTTCGTCGTTGATGGTAGCCTTGTAGGTGTCGTTGATGATAAACGAGGTAATACGAGCCTCGTCGTTCTTCACGTTCACCGTCCAATCCAGGAAGAGGTCTCCGTTAGTGACATGTAATGACTGGGCAGCCGAGAAGTCAGCCACCATACCGACAGCCATATTAGCCTGTGCGCCATTCGAGATGCCGAGCTTGGTAATCTTCATCTGCGACTTACCATTGAAGTCAACAGGAACTTTCACCTTGATGGTACGTTTTGACAGGTCTATAACACCTGTATAGGTGCCGTCGAGTTCAAACGATTCTACCATGCAATCGCCTGACAAAGCCAATCCGCTGACATTGTCACTTGAGCATGCTGTCAGTGCCATGACAGACATCAGAAATGCAAATGCAGAATATATTATTGTCTTCATAATGTTCTTTTTTCTGGTTTTCATTGATTTTTACTTTCCCCAGTTGATGTTCTGGACATAATGGCCATTCGATGAGGATATCTGCTCATGAGGAATGGGAAGATACTCGTCGCGGTTCTGGGTGAATTGTGCTTCCCCGAGGTAAGACACGCGTTCTTTCTCCTTGGTGACATAACTGGTAATGACAGCAGACGCGTCACCCCAGCGCACGAGGTCGAAGAAGCGTTCGCTCTCCAGAGCCATCTCCAGGCGGCGCTCCGTCTTTACAATCTTAATAGCCTCATCCTTTGAATAAGAACCGGTATAGGGCTTACAGTAAGGATGCACGCCGTAGCGGCTCTCATAGTCTGCTATCATCTGGGTGCTCTTGGCAGCACGCTCGCGCAGCTGGTTAACCAGCGGAATGGCCTGATCGCCCTGTCCGAGCTGTGCCAAAGCCTCGGCACGCATCAGAAGCACGTCAGCATAGCGGAAGACGATACGGTTCATCGGAGATGCCCAGTAGGAACCATGAATCAGGTATGAACCGATCAGGTCGGGGTCTACGTTGTGCTTCAAGGTGACGTAGTAGCCATAGACACCACCCGAACGGCTCCATGCCGGTGTTCTGTCCATGATATATTTCTTGTTGAACATATAAGGCAGACCGGTGATTCCTACGGTGAGGAACAGGCGTGGGTCGGCATTGTCAACGGTCATGTCGTAATTGGCATCGTTATAGTTGGCCATAGGCAGACCATCGGCATTGGTCTTGAATGAGTTGACCAGGTTCTGCGTAGGCTTGTAGAAGTCGCAGCCGCCATCGGTCACGTCAGGAATATTCGGTACGATCAGTCCGTAGCTCCAGTTCAGGTTACCGTATGTAGAACCGTCGTTGATAGAGTACTGGATGGCCCAGATGCTCTCCATGCCGTTCTCATACTGGGTCTCAGGACGGAAGTTGTTATGGAAGTCGTTCTCCAGACCATAGCCTCCTGCCTCATAGATAGCGGGAGCTGTGTATTCTACCACTTTCTTCAGATCGTCCTGGTTGATGCTGGTCACCTGGTTGGTGTTGGCATCATCCTGGCGATAAGCCTTGTAGAGATAGATCTTTGCCAGGAAGGCAGCAGCGGCAGCCTTGGTGGGACGGCCCTTGTCGGCTTGCTTCACAGGCAGATTGGCATAGGCTTCTTCCACTTCCTTGGCAATGAGAGCCCAACCCTCGTCGTTGTTATATTCGCGGTTCGACAGCGTATTGTACTGCTCCTCTGACATGTTGGCATCCATCACGAAGGGAATGTTCTTGTAGAGTCGCTTCAGCAGGAAGTGACCATAGGCACGCAGGAACTTCATCTCTGCCATGCGCTGAGCCTTCAGCTGATAGCTGTCATCGCACTTCTCAATCACGGCAATGGCAGTGTTCACACGTGAGAGTGTTTTGTACAGACGCGTCCACATATCGTTGATGTTCCAGTTAGTGGTCAGCACACCCTTCTCCACCTCCAGCTGGTGGAACACGTCACCGTCGTTGGTTGACGAACCGCCTTTGTAGGCATCGTCACTGCGCACGTCGAAGTTCCACATGGAGAACGAAGAGTTGATATCCTCGGCAGTGGTGAAGATAGCATAGGCTGAGATTACCAGGTTGTCTACCTTATCAGGGGTATTGACCTCGTTTTCCGAGAGCGTACCCTGCGGCTTCTGATCATCTAGGAAGTCAGAGCAAGCGGTCAGTCCGCAAACCACGCAAGCGGTACAGATGATATTCAATATCTTTTTCATATAGCTTTCGTTTTTAGAATGATACATTAAAACCAAATGTCACGTTAAGAGGGATAGGATAGCCGAAGAGCGGATTCTCAGGGTCTACACCTGTAAACTTCTTGCTCTTGATGGTCAGCAGGTTCTGGGCAGAGACATAGGTGCGAATCTTGGTGATGTGCAGTTTCTCTGTCAGCGACTTCGGCAGGTTGTAACCCAGCTGTATGGTGCGCAACTTCAGGTATGAACCATTTTCTACATAGTATGACGAGAAGCGTTTCTCGTTATTATTATCGTAAAGTGACAGGGCAGGGATGTTGGAACCGTAGTTCGCGGGCGTCCAAGCGTCCAGCACGCGGTCTCCCTTGTTCAGATAGGCCACGTTCACACCGGCCCAGAGGTCTGTCTGTACTTTGTATCCGCCATTCGTGTCTTCACCGGGTTTTACGGTGGTCAGTGCGTCAACACCCTGAACACCCTGCCAGAACATGGTGAAGTCGAAGTTCTTGTACTGCAGGTAGATGTTCAGACCGTAGGTGAAGTCGGGTGTCGGATCGTATATCCAGTCCTGGTCGGCCTCGTTGATGATACCGTTGCCGTCAATATCCTTGAAGCGCATACGACCAATGGCAGCACCTTCCTGGGTGGCGTGGTTGTCAACCTCTTCCTGGCTCTTGAAGATACCGTCATAGATATAGCCCACATACGAGTTGATGGGGTGACCTACGACACTCTTCACGCCGCTACCGCCGAAGGTTCCCTTCGAAGCGATGGTCTCAGGCAGCTTGGTAACCTTGTTGCGGTTAGTGCTGATGTTACCGGCAATGTCGTAGCTGAAGTGGCCCTTCGAACCACGATAGCCCACATTGAATTCAAAACCTTTGTTCTCTACCTCGCCGGCATTGATCCACTTGGAACTGCCTTCACCCATGATACCGATACCGGGCATGAACACCAGGATGTCCTTGGTCTTCTTGTAGTACCACTCGAACGATCCGTAGAGTGAGTTGTGGAACAGTCCGAAATCAAAACCGAGGTTGGTCTGCGTGGTGGTCTCCCACTTGATGTCGTCGTTGCCTAACTGGTCGCGCTTGAAACCGGAGTCAAGGGTGTGACCGCCGTTCGTTCCCTGGATATCGTAGCTCGTACCGTAGCTCTGTCCACCGAACTGGGCTTCACCGTAGTTGGCTTTATAGATGGTGTAGCGGGCAATGTTGGAAATCTCCTGGTTACCGGTCTGACCCCATGAGGCACGCAGCTTCAGGTTGTCAAGCCATTTCTTGGTAGGCTCCATGAACTTCTCCTCAGAGATGCGCCAACCGGCACTGACTGACGGGAAGGTACCATACTGGTTGTTCTTACCGAAACGGCTGGAACCGTCACGGCGTACCGTTACGCTGGCCAGGTATTTGTCGTTGTAGGTGTAGTTGATCTTACCGAAGAACGACACGAGTGAGAAACCGTCGCCCGAACCGAAGGCCTGCTGACGGCCTGAACCTGCATCCGGCCACATATAGTCGGGAGTCAGTACGGCATACTCGTAACGCTTGCCTGAGAAGTATTCGTTGTCCTGGCGGTTCAGCTCCATACCCACCAGTGCGTCGGCACGGTGCTTACCGATTTCCAGGTTATAGGTGGCAATGGCGTTCCACATCCACTTCATCCAGTGCTCTTGCTTGGCCTCGACGGCATTGTCGCTGTTGGCCACGTTACCGTTCTTAATAGGATAGGTGAAGAAACGCTGCTTCTTCTGTGCATAGTCAATACCGAAGGTGGTCTTCAGCGTCAGGTTCTTGATAGGCTGCAAGCTGATGAACACGTCGCCGAAGGTACGCCAGTAGGTGTATCGGTTGTCCTTGATGCGGTCGAGCACTTCTACCGGATTCTCACGGTCAGAATAGCTGCCGGTCAGGTTGGCAAACTCGCCTTTCGTATTATAGATAGGGAACGAGGGGTTGTACTGCAGCACATTGCCGAGGAAACCGCCAGGGGCCGAAACCTCGCTGGTACGGTTCAGCGTGAAGTGCTCACCGATGGTCAGTATGTCGCCAAACAGCTTGTAGTCGGCATTCATACGTGCTGAGAAGCGTTCGAAGTCGGTATTCTTGATGACACCGAGGTTCTTGTAATAGCCCAGTGAGAAGAAACTTGAACCGCGCTCCGAGCCGTTGCTCACGCTGACGTTGTAGTTCTGAATGACACCGGTGCGGGTGGTCTCCTTGAACCAGTCCGTGTCTGATGCGGGAATCGTGTTGGCGTCGTCCAGGTATTTCTGCATGGTCACCTTGTTCAACTGCGGGTTGCCGTTCTGGTCGTACTGCCAGTCGAAGTGGTAACCCAGCGAATTGTTGTTGGGGTTCACACCGTCGTTGACATTGGCTTGCCAGAATGCGCGTCCCCACTCCTCGGCGTTCAGCACCTTCATGCGGTGGGCATACGTCGAGATGGCCAGACTGGCATCCAGATTCACCTTCACCTGTCCGCTCTTGCCACGCTTGGTGGTGATGATGATCACACCGTTGGCAGCGCGCGAACCGTAGATAGAGGCTGAGGCGGCATCCTTCAGTACCTGGATGCTCTCGATGTCGTTACCGTTCAACTCGTGCATGCCGGACTTCGTGGGCACACCGTCGATGATGTACAGCGGGTCGTTGTCGTTCAGCGTTCCGACACCACGGATGCGGACGGTAGCAGCACCTGATGGCGAACCGTCTGCCGAGATGTTCATACCCGGCACACGACCTTGCAGGGCCTTCATCGGGTTGTTCTCGTTCTGCTTGGCCATCTCGTCTACGCTGACCGTAGAAATGGCACCGGTCAGGTCAGCCTTGCGCTGGGTGGTATAACCTGTCACCACCACTTCCTGCAACTGCTTGCTGTCCTCCTGCAGGGCTACCTGCATGCCGTTTTGTGCAGGCTGTTCTTGAGTCAGGTAACCCACATAGCTGAACACCAGGGTTGCGCCCTGCTTGACTTTCAGCTTGAAGTTACCGTCGAAATCGGTCACCGTACCATTGGAGGTACCTTTCTCCATCACAGTAGCACCGATGACTGGGCCGAAAGCGTCAGTCACCGTACCTGTCACTTCCTGTTGCGCGTACATTATAGTACACAGCAGCAATGACAGGAAACTGAGTAAGAATCTCTTTGCTTGTTTCATTTGCATGTTTGATTGGTTAGTAAAATATGAAATTTGTGCTGCAAAGATAACCAACCCTCGCGCATATAAGTATCAATTATCGTTCAGAGAGCACGAAAAATGATACATGAAACAAATGTTGATTAAAAAGGTGTATTCGTTGTATTCCGATGAAACGGCTCATTCCGACCGCAAGTCCATCGGCAACTTGCCATATTCTTCCTTGAAACACTTCGAGAAATATCCGGGGGTGTTAAATCCTACCTCATAGGCTATCTCCGCCACCGTCTTCGTCGTGGAGCCCAACAGTACGTAGGCCTCCTGCAAGCGCATCTTACGCAACAGTTCCACGGGGGTCACTCCGGTGATCGCCTTCACCTTGCGGTACAGCTGCACGCGACCGAGTCCCATCTCCTCGCCCAACTCCTCCATTTTCAGGTTGGGGTTCGACATGTTTCTCCTGATGGCGTCGTTCAGCTGCTCGGCAAACAGGGTGTCTTGCTTCTTCGGGGTGGGCAGCTTCTCCTGCGGCGTGCTGAAAATCTCGGCAACCTTACGGCGGTTGGCGTCGGTGTAGAAGAGGGTCTGTTCCTCGTTCAGCGACTGGCGCTGGCGGATGGTCTTCTTCGTCTGCCACCAGGCACGCCATGCGATGACGACCGAGATGACGAGCAGCAGGATGGTCACCAGACTGGCCACCAGCAGCTTCCGTTGTGTGTTATACAGTCCGAAGTAATCTTCCAGCTTGTCGTTGATGGTTATCATGTGGGCACTCTGCTCCATCAGCTCGCGCTCGTTCATGTCTACCAGGTCCACGTTCTCGGGGGTTACCATCATGCCGCGCAGGATGTTCTCGCGCTCGTAGGGCTTACCCGTCAGGATGTCCAGGGCCAGTCCGACTATCTTCTCGCCGTGGGTGGGATAGATGTAGGAACCTACCTGATGGCCCAGCTGCACATACTCAATGCCTTCACCGGGCAGACCGTCGATGCCGATAATCTTCACCTTCCCTTCCAGGCCTTGCTCGACAACGGCTTTGTAGACGCCGGTGGCCATGCCGTCGTTATGACAGAACACGATGTCGGGCACCTTCCCTGTCTTCACGCGTTCTTCCATGATACTGCATGCCTTGTCCGACGACCAGTCGGCATCCTGCCAGACATAGTCCACCTCGGGGTGGGTCTCCATCACACCGGCAAAGCCCTCGTGGCGCTCCTGGGCGGGCGACGTGCGCATGCTGCCGGTAATCTCCAGCACCTGCTGTCCGCCCAGTTCACTGACGTAGCTGCCCACAATGCGACCTGCCTCCACATTGCTGCCGCCGATGAAGGCGGTATAGTGGTCGTCGGTGGCCTTGCGGTCGAAGTAGATGACGGGGATGTCTCGTGCCCTGACCTTGGCAATGGCGTCGGCGATGGGTGCCGACTCGTTAGGAGCCACCACCAGCAGGTCGATGCCGCTGTCCACCAGCGAGTCTATCTGGGCTATCTGCCGCTGGGTGTCGTCATGCGCACAGGCTATGCTGACCTCCACGGACTGGTCGTACAGGTGCTGGGCGGCGAGCATCTCACTGTTCACCTTCTCACGCCACTGTCCTGCGCCGCATTGCGACACACCAATCCGGTAGGTTTTCTCGTCGTTACAGGCGGTCAGCAGCAGCACGGCCAGCACTATATATAATAATAAGGTGGACTTTTTCATCGCTTGTTTATTATTTTTTTTCAGAGGCAAAGATAGGAAAAAACTGGAACATGACCAAATAATGTCCCAGTTTTTTTGACAATACTACCTGACGGTAAGCCACACGCCCTCGCCGCGGTCTTTGGCTTCCACGATTTTCTGCTTCAACTCGTAGAGCCACTTGCGCGACTCCAGCAGCTGACCTACCAGTTGGTTGCGCCCGACGAGGATGCAGCCCTGGGTGTCGCTCACGGTGTTGCCCATGTGGATGCGGATGCCGTTGAAATGGGGCACTCCGAGCAACAGGGGCAGCCACATCTTGAACTTGGGTGAATGGGTGATGACCACAGCGTAGCGGCCTTCGGGGATGGCAAAGGGCTTCAGCGACTGCACCTTCGCCGGCGACCGCATCACGGCGGCTTTCGCCACGGTGGTCTTCATTTCCACCACGGGGGGTTCCAGGGTGTCGCAGAAATAGGTCTTCTGCGTGCCTGCCAGGTATTCATCGTCTATCCTTTCTGCCACGGAAAGCCTACCTATCGTGTAGGCCTCCCGTTTTGCTATTCGTTCTAATATCAGTTCCATCTCTCTAAATTATCTAATTTTCTTAACTCTTAACTCTTAATTCTTAACTCTTAATTACCTTATTGTGACAAAGTGGCATTGTGGCACTTCGTCCAATGTTTCGCGTCGGTTTTCTCTATCCAACCGTCACGGTACCATCGGCTGATGATGTTTCTCAGCGCCGACTCGCCGCAGAAGCCTTGCTTCATGGCACGCAGGTCTTCCATGGTGAACGTGGGGGGCAGCTGGTCGAACACGGAGTGGTTGACGGTATACCGCTGTCCTTCGTCCTGTGCCTTGACATACTCGTTGCGCAGTGCCTCGCCGAAGGTCTTGATTTGCTGGTACAGACAGTAGTCCGCCATCATCACGGCAAAGTCCAGACAGGGCTTCGTCTCGCGATCCTTGCCCGTCAGCAGGTGGAAGACGACGCCGCAGCGGAAACCGATCACCGCCGCACGCTTGCGGTAGACGTCCTTCACGTGGTCTATGTCCTTGGCGGCTTCCACGCGCTTGTCCTCTACCCATGCTGCGATGACGTTACGCAGACGGGGCACATCAATGAGTCCACTGCATGCGCGCAGTCGCGTGACGGCCTCCTGAATGCTGGCCTCGTCGTCGGCAGAACGCTTGCGGAACTTGGGCATCTTGGCGAAGCTGGCGTCGGGCATCTCGGCAACGAGGATACGGCTGGAGAGTCCGTTCTCGATGTTGTCCTGACGGAAGCACTTGCGCATGGCACCATTGGTGCCCAGCATCGTCCAGTTGTAGGCTACCCTCACCACGCCCGACTCGGCGGCGTCTGAGTTGTAGTCTTGTCCCCACTCGCCTCGGTCGAAGCTCAGTCGGTAGATGTCGTACTTCGAGCTCCACGAGCCGGCTCCGTTGGTCTTGCGCAGCGTGTCCAGCTCTTCGCCAAACGAATAGAGGGTGTGCCCCTGCGCGTTCTTGAATCGCTTCAACAAGGTGGAACAGGACACCGTCACGGGTACCACGCGAATCAGCACCTTGGGGTCTTCGGGGGCTTTCTCATTGGCCTTGCGACCTTTCTTGCGCTCCTTCCACGCTTCCTCGCGCTGGCGCGCCAGCATGTCCTCGTCGTCGAACTGCCGTTTCCACACGTCAACGGCATTCTTCACCACACTCTTGTTCGAGGCCTGCTCACCGCGGATAATCGACATCAGTCCCAGGTGGTGCACGTTGCCGTCGCAATAGGTGGTCTCCACCTGGTCAGCATAGGCAGCAGCTATCGGCAGCACACCACACAGCACCGGCATGTGCATCGACTCCGGCACACCCACCAGACTCTCCCGAAGACCTATAGGCAGGTTCTTCGGCTGAAAGTGGAAAGCAGACAGCGAAGCATCACCATCAAGGCTAAGGCCAAGGTCACCGTTCCCGTTAAGGTTAAGGTTAGCGTTCCCGTTCCCGTTCCCGTTCCCGTTCCCGTTAAAAAGACTCAGCGTATTTCGCAGTCTGACGGGGAACCAGTTGAATTCCGACGCCAGTGCATTTCGGATTTTCTCGCGCTTCTGTTCCAGCGGGAATCCGTCGTAGCAGGGGATCACCTGGTCGAGCCATTCGAAGTTACGGCCGCAGATGTGCCGCAGGTCGCACGCCAGCTGGTAGGTCAGCGTGTCGCGGTCGCCTTCGGTAGGTTCATAGCCGTTGTTGTTAACCTGCCAGTATTTCGCGATGATCTCCGCGAAGGGGATGCCGTGGTATTCCGCGGGGTATTGGCGGCCGCCCCCGCCGGATTCTCCGGCTTCTCCGCCTTCTCCGGACTTTCCGGAGCTTCCGGATATTCCGGCACCGCCGCCGCCGCCCTCAACCCTAAAAACCTCATCATCCAGAAACAGCAGCTGCGCCTCCGTCGTGGTGAAGAACACCCGCGTGATGTCCTTCGCACCCGTGTCATACGCCACGCCCAGCAGGTCGCTCGCCCACTTCAGGTTCTCCTCCTGGCTCAGCGCCGCCTGTCGGCGGAACACCAGGTGGTAGCCTTTGCCGCGGGCACTCTCCTCCAGCATCAGCAGGCCCAGCTCGTCCTGCTTGCTGAGTATGCGCGCCTTCACGCTGGCCATCTCGTCGGGGGCGATGTGGTCGATGTCCATGCCCACCGTCGTACTCATGCGCTTCGAGCCTTTCAGCGTGCCGTCGTCGTTGGGCAGACAGGAGTAGTTCATCTGCACCAGACTGGTCTTCACCGCCTCGTCGCCCTGTCGGATTCTCGCCACGTTGTCTTGCTGGAAACCGCCGTTGCGCAAACTGATGTATTCGGCTCTTGTAAGAACGGGGCGCATCATCTTCACCCCGTTCTGCTTGTAAACGATATGTACACTCATGATAGAATAAAGATTAAAAAGTCGGGTATCCCAGTTTTGCATTCAGGAATCGCAGGCCGTTCATGGTCCACGTCATATACGTGCGTACCTTCTTCTCACCCTTCAGCGAGTAGCTGACGTGCGTACGCTGGCGCACCAGGTCGCGGGCCACGAGGTCGTCGGAGATGTTCCAGCGTCCGTAGCGGCGGTACTGGATGCCCATGTCGCGCAGCACGCAGTTGAAGTCGTAGACCGTCATGTTGAACGTCTTGGCCACCTGCGTAGCCGTCAGCGTGTCCTCGGCACCGGCGTTCAGCAGGCGCAGTCCATCGCCGATGATCTCGTCGGCCAGTGCCAGAATCTTCTTCGGCTCGGGGAGACATCTTCCCTCAGCCATCTTCCCTCTTACATCAGCCATCTCCAGTTCCTGCCAGCGCAGCACCAGCTTGGCACGTGCCTCGTCGTTGAACTTCGTGGCGATGTACAGACACTCGGTCTTGGTGAGTTGGTAGCAAGGGCGAAGTTGCCCGTTTGCATCCTTGTAAGTGCCCAATCGAAAATTCGATGCGGCTATCTTCTGCCATGCTGGCTCCATCTTGCGGATGGCTTCCATTACATGAAAATGTTGTTTACCTGTCAGCTCGGCAATTTCGAGCGACGTCATAGTTTGTTGTGTAATTACGATGTTTGTTTTCATTTTCTTTGAGTGATTTTGTGAGAAGAAGGTTGGAATCTTTGCGCATTTACCCGGGAACATCCTCCTCACTTCAACTCAGGGTTAATAAATAAAAGATTAAATTCTGTTTTTTTTGGCACGGATGGCCACGGAATACACGGAATTTTCTAGGGCTAAAAAACAGTGTCCATCCGTGTCCATCCGTGCCTAATAATAAGCTCGCGCAGTGCGTGCCTAATAATAAGGTTGTTGCAGTATGTCAAAGAGCACCGTCAATCAATTGTTGACGATGCAAAGGTACGGCGAATAAAACACAAAAAAACCCTACGCAGAAGGTACGCGTAGGGGGTACGGAATAACGTATGTTGCTGATTATCAGCCTAAAATATTTTTCAGCCTTTTTTGGAATTCCAACGACTTCATCCGGTTAAGGGCGGTGTTGTAGTCACCGCGCATGTTGTTGCGCAGCCACAGCGCCTCAAAGAACTTCCATTTGTTGGCAATATGCAACTTGGCGGCCAGCACGTTGGCCAGCAGGGCGGCCTCGGTGCGCGTACCGGTGGGCTGGTTGTCGGCACCAATCAGTCCGGCTTCCTGCGCACGCTGCCATGGCGCACTCGTCGTCAGCGCCTCATACTGCTCCGGCAGTTCCTGCGGTGGTCGTTTGTGGGGTGCTGTCATGACGGGCTGCTGCGTCACCGTAGCCCCTGGCATGGCAAACACACATCCGGTGATGTCGCCGTTAAACACCTGGCAGTTCGAACCTGCCTCATAATGGTTCACAACGCTTTTTTCATGATTTTCTTCCATTTCAATGGCTCCTTTTTCTTTTTGTAATTTTTCTGTCTCCTGGTGAACTTACCCATCACCCTGTCGTTAAACACCTGCGAAGTGCTGCCCGCCTCGAAGTGGTTGTGTATCTCCATCGGTATCGACTCGGCTGCCAACTGCCGTTCACACAGATACTGCAACTGTCCGCGCAGTTCGGCAATCTCGGCATCCTTCTGGTAGCACCATTCTTCAATCATTCTGATATCCATTGCCTGCTCCCATTAGAATGTCACTTACCAGACTGCCAACACTCGCTGCTACCACGAAAAATAAGAATAAACCTTCCATAATACTTATAGATTTTTTAGTTTGACTTTCGTTATCGGTGGCAAATATACAAAGGGGGGTGTACGAGAATCCAGGTACATCCCTATCACATTTAACGTTATTTAAGAATTTAAGGCTTCCGGTATCTTTCCAGGCTATCTGCTATCATCTGCTTCATCTGCTGTCTAACCGTCTTAGGTTCAAGCACTTCGATTCGAGCACCGTGCGAAAGCAGCTGTCCCAGGAAGTCGGCGGTGGGTCGCAAGTCGTAGGCAAAGTCGGCATGGTCGGCGGTAGTGGCTATCTCGCGCTGCGAGTGATGCAGGGGCAATGTGCGCAGGTAGTTAGGGGTCGTGTCGTAGGCGCGGATGACGACGTGTGCCATCGGAATGGGCATGGTCAGCACCCCGAAGTATTCGGCAAAGTAGGTCTTCGGCGAGAAATCACGGGGCATGGTGAACGACTCGGTGGTCTGCTCCGCCTTCGTCATGCGGTCCAGGGCGTAGATGCGCATCTGGTCGTCGGCAGTGCGCGCCAGCAGGTACCAGCGCTGGTGAAAGAGCTTCAGCGCATACGGGCACACCACTTTCTCGTAGCCTTCCACGCCAAATTTCTGGTAGCCTATGAGTAGCCGGTGGTTGCTCTTGATGGCGCTCACGAGCAGCGACAGATACTCCATGCCGGCGGGCACATCCTCCAGTACCACGCGGTCTTTCACGGCGACGCTGTCAGCCAGCACGCCATGTACGGTCATGGTCGAGAACAGCCACGGTGTCAGTTCGTCGTCCGCCAGCACGCTGGGGTTGCTGATGTAATAGCGGTAGGTATTTCTTTCGCAGTCGATAACCACCCCGAAGAGGTCCTGGATGGCCTCGCGGTGGTGGTTGAACGTGCTACGCGCCAGCGGATTGCCGTCGGTCACGCAGTCGTCTATCCATTTCTGGTTCAGCTGGCTCAGCGTCATCTTGTCGTTGAGCCGTAGCATGTTGATTATCCAAATGTACTGTCGGAATAATTTTACTTGTTTCATTGGGATGTTGGAGTTTTCCCGGTTTTCCCGGATTTTCCGGAGATTCCGGAGATTCCGGATATTCCGGTGGCCGCATTATCCGCGCTCCGCCAGCAGCGCGCGCAGCCGAGCGAGCTCCTTGCGGAGGGCGGCTATTTCGGCGGCCTGGCGCTCGATGGTCTGGCGCTGGGTCTCGCGCTGGTTGAGCCTTGCTGCGGTCATGCGCTCGCGGATACCACCTTCGGTGGTGAACTCGCGGTCTTTGCGCTCGATGTATTTGGTCATGGCCTTGTCCACCTGGTGACAAAGGCATATCGCCATGTTGGCGAGTTCTTCGTCGTTCATGCGTTCCGTCAGCGGACGGTAGTCGTCCCAGCGGGTATGCTCCTGGCAGAACCGGTGCAGACGGTCGAAGCGGTCGTTCTTACCGAACCATTCGGTCATGCCTTTGCGCTTCAGGTAGTCCTGATAGTCCTCCAGCAGCTCCTGGTTGCTGCCGCGCGCAATGCCCAGCAGTTTCAGTTCCGTCTCGGTGGATGTCTGGCCGTCAGTGCTGCCCTCGGCAATGTTCTGCTTGGTGCTGCGCGCAGCCTGTACCATCTGGTCGACGGTGCGGTCGCCATAGCGGGGCAGATAGCGCTGACAGAAGACCTGCGTCAGCTGATAGAGGACATCGCTGCGTTTGTAGAAGCGCAGCTCGGTATAGACCACCACCTTGCGCATCACGCTGGCTGTGCCATCGGCATAATGCTGTATGTGCGGATGTTTCTCGTCGGGGGTAGGCATCATTTTTTTTTGAGGTTTTATTGTTTTCCCGGATCATCCGGATTATCCGGATTATCCGGAGTTTCCGGATTTTCCGGATTCCATGCTGCAAAGATAATACAATCTTTGCGATTTTTCCCCACGATTCGTGGGAAAAAAAAATAAAAAATGCAGAAAGTGCGCTGCCGCCATGCAAATTTTTTTGCCAAAAAGTTGTTTGAACCTGTTTTTTGCGTATATTTGCAACACACTAACACCAATTTATTTATCATTATGAAAAACAAAATCTTTGGAATGCTTGCCACCATCATGATGGGTGGAGCAGTAATGACTGGGCTGACAGCATGCAGCAACACAGACAACAACGACGGTAATGATCAGCAAAAGCGAGTGGCACTGCTGCTGCCCGACAATTCGCGTATTGACCGTTGGGGCACTGACCTGAAAAACTTGGAGGACGCCATGGCTACGTACGGCATCAAGACCACTTCCTACGTGGCTCCCGAGACCGCCGAGGGCGCCGACGAGCAGGTAGAACAGCTGAAAAAGGCCATCAACGACGGCGTGAAATACATCGTGCTGACGACTGTCGACTACAAGAAAATCAACGAGTCCGGCCTGCTGGAGCAGCACCCCGATGTCAAGCTGGTATGCCACGACCGCTTTGTCTTTGACAACCCCCGCATCGCCTTTTTCTCTTCTACCAACACGAAGGACGTAGGCCGCACGCAGGCGCAGTTCCTGATTGACCAGTTCCAGGCTTCTGGAAAGGCTTCCATGACACTCGAAATCCTGCAAGGACCTGCCTTCGACGGCAATTCCAAGGACTATTATGACGGAGCCATGGAACTGCTGCAGAAATTCATCGACGACGGAAAACTGGTCGTCAAGAGTGGCAAGACGACATTCGACGACGTGAAGGCTGACAGCTGGAGCATTGCGGACGAAAAGAAAGCCATGGCAGACCGTCTGAAGAGCTACGCCACGGGGGAGTGCCCCGACATGGTGCTGGCTGCCGCCGACAATGCCGCACAGGGTGCCGTAGCAGCACTGGAGGAAGCTGGCATCACTAACATGCCCATCATCACCGGTCAGGACAACTCGCCCGCTTCGCAGGCTCTGATCAAGAGCGGCAAGCAGGCCATGACCATCGACAAGAACCTGAAGGACATGGCCAACAACACCGCCATGATTGTCTACAACCTGATGATGAACCTGCCGATTACCGGCACCCAGACCGTTGCCGGCATTCCGACCGTATACTCTAAGATTACCGTCATCACGAAAGACGACCTCTAAGCGCACGACGGGGCATACCCTCTGTGTCTTTTAGCGAAGCAAAAGGGTGTGCCCCTAATTAGATTATTTTCTTTGACCAAAGCCGAGAAAGGAATTGTTCTACCGGCCACACCTCAATTCCATTCAACATTCTTGGCCTTTCTTCCATCGACAACATAATAAGTTTTGCATCAGGGTGCTCCTCGCTAAAGGCTTTAAGCCCCTTTGTATCACTCGACACCACATGGTCGGCCGATTTCACCTCAATAGCCAATTCCACATGATTAGTCAAGGCATCGCATATCAAGACATCCACCTCATATTTGTTATCGAGCGTACGCCAATAGCTCATCGTTTTATCCTCACCATGGTTATATGATATAAATGCCCTCAACTCTTGGACAATAAAATGCTCAAGTGCATGCCCATATATGTCAGTACCTGGCTGGAGTGTCCTGCGATGCAGCAGATGATTAGGGATAGCCACATCAAAATAGTAGAACTTCGGTGATTGAATAAGCTTACGCTTCACTATTTTTGTATATGCAGGCAGATAGAAACCAAGCATAGTTTCTTCAAGGATGGCAAAATACTCTTTCACCGTTTTAGCAGACACACCGCAATCCTGAGCAATGTTGGTATAGTTAACAATCTCTGTATTGCTTAATGCCGCCACTTGCAAAAAACGGGTAAATGCATCCAACTGACGAACAATAGCCTCCTCAACTATCTCCTGTTGCAGATAGTCGCCAATGTACGATTGAATACGCTTCGACGGATCTGCCACCAGATAATGACGAGGCAACATGCCATTGTTTAATGCACGATACAGGTCAAAATCAGGTATCTCAGCACTTACAAGAGGGAATAGCGTAAACCTCAAAGCCCTACCCCCCAGGAGGTTTGCACCACTACGGCGAAGCTTACGGGCACTTGAACCACTCAGTATAAATCGTAGCCCGCGATTCTCTATCAGCCAATGTACCTCATCAAGTAATGCAGGAACCTTCTGCACCTCGTCAATGATAACTAATTCACCCTCATCCAACAACTCACATTCTTCACGTAGTAATGCAGGCCGAAGTTGAAATGCCATGCGAACATCCGTTTTGAGCAAATCATAAAGACGGACTTTAGGGAAAAGCGCCTTTAACAACGTACTTTTCCCTGTCTGACGACTACCCCACAGAAACAGGCTGTCATCCTCTATTTCTCGTAATTTCAGTATTCTTTCTAACATCACATTTTTATTTTGGGGGCAAATATAATAAAAATATGTCAACTACGCAAGAAAATAAGCAGAAAATCTGAAGTAATACTTCGGATATTCGTCGAAAATCCGAAGTAAGAGTATCGTTATTAAGCCTTTCACAGTGTCTTGTACTGGTCATTAATGTTAGCAATATGGCGATTAAATTATGACGAGGGATGCCCCTTGTCATATCTAATCTTAAGTTTTTATCTTTTTATTTGTTTTTCTCGTTTTTAATGATTATTTTTGCAGCGTAAAATGTTAAGTACACAAGCATGATGGAGACAAAAAAGATTACATACGAAGAGGCTTTAGCACGCTTTAAGCGTTCGCTTGAAATCAAACGAAACGCAGAGAAGCGCTTTGAAGAACGCTGCAGACAAATGGGGTTAACCGGAACCATAGTAACCCTATGATTCAACTTTCCTTGAAGACGCTGAATGAAAAGTCGCCATATCAGATAACAATAGCTGAGGATGGCGGCTATGACTTTGTCACATCTCAAGGTATCCATTACACTATATACTTTGATCATGACCAACCTTTGGGCGGTTGCGAAACTTTTCAGTTTATTATTCAGAAAGTTGAACACCAACACTCTTCGCACGACCCCAAAGTAGAACAAACCATTCTGACCATCGTCGACCAGTTTTTCAGAGAGAACCTGAACGTCCTGCTTTACATTTGTGATGATAGCGACGGACGAGAGGCGAAGCGCAATCGTCTGTTCCTTAGTTGGTTTAACAAATTTGCGGAGCCCGGTCGTTTCACAATCTGCACAGCCAGCACTATCATTGAAGGACACGGATTCTACGCAGCCATTATCGTAGAAAACCGGAACCCTCTGCTGGAAGCCATTACTGATGAATTCGAGACCGCATCTCAGGCCCTGACCTCCGACAAGCCTTAACGCTTCCATCATCTTCATTCATGTGCACATTTTAGCGCGCACACGGGACTGTCCCTTGCCACTTTGCCACTTTGCCACAGTAAGGAGATTAAATTTTTTTGGCACGGATGGACACGGATGGCCACTGTTTTTAGCCCTTAATTTTAATTAAAAAAATTCCGTGGCCATCCGTGCCTAAAAATAAGGTCGGGAAGATATTATTATAAATATATAATAATTGTAATTATTATATATTCTTATATCATGTAGGTGTTCTTTCGGAGGATGCTTATTGTGACAATGTGACATTGTGGCGATGTAGCGTTAACAAATTTTTGCATTCTGCGGCCTTCCGGATTTGGAGGCACTATGAAAAATGCTTACCTTTGCAACGTCAATCAATGAGGATGGCGAGCGAGCCGTTAACGAAAAAAATTGCGAAGATTAAATCTAAAAATTGCGCGCATTAACCATAGCAGAATTTTTCACTAAAGCACGCGGCGACGGCCTCAGCGAGCGACACAGCGACTATTAACCAAAATTTATTACAAACTAACTAATTATCAAAAGTATGGCTATTAAGATTATTGCACAGCGACGCGAGGTGAAGCTCGGTAAGAACCCCGGCAAGAAGTTCGTGATGCGTCCCGACCTGTACGTCCCCATCCAGGAGAAGAAGGTGTTCAGCGAGGCCAGCACCCACAGCGGCATCTCTGCAGGTGTCATCAAGGCGGCTTGGGACGCTGCCGGTGAGGTCATCCGCACCTGGGCTACCGAAGGTCACTCCATCCCCCTGCCCGGACTCGGCACCATGCGCTTCGGCGTCCGCTCCAAGGCCGTTGCCGACCTCGAGGACGTGAAGACCAGCCTCATCAGCGTGCGCCGCATCATCTTCACCCCGAACGTCGACCTGAAGGACGAGCTGAAGAACACCTCCATCCAAATCACCTGCCTCGACGAGGACGGCAACGTGCTCAAGCGCGTGACCTCCAGCGACAGCGGCGACGTGGAAGATCCGGAGAACGGGAACGGGAACGATAACGTTAACCCTAACCCTAACCCTAACCCTAACGATAACACTAGTGGGGACAGCGGTAGCATCGTCGATGGTACGGACGAAGGGTGATTTTTAGGCACGGATTGACACGGAATACACGGAATTTTTTAAGGTAAAAACAGTGGCCATCCGTGGCCCGCTCGACCTCTGGTCGCTTTGACCTTGGTCAAAGATGCGTGCCAAAAAAAAATTTAATCTTTAATCTTTAATTTTTAATCTATGAAGAAACAGACTTGGAAAACGATTCTGCAGTTCATTGTCAGCATTCTGACGGCTGCACTGACGGCATTCGGCACGACCTCGTGCATGGCCCACGGACCACTGGCACTGCTCTAGGCACTTTGCCACATCGCCACTTTGCCACTTTGTCACAATAAGGTGGTACGGACGAAGGGTAATTTTTAGGCACGGATGGACACGGATGGACACTGTTTTTTAGCCCTAGAAAATTCCGTGTATTCCGTGGCCATCCGTGCCCAAAAAAAGAATTTAATCTTGACATGGTACGGAAGAAAAGGAAAATGGGACTGTCCTCTTGTCGGACGATCCCATTTTCTTGCAGAAAAGACTTAATACCTAACAAAGCCTTACTAACTAAATCTAATCCACTACTAACAACTACTAACTAAGACTTACTACTAACTAAAACTTATTACTAACTAAACCTATTATAACTAACAAAACTTTCTGGGTGCAAAGGTACACCGAAAAAGATAAAAGGAATATAACTTTTCGTTCAGAAATTAATAAAAATCGTTCAATGCAACAAAATTTCAAGCATTGAACGATATTTTTTAGAGGTGAGATGGGTATTATTTCCGCACGTCGCCAGGCAGCATACCGTAGGCCTCCTTGAAACATTTGGTGAAGTAGGAAGGGGCGGTGAAGCCTACCTGATAGGCTATCTCGCTGACACTATGGTCGGTGGTCATCAGCATCTGATAGGCACGGTTCAGGCGCGCGGTGCGGAGCAGTTCTATGGGGGTATAGCCCGTGATGGACTTCACCTTGCGGTAGAGCTGCACGCGGCTCAGGTTCATATCGGCAGCCAGGTCTTCTACGCTCAGCTCGCTGTCGTCGAGTCGTGTTTCGACAACTTCCTTGAAATGGGTAATGAACTGCGAGGTGGAGACGGTATCGGCCTGTTCGTCACTGTCCGGCACGGCAGCAGCATCGTCAGCGGGTGCGGTAGATGTCGATGAAATGGGCTCTTCTTCGGGTTTCATGTTCCACAGCGTACTGGCTACACGCTCCTTCTGCATGCTGATCTTGTTGACGTGATAGATGTAAAAGAGCACAAAACTGACTATCAGCAGGACGATGACGATGATGGCGAGCATGGTGATGGTGCGCTGGCTGTCGAGCTGGTGCAGATAGTTGTCTGCGCGGTTGTGCAGGCGGTCGAGGTAGTCTGTCTGACGCAGAATCTCCTCGCTCTGCATCAGCAGCGAACTGGCATTCTCGCGTGTCACAAGGGCTGCCTGCAGGTGAGACTCCTTGGCGTAAGGCTTGCCTTCCAGGATGTCGATGGCCAGCTGCAGCACCTTATCGCCGTGGGTGGGATAGATGTAGGAGGCGTCGAGGATGGAGTCGCGCACCTGACGGATGCCACCCTCCTCGCCAGGGAGTCCGTCGATGCCACAGAACAGCGGCAGCTGACGGCCAGCCTCCAGGAAGGCTTTGCGCGCACCGATGGCGGTACGGTCGTTCATGCCGAACACCAGGTCGACAGGCGTGTCACGATGGGCGGCCAGCCACTGGCTGACCGTATGGTAGGCTCGCGGTTCTGTCCAGTCGCCCTGCAGACTGGCTACCACCTTGACGTCAGGCGCGTTTTTCAATTCGGTAATAAAGCCGTTATGTCGCTCGATGGCGGGTGAGGAGCCTGCCAGTCCCTTGATTTCAAGGACGCTACCGTGTCCTTTCAGGCGCGAGATGATGTATTCTCCCATCACACTGCCCATCTCATAGTTGTCGGCACTCATGAAGGCGGTGAACTTCTGTGAGTTTGTCTTTCGCTCGAAGACGATGACGGGGATGCCCTGGTCGAAGGCACGGTCGATGGCGGGTGAGATGGTGGCTATCTGGTTAGGAGCCACGATGAGCAGGTCGACGCCACTGGCCACGAGCGAGTCAATCTGTTCTATCTGCCGTTCGTCGCTGTCGTAGGCCGCCGCGAAGCGCAGTTCCACGTCGCCTTGCAGATAGGCACCCATGCGCAGTTCTGCATTCTGCTTCTCACGCCAGATGTCGGCGGAGCATTGCGACACACCTATTACATAATGGGGCTTCTTCTGGGTACAGCCCGTCATCAACATCAGTATGGACAAAGCCATACAGACCATTAGTTTCCGCATAGTAGTATCTTGTTAGTAGTTTTCAGTCGTTCCTTGCTACATCAGTTCCAGCGCCCGCTGCACGGTGTCGCTGAGCGTGTTGATGATGGCATAGTATTCGTCCATGTTCCACAAATCGCGCGCTATGAGTGCCTTGAGCTGGGTGCGCAGGTAGGGCAGCGTGGTCTGCAGCTCGGCATCATCCTTGGGCTTGATGTGCTGTTTCTCGCCCTCGGCAATGATGCGGTCTACAAGTGTCTGCGGAACCTCGAAGCGCAGGCGGAAGTCGTCGAAGTGCTGGTATTGCTTCTTCAACTGCTGGCGATGTTCGTCAACATAGCGGAGGTTCTGCGTGATGACAATCGACTTGGCTGCCAGCTGGCGATGATAGCGGGTATAGCGCAGCGTGTCGAGGGGTACGAACTCGTCGGGCATGATGCCGCCGCCACCATAGACCACGCGGTGTTTCTTCAGCGTGTAGTATTTCAGCGAGTCGGCAAAATGGACGCTGTCGGCAGACATCAGCTCACCGCTCTTCAGGCGGTGCAGCATGTCCTCGGCATAGTCCTTCTGGTTGCCCTTCACATAAGGTTTCTGGATGCAACGTCCGGAGGGTGTGTAGTAGTGGGCTATCGTGAGGCGAATCATGGAACCGTCAGGCAGGTCGATGGGACGCTGGACGAGACCCTTGCCGAAGGTGCGGCGACCCACCACGATGCCGCGGTCGTGGTCTTGGATGGCACCGGACACAATCTCGGCTGCCGAGGCGGTATAGCTGTCGACGAGCACGATGACCTTACCCTTGGTAAACAGTCCGCCACCATCGGCAGTATACTCTGAGCGCTGGACGCGCCGTCCTTCCGTGTAGACAATGAGGTCGTTCTTCTGGAGGAACTCATCGGCTATCTTGACAGCGGCATGCAGGTAGCCGCCGCCGTTCTCCTGCAAGTCGAGGATGAGCGACTTCATGCCCTGCTGCTGCAGGCGTTTCATGCTCTCGCAGAACTCGTCGTGCGTAGTGGCGCCGAAGCTGCCTATGCGGATATAACCCACCTCGGGACGTATCATGTAGGTGGCGTCGATGGTCTTCAAGGGAATCTTGTCGCGGGTGACTACGAAACGCAGCGTGTCGGCAATGCCGCGGCGCACGATGCCGAGGTTGACCTTGGTACCCTTGGGACCGCGCAGACGGCGCATAATCTCTTCCTTAGCCATCTTCACACCGGCAATGGCGGTGTCGTTGACGCTGACAATACGGTCGCCGGCAAGGATGCCCACACGTTCGGAGGGACCGTCGCTGACGGGCTGGATGACGAGCAGGGTGTCTTCCACCATGTTAAACTGCACGCCAATGCCTTCGAAGTTGCCCTGCAGGGGCTCGTTGGCTTCCTTGACCTCCTTGGCGGTGAGGTAGCTGCTGTGGGGGTCCAGTTTCTCTATCATGCCACGAATGCCGTCCTCGACGAGTTTCTGTTCGTTGACGGTGTCCACATACAGGTTGTTAATAGCCATTTCGGCTATCTGCAGCTTACGCAAGGGGGAATCGCCACCCAAATTGATGCGCATTTGAGCCTCTGCGGAAAAGAGATGCAGCGACAGAATCGCTGCACACAGTATCTTATTCATACGCTTCTTCCTCCGGTCTGTCTTCCTCGATGACGAGGTTGTCGATGATGAAGTTCTGACGCTCCATCGTGTTCTTACCCATGTAGTATTCCAGCAGTTTCTGCACTTGGTCGTTCTTGTGGAGGGTGACCTGTTCCAGTCGGATGTCAGGACCGATGAAACCGGCAAATTCCTCGGGAGAGATCTCACCAAGACCTTTGAATCGGGTAATCTCGGGGTCAGGACCGAGGTCTTGGATAGCCTTCAAACGCTCCTCGTCGCTGTAGCAATAGCGGGTAACGAAATCACCCTTCTTGCCGTCCTCGCGCATCTCTTTGTTCTTGATCTTCGTGCGCTTGTTGCGCACACGGAACAAAGGTGTCTGCAGCACGTAGACATGGCCTTTCTTGATGAGCTCGGGGAAGAACTGCAGGAAGAAGGTGATGATGAGCAGGCGGATGTGCATGCCGTCGACATCGGCATCGGTAGCCACTATTACCTTATTATAACGCAGGGTGTCGAGACCTTCCTCGATGTCGAGGGCTGCCTGCAACAGGTTGAACTCCTCGTTCTCGTAGACCACCTTCTTGGTGAGTCCGAAGCTGTTCAGGGGTTTGCCGCGCAGCGAGAATACGGCCTGCGTGTTGACATCACGGCTCTTGGTGATGCTGCCGCTGGCGGAGTCGCCCTCGGTGATGAAGATGCACGATTCCTCCTTGCGCTCGTTCTTGACGTCGGAGTAATGGATGCGGCAGTCGCGCAGCTTGCGGTTGTGCAGATTGGCTTTCTTGGCGCGCTCGCGGGCCAGCTTGGTGACACCCGCCATCGCCTTGCGCTCGCGCTCGCTCTCCTTGATCTTACCCTCGATGACCTCAGCGACGTCCTGATGGATGTGCAGGTAGTTGTCCACCTGCTGCTTGATGAAGTCACCCACGTATTTGTTGATGCTGTCGCCATCGGGAGCCATCTGGGTGGAGCCCAGCTTGATCTTTGTCTGACTCTCGAAGACGGGTTCTTCCACGTTGATGGCAATGGCGGCTACGATACCCGTGCGGATATCGCCATACTCGTACTTGCCGAAGAATTCCTTGATGGTACGGGCAATGTGCTCCTTGAAGGCGCTCTGGTGCGTACCGCCCTGCGTGGTGTGCTGACCGTTGACAAACGAGTAATACTCCTCGCCATACTGGTTGGCATGGGTGAAGGCTATCTCGATGTCGTCGCCCTGCAGGTGGATGATGGGATAGAGGGCATCGTTGGTCATGCGGTCTTTCAACAAGTCCTGCAGACCGTGGCGCGAGAGGATGCGCCTGCCGTTATACATGATGGTCAGTCCGATATTCAGATAGGTATAGTTGCGAAGCATGTTCTCCACGATTTCATCATGGAAACGGTAGTTATTGAACAAAGCCTCGTCGGGCTCGAAGTAGATGTAGGTGCCGCTCTCGTCCTGCGTAGGTTCGGTGACATCGCTGACCAGCTTGCCGCACTCGAAGACGGCCTTGCGCACCTTGCCCTCGCGGAAACTGGCTACCTCGAAGTGCTTGCTTAGGGCATTGACGGCCTTCACACCCACGCCATTCAGTCCGATACTCTTCTTAAAGGCCTTCGAATCGAACTTACCACTGGTGTTGAGGATGCTCACCGACTCGATGAGCTTACCCTGCGGGATGCCGCGTCCGTAGTCGCGAACGGAGATGCGTAGGTTATCTTCCACATTGACCTCAATGCGGTCGCCAGCCTTCATCTTGAATTCGTCGATACTGTTGTCGAACACTTCTTTCAGCAACACATAGATACCATCTTCCGACGACGAGCCGTCGCCCAGTCGGCCAATGTACATACCTGGACGCAGGCGGATGTGCTCCAGACCGGTCAGGGTGCGGATGTTGTCGTCATTATACGTGACGGTTTCTTCAAAGCCCCCTAAGTTAGGGGGTTGGGGGTCTGAGTCCACTCTCTTCTTGATATCTTTATCTTCCATAGTTCTTTGTATCAGGGCCTGTTCAGACCCCTGTGGCCCCCTAAGTTAGGGGGCGAATGTAACATCTTCTTCTCTTGTGCAGGATATGCTCCAGATACTGCCATTGCGACTGTACTTTCTCGTTGGTCTCCATCTCCACGTTCGTCTCGCCCCACTTGAAGCCGTATTTCTGGTAGCGGGGGATGAGGTCGTAGAACAACAGGGCGTTGGCACCTTTCTGCTGGTATTCAGGCAGGAAGCCTACCAGCAGCAGGTCAAGGCACTCGGCCTTGTGGAACTTCAGGGCGCGCAGACAGTGCCACCAGCCGAAGGGCCACAGGCGGCCGTTCTTGCATTTCTGCAGGGCGCGCGTCATATTGGTAATCGAGATGCCCACGCCGATGACCTTGTGGTCGGGGGTGTTCCAGTCCTCGATGATGCAGAGCATGCCCATGTCGAGCATGGGGAAATACATCTTGAGGTACTCGTCAATCTGGCGCTCCGTCATCTGCGAATAGCCGTACAGATGGCCATACGACTTGTTGACCACGTCGAGCACCTTGCGGCCGTACTGCTCCTTGCCGAACACCTGACTGCGCTTGGGGTGGATGGCGTGCAGGTTATAGCGTTTCTGCACGAGCTCGGCCACCTTCTTGTATTTCTCAGGCATGTCGCCGTCAGGCACTATCAGCTTATACTCCACGTAGTCATTGTCTTTCGTCCAGCCTCCCAGCTGCTCCATGTGCTGCGGATAGTACGGATAGTTGTAGATGGTGGCCATCGTGCCCAACTGGTCGAAGCCCTCGATGAGCATACCCTCAGGATCCATGTCAGAGAAGCCCAAAGGACCAACAATCTCGTTCATCCCCTTTGAGCGTCCCCATTGCTCGACGGCCTCGAACAAGGCTCGGCTCACCTCGAGGTCGTCGATAAAGTCAACCCATCCGAAGCGCACACTCTTGCGTTCCCACCGCTCATTAGCCCGATGGTTGATAATAGCGGCAATGCGCCCCACTACCTCCCCATCGCGGTAGGCCAGAAAATAGTCGGCCTCGCAGAATTCAAAGGCGGCATTCTTGTCCTTGCGCAGCGTGTGTAGTTCATCGCTGTACAAATTAGGAGCATCGTACTCGTTGCCCCGATACAAGTCATAATGAAATTGGATGAAGGCATCAAGTTCCTTCCTGTTGGTGACTTTCCGAATCTCTATAGCTGACATCTTACATATCTATTTATCCTTGCAAAGATACGGAAAAAGTGCGAAACACACAAAAATTTAACCAATTTTACGGCAAATAAATAGCTGATGACCGCCATCAGCAGCCGTAGAAGCGAAGATATAGGTGTCGCCGCCATCCTTCAACTTCAGTTTCTGACGCAGTTGCTGAACGCTCAGGGGGAAGTTACGCACCGTGATATTGGCGCTGCTGATTGCTGCCAATGTGGCCTTCAGTTCACGCTTGTTCATCGATGAAATGGCTGAAATATGGAAGCCACGCCCAGGGAAATCACGGATTTCCACATCGCTGATGAACAGGTGGGAATTGGGAGCCAGCTGACGGACTGGGTAGCGTTGCATCAAGACATCGAAGCATCCGGCTTTCATGATGGAGGCATTGGGCTCATAGAGGAATGTGGGATTAAGGCTTTCTTTTAGTCCGAGGGGAGCGGACTCGGAGTCCGAAGGGAGCGGACTGGCAGTCCGAGGCGTCCGGACTATTTCGAACACTTGCTGGTTGTTGACACAACAGAGGCGGAGATGGTCGGGAAGCTGCTTGTCGAGTACCAGCACCAACTCCTTGCACTCGTTGTCAACACTCACGATGTGCACCTGGCTGACCTGTTTCAGGTCATCTACCGCCTTGCGCCAGTCGAGCATGGGCGATAGTTTCAGCACCACATGATCCGTCTTCTCCCAAAGCTGCGGCAACAGTTCCAGCACGTTGGGCGAGCAGTCAGCAATGCCATAGGTGCGCCCTCCATGCTCATCACGGCGTGCAGGGTCCAGATAGACCACATCGGCAGGCTCCATCTCCGCAAGGTATGCTGTCGTGTCACAGCAACGAACGGAACAGTCAAGCCCCAACACTTCGAAGTTATGCTCAGCAAGGGCACAGAGGTCAGGGTTCTGTTCCACATAAACGCGCTCTTTGAAGACTTGCGACATCCAATAGAAATCCACTCCAAAGCCGCCTGTCAAGTCGACATAGCGCCCTTGAACGGATAGGCCGTTAACGATTTGAGCCTTGTAACGAGCCGTCTGCTCCGATGAGCACTGCTCCATGTTCAGGTGGGGCGGATAGACTACCCTATCCTCGCCTGCCCACGACGGCAACTTGCGGCGTGCCGTTTGCCGGCCTGCTATCTGCTGTAAGGCTTGTGCCAGGTCTACTTCCGCGTCCCTGACTCCCTGCAAGGCCAATCGCCGCACGTCATCCTGCTCGTGCTGACGGATAAATTCTCGTGTCTGCTCATTGATTAACATGTCTGCAAAGGTACGAATAATCTTTAAATAATAAGTGATGAATGATGGATTATAAATAAATTATTGTACCTTTGCACCGTATTAATACGTGTACACTTATGAAAATAGCTTTAATCGGCTACGGCAAGATGGGCAAGATGATAGAACAGATAGCCCTCAGCCGTGGACATGAAATTGTGAGTATTATCGACATTGACAATCAGGAAGACTTCGACAGCGAGGCCTTCAAGAGTGCTGATGTGGCGATAGAGTTTACGGCCCCTCAGGCAGCATACGGCAATTACCTGCGCGCATTCAAGCACCATGTGAAAGTGGTGAGTGGCAGCACGGGATGGATGAAGGAGCACGGCGACGACGTGAAACGTATGTGCTCAGAGGAAGGACAGACATTGTTCTGGGCCTCTAACTTCTCGATAGGCGTTGCCATCTTCTCGGCTGTCAACAAATACTTAGCCAAGATCATGAACCAGTTCCCGCAGTACGATGTGGAAATGGAGGAGACACACCATGTGCACAAACTGGATCACCCCTCAGGAACAGCCATCACACTGGCTGAGGGCATCTTGGAGAACATCGACCGCAAAGAGGCTTGGGCAGAGGATACCACCGACCCCAAACTGCTACGCATTGACCACATACGGCGTGGCGAGGTAGCTGGCATCCACACGGTGCGCTACGACTCCGAGGCAGACATCATCACCATCACCCACGATGCCCATTCGCGTCAGGGCTTTGCACTGGGGGCCGTGCTGGCAGCAGAGTACACCAAGGATCATCAGGGACTGCTGACCATCAGCGATATGTTTAAATTCTAGATTATCTAGACAAGTCTAGACCATCTAGAAATAATAGAAATTAGAAAATGGAAAAAAAGAAAAAGCTGAATATGAAAGTGCAGTGGGCTAAGTTCGTGTGTGTGCTCGTGCTGTACCTGCTGTTCCTCTACTGGGTTAAGTCGTGGTGGGGACTGATTGTCATCCCATTCATCTACGACGTCTATATCACCAAGAAAATCAAGTGGCAGTGGTGGAAGGAGGCCGAAGGACCTACCAGGTTTATCATGTCATGGGTAGACGCATTGGTGTTTGCACTCGTTGCCGTCTACTTCATCAACCTGTTCTTCTTCCAGAACTACGTCATCCCATCAAGTTCGCTGGAGAAGTCCTTACTGACAGGCGACTACCTCTTCGTATCGAAGGTGAGCTATGGACCGCGCATCCCGGAGACTCCGCTCACGATGCCCCTGACACAGCATACACTACCCGTTTTCGAATGCAAGTCATACATCGAATGGCCTCATTGGGACTATCGTCGCGTGAAGGGATTGGGTAAGATACAGCTCAACGACATCGTGGTGTTCAACTATCCTGCAGGCGACACCATCTGCAGCGATATCCGCCACCAGGCGGAGGACTTTTACCGCAACTGCTACGGCTATGGTTACGGACTTTGGGAGGTTCGCCCCAACCCCGACTCGCTGAGTGCCGAACAGCGCATCGCCTACTTCCAACAACTCTATCATGCTGGTCGTCAGTACATCGAGAACAACCGCATGGAGTTCGGCGAGATTCAGACACGTCCTACAGACAGACGCGAAAACTATGTGAAGCGCTGTGTAGGACTGCCTGGTCAGACGCTGCAAATCAAGAACCGCATCATCTATCTGGATGGCAAGGCCAACAAAGAACCTGACAATGTGCAGTACACCTATCGCATCAAGCTGAAACAAAGACTGGAGGATGATGTGATGAAAGAACTGGGCATCACGATGGAAGACCTGATGAGCCTCAACACCCTGGGATACATGCCGCTCACCAACCATGCTGTCAAGGAACTGAAACGCAGAGGTATCGCGGACTCCATAGAACTGAATACGGAGGAAGAGGAATGGGACATCTACCCGCTGAACGGCAACATGCACTGGACACGCGACAACTACGGTCCCATCTGGATTCCCGCAAAAGGACAAAGCATCGACCTGACACTGAAGAACCTGCCCATCTATGAGCGGCCTATCCGCACCTATGAGGGCAACAAGCTGGAAGTGAAGGACGGCAAGATATACATCAACGACCAGGTAGCCACGAAGTACACCTTCAAGATGGACTACTACTGGATGCAGGGGGATAACCGCCACAACTCGCTGGACTCACGCTATTGGGGCTTCGTTCCTGAGGACCATATCGTGGGCAAGCCTATCTTCATCTGGTGGAGCTCTGACCCTGACCGCCACGGATTCTCAGGCATCCGCTGGAGCCGTCTGTTCCGTTTCGTTGACAACATCAAATAAGCAGCTATGATGAAAGGACTAAAGTACGTGATTCCATTGGTAGCAGCATTCGCACTGATGCTGGCTGCACGCACCTTAGTCCTTTCCGTGCATAGCATCAACGGTGACGGACTGGAACCCCTCTATAAGAACGGTGACCAGTTGCTCATCAACCGGTGCAGTTATGGGCTTCGCATTGAAGGCAACGGACTGCTGCCTTACAGCCGACTGATGAGAAAGCCCGTGAGGAAGGGTGACATCGTGGCGTTTGTCGCCTCTGCCGACTCCATCGAAGGACTCATGATTGCGCGCTGCAAAGCCATTCCTGGCGATACCATCAGCACACAAAACGGACCTATACTGGTTCCAGGACTCATTACTTGCGCCAAGACAGACTATTACTGGCTGGAAGCCATCAACCCACGGAACCCTGTTGATTCGCGCCACCTGGGACTCATCCCCGAGCGCAACATCATCGGAAGAGTAGTCTCCGTGCTCTATAACCGGAAAAACATCAGATTGCAATGAGCACTGCCATCCTTCAGACCACCTACTTCGGACCGATACAGTGGTATCAGAAACTACACCGCTTTGACCATTGCATGATAGAGCAATATGACTCCTACCAGAAGCAGACCTACCGCAACCGTTGTCTGATAGCAACGGCGAATGGGGTGCAAGCACTCACCGTTCCCGTTGAGCATAACGATGATAAGATGCTGGTAAAAGATCTACGCATCAGTGATCACAACCAATGGCGCCGCATTCATTGGAATGCCCTGCAGTCAGCCTACAGCGAGAGTCCCTTCTTCGAATACTACGCTGATGATATCCGCCCCTTCTTCGAGAAGCGATACGAGTTTCTGGTTGACTTTAATGAGGCTATCCGCCAGGTCGTCTGCAGGCTGATAGATATTCAGCCCGAAGTAGCATATACCTCTGCCTACAACCGACAATGGCCGGAGCCTACCGATTATCGTGAGGTGATACACGCCAAACATCCACAGGCTGACAGCGACTTCGAGCCTCGCCAATACTGGCAGGTCTTCCAGCATAAACTGGGCTTCCTGCCTAATCTGAGCATCCTCGATCTCCTGTTCTGCATGGGACCCGAATCTATTTTTTTTCTATAACATTATAACCATTTAACCAATTAAAAAAATGAAAAGAATTAATTTGAAAGTGGCAGTTTGCCTTCTCGCAGGAAGTTTCCTGTTCAGTTCATGTTTCGTTGGTAAGTACGGACTTTGGAACAAGTACATCAGCTGGCAGAACAACATGACTAATAATAAGTATGTCAATGCTATCGTTGGACTCATCCTCGTTCCCATCGTGGGTTCTATCTGTACACTGGTTGACGTCCTGGTGCTGAACAGCATCGAGTTCTGGTCAGGTTCCAATCCTATAGCTGCCAACAACATCGGCAAGACACAGCAGGTGATGGGTCAGGACGGCCGCTACTATGCTGTTACCACCCTGAAGAACGGTTATGAGGTAAAGGCTCCTACTGGTGAGATTACCTATTTCATCCACAACGATGAGAATGATTCATGGTCTATGGAACAGAACGGTGTACAGAAGGAAATCTTCCGCTTCGACGAAAAGGGTAACATCCAGGCTAACATCAACGGTGAGACAAAGGCTTTCACCCTCAACGAGACTGGTGTTTATCAGGCACGCATGATTGCCGGTGACGGTGTGTTCTTCGCTATGAACTAATCCCTAGCCAACCCACAAAAAAGCGCCCCGTCTGAAAAGACGAGGCGTTTTTTATGATACTTACCTAAATTAGTACTTAATAATCAGGTATTTCGAAACGCTCCAGAAACGGTCAGGATTGGTAATCGTCAGCACGGAAGCATCATTACCTGTCTTCGTAATTTTATACGAGCCTGCAGGCATCTGCGAAAGCACCTCAGCCTCATCGTCAGGAATCTGGAAGGTGGTAATCTCACGGATATCAATCTTCTGGAACAACTTCTTGTCAATATTGGAAGCATTCAGCTTCAGCTTCTTGAACAGCGAACCACCCTGAGCCAGACCGGCTGCCTTCAATGCGCGCTTGTCGCCAATGAAGACGTAAGCCTCATTCATCTGGTTGGTCTTCTCGTTAATCTCCTGCTCTTTGGCTTTGGTATCCTCCTCCAAATCAGCAACCTGCGTGTTGAGCTGGTTCACATTCTCCTTCAGCTCACCAATCTCGAAGTTTCTCATCTCCAACTCCTCAGACAACTTGGCAATAGCCTCATCCTTCTCCTCCAGCTGCTTCTTCAAAGCGGCAATTGTCTTCTGCATCTTACCTGAATAGGCATTGCTGTCCTTCAGCTTCTTCTCGAGGATGTCCAGACGCTCGCGCTGCTGTTGAAGGATAAGCTTGTAGGCCTCCATATTTTGCTTAATCTGCTCCTTGCGAGACAACGAACTTTCACCGCTTGTACGAAGGACCGAACCTTCCATGTCAACCACACTGTCCATGCTGATGTTCACGGCATCCAAGAAGAGGTTCATCTCGTCCATCTCCTCCATTTGAGCTCTCAACTCTGTACGCAGAGAGTCTGCCTCAGGGTTGCTCTCTGTCTTACCACCACAGGCTGCCATCATGCATACCATTGCGAACAGCCCAGCAAATACTCCAAATTTTTTCATAATCGTTTACGTTAAAAATACATACTTACTGGGTGCAAAGATACAACTTTATTCTTATAATTGCAATAATTATTGTAACTTTGTCTCCAAATTATCCATTAACGACAGAATATGATGAAAAGATTAGCAGCTTACATGGTGGCTTTGCTGATGACCACACCTGTTTTCTCACAGACGTATCCGCCTAAGGACACGCCCACACTGGAGTTTGCCATGCAACTGAAAGTGACACTGGGCGAGACGTATAGCATCGAACAGACTCAGCACGGGCGACGCACGGTGATTCCCATCACTGGCGGCACCTTCGAGGGTCCTAACCTGAAAGGGACCATCCTCAACGGTGGAGCCGACTACCAACTGGTCAGCGAGGACGGCAGCCGTACCGAACTAGAGGCTATCTACAGCATCCACACCGACGACGGCATATCCATTCATGTGCGTAACAATGGTATTGTATATAATGGTAAGGATGCTGAAGGCAAACCCTCATTCTATTTCAAGGCAGCTCCTCGGTTCGAGGCGCCTGCCAACAGTCGGTATGGATGGCTGAACAATGCCCTATTTGTCTGTGCGCCAGAATGGAGTCAGGCATTCAAGGGTATCGTGCTGAACGTATGGATGGTAAAATAGTTACTTGCCGTCGGGCACCTCAAGGGTGAAACGACATCCGTCACGATAGTCACGGTCATAAATGAGGTCGCCTCCCAGACTGATCGCATGGCGCTTGGTAAGCGGAAGTCCTAGTCCTAACCCTTCACTGAGGTCGTCCACCTTGGTGAAGGGTTTATACATCAAGTCGTAATAGTCTTCCGATATTCCCGGTCCCTTATCCTCAACGATAAAGCGCACGAAGGAGTCGGTATGGGTAATGAAGAGTTTGATGTGCTGCCCGTCAGAATACTTCGCTGCATTATATAACAGTTCACGAAGACTGCGCATCAGATAGAGCTGACTGCTGGGTATACAGAAATCGTCTGCCAACTCTGTCTCAAAAAGAATGTTCAAGTTGGGGAAGGTCGACATTGTATACTCGATAGCCTCACGGCCTACCTCGTTACACGACACACACTCATGTTTATGGCTATTCAGTTCCTCGGAGACACCACTATCCGAACAGTCAAAGAGCATCAATACCAGACGGTTTAGCGTCGTTGCATTGTGTTTCATCGTCTCGTTGATGTTTGCCAACTCCTCGGCAGGCAATATGGATGTGCCGTCGTTTTGCTGGCTTAGACAGTCATACATCACCTGCGAGAAACCGGTGAGGATGTTCAACGGTGTGCGTATCTGATGCGTCACATTTTGGATAAAGAGGGTTTTCTGCTTGACTGCTTCCTCGGCCTTGAGGTTGGCCTGTACCAGCTCATCGTTCTGCTGCTGAGCGACCTCTGTGGTATAACGGATGCTGCCCAAGTGGAAATTGAGTGATTCCTGCATGGCAGCAAAGCTATTCTGCAGTTGTCCGATGACATCTTCCCGATGGGTGTGAGGAATCAGCAAATCATAATGACCGTTAGCTATGTGCTCCGACTGAAGAAGCAACTGACTGAGGGGATGAATAGTATGGGCTACTGCCCTTCGACAAAGCAATAATATAATCAATAATCCCGTAATAATCAGCAGGACTATCAGATAAGCCAATTGATGATAATTCCAAAGGATATCACTTTCCGGACATACCAATGCGAGGCTCCAGTTGGTACCTGTCAGTGGACAATAGCTGACAAGACATTTTCCCTCTGGCATCTTGACTCGCATACACCCCTTATTACCTGCAGTCATCTCATGTCCCAATACGATAAGCCCTGCATCTGACTGTGGGTCAGCATCAGTGAAAATGGTCTTTTTGAGAAGGCGCGTCGTGTCAGGATGAATGATATAATCACCATTGCCTCCCAAGAGCATATAGTAAGCATGTGGGTAAGGATGGCTGGCACTGTTGATGGCCGAGGCAAGATTACGTAATGACAAATCGGTGGAGATAATACCAACGAAGCGTCCGTCCTTGGTATGCAGAGGCTTACAATAGGAAGCTATAAGCTCGGTGGTATAAAGCGTTCCCTCATTATAATCATCGTAGGGCTCCACCCAACAAGCACTACCGAGTTCACGTGCCGTCTTATACCATACCTTGTCGAAATACTCATACTCAGCTTCGCGGACGGTTTTCACCGAATCGCCTTGACGAATAGAGTAAGCTGAGAAATAGCGACCAAACTGGGGGAAAACACCTGGCTCTGCTGTGATAGAACAACCATTTACATGACGGTTCATCCATACGATACGACTGGATACGGAGAGGAGTGTCTCAGGAGAGAAATCTTCCTCAACAAGCCACAGATTGGAATTCGTCGCCGTTTCAATGGTATTCAAATATGTCCTGACACGCTGCATCGTGGACAGCAGCATGCTATTGGCCCGCGCCGTTGCTTCCTGACGGATGAAATAACGCGATTGCAGAAACATGATACCCAACGACAGGACAAAGATTGGGACAGCAAGCAGCAGAATACTAATGCTAAGCTTGGCTGGCAGGCTGCGGCGAATCTTACTTACCATAGCGCACCCCCTTTCCCTTTTCACTGTCTGAAGCATCCAGCAGATGGTTCAGCAGGTCAGTAATCACCTTACTCTCAGCACTGATGGTCTTTACCTCCTCTTCAGCCTGTTCCGTAACGTCAGTAGTGTCTTCTTTCTCCGATGCAGACTTGCTGACCATGTGGCAGAGTGTCTCAACACTTTCACTGATGGCATTTGCGGGCTTTATCATCTGGTTGGTCATGTTGTGCAGGAAGGTGAGTTTCATACGGTCAGCTTCCTGAGTCCGCTTAATGGCTTTCTGCAACACTTCACTACGCTCCTTTAGAACAGTAGTCAGCTGCTTCAGCTCACCGACATGAGTAGCCAATGTCTGTTGCATCTGATGGAAATGACATTGCAACTGACCTATCTCGTCCTCGCGGGTGGTAGTCGGAATCATTTCATCGTAGTTGCCTTCTGCAATATGCTGGGCAGACTTCGTCAACATGCGCAAGGGTAACAACTGACGGTGCGTAATGCTACGGCAAAGAACGTAGAAGAGCAACAGGCCGATGATGGCAATCGCCAATACATAATACAATAGTTTGTTATACTCGCCGAAGATATCATCCTCAGGATAAACGACACCTACACTCCAGCCAAGCTTCTCCATGGATCGTCCAGGTACCTCATATCGGGTGAAAGGTTTATAGAACACATAACTGTCTTTCCCGTCAAGCTGAAAGTGTTTGTAGCCCGTCTTGCCTGCCATCATTGCTTCAACAGCTTCCCGCACAGAAGCGTCAACCCCTTTCTCCAACTGGGTATACACGGTTTCATGCAGGAGTTTATTCGTATCGGGATGGACAAGATACGAACCATTACGACCCAACAGTGTTGTATATCCATTGGGAGAGGGTTTGGCAGCCATCACAATTTGCGATAGCAGACTGAGAGCCACATCTGCAGCCAATACACCCACACACTTACCTTCGCGACTGAAAATAGGTAAACTAAAAGTTGTCAGTGCTTCGCCTTCAACCTCTTCGTTCTTCATGGGGTCAGACCAGATGGCACGTTGTTTCTTGATAGGTTCTGCAAACCATGCCTGCTCCGTATAGGGTCGATGAGCAAAAGTGCTGGTAGTTACCAAATCCGACTTGTCTGTGGTCATCATACTCTTCCCACGACGACGAACATAAGTCATAAACAAATCATGGTCTGCATAGTAATGGGGAGTAAAGGCTATTGCACAACCCACTATGTAAGGATTACACTGCACTAACCGGCGACAATAGTCCTCCATCTTTTCCGGTTCGTTGACATGTGGCAATACGTCCCAATAGATGTTTCCTGCCGACTGTTCAACGCTCAACAGGATATTGTCAATATGCTGCAAGGTACCCGCCAGTGTCTGCTCTGCGTTCTGCAGTGCCTCTCCTCTCACCGTCTGACGCGCAAACACGAACATCACCGCCAACGACGACGTCAGCAAGATAGCTATCGCAAAGACAACCATACAACTCAAACGGACTGACAAGGTCCTGGTGATTATTTTAGGTATTTTCAGCATAAACCGTTGCAAAGATAGTGTAATCCCTGCAAAACACAAAGCAAATGATGTATCTAATTTTTCTACTTACGCTTCCAGGTCATACCATGCTCAAAAAAATTCTTTTCATTGTCAGTCTATTGAATGATTGTTTGGATTGTTTTGTCACCAGGTTTATAGAGCAAACCCTCACACTTCTTGGCGCTCGCCTTGTAGGCCTTAAACGATACTTGGTCCCAGTTAATCTTATCTGTTCGCTGTGCAAGAGGTGCATGAGGAATCAGAGAACCGTCTCGAACAAGGATGATAGCAGGTATTTTTCCTGCTTGAATATTCTGATAGCCACCCTCGTAAACCTTGCCATTCTGATAGTCAATCCATTTACCTTTTGGCAGATAGACCGTCCGCTCATTGCCTGACTCCATCAGAGGAGCTACAAGCATCTGTGAACCGAACATATACTCATCTTCAACAAGCCATGCACCAGCATCGTGAGGGAACTCCACTAACAGCGCGCGCACCATTGGCAGGCCACGTTCAGAGCAGTCTTTGGCCTGAGCATAGACATAAGGCATCAGTTTGTATTTCATCTCAGCGCAAGCACGGAAGGCGTCAGTAAACGACTCGGAGATAAGCCAAGGTTCAGTAGGAGGAGCGCCGTGTGCCCTTGTATGGCTGGAGAGGAATCCGAAAGGCAGCCAGCGGCGATAGATATCTTCCGGTGAGGCGGTAACGAATCCACCCATGTCGTGACTCCAGAAAGAGAATCCGCTGAGTCCAAAGCTTAGGCCTCCGCGAAGGTCACCAAGCATACCGGTATTGGTTGTTGCGGCATCGCCTCCCCAATGCAAGGCATAACGCTGAGAACCAGCCCATGCAGAACGTGCCCAGATAATACCCTCGCCGGGATGCGAACGCTCAACCACTTCGAAAAGAGCCTTGTTATAACGCAACGGATATAGGTTGTGCTCATAAAGTCCACCCTTGCCACTATGATAAAAACCATGATAGGGAGCTGCCTCGCCAAAATCACACTTTATGGTGGAAACGCCCTGCTTCATAAGTCCCGCAATCTTCGACTGATACCAACTGACTGTTTCTGGATTGGAGAAATCAAGGATAGCATCCTCCACCGGCATTCCGCCAGTAGCATTCACCACGTGCAAGCCTCGGTCGACTATCTCAGGGAAGAAACGGTTCTTGGGTGTGAAATAAGGCAACTGCCAAAGACAGGTATGAAAACCTTGCTCGGAGAGTTGCTTCAGCATGCCGACAGGATCCTTAAAACGGTCTTTGGCAAACTCATAGTCACACTGCCAGTCAACACCGAACCATCCTGTGTCGAAGTGTATCACGTCTGAAGGAATCTTATGGGCACGCAACTGCCGTGCTATTTCCAGGCCTTCCTCTTGGGAGAAATAAGTAATACGGCTCATCCAGGTACCAAAGCTCCAAAGAGGCAGCATAGGTGACTTGCCAGTGATATCGGTATATTCGTTCAGGATATCCTTCGGCTCTCCGAAAAATACGAAGATATCTAGCTGTTCATCAGCCATAAATAGGCGATTTGCACCAATGTATGAAGCACCGAAATCACAAGTGACAGGCGCCGAAGTGTGCATGAAGATACCATAACCACGATTCGAGAAGAAGAAGGGTACAGGCTTATATTGACCATCGGTTTCCGGTCCCTGCGGATCGGTAACGGAGAGATGCACTTTCTGGCCCACCTTGTTCAAGGAGGTAAACGACTCACCACAGCCATAGATACGCTCACCGGGAGACAACGTCAGCACAGGGTTCACACTGCGGGAATTGTCGCTGCCTCGTTTGATAAACGAAAACGGCAGAAGCTTCACCTGACTCGAATCATTATCAATGATATGACGTGTTTGCGTCAGTATCTTTCCTTTTGCGTCTTTGATGATAAGACGCCACGGATACTTTTGTATTTCTATGGTACCGTAGGAGGAACTATAGACAATGCTTTTCGCTGTCTGCTTGTTATTCCAAAGAGGACTCTTCTGTCGGTTCTTGAATTGTTCGCAGAACATGACATCATCCCGATCGTTTTCTTTGGGCATTATGGGCGTGGTGAGCATACGGATTCTCGCAGTTCGAGGCGTAATGAACTCCACATACAGTTTTAACGCCGGGTCGTTCTCATAGGCGGCATCAGGGAAGTCAAGCATCTGCATACGCACTGGCCAATAGCCATTGAGATTAAAAGCCTGACGAGGAGACATGCGATAGCGCTTCCACTGTACCAGTCCCTCTCCTCTCGAAGCATCGAAACTCATCAGCGAGTCTGCCAGAAAGTAAGTATTAGACAAGTCGTAGAAGTCTGTCGACATATCTTTTTGCATACACTGCAGGTATTGGATACCGGCATTGGTCTGAAGTTGTGCACTGCCAACTATTGAACAGCAAAAGGCACACAAAAGGGGGAAAAGTCGCTTTACCATCATTGTCTATTACTTCTCTAATGTCTTTGTTTTTATTCGTAATCGTCTATCACCGAGTTCATAAAGTCCATCATCGGCTTGGCCGCACGGAACATGCGCTCCATCTCGTCGAGCCAAGAGTCGCCTTCGAAGAAACTGTTTGATACTGCATGCCAACAACAGTAGTCCTTCAGACGCAGATACTTCACATAAGGCCAGTCTTTGGGGAATCCTGAAGGACAGGTCTTCAACTTAGTCAGTCCGAATCCCTGAGGCTGATCCCAACTGTCGACATTCGTTGGTTCCTTAAAACTGCCAGAGTCGTCACTGCCGTAGTATTTCAGAAAATCTTCACTCTCCACACATCTGAGCCACTCTTCCGTATTTCCCATCATCTCATTGCGACACGAGGTCAGGATATTCGTTGGCAGCCAGTAGTTGCCTACTGCCAACAGACAATGGTCTGGTTCCAGATGGAGATAATATCCTCCTCTCAGTGCCTTCTTGCCCTTGGCATTAATATAGGCACCAAGATGATTCTTGTAAGGGGACTTGTCCTGTGAAAAACGCGTGTCGCGATAAAAGCGATAGGTACAGTCCTTCACCTGCACATGGGCAATCTCGGGATCAAACGTCATGATACGCTCCAATGCTTGCTGCACGCCCTGTTCGAACTCGGCTCTAACGGCTTCATATTCCTGTTTGTGTTCTTGAAACCATTCACGGTTGTTATTGGCCATGATCTGTCGCAGGAATTTCAGTATCTTTTTCTGGTTCATACGCTTCTGTTGATAAGCATCTATGGTTTCTGAATGCTGTTGCAAAAATACGAAATTGTTTTTATCTATCCAACATTTTCATTCCTTTTTTATGAGAATTATTTGGAGTCTTAAAAAAATGCGTTACCTTTGCATGGCTATGACAAAAAGCTTCACAATGAAAAGATACGCCCTATTTTTCGACATCGACGGCACACTGGTCAGCTTCAAGACGCATGAGATACCACCTTCAACCATTCTAGCCTTGACACAGGCTAAGGCCAATGGTCATCGTGTCTACATTGCAACTGGTCGCCCACCCATCATCATTACGAACCTGGGAGCTATTGAGCATCTCATAGATGGATACATCACGACTAACGGTGCCTATTGCTTTGTCGGCAACGAGACGGTTGCATGTCAGCCCATCGCTAAAAATGACGTGCTGACAATTGTCAACGACGCTCAGGAAAAAGGCTATAGCCTCATCGTCGTGGGACGACGCGATGTTGCAGTGCTCGACCCTACAGGCGATGTGCAGCGTATCTTCCAGCAGATGCTGGCAGTGAAGAACCTGGACAAGGCATCGCCCCTGGAAAAGGTGCTTGAGCAGGACATCATGCAGATGACACCGTTCTTTCCTGCTGACTACGAACGTCAACTGATGGCCCGATTGCCTCAATGCATCTCTGGTCGCTGGCATCCGGAGTTTACGGATATTACAGCCAACGGAGCTGATAAAGGAAAGGGTATCCTGGCCATAGCCCAACACGAAGGACTTGATGCAAGTCACACCATTGCCTTTGGCGACGGAGGCAACGACACATCCATGATTCTTCAAGCGGGTATTGGCATCGCTATGGGAAATGCCATCGACGAATTGAAACAACAAGCCGACTACGTTACCACTTCAGTTGATGACGACGGTGTACTGAATGCCCTCCGCCACTTCGGCATCATCTGAGCAAACCTTATATAACGGAAAGAGACTACTTCTGCAGTATCTGTTCGGCATGTTCCTTGGTCTTCACCTGCTTGCCAGCAAATATCTGCTCGATGATACCCTCTTCATTAATAATAAAAGTGGTGCGGATAGTACCCTCTGTCTTCTTGCCATACATCACCTTCTCGCCCCAGGCACCCATTGCCTGCAACAACGTCTTATCGACATCAGCAATCAAAGGGAAAGGCAATGCGTGCTTCTCCTTGAACTTGACGTGCGAGGCCGCTGAGTCCCTGCTCACGCCTACCACCTCATAGCCTGCACCTTGCAGTTCGCCATAGTGGTCGCGCAGACTACAGGCCTCAGCCGTACAACCACTGGTATTGTCCTTCGGGTAGAAGTACAATACCAGTTTACGGCCTTTGTAATCACTCAGACGGATGTCCCGTCCCTGTTCATCCTTGCCCAGAATCTCGGGCGCCTTGTCACCAATGTTCATTACTACAATTACTATTTATTTCTTCAGCATTTTTTTGCCATCTTGCCCCTTTGGTCCTTAGTAACCCAGATATAGTAGGTTCTTTCCTTTTCAGGGGTGAATTTGGTCACCTCGACGTGGGTAGCATTTTTCAGGGCTGTGATACGCATAAGTATTTTTGTTCATATTGATTGTGCAAAAATAAAATAAATATTTTAAACTGCAATGAAAATGGAGTAAAATCGAGAAAAAAGCAGTACTTTTGCTGCCGGAAATAACATTAAGACTAACAGACAATGAGAGAAATCTATCTTGCAGGCGGATGCTTTTGGGGCACCGAGCACTATTTCAAACAGATTCAAGGAGTGTTGAACACAGAGGTAGGGTTTGCCAACGGCAATACGGAGACCCCAACGTATAAAGAAGTATATACCGACCAGACGGGCTATGCCGAGACAGTGCATGTGGTGTACGACGAGACGGTGGTAAGCCTAGAGTTCCTTCTCAACATGTTCTTCAAGGCCATCGACCCCATAAGCCTCAACAAACAGGGGCACGACGAGGGAACGCGTTATCGCACAGGTGTCTATTACGTCACGGAAGATCAGCAACCCATTATTAATAAGGTCTTCAATGAACAGCAGGCTCTACTTACGGAGCCTATCGCGGTAGAACGGCTTCCGCTGAAGAATTTCTATACCGCCGAGGAGTATCATCAGGACTATTTGGACAAGAATCCTGACGGCTATTGTCATCTGCCCACCGCCCTCTTCGAGTTTGCACGACAGGCAAAAGAGAAACTAACAGTCTGCTTCCTGCTCATCCTGATGACCGTGGGCTCATAGGCGCAACTGGCGAAAAACATCATAGCCCTTCCGGTTCCCAAAGGTGCCGCTGCATATCCACGTGTCCATTAGCTTTAAAAGTCACGCCTTCTTCCTCCAACATGGTTCGCTGGCGACTCCATCCAGGTGCCGTACGTCCCTCTTTGTTCACCACCCGATGACAAGGCAGATACTCAGCCCCAGGCGTATATCTCAATGTCCGTCCTACCATCCTCGCATGGCTCGGCCATCCCGCCAATACAGCTATATGTCCGTAGGTTGTCACCATACCACGAGGAATCTGAGCGACAATATTCAGCACATCCTTGCCAAACCTCCTCGCCTGCTCTGCCGTCATTCTGTCTGGATAGTCCTTCATACCTTTTGCTTATTTATTAGTCTTGCTTTACCCGGATGAGTTTGCATTGCAAAACTACAATATTTTTTTGATAAGAACAAATAATCTGCAAACATTCATTGAAACATAAGAGCGCCGCAGACTAAATCTGCAGCGCCCTTATATTATATGTACATGTACGTTAATCTGCCATTTTAGCCTTAATCATCTCGCGGTTCAAGCGGGCGATGTTGGCGATGGTCTCGTTCTTCGGACAGACAGCCTCGCAGGCGCGGGTGTTGGTGCAGTTACCGAAGCCGAGCTCGTCCATCTTGGCAATCATGTTCTTCACACGACGGGCAGCCTCTACGCGACCCTGGGGAAGCAGGGCGAGCTGAGATACCTTAGACGATACGAAGAGCATGGCAGAGCCGTTCTTACAAGCTGCTACGCATGCGCCACAGCCGATGCAGCTGGCGCAATCCATAGCCTCGTCAGCGTCCTCCTTAGGAATCAGGATGGCGTTGGCATCCTGAGCCTGACCGGTACGGATAGTGGTGTAGCCGCCTGCCTGGATAATCTTATCGAAGGCGTTACGGTCTACCATACAGTCCTTGATGACGGGGAAGGCTGCTGAGCGCCAAGGCTCAACAGTGATGACGTCGCCATCATTAAAGCGACGCATATACAGCTGACAGGTGGTAGCACCACGCTCAGTCTTACCATGAGGTGTACCGTTGATGTAGAGTGAGCACATACCGCAGATACCCTCGCGGCAGTCGTGGTCGAACACGAAAGGCTCCTTGCCTTCGTTGATGAGCTCCTCGTTCAGGATGTCAAGCATCTCGAGGAACGAGGTATCATCGGGAATGTCGTGCATCTCGTGTGTGTCGAAATGTCCCTGGTCCTTGGGGCCATTCTGGCGCCAGAACTTGATAGTGAAACTTATGTTTTTAGCCATAATTTACTTGTTTTTATTATTGATGCGATAAGCTAAAATCTGGTTTAGCAGCAAAAGCGATCCCAAGACGAGATAATGGATTGCCTCCGATTTATACCCTCCAGTAACATCTGCTATTGCTATTAAGCTTAAACTGCTTGTCGCCATGAACGGGGATACAGGTGGGGTGAATCTGAACGTATGAAGGATTTGCAAAGTATGCACCCTTACGATAGCACTGGACAGCGGCGGTACAGTTACAGCCCATAGCGTTAAAAAAGTCCGAAACCTTTTAGGAATCGGACTCTTATATTATGGTCTTGCTTGATAATTTTGAATATACAATTGGTTATCTTGATTCTCAACGATTTTTGCTATCGGAGCATTATCAAGTAATATCATATAACAATGGTGTAAACTAAGTACAGCCTCTTGAAGTGCTTGATTGCTTTCCAAATCTGTAACATTCAAACCCACAGCTCGACAATCGTCCTTTGAAATATGTCTCGCATGTGAATAACTATTGCTATGATCCAAGAAAGTATCCATCACTGCCTTCATGTCAATAGTCGGATTCACCTGTTGCAACCATTGAGTAGCGAGATCTTTTGACCAATTGATAGCATCTTCACAAGCAGTCAAGAATGTTGGGTGATACTTTGAAATGATGGTTTGCCACAAACCCAGTATAGCAGGATTTGCAGACACCTCCAATTTAGCACGTTCGAATTCGTCAATGACCGCCTGACAAGCAATACCATTCATTTGGGGGTCAATCGGACCTAATGATGATTGTCGTCCCATAATTATCTCACGACACGACATTGCAATCATTGTACCTGCTGACATTGATATCTGAGGAATAATCGCCCGGATATTATCACCAAATACCTGTTTCAGATAACTAACAATGCTCTCGGTTGCTGCAAGGTCACCTCCTGGGGTATGAAGAATCAAGTCAAGCCCTTTTGACCTATCCATCCCATAGACAGCATTCATAAAAGCATTCTTATCATTGTCATCAATGCTGATAAACGAAACATTGGGTGCTTTCAGCCATCCAGAATAATAGGCAATAATATTTCTATCAGTAATTGTATTAATGTCGTGAATATACCCCAGCCTCTTGGTTTCAAGCGCGGCAAGAGGATCTGGCTGTTGCCGCACTTCTTTCAGAATTTGACTGTAACTTGGCATAAAATTAAAGTTTTACGTTGTCAAAGCTACAAGAAACATGAGATTCGTACTTTGAATCCTCATACAATGAGAACTTTTCAAAGCCAACATCCATTGATCTTTCTTTCTGCTCATCGTTGTTGCAAGTCGCATTGCCCATGAACATAGAATACGACTCAGCCAAAGAACATGAGCCATTTCCTTGATACCCATTCTTTACCTGTTTCATAACTCAATGCACTAAAAAAATCTTTCTTTCATACGAATTGTGGCGCAAAGATAGATATTTTTTGTGAAATAGCAATGTTTCACGGCAAATAATTTATAAATACAATGCAAATTTAACAAAACATCACTTCTTCATATTCTTCAGGATCCTGTATCTTGTGGAGCGGATGGCCTCTTGGGTGATGCCCATGATGCGGCGGACGTCGCGGTCTTCCATGCCCATCTCGTAGAGGATGAGGAAGAAAGCGTTGTGGGGGGTATTGGGAGCGTATTTCTTCTGGATGCGGCAGAAAGCGGGGAAGTCAATGGCCTTGTAATAGTCGATGAAGCATTTGCAGTTGTCGTTCGACCAGCCGGAGGTAGTTCATCCTTTCTTATTTTGTTTTCCCCAGAATTTTTTGCTTTCTACCCACTATATAAAATAATTATCTTTGTGGTTCTCGATGATTATTTGTACCTTTGCACCCACAAAAGTATAAAGTTATGTCATTCCTTACACGGAAATATCCGTTTCCACAAAGCAACCACTGGTTGAGAGACAGCCTCGCTTACGGTGTCTTCATCTGGGCGATATTCTGGCT
>Ga0256404_1002133_pt1 | contig 44833 bp, 38 predicted proteins | sample RumenRJG_01DNA_FD_185990 | JGI IMG/M metagenome (GOLD analysis project Ga0256404, IMG submission 185990) | Bovine rumen microbial communities from Lethbridge, Alberta, Canada - RJG_01 | ecosystem: Host-associated > Mammals > Digestive system > Stomach > Rumen | place: Canada: Alberta | collected... | reverse complement strand
AACGTAATATCCTCCTCTGTATATGTTGTAATACAGGCAGCAGGCAGTACAGCCTGCTACCTTTCTCTTTAACTAAATGGCAACCCATCTTCTAAACCATCTGGAATATTAACAAATCCATCTGCATCTGCACTAGGTTCAGGTCGCTGTGTTGCACTACCAGCATCATACTGCTGTGCCCTTTTACTCTCTGCAAACTCAAGTTCCTCAATAACAACATCAGTTGTATAAACTCTCTGACCTTCTTTGTTTGTATAACTGCCAGTTTGAATACGTCCACAACCAACAACCTTAGTTCCCTGTTTTAGATAGTTTTCTACAAATTCTGCTGTCTTGCCAAACGCAACGCAGTTGATAAAATCTGCTGCCTGTTCGTCTCCCTGACGTTTAAATCTTCTGTCAACAGCTAAGGTAAATCTTGCTATTGCTGTTTGGTTTTGCCCTTGCGAATATCTTACCTCCGGGTCACGCGTTAATCTTCCCATCAATACTACTTTGTTCATGTTTTTTCCTCCTAAATAAATGTTAAATACTTTTCCATTATAAGACCACATATGCCATATTGTGGTTCTTCTATCGAAATTACTTGAAAAAAGTTTCCGTCTTTTTTCTTGACTTCAAACACAATCCCCCATTTACGTTTGAAGTTTTCGTCTCCCCCTGTGTATACTGCCAATTTCTTTTTGAACATGCACTTTCCCCCTTTTATTTTTGGAAACAAAACAATGTTGTTTGTTATTTCCTATATACCTATTATATTATATATTTTTTTCAAATGCAACTTAATTTTTATTTTTTCAACTTCGCTAAAACAAAAAAAACTGTATGTTACATACGGCGTATATAGCATACAGTTTTTTTGCTATTGCTATTTTTTTTCAACCTCTACAGTAAAAACATCTTCATGCTGCACACACTTGATGATTTTACTGAGGTCTTCTCCATTGCTATCCAAAACTGTACCTTTTTTGGATAGCTTTAATGTTTTTTTGAAATCCGCCCACTTTGGCGTTTCCTTTATATTGATGAAATCATTTGCACCAATATATTTCAGGTACTCTACAAGTTTTTCGTCGTCTTTCACAAACTCGTTTTTCCCTTTTTTCAAAACTAATTTTCCACTTAGAAGCTGATACGTCTCCTTTGTGGTAGTTTTTTTTCTATCTACTGTTTGAAAGTACTCAGCCAGTAAATTTTTTAGATGCTTTGTTGTTTTGTCAAAGTTCGCTTTTAAGCGTTCCTTCTTTTCTTGAAGCATCCTGATCTCCTCATCTGCTATTTTGCACAGACGAAGATATTCTTTTTCTTCTTCCGCTATTTTGCGAATTGCCCAGTCAGCGGAATTGTCAGAATCGATTGTAAAACGATCCGCTTTTTCTGGTTGTTTTTCTGGTTCTTTTTCTACTTCTTTTGTTGAAGCACTGACAAAATTAAAGCTTTTTCCAGAAAAACCCTTTTTTTCTTTGGATTGGGAAGTAGACTTAGCATCCTCTTCTTTTATTTCCTCCTCCACGAAAGATGGAACAACATCCTCTTGCTGGTCCGCCGTAACTGCAGTGGCACAAACAGGTTCTTCCTCTTCTTTGGCTAAAGGAGCAGAAGTATCGTTTCCTTCCTCTACTAGCTTCTCTTCAAAAGTAGGCATTTCTACTTCCTCTGTTTCCTTTTTAAGTGCATTTATCGCACTTCCCAAAATTTCTGCATAAATATCCATAAATAATCTCCTTCCTGTTCCTTATGGAACGTTGCTTAAATTGGCAAAAAAGCAAAAAAAATAGCCTGTACTAAAAAAGTACAGACCTATTGCGTCCTGCCCAAAATCAAAGCTGATAGTCCACTCGTGCGGACACCATAACAATTGACAAAAAGCCAAAAGCAATATGGCTTTTTGCCAAAACTTAAATATGTTCTATAATACCTCTTAACTATACCATACGAGTTTAGAGCTACGCAAGGGATTTTAGAAAAAATCCTTCGTACAAATCCATGTATAATATGTACTCCATGTGGAATTTTATGGTTACCTGACAAGAACATCACTTTATTCTTGTCTACTTTTCGCTAGTAACTGTTTTTCCAACATATCCATTTCTTCTTTAGAATATTTTCGCTGCGGATAAGCATTGAAACTATTTTTCCTAGAATTATTTCCAGAAAATTCGTTTTGACTGTACCCTCCATCCTTAATACATGTAATGATCCAACCTACTATATTAGATATTTTTTTTGTTGATTCTTTCGCTGATTTTACAGCCTTTTTTACTCGTGATACATTGTACTCTGCTGCCTTTACGATCGCTAAAACATCCTTTGCACTAAGAACACAATCTGCAAACTCCTCTTGCATATATATTGTCATTTCCGCTACTATAATCATTTTTTCTTCATCAGTCTTGCTTTCGTTCGTAGAAATGTATTCTTCAACTTCTATTGGCGTTTGCTGGGAAATCGGACTTATTTCTTTTATGCTATTGTTGGCACTTCCTTGTTCCAGAAAATTGTTTATATCTTGTAACGAACGCTGCAAAGGATTTCCACGTTCATCCTCAAGTGCCATTACTGTAAATATTACTCCTGTAGTCTTTCCTCCGTGTCCACTGCGTATTGTTGTATATTTCACACGTATGTTTGAATATGTATTTTCATTTATCTCATGTACTGCCACATCTATGATTTCTCTTTTGAATTCTCGCCAAGTATTATACATTTTCTCAGATGCACGTTTCGCTGCCAACGTATAATCTGGATGACCGGAACTCAACATCATACTTTTAATTTTTTCATCATTGGCATTTATGATACCCATGTTGAATTTCAGCTCAGCTAAATCCTTTTGAACGCGAAATATATAATTTTTTTCACCCTCGTAGTATTTATTGTAAAAACATATACGTCGCAGTATTTCATAAAGTTTGATCGAGTATGATTTCTTGAACGACATTACTGTTTTCTTGGGAATTAAAGTGAAGTTCTCTTTTTGATTTAATAGATATTCTTCCATTTCCAATGGAAATCTGATTGTGAGTTTTCCTCTTGAATATACAATACGATTAATCAGTGTGATGTATTCGAAACACTCTTCTGCATCATTATTGATACCAATAGTTCTGCTAGTCATACTCCTTGCCATTTTCGATAATTGTTTGTATAAATTACTTTTGCTATTTTTACTAATTGAGTTTTCCATCTGCTCTAGTATCATTGCTGCAGAAATCGTAGTATATATACCATCAGCCTCTTTTTTATAATCACCCAGCTGTTGAATATTAAACATTGCTAAATAGGTAACTTTAATCTCCAATGGAGTTGCCTTATACATCGCAGAGATTAAAAAATTTGATTTTTTCAATTTTTCTTGTGTACATACGCCAAATTTTGTTTTTTCCTTTTCCATTTCCATATTTCTTTCCTTATGTATCCTTTTCCACACAACTTTCTTGGAAAATTGTATATTTTCTAGTGAAGTCGTACTTTTCCACACAACTTTAATTACATAGTAGCATAATGCCTTTTTAATTGCAATAAAATATTCCATTTATACCACAACTTTTATTTTATGTAATTTTCCACACAGCTTTCACCTTTAATGCTATTTTCCACACAGGTTTATGTATTTTTATGTGGTTTACACCACAACTTTGGCAAATAATATGTAATTTTCCACACAACTAGTTTTAAAAGGTATGACTTCTCTTTTGTTTCCACCAATTTTTATGCGATTTATACCACAGTTAATATTGCTATGCAATTTTCCACACAGGTTTATGTATTTTCTCACACAAAATCACCTCTATTTATGCAATTTTCCACACAGGTTTATGTATTTTCTCACACAAGTAATTATGTAATTCCCACCACAGGTTTATGTATTTTTCCACACAGGTTTATGTATTTTTCCACACAGGTTTATGTATTTTTCCACACAAGTAAATAGCTGAAATATGCATAAATACTGAATTTTTATATCCTTTAAAGAAACAAAGAATATTTGTTGTTATTAAAGAATTAATACAACAACAACTGTTTATGTTGTAAAAAAGCCCATCCAATCATATAGATAGAGGGCTTTCTAAAATTAGATATTTGTATATTTTGTAGTAGCGGGTTCAGGCTTCCATACATTATCCAACATGATACGTTCCTGTTTCTCATAATGTGAAAAACTATGTTCTTGCATTCTGGAACGCATTGTGTCAATATAATAAGTCCACTGCCCAACCGTCAAGCGTATTTCTCCAACCGCCATTTCTAAATTTTCACCACCAATTAGTGTTTTGCCAGTATTATTATCTTTTCGCACCGAACAATAACTGTTTCTGATTTTCACCGTATACGGATATTGTCTGCCTAGTTCAAATGTGATTTGTATTTCGTAGCATTTGTTGTACTCTTTTCCGTCTATCACCTTAGTTTTTCTAAAATATTTTTTGACAGGCTCATTGATAAGAATTTGTGTAGCTCTAATATTTTCATTTTTCAATTTTCCATTGTCAGATAAGTGAATTGCTTCGTCTATAGCATCTATTTGCTCTTTGTTTGCTTTTGCATATCTTCCGTTAAGATTATTGCTTAACCATGCTTTTTGTTCCAAGAGCATTTTCTTTCCGTTTTCGCCCTTCTCTAGAAGTATCTGTACTGCCGTTTTTCCAGAAAATTTTCCTGCAAGTCGGACAGAAAATGCTGGTGAAGCAGTATTTCCTTGTTCCTGTTGTTGTGGTTGCATCTCGTTTTCCCAATATTTCCAGTTACAGAACTTTGTCTTTTCGTACATTGCAGGAATCTCTTTCGGCAATATGTTTGCGTTAGGATTTTTAATCTCGCCATTTTGGTTTACTATGATTGCCGCAACAAATCTTGAATAATCTGCATACATTTTCATGGGCGAATCCCCTTCTTGTGGCAGGTATAATTCCTGGTCGATAGTGAATGTTGCCTGCTTTCCAGATACATTTCGGATTTCCGCTTGTGCTATTTGTTTTGGATACTTTTCTAAATTAGTTTTTTCCTCTTTCATCATCATAGATTTTACCTTGTCCCTTTCTTTTTTTTGCCTTATTTTGTTTTTCTTATACATTTATTATACTATTATAGTATTATATTTTCAAGTTTTTACATAAACTTTCTAACTTCCCGATTATTCATTTTTTTTTAAGATTAAACAAAAATATTTCACTTTTTTTTCTCAAAACACATAAAATACACAAATTTTTTTTTTTTTTTTGAATCGCTTGCGTTTAAAGCCAGTATTCTTTTAAAATCTATTAAGAAATTTAGATTAGAGCAAATAAGAAAGGAAGAAGAAGAAAAAAATGAGATTGAAGTACAAATTTTTAGCAACAATGCTTGCAACATCCATGGCAGTATCCCCTGCTACAAGTGCATTACAATCCTTTGGTGTAACACCGTTGACAGCTCACGCTGCAAGCAACACGATAACAAGCCAAAATGACTTGATTGCGGCATGTAAAAAATCAGGAACCTATACGCTGACAAAAAGCGTTAAAGTGACAAAAAGAATTGAGGTATCAGCGAATGTGGTAATCAAAAGTAATAGCGAAAATAATATCATTTCCACAAATAGTGACATTAGCTCGATTTTCTATGTAAACGGAAATGATGCAAAATTAACATTAGGTGCTTCTACCGACGATGCAAACCGTGTAGCTGTACGAGGTGGTACATCTACTGCTGGTCTTACAACTTCTGCACCTATTGTTGTAGACAATGGTGCAACGCTCGTCATAAATCGTGCACATATCTATCGTTCCAATGGTTCTGTTATAAAACTGAAAGGACGTTCCGTCGCTACTATGAAAGCATTTACAGGAAAAGATGGATTGGAAAACTCAGTAAACGATACTCGCCCAAGCAAAAATTATTTTGGTGCTGTTGCAATCCTTGAAAATAGTACGTTTAATTTTAAAGGTGGTACAATATCCGGATCCTCTTCAGGCGGTGTCACTGTCCGTCCAGGAAGTACGCTAAATATGTCGAACGGAAAAATTACAAACTGTTCCGGTGGTGCCGGCGATCCAGACGTTAATGGTGATAAGGTTGGAAGTACAGTAGCAACTGATTTTGGCGGAGGTATCTTTAACTGTGGTACTGTTAATCTTACTGGTGGTACAATCGTAGGCAACTCCTGTAAATATGGTGGTGGAATTTACAATAACACTAACGGTACTGTAAACTTTACTGGTGGTACACTTTCAAACAATACTGCAAGCTCGAAGGGAAATGGTATTTACAATAAGGGAACCATCAATGTAGGTGGCGAGTGTCTTGTTGCTTCCGGAGAAACAACTGCTAACGAAATCTATCTTGATTCAGGAAAAATTAACATCACATCTGAGTTAAAACATAGCCCAGCATTTACAGTGAAACTTCCAGAAAACAAAGTTGGAACAACAATTGCTACTTGCACAGGAAACATGACTGCCGAAAACGCTTGTAAGGCTATTGATGTTGTCAATAAGGGTGATTGTGTTTTGGCTGCACGTAATAACGAAGTTATCCTTTCTAAATTCTATAAGCTGTCATATGATTACAATAGCGATGGAACTGTAGACGGAACTCCTGAAGAAATCGCTGCGTTTTCGAAATTTACTGTTCCAACAAAGGAAGAAATCATGAGTAAATCTCCTCGTGTCGGATATCAGCTTGTAGAAGATGGAATGAACGGAAGTGATGGAAAGACCTATACATACGGAACAACATATGAACTTACATCTGACCTTGCATTAACTGCTAAATGGATAGCTCGTACATATACAGTCTCCTATGATATGAATGGAGGTGTAGGAAGCATTCCGAGCGTGTCTACAAAGTTTGATACTGGTTTTACAGTAGAATACAATAATCTTCCTACAAGAACCGGATATGATTTTGTTGGATGGGCTGACAATAAAGCCGATGCAGATGCAGAGAAACCTACTTATACATCCGCTACTAATGTACAGTACAAATACGAATCAGATATCACATTGTATGCCGTATGGAAACCTCAAGTTATTACAATTATTTATAATACAAACAGTGGTTCTTCTATTTCTCCAACTATAGGAAGTTATGCTAAAAAACCAGTTGTTACGGCGGAACAGCCTGTAAGGGACGGTTACAGATTTATGGGTTGGTATGATCCAGACGGAAACAAAGTGGCAGCAGGTAATACGATGGACAGAAATATCACTTTAAAAGCAAAGTGGGAAGAATCTGCTGCAAAATGGAATGTAAAGTTGACAAAAACATCTACAGGACAGATAAAACTTTTCTCAGGTGTCAACACTGCTGTTTCCTACGGAACCAAACTAAAAAAAGCCTTAACGCTAACAGTAAAGGCTACACGTACAACAAGCGAAGGAACAACAAATGCGGTTGTAAGCTACCAGATTGTAAAAAAAGGAAAGACATATATTCCTTCTGATGCAAAGTGGAAGGCTGCTAAAAATGGAAAGATAGTTGTGAAAAATGCGAAAAACAGCAATCTGTATATCCGTGTATCTAGCAATGGTTATACATCTATCTATAAAACAAATGGTTTTACAGTAGATAGCACAGCTCCTACTATTAAAGGTGTTAAAAACAACAAGATGTATAAACATGCCGTAACTGTTCGTGTTAGTGATAATGTTTCAGGAGTTAAGAGCATCACACTAAATGGTAAAAAGATTTCTTCAACGAAAAAGATCACAAAAAATGGTGCTTATAAATTGGTTGTAACCGATAAGGTTGGACATAAGAAAACAGTACGTTTCAGTATTAACAAATAATAGATTTTTAAACTATTACGCACCTCATTCGGTGGAATATCGCCGATGGGGTGCTTTTTTTAAGGGGTGATTTTTATGAAACCGGCGTCTCAACAATATAACGATGCATCTAATATTATTTCAGATAGACTTGAAGAACTGGATCAAGAACTGGATATGGAAATTGAAGAATATACTGCTACTTTGAAAAAAGAGGAGCTTTTAGCAAACTTTAAAGCATTTAAACGTGATAAACTTGCACCACTTCTTGTTCTAATTTTTTATGCTGCTGTCGCTCTGCATTTCATTCATGGCATTTTGCAATTTATCAGAAATATATATTTTGTAGAATTGTGTTATTTCTCTTGCTCTTCTATTGGCAGTACGTTCTGGCTATGTGTACCAATAATAGTTTTTCTTATTTCTACAAATTATAAATTTTGGAATTTTCGATTACAAAAAAGTATTATTCTATGGTTGTCAGCATGCAGTGTAATTATGGAGCTTTCCAAATATATCTATTTGGCCACATTTACTATTTTTATTCCTCTTATTGCAAAAATGCCAGTTGTAAAAGGAATGACATGTTCGATGCTCTTGTATCTTATGCAGTTTATTCTGGTTATGTCAGTATTAACATTTAGTTTGTGGCTTCTGCTTGCGTTTTATGGGGTATTTACGGACCGAGATACAAAAGCCGACCTAATGAGCTTTCGCATCAATAAATACATAAATAAGGCTACATTTTCGAGGTTTGATAAGTATGCATACAATCAACGTTTTATGCAGAAAATGTCAAATGGTTTTCGTTTTTGCCTGTGCGAAGCAGATAGATTTTTGCATTTGCTTGTAGATGGTGCTACCGGTACAGGTAAAACATCCAGTACACTTATTCCTATGGCTGTAGATGACATGGATACTCGTGTACGGAATGAGGATAAACAAAAAGAAGAACTCCTGAAAGCAGTTCAGAAAGGTAAGGTTACGCTTACAAAACCTTTTTCGGATGCAGATTTTTCAATAGATAATTTTAAAGCTCGAACTGGACACGAAAAAGTTTTGAAGAATATAAACAAGAAATATCGTGTTGCAGGAATGACTGTAGTTGCTCCTGATGCTTCCCTAACGGATAAAATATATGAATATTGCAAAAAAAGAGAAATACCTTGTAATCGTATCGATCCCGAATATGACCTTAATACGATGCAATTAAAAGAAGGTTTTATTGGTTTCAATCCACTATTGATTCCAAAAAATATTACGCCAGACCACCCTAAATACGATTCGATTATAATACGTACTGCTGCCCTTTGTGCGGATGTAGTACAGGCTATTGTGGAAATGGGTGGAAAATCTGAACAGTACTTCTCTTCTGTTAACCGAAATGTCATTATATGCTTCATTATTCTTGCAGAGTTAACATTCGAAAAGGTCAATAGAAGAAAACCTTTGTTAACGGATATTCAAGATTGGATAAACAATTTCGGAAATGTAAAAAATTATGTCGATGAATTCAAAAAGTTGCCAGACGAAATAACAAAACGTTACAAATTTGTTGGTGATTTTGTTCAGAATGATATTTTGCCAAGCACAGATAAGAAATCAGATAACAAGAGACAAAAAGAGATGATAAATCATACAACAGGACTTCGTATCATCATGAATGAAATACTTGCCAATCCAAGCATAAGAGCCGTTTTATGTGCTGAAAGATCTATTGATATGGATGCTATTTTAGCAGAAGGACAAATCACTGTCGTGAATTATTCTCAGGAAATGGGTGATAAGGATGCCACTGTCCTTGGTCTGATGTTTGCATTATCGTTTAATAATGCTTGTTTGCGCCGACCAGGAACCGAAGATACAAGGTTGCCTCATATGTATATGATAGACGAATTTCCGGTATTGTTGCATCCCCAATTTGAAAAGTGTACTACATTGTTCCGAAAGTATCGGGTTGCAACAACATTTGCAATACAAACTCTTGATCAAATGGAGCGTTCTGAAATGACACGCTATCTTTCAGGTGTCATTGTTGGAAACTGTTCAACAAAGATTTTGTATGGCCGTATAAATATTTCCGAAATGCGTATTTTTGAGGAATTATCAGGGAAAAAACGTGTGGAAAAGGAAGATACCACGGTATCGCAGACTGCCATTACAAACGAAAATCCAAATTTTTCGTATGGTACTAGATCATCTGTTGTTGAGGAAAGCGTAATGTCCGGAAGTGAAATGAGAAATCTAAACTTTCAGGAAGTCACGGTATTTGGAGTTCAGAATGGTAGCGTTGTACCCCCATTTTTCGCAAGAGTTTCTTTTTTGGATCATAAAAAAACAAAGAAAGTCAAACGTTTGCATATAGACTGGGAATCTGTTTATTATGATTATTGTGCAGACGCAGATAATGTGGATGATACACGTATGCTCTTCCACTCCTCTCACAATCTTCTTACAAATGCAGGGGAAATTGACGAAGGCACGCCAACGCCTGCTGCACCAACATCCGATGAACCTGATTCATTTTCCGTTTAGATTAGTGCTAGTAACGGTTCTTTGAGCCGTAAGGCAAAGCACAGAAAGGACTAAAATAAAAAATGAGTAGTGATAATATATATAAAAATTCTCCATATATATACCATGATGGAATGCGACTTGTAAAAGATTGTAGTAAAAAATCCAATACTTCCATTATGGAAATAAAAAAGTTTGTTTCGAAAAAACTTTTAACTTCTGAAGATATGGCTATAATGGATGCTCTTTATGAATATCAGATTCTGAACAGGCATGTATTGGAGCAATTGTTGCTTTTTGGAAAAGAAAAGAAAAATTATAAACGCAGATTGCACAAACTTATGGAATTGGGCATTATTGAACGTTTTACATTTTCTTACATGCAGCAGGATGAGAATGATGAGGTAGAGAAAAACACCCCCTACTTCTACTCTCTCACTTCCGGCTCTTACAATTATGTAAAACGTTTTGCCGTAAAAAATCAAGAATTGTTTAATCCGGAAATTGTGAAAGAAAAAGTTTGTGAAATCCTTGCATTGAACCAATTTGATGTTTTTTTTCAAAATTCTTATGGAAAATATCTGAAAAAACGTATAAAGAGCAAGGATGTGGATTTTGAGGGAAAAGCGCTTACAATTGACCTTGCTTATCACTTACAATGGAAAAATATAGATGGATGGCACAATCTAATCTTTGCAATAGTTCCTGTGCGAAGATATACTGCTTGTGACTGGAAAGAACAGTTAAAAGTGAAGGTTGCGGACCTTGTGAAGTATTCGGAAAACACATCCTCTCTAATACCATATCCATTATTAGTGTTCATAGCGGAAAGCGACGAGCATATAAAAGAAATACACAAATTATTTTCTGATTTCAACTTTCAGGGATGTACTGCCCTATTCACAACCGACCTTTTAACAGCACGCTTCCCTATTTGTGAGTATTTATATTCTTGCAAAGACACAAATACAGGCATTATTTTGGATGTGAAAAAATTAAACTTTTAGTCTTGCGTTTGGGAAACGTATTGTTGTATAATACATGATGTATTTATTTTACGTATTTAAGTTGATTTTTTGATACTCCTGGAGGGGTATTTAGGTGCTTGCGATAAGCTTTTTTTCGCACGCACCTTTTTTGTTCCTTTTTTTTCGTAATCAAAGGAACAAATAAAAACACATGTTGTTTATTAACAGGCGATCCATGTCGGATTGCTATTTCCTCATTTTATGAGAGAAGGAGGCATTTTTCATGTCAGGAAATAAAAAAGAAGCAAGCAAATCCCAACCTTGCCCATTTTGCGGCAAAACTAGCTGGTGTTTCCATTATACAGATGCACAGCCTATGTGGATTTGTAATAGGTTGCATGACATTTCTAACGGTCAAATTGTTTCCGGTAATGACGGAGAAATATACGAGTGTAAAGGAGAAACCAAAGGTGGCGCTCTCTATTTCTTTAGAAAATCGGATTGTGACCGTTGGAGGGAGGAACACTGCAACAAAAAGAAAGGAGGAAGGCAGGATAATGTTGCAAATGTTGCAATAGAGGAATTGATCTCGCAACAAAAAAAATTACAACGTGAAGAAGAAAATGATAAAATTATTCCGCTTCCTAATGAGAAGTTGAATAAAATTTATCGATATCTTCTAAGCTTATTAGAATTGTCTGATCCAGACAGAAACTATCTGTATGATGAAGGCTTTAATGATGAGCTTATAGAGTACTATTCCATACGTACTCTATCTGGATACGAAAAAGAAAAAGAAGCTATAGTAAATCAGCTTATAAAAAAATTTGGGGACTTAACAGGTGTCCCTGGTTTTTTTCAAAAGGAAGGACGCTGGTGCATTGCATCTTTTTCGGGAATATTATTCCCTCTTAAAGACGTATACGGAAACATATATCGTCTTCGTATCAGATTAAGGAAGACAACCAAAGGCGGAAAATATAGAAATTTTGCAATGCCAAATGAAGAAAATGGTTGTCCATCCGGTAATCAATGTGGTTTTTTCGCAAAATATGTGAAAGATTACCGGATTGCCTTTATTATAGAAGGCGGAAAAAAGGCAATCATTACGAATGCCGAATATAAATACCCAGTCATTTCACTTCCAGGAGTAAATTCTTTTGCTAAGCTTAAGGAACCTGTGAACGTGGAAGAATCGGAGAAGAAAAGTATCCTTGAATATCTAAAGGAAAAAGGTACAACTTTGCTGGTTGTTGCCTACGATGCAGACAAGCATCACAATGATAACGTTCTGCATTGCGAAAAGCAGACTATTAAAATGTTAAAAGATGATGGTTTTGCTATAGCAACTGCAGAATGGGAAGAGGAACTCGGAAAAGGAATGGATGACCTTTTAGTAAATGGTTGTACACCTTATTTTGTGCTTCGATAAAAGTAAAGCTTACAATGCGATAATTTCACATTGTAAGCTTTAAAAAAGGTTTCTTGTATCATATAATCTTTTTTTGGCACGATAATAAGTCGCACGAGCCACTTTTTTATACTCACCATATGAAAAATACGTGCTACCAATTATTTCGCTATCTGACATTCCTTTATCCCAGCAATCCAACACATACATTTCTAAATATTGGTCTTTTTTTCTTCCTGCACCAAATGGATTTTTGTAGCATCCTTCTAACTCTTCTAACCTACGCTCACATGTTAATAGTTCTCTTTCAGTATCCCCTAGGCATTCTTTATAATATTTTGCCGTTTCCTTCTCGGATTTCAATACTTCCCCACTCTCATAAGCGGCAATTATGCATTCGTATTTTTCCTTTTCTTCCTTTCTTGCATATTGCTCTAAGCGTACTTTATCCTCTAAATTTTTACGAACGATATGCAGGTATTCTATTGTTTCTTCCCTATCTACAATCGTGCGCTCTAGTTGTTTGACTTTTTCTTTTAATTCTGACAATTCTTTGATTTCTTCGTACATATGGCATCTCTTTTACCTTTCCATGCTCTGAATATTTCTTTCTTTAGGCACTACTACCCTACTGTAAAAGTTTCAAATAATTTTCGGCATCTTCCACAAACTGTTTCAAATCTTGTTTAGCAAAAAATACATAAGCTGCATCGCCACGTCCAGAAATCTCCACATCGGCATAGCTATATACTAAATTGTTCATGAATGCTTTTCCAAATGCACAACTTTCCCTTACAGCATAATTTAATTTGCACAGGAAAAGAAACTGTTCTTCTGAAACTTGTTTGCCATCACAAAAAATTTTAACATCAATAATCAAATGCACTCTCCCACCTAACTTTCTTCGTCTCTTTGTTTCTTTGTTTGGTTGTCTTGCTTATTTATTTTAGAAACGTATTCTATAAAATTATATCACATATTATCGAAAACGATAAATCGACTATGATTTGAAAATGCATAAATCGACTTATCGTTTTTCAGAAACAAAAACTATGCAGGCTTAGCAGATCGTTTTACAGGTTTTCCGCGTCCATCACATGACAACAGTCCGTTTGCACAGAAATAATCACGTACTCGTCTCCAGTCTCTATCATCTTCTATTTTTAGTAAATTTTTGTTTATTTCCTCGTCGGCACCAAACTTTAAGATTGTTTCTCTGTATCTTTCACAAAAAGCTGCATTAGACGAAACAGAATTTTTGAAAACCCGCATATTTCCTTTGTTTAATCTATTGTTGCTTTTTGATGTTTTTATATAATTCATTGTCTTGTATCCTAAACTAGCATTGATTTTCTCTCGATTTTTCCGTCTTGTTTCCATGTTTGCATACCATTTTGTTTTGATTTTCTCGGTCCATTTAAAAGTTATGTTTTCTATAAGCATAGAAACAAGACTGCTTTCTGGAACTTCATCTAACAAAATATCCGAATCGTATGTACGGTACTTCATGCGAGTTGCCAAATTTGACAAAAACAAAGAAAACAAATCCGGAAGACCAGCAAAAAACCAACCAAGGACAATCCCTGAACCAGGGGTTGTATATTCAGATATAATTGTACATAGATAACTGTGATTAGTAAAAACAGAAATTCCACAAATAAAAAAACGTAATACAGTTGCAGCAGCAGCAGAGCGTTTATAATACTGTTTTAAGGCATATGCTACAAGAGACAAAACAGTAGCTACAAACTGTGCTAAAAACATAATCCCAGAAGAAATCCAATAACGGGAATGCATGATCTCAGTTAATTCATTAATTGTATACAAATGTGATATAGAAGAAATACTCATCAAACATGAGATAAAAGATGCAAAAATGCTAATTGCAAATAAAAAAATCGAAATTTTTGGCAAAAAATCTCTAAGTTTAACACGCTGTTGTTGACGCATATAGACATCACGCTCATTTGCCAAAGCAGTTTCACGAGAGAAGCGTGCCATGTTGTCGCGCAATCTGTATTCTTCTTTTTTTAACTTAGAATCCAGTAAAAGTCCCTCAGTTTGAGTTTCCACTTCAGATTTTGCAATCTGAATGCCAACAGAATTCATATTTTTTTCAAAATAATCTGTGTAAGCCTTTTTGTACCCATCGGTTTGGGCAATATTAATCTTGTTTGTATTCTGATTTTCCATAAGATCAACCTCCAAAAAAATAAAAAATAATAAGCTATTAAAATAGCATGAAACGATAGGAGAGCAGTAGTAGTTCTAACTCTCCTAAAAAAATATAAAAAAAATAAAAAATCAAATCAGGATTTTTTTAAAAAAAATATACTTTTTAATGCATGTAGCAAAAAAACATGCAGCAAAAAAAATCAATGTAGCAAAAATAAGCTCAAGGTATATTCCTGAACTGCCACGTAATAAGTCTGAGATTGCAAAAGGAAATATTAAAGATAATAATAATAGACCTGCACTGAAAAGAAGCTGTGCAATAGAACAGTAGTAGTACATTTCACTATTACTGGAAAGACTATTTTTTAGGGTATCAGCAATGATACCTATACCTAAAACTGCAAAGACTAACATAATTAATAATTCCATCATAAAAATGACCTCCCCTCATAATATAAATAAATTTTGAAAATATAAGAGAAGAGAGTTGCTTTTTCGCAAGAAAAAGGCTAAAATATAACTGTTCGGTCAGAACATTTTATATTTTTATGAGAGTGCTTGGTAGTTGTCACCTACCAGGCACTTTTCTCTTTTCTAAATTTTCTATAATTATCATATCATACAAATATATCTATGTCAATTATTACGAGTTTTATATGAAAATACAACCCAAAAAATAGCATGTTATCCTTTATGCTAATTATCTATTTTTTATAAAGGAATATATACTTTAATTGGATAAAAGCAAGAATACGAGTAAAATATATTATAGAATACTAGGAAGGAAATATTGAAAAAAACAAAAAAAATATTTTTTAATTTAAAAATCCAAAAAACAAAAAAATTATAACCATTGATTTTAAAGGAGATTTAAAGGAAAAAGTAAAAAGTATTTTTTTAAAAGTAGATTTTAATTATATTTTATGCAAAAAAGCCATTTTTTAATTGATGCTTAATTATGAAATAAATCCAAAATTGAAAATACAAATATCAAACTTAAAGTAGAAAAGAAAATATATTTTGTAAGCTAATCATTAAAGCTAGAAAGATGAAAATAGTTATAATCAATTTGTATATTGAACAATTGAAAAATATTGCTAATATGCGCTCATTATGCTATAATCAAGGGAAAAGAAGGGATATGATCAGCGAAAGGAAGTGTTGAAGTTGATAGTAGTAACTATAGGTAATCAAAAAGGTGGGATTGGTAAGACAACAACAGCAACAGCGTTAGCAAGTATTCTAAAAGAAAAAGGATACAAAACATTATTAATAGATACGGACATGCAATGTAGTTCTACCTATATTTTTCAAGGTGAATATGAGGGACGGACAACTTTATATGATGTGTTGCTGGATAAAGATAACCCTAGTCCAATAAGTGAAGCGATACAAAATACAAATGTGGGTGATATTGTTGCAGGCGATCCATTGTTAAGAGAAGCAGATGTACGATTTGTGAGTAACCCAGACGGATATTATCATTTGGCAGATGCTCTAGAAGAAATAAGAGATATATATGACTTTGTAATAATAGACACAGCGCCAATGTTAAATAGTATGCTTTTATCAAGCTTATACGCATCAGATTATGTTATAATACCAAGCGACCCTAGTCCATTAAGTATTTTGGGCTTTTCACAATTTCACGACACTATAGCAACAACACAAAAAAGAGCAAATCCTAAGCTAAAGATAGCAGGGTACCTTTTGATAAAGTATAAAGCTACAACAAATATGTCTAATGTCACATTTAATCAAATACAGAAATTTGCTCAAAAAATCGGTTCTAAAATCTTCAACACAAAAATCCGTGAATGCGTAAAGCAGCAAGAAGCACAAGGCAAAAGAACGCCAATCATACAATATAGTCGCAATTCCACAACTGCAAAAGATTATGTGGACTTTGTTGACGAATTTTTGGATGATTTGGAAATGAGAAAGGAGAACAAATAAAAATATGGCAAAAAACAGAACAAGCAAACTGGGGGAACTTTCTCCTAAAGCTAAGGAATTAGAAACAGACCTTGAAAATATAGCAGCATTTGGTCAACCCACAGATAGTGAAGATGTATCTAGTATAGGTGTTCAGCCAACTGAAAATACCTTGACACAAAAAAATATCAAAACAGAAAATGTACGAGCAGCTTTTCCGAAAGCAAATGTATCTGAAAAAGTTCAGATTACATTATTTTTACCCGAAAGTTACGTGGACCTTTTAAAAAGGCTGCAAACAACATTTGGCTATAAAAATTTGTCTTCTACGATGGATGCTTTGCTTAGGCAGCTTATAGATGAACATCAACTGCCCGATCTAAGAAATCAGTACAAAGAACCAGAGCATTTAATCGTTCGTGCTCCAGAAGGAGAAGAGTTGTCTTTGTATGTGAAAGAACATGTACTATCTGAAAAAATGGTGAATCAGTCCTATACTGTATCATCCAAGTACCGTGACAAATTGAAATTTTTTGTGGAAAAGATGCAATACAAGAGTATGTCAGAGTTAATGTGCGAATTGTTTCGAAAAATGATTAAATAATCTGTCCTATTAGAAAAATACTTAAAAGTTGCAGTATCATAATTATTTTGATACTGCAACTTTTTTAGTAAAGTACCAAGAATTCTCCAAACCTAAAGGGTAGTGAGAGTTCTTGGTACAAATCTACTTTTCTACTTTTGCCAATAATTATTTTTTACTTGTATTCGCAACCATTTCGGCTACTGCATATAAACCTTCTCGATTTAAAAATCGAGAAAAAGTAGAATCTAAATAAATAACAGGTATATCTGCAAATATATCCATAAGTTGAGGATATAAATATTCCTTTACTGGTGTTGCTCCACCACCGTAAACAAATACAACGTCTACTTGTTGTGGCATTCTTTCTTGTAATGTATTTAACTTCTTAGTGATCGTATTTGCAAGCTGTTGTTCATGATTATGTACAACATCCGCAATTGAATTGTACCGTTTCTTTTTATAAGGAGCTGTATTTTCCCCTGGTTTATTATTTAAGAATGTAGACAATCCCTTTCTATCATCTATACCAGCTAATTTAAAGTTATTTCTTAAATCTTCCACTGATTCTGAAAGGATCTTGCCGTGTCCTGTGTTAATACTATCAGAAAAGTTTTTATCAAAATTACCGTTTGTAAAAACAGGAAAATTTGTTGTTCCATCGCCAATATCAACACCTACGATATATTCTGCACCTGTGATATGCTGAGGTTCAATCCCCTCCAAATTCATTCCATCGTTTTTTGCTTGTTCGATTAAAGCTTTTAGTATCTCCGGAGTTAGCTTATTGATTGCGAACTGTGCGGCGGCACCTTCTGCTAAAACACCAACATTAGAAAATAGTATTTTGACAGATACTGGAAGTTGAAAATTGTGAAACGTTACGATATGTTCAGCGTTTAATAATTTGTTCTTGTAAACATCATCAAAACCCTTTACATATTCTTCAATAGGTAATGCCATTGCTAAAATCGCATCAACTGTTAAAAGTTCTTCAGGTAAACTTTGATTTTCCTCGTAATACGTCTGTAATGTTCTTCCTGCTGCAGTAGCTAAAGTTAAAATCAAACTTAATTCATCTTCTGCCTTTGATTTTTTTGAATATACATCAAATTCCCGAATAAAACCTTTGGATAAAGCAGCTTCACCGATTAGATAATGTTCATTATAAGTAGCTAACGAAGGTGATGAGATGGATATCTCCATTTCGTTATAAATATTATTGATGATCTGTTTGATTTCCTCATTACTAATTGCAGGTTTTTTGGGTTTTCTATCCAAGGCAGCAACAGATTGAAAATCAACTCTCTTCACATCACCATCATTTGTTTTAACAGCACATTTCACGCATCCATTTCCAATATCGTTTCCGATAATCATTTCATAATTATATTTTTTTGAACCCATGCCTTATTTTTTCCTTTCTATTTTATCTGTTTTCACCATTAAACATTTGCATCATTTTTTGGTTTGCATCTATTGTTGTGTCAACAATTTCTATGCTATTGTCATCATCGTAAACCTTTTCATTATTTAACCTGGTGTTTTTATTGTTTTCTGTTTCTTCTATGTTGTTTTCTTGTTGTTTATGTTTAATTGATTGTATTTGATATTCTGTATCTATATCTATGTTAGCTATTGTATTTTTTCTTCTTTTTTTATGTGTACGCGATGATTGTGCATTAACATTTACTGGTAGCTCACTAATATCTATAGTTCCATAGACTTCTATACAGTTTTTTATCAGTTTTCGAATGGATAAATTTTTATTTTTTTGGTTATCTAGCCATTCGATGATGCTTTTTTCTTCTGGCGCAATGCTTAATAAGATTTTTTTTCGTTTTGTCAAAATATCACCTCCTTTTTTATTTATTATAATTATAGCGAAAAAAATAATATATGTCTAGTATACCTGAAATGTTTATATATTCCTTATATATTCCTTATATATTGCTTATATATTGAGTATATAAGGAATATATAAACATAAAGGCAATATAAAAGCACGAATATGGAGCGTTCTATTTACCATAAATAAAGGCTTTTTTACTTATTGAATATATAACCAGTATATATTTATTATATAAATAATAAACACATAAAATAGAAAAAATAGTGCAATTATTTTTTCTATTCTTTTTGCATCCCATCAATATATAACGAGTATATATTCAGTCTATATTGATTATATAACGAGTATATATTCATTATATAATCAAAGAAAGAGTGCAGCGTCGCAATGCATTTATTGGCATAATGATTATATAACGAGTATATATTCAATATATATTGGATATATAACGCACGAGCGCAAAATAATCAAAAATACAAAATGATTTCTTGCCCTATAAATAAAGGAATCTTTCCATAATGATTATATAACGAGTATATATCCAATATATAATCATTATATAATCATTATATAATAAAAACACACCAAAAATTTTGTTGTTTATCTAACCTTTTTCACTATATACTTTGGAACACCTGAAGGGAGCTCTTGTTTTAGTGAAAATATAATTATAAAAAATTTTTTTTGAAAACGCTTGCGTTTGGAACTGTTATTGTTGTTTAATAATTTACGTCAAAGAAAAACAAAGGAGAAAGAAGGAGGAAAATATGTTCGAAAATATGTTTTTGCGAGGAATGCTGCTTGTCAATAATACCTGCAACGCAGCAGTAGAACATCTTGTTAAGAATGAAACAGAGTGGGATTTTTTATCAGATGGTGGAGACGGAGGCGTTTTCAGCGGTTTAGTAAAAAGTATACAAGAAACTGGAGCATCACTAAAAAAAGCTGTAGCATCTGCTGCCTTTGCCATCATTTCATGTGCTGTCATCATTCTCGGTGTCAAATTCGTAGCTACACGAACTGGTGGAAAGCTTGAGGAATTGAAAGGTCAGATACCTTGGGTATTGATCGGCGTAATTATGGTTGTCGGATGTACAGCAATATTCTACTTTGGACAATCTATTGCTGACGGAATCATTGAGAGTTTGAAGTAGGTATGACGATGTTAGTAAAAAGGTTATTAGTTATAATGTTTTCTTGTGTTCTTTTAGCATTTTATATTCCGCAGACGCACGCAACAGCGTATGCAGAAACGGATTATTCCTGGCTGACGAAAAAGCCATCCAAGGATAATGAGCAGGGAAAGATGTTTCAGAAATACATTAAAAAATTTAAAGTCCAGGCACGTTCCTTGTATAAGTTGCTTGCAGTTTTTCTTATGACTGCTGTTGCATGTGCTACAATTTTTACAGGAACATCGTTAACGGTAAGCACAAGTAACGACAAACGGAAAGCTTGGCAAATGAAACTGATATATATATTGATTGTCCTAATTGTTTTTTTCTGCATGTCATCTATATTTTCTATTGCGGAAAAAATTGGAAAAACAATTTTTGTAGCACAGTAAATAAGTAGAGTAGAAGAGTGGTTTGGAGGAAGTATGTTTAAGACTGTTTTTTGCACATTGCAAATCATAAAAAATGAGTTGGCCCCCGATTCTGATCCATTGGAAATTTTGGAGAATGGTTCAGACGATGTAAGTGATGCAACGAAAGCGTTTTTGCAAAATATATATCAAGTGATACAGATTTTGTTTATTGCCGGAGTTGCACTAACATTAGAAATCGCCCTGATTAAAGTCGTACTTTCTGCAAGCGGTACTACCTTAGAAGAACTGAAAAAAGAAGTCGGCTTTAAGATTGGGCTTGTTGTTCTTTTTTTCAGCCTCATTTTTATTATAAATCTTGTAGTTGAGGCGGTTAAGGCGATAATTTAGCTGACAAAATCTAGCAAAAAAATAGAAGGGGGTAGTAAAACGCCCTTTTTATTTTGCAAAAAAATAATAAAAGGAGGAAACTAAAAATAAACTATGGCAAATTTCAGATATGATACACCAGATAATTTTAAGGAATATAAAGAACGATGGTTCAAATACTTTACGATACCATCTCTTATGGCAACAATAATTTTCGCAATCATAGGTGGATTGATTTTTATTCCGCTTTTTAAAGTTTTTGGCCTAATATATGCAGGTATCATCATGACAGCAATCTCAAGCGGGATTGGGTATTGTATTACTACCTTTCCAATTCCTTTGGATTCGAAATTTCCCGGAGCAGGTCTAAAACCAATCACGTTAATTTTTCGGGTTGTTTTAAGAAGATTGCCCAGAAATAGAAAAATATATGTGAAGCATTATGGAGAATATGAGAATTTTTTTGGTGAAGAAGGGAGAGAAGAGTAAATGTATTTGACAATATTCGATCAACTCAATAATTTATCCACCACAATATATGTTTTTAGTATATTAGCACTTATTTTGGGCGGAGGTTTTGTTGTTTACGCAAAGTTTTTCTATCGCCCGAAACCAGAGGAAGAAAAATTTGCATTGTATGAAAAATTTGACAGGGAAAATGTAGAAAGCTACATACCTGTTGAAAAAATCAAAGACAAAGTAATGTTAATGGATGATGGATGTACTTATGTTGCTGCTTTGCAATGCAAAGGTTTTGATTTTTTCTATGCACATCCGGCTGAACAGCTTTCCACAAATAAAAATTACGTAGATTTTATACAGAGTATTTCTAATCCTATTCAAATTCGAATGTCGATGAAGCAGGAAGATTTAGAAAAACCGATTGCAGACTATAAAATTGAAAAAATGCGTATCGATAGAGAAAATATTGAGATTTTAGAGGAAGCTTCTATGCTTGCATCCACTTATGATAGTGTGGATGAAGAAACAAAAAAAGTATATGCTGAAAATATGCTTGAATATGACAGACTTTCTAAAAATTTAGACTGGGAAAGTGCACATTTGCAGCAAATAATAAACTATATGGAAGAAATTTCATCCTCAAACACAGCTCCAATCCGGGAATGCTACTATATTTTTGACTGGAAATATGATGCCTCTGATTTTCCGGAGGGAACCACAGATGAAGAAATTTTCGAACGTGCAAAAAAAGAGCTTGCCAATAAGGCAGCAAGCATGAAAGCCTTTTTAGAATATTGTTCCGTAAGAGCAACAAGAGCAACCAATGTGGAGTTGCGAGAACTTGCACGCGGGCATTTCCAACCATACGGAAGCGAAGTATTTAAGGCTTCAGATATAGATAATAGTAATTATGACGAAATGATTACAACATCCAACTCACTGCTGCATGCAAAACGTGAATACGAGATGTACTGCAAGAAAATGCAACTGTATGAGGAAAGAAAAACAAATCTTGTAAATTTGAAGAAAGACGAGGAAATGATCAGTGAATAATCAGACAAAGTTAATCATGTATACGGCTATGCTGTTGTTGATTTTAATAATCATGGTGTTATCCATTATTTATATTATAAAAAAAGCTGTGGGAAGTAGTGGAGATAATGAGAAAAGTGACACAATGTTTTCGTCATCCAAACATGAGAAACACTCTGACCGCAAGCTTTTCAAAGAAAAAAATCTTAAATCTATCATTGCCATGGATGGAGTTGATCCAAACCCATTAAGTTATTTTACCATTAATGATAAGGGAAGAGACTGCTACATACGTACATTTACAGTTAATACTCTTCCAAAGCATGTACAATTTGCAACTTCCTTTGCTCCACTTTTCGATTTTGATGATTGTATTTCAAGTGTGTTTATCCAACCTGTTGCAGCGAGTCGTTCTATCAGGCAGCTGGATAACAAGATTGTAAAAATTGAGGCGGATGCAATCGAAGCAGAAAAGGACAGAGACCGAAATAAGGTTAGAAAAACAAGAGGAAAACTTAATTCTGCCGAAGCATGGATACGTAATATTGAAGCAGGAGAGAATCGCTTGTACGAAGTTGGTTTTCTGTTCAGCATTATGTGTGAGAGCTTGGAAGAATTGAATTTGCGTTCGAATAAGCTTGTTCTTGCCGGAAGAAACAAAGATATCGAATTATGCTCGTGTTATGGAGTGCATCCAGAAGCCTTTCTGTCAAACGGACCATTTAACCACATTTACTCACTGGCAGCTGATAACATGAATATGATTAAATCCAGCGGTATTGTCATGCAGACGATGGATAAATACTCCCTTTCTACAATTTTCCATCATACAACATCTAGTTTTTCACACAGATATGGTATTCCAGCAGGTCGTATTGTTAATACTGCTGAACCGCTTCTGTACGATCCTTATGACAAAAGCCATAATGGATATGGTGTGATTTTTGCCGGTATGACAGGTACCGGAAAGTCAGCGACGATGAAAATGTATATCTCCAGATTGTATCACCAGCATTATTATTTTGTTTGTATTGATTCGGATAAGAAGGGTGGAAGAGGAGAATTTTCAAATGTTGCTGAAAGACTGTCAGGTGTCAGCTATCAGATTAAAAACGGTTCACAACATCGCATAAATCCATTTGACATTTCTGAACAGTTAGAATGGGACGAGCCAACGGATACAGAATATCGTGCATTACGACTAAGTGATAAGATTGCAAACCTAACGCATATCATCATGTCACTAATTTGTGGTGAAAAAAACAACATGGATTTTACAATGGAAAAAGCTATCCGTTCCATCGTAAACATTTGTATTTCCAGACTATATGATAACCATGGTATTCAGGACGGAAATCCTGATTCTATTTATGAAATGGGTAAGGTCCTGGATAATGGTATTTTGGTAGACGGGTTGGTAAAAAAACAGATGCCTACATTATCTGATTTCTATATGGAAGTAGTCAGAAGAAAAAAAATAGACAAAGAAAAGGCACACGAACAGGCATACACGGTTATACTGGATGCAGTCGGTGATTGGGTAGTTTCTATCAGATACAACAGTACTACTTTAGAAGTAATTAGTCCGGAAGATTATGAACGAATGGTTGCAAGAAATGATGAAGCTTTGAAAGATGTCGTGCATATAAAGGGAACAAAACATTACTTCGATGGGCAGTCTACCATCAATTACAACGAATATACACGTTTTGTCAATATAGATATTTCAGATTTGCCAAAAGACGACATCCCTATTGCACAAGAATTTGCCTGCAATTTTGTAGAAGAGAATTTCATGAAAAGAAATTCAGAAAATCCGAAAAAAGCTAAGAAAATGGTTGTAATCTGCGATGAAGCACATCGTATGTTTAAGAATAAGTTGACTTGTGACTATCTGTCAGACTGGTATCGTGTGGCACGTAAACGTCACATTTCTGTTTGGACATGTTCACAGGGATTGATTGATTTTTCTGAAAACAAGCAAACAGAAGCAATCTTAACAAATGCAACATCGAAGTTCTTATTCAAACAGGCTGCAAAACACGAAGAATATTTGAAAAAGGCTACAAATCTAACGGATAGCCAGATACAAAAATTATTATCAATTGGTGGTGATCCTGATGATGAAGATGATGTTTCTCATAAAGGAGAATGCTGCCTTATCGACAACAACCGTACTGTTTTTATTAAGGTAGACTATCTGAGTACGGAACAATACATTGTAGAAACAAACATTGCCAAATTAAAGGAAATGTATGCATAGAAGTGAGAGAGGAGAATAGTGATGAAAAAATTAAATAAAGCTTTTCTAATATGCTTCCTTTCGTTTCTTTGCATTGTAGGTATTTTCCCATCTAGTGCAGATGCGAAAAGCCTAAATACTTATACAATCCATGCAGATAAGAAAAAGGGAAAGAAAACAGATAAGAAAACGGAGAAGAATTATAAACCCGAAGAACATACTGCTGTTGACAAGAACGGCAAGCATATATCGTTAGAAGAACAGAATAGAAATGCGAGTGTTACTGAAATTAACTGTATTTATGGAGCGCATGCTGATACTTATTATACATCACGCTATGGGAAAAAATGGGGGATATTCACATTTCCTACAGCCAGATCAAGAAAAGAATTAAAAGCATTACAGTGGTTCATTTCAAACGTAAAATTTTCTATTACTGCTGGCATTAAAATAAATTCCAAGCCAAAGGACAGCAAAGCATATAAATATCTCAATGATAAATTTGGAAAAGATTTTACAAAAGAATATGGATACGTTACTTTTGATGATTTATTATATGCAATATATGGTAATTCCAAAGAGAAAGAAGTAGTAGCTGGCTTATTTAAAGGAAAAGAAAATGCGTATTACGATAAGAATAGAAAACTCTATCTTCCATGTCCTTCATTACTTCAACAAGCAGCAAAAAATGAGTTGTATGGTTCTGCAAATAAAATAAAAAATAATATTGATACAAGTAATTCAAAATCCATTTCAGCAGGTAGTGATATCTATAAAAAAACAGATGAGAATTCTTCTGAGAATTCTGTTGAAACTACTTATACATATGAAGAGGATGCGGGCGATTTAGAATCTGCTCTTACCTCACTTTTTATCAGTGGTGGCGACGGTATAAATACACTTATTGCAAAATGCAATACATCTTTAGAAAGAATCATTTACGGAAGAATTGTTTTTAATGGTGTGAATTATTTTAGCTTTGAAATGATAAAAGGTAATCCATACGGAATTTTAGGTTCCTACATATATAAGATTTTTCACTCATTCGCAATCCCTGTTCTTTTGTTGATGGCTCTTGCACAAATAACAAAAGCTGGTTGGGTGTCGCGTACTGCAGAACAGCGAAACATCTTTAAAGATGTTTTAGGGAAAAGTATTTTAGTCATTCTCCTCTTATTTTTTATTCCACCGATAGTAGATGTATTGATTTCATTTAAGGATGTGATGTTACAAGAAGTATCTAAACAAATGGCTCCTGATTTGGCTTCTTTGTTCAATATAGACACGTCAGATGAAAACAGTATTATAAATATTTATAGAAGTAATGCGAATGATGGAAAACATATTTTTGACGGATTATTATACTTATCCATTTGTTTTGTGACGTTGTTTTATTTCGTGACATATATTTCAACAGCAATAGCGGTGATGATTAGCTTTATGTTTTTTCCGCTACTCGCTATTTTTTCAATCACAGACAATAAGTTGTTGGATAGCTGGATGAAAGAACTACTTGGGAACGTGTTTGTTCCTGTACTAGATGCCGTATTACTGCTCATACCTGTGTTGCTGCAAACCCTTATCACTGAAAATCCGACGCTGCGAAATTTTATCATTTTGATCGCGTGTTACTCGGTAATACCATCCAGAGCCTTGATCAGACGTATGCTTGGAGTTGGCGGAAGTATAGGAAGTGAAATGCTTGGTTTTGGTGCTATGCTGGGTGCCGCAAGAATGCTCGGTGGATTAAAGAACAAAGTTGTTGGCGGAGCTGGAAATCTTATTGGTGCGCTAGGTGAAGCAAACAACCATCGAAAGCAAGCAAATATGTATGCAGACCTTGCACATGCAAACGGAGAAGATGGACAGCTTGATGGAAGTTTTTCAAAGCTTGGGAAAATCAGGAATGGAGGAAAACTTGGAAAGCTTAATTCCGTTAATCCTGATGGAGCGAAAAAAAACAATGGAGTTGACGGAGACAACGGCATAAAAAGTGAAAACGGCGATTCTGTTATGGATGGCGAACAGCTGAAAACGGTTAATGCAGAACGTGTCAGTGAAACAGATGCTATTACCGATGGAGGTCTTGACGATTTAGGTGTTGGTGCTGACGAAGGAGTTGGTGAACTAGGAACTGTCGCATCAACAAATGAAAACGGTGTTGGCGGAATGGATGATGATGGATTGCATACCCAGGAACAACGGGCTATGGATATCAATAATGTCTTGAAACAGCATGCAAATGTGGATAATTTTGAAAATCCTGAATTTAGAAATGCGCTCAACTTTGCAGAACGTGCCAAATTACACAAGCAGAAAGCTAATAGAACAGCCGTACACGGAATTGCAAGAGCTGCGGGTGGTACTGTCGGCAGTGTGGCTGGCGGCGTAGTTGGTGGTGCAATTATGGGTGGTGCAACTATGATGGCAGGTCCAAGTGTGAATGTAATGGCAGCGTCTGCTGGTGTTGGTGTTGGACCTACATTCGGTGGATTTACAGGAAGAAATGTCGCAGATGGAGCCGCAACTGCTGGTATGTATGTTGGAAGAAAGGTAAATCCCACAAATTTCAGGGCTTCTTATACTGCACCTTACACCCCTTCTGTTACACAGGCTAGACCGGTGACGTTAGGCAATTATACTCCAGCTCCACCTCGCCCACGTACACAGTATGGTGGAAATGCTTATAATCGCAATTCAACTAATTACACTCCTAACAGTACGTTTACACCTAACAGTAATAATACCTATACGCCTAACAGTACGTTTACACCTGGCAATATGCCTACTGATATATCCAAATATACTGAAAATATGCGTAGTTGGGTTTCTAATTTTACACAGGATAATGGATTTTCAACGGAACAGGCAACTTCTTTTGAGGCTGATATTAGGACTTTAAACGAAGGGAAGGGCGAGGCATATGATGAACTTATGAATTATTCTGATGTTTCGCAGCAAGACGATAACAATTATAATCGAAAAGGACAGCAATCTCGTAGAGAAGCCATTGCTATCATAAATAAACTGACTAGAGAAAAAAATCTTAACCTAGATCAGAAGTCATATAATGATCTTGTTAATTCGATTACGGTTGAACTTAACAATTGGAAGAAAAATAGTAGAAGAACTAATGGTGGAAAAGGCAATGGTGGAAAAAGCTAGAAATTAAGCTGGGTAAGTATTCGGAAGGAAAACCAATGAAGAAATTTATAGTTAAAAAACTAAAAAAAATAGCGATAATATTTTTTATATTGCTTATTATGCTTGGTGCAATCCAGAATTATCTGAGCGATAGTGATAATAATAACGGGTATGGAATTGATGTTTCTTCCTCTTATACTTCTGAAAATGCTTGTATTGACGGAATGGTGTATGATAATCCAAATGCTCCATTGTATAATAAGAAAACATATTCTAATCATGGTGGAGTTACACCAGAAGGTTATGTGAAACTTGCAAAACAAGTTAGAGATTATCTACGTCCTGTTCTAAGAGAAAAGGGCGTAGAGCAGTACATTGACCTATTGGTATCCATGTGTTTTAACGAATCGCAATACGGAGTAACCAACAAGACAAATTGGCTTGGTTCTAAGGGAAAACATAAAGCAGGTATTGATTCTATTTTAGGTGGTGTTGATGCCTTTGTTGATAATTGCCTTCCTGCAACTCAAAAAGTCAAAAGCAAGGATATTAAAGTTTTACTCTGCTGCTATAATATGGGTACGCTTTATCCTCAATTTATAGCAAATAAAGGTGGAGATAGTAAATCCAATAGAGATGCTTTTTTGAAAAAATATCCATCTGGGGTAAACGATTATCCTGAACGCATATTAAGTTTTGTCAAAGCTCAAACACCCTCAGATGCAGGGTATGGTAGTGGAGATGACGTGAGTACGGATGGTGACAGAGATAAATTGGTAGCTTTTGCAAAAAAACAAATCGGAAAAGATTATGTGTACGGTGCGAGTGGACCGAAAACATTCGATTGTTCCGGGTTGATGCAATATTCTTATAAAAACGCTCTAAATATGAACATTCCTCGTACGTCGCAAGATCAATACAATGGTTCTAAAAAAATAAGCAAAGGCGATGTGAAAAAAGGTGATTTAGTATTTTTTGGTGGAGGAAAATCAAGCATTAGCCACGTAGCTATGTGTTTGGGCGGTGATAAAATGATAGAAGCGCCTAGTACTGGGTTGCAAGTTCGTATCGCATCCATAAGCAAACACGGAAGAGTTGTCGGATATGGTCGATATATTAAAGAATCGGCAAATTCCAGCTCTGGTTCTAAGTCTAGTGTTCCACTATATTTAATGGGTGACAAAAGATGGGGAAGTTATGTTTGGAAAGGTCCTCATGGAAATACACTTGCAAACTCAGGTTGTGGACCGACCTCAATCGCAATGGCTCTAAAATACTGGACAAACAAGGACATTACTCCTTTAACTGTAGGAAAATGGTGTACAAAACGTAATAGCTATCACGATGGAGAAGGAATGAGCCATGATCTGCCTGCTGCAATAAGCAAATATTATAATGTACAGTGCAAGAAATTAAACAATTTTGATAGTGCAGTGTCTGAATTAAAAAAAGGACATACCGTATTAGCAGCATGTGTGGCACCCGGAATGTTTACAGGCAGTGGACACATTATTCTATTGGCAAAGATTACGAAAGATGGAAAAATCATTGTTAATGATCCTAACAGTAAAAACTATCGTAAGTCGATTTTGAAGTCAGGTTTTGAGCATGGTTTCCCTCAATCCACAATGAGAAATCAAACGCATGTTTGGTGGTCTATGTACAAATAATATTTTTATAAGGGAGAAAAAACATTGAAAAAAGACAAAAAGCAAATTAATATAAAAGTGGTAATAATTATAACTGTTGTATTTTTTGTGGTTCTGCTAATGCTATTTAAAATCAGTGACTCTGCATTGGTAGATACCGATTTTGGAGATGTACATTCTGATATTTCCAACAAAAAAGAAAGAGCAGAAAAAGAAGATAATAGTACCGGGTATGATGAGGTGACGGAAACACCTGAAACAAATACATATTATTATGCAGAAATAGAAAAGGAAAGTAACCAGCAGTATGATTTTTCCATAGAGAACGAGAGTTATTTAACGGATGCAAACTATTCGCCAGAACAGATAAATTCGTGTAAAAAATTAATTAACGATTACATGGAGAGAAATCCATCAAATGTATATAATAAGACTATTCGTGCAGAAGAACCTACCGTATACAACCAAGATGGTTACTTTGGAGTGGTATTCTGTTTGAACGAGCAGGATGATATATTTGTCGAAATTAAATGTGACAGTGAAAAAATCAGTTTCACAGAAAAAGAATATACTGCTCCATCTGTGCAAAACGAAAATGATTTAGCCTCTGAATTGAAAGAGCATGAGGATTATTCTATTTTGTACAAGAAAACATATCCAATGGATGCGGAAGAGTTTCCGTTTCCAGTAGACACGGTAAATGCGTTTGTTGAAAAATATTATTCTGATTTGAGCACACAAAATCTTTATCAAGATTATGTTCAATATTATCTGCCGATGGCGAAGTATATGCAAGTCGAATGGGATACATTTTCTTCTGATTTTAGTACATTTAAAAATGATGTTGAACAGTTGAAAAAGCATATTGCAAATGGAGATAGTGAGTTGGAACAAAACGGACGGTTATCTGCAAAAGTCACAGCCTACAGACAATTCAGTCGTACATTATTAGTAGCGAAGGTCGCTGTTACACTAACGTCTAAAAGTGGAAAGAATAGCATGTATCAGTATGTAACACTTGGATATGATGATAATTTGTTTTTGCTCCCTCATGATATGTTTACAGTAAATTATTGGAGGTTTTTGTATCGCTATTAGAAAATACGAAAGGAAGGAAAAAATATGGATACATGTCGTATATTAATGGCACAGCCACTTTCTAAAGAAGATATTTCCTATTTTGAAAATGAAGCCCAAAAAGGCGGAGTTGAAATTCAAGAAACAAAAAAAATAGAAAGTTCATCCAGAGAGGTGGAACGTCATTTAAAAGAAGTGGAAAATGGTTCACGTAAGTATAATGTCGTAATTTTGCAACAATCCATGGGAATGGAAAAAAAGGTAGTAACAGCAAAAGAGCTGGAAAAATATAAACGAATTTCTCCTGGATTAAAAATCTTGCTATGCGTATCAGATGATACGCATGGTACCTCGTACTTAAAAGAAATTTTTGATGCTGGAATCTATACTGCTTTTTTTGAGAAAGACGGTACAATTAAAAATCTTGTAGAATTGTTGAAAAGTGGTAGAAGTGCTAAAGCTGCTATTTCTTATTATGGCATTTCCCCCAGCGAAGCAACTTTAAATAAAGTATTAGGATATATGAACAAAACCAGATTAGCAAAGCAGGTCAACCTAATCCATGCTGCCAATGAGGATACAATCGTTAATGTTTTACAGCATTTGCGAAAAATGCTTGCTCCAAAGGAATTGCTTTTTGTCCTTCAGCACTTGGAAGAGGAAGATTTGCAAAAGGTATTTTTCCAGCGAGGTATGGCGATTTTCTTCGATAAAGCGCGTTACAATATAGATAGCGAGGAAAATACTGGCTTCTTGGCCAAAATATTAAAGCAAGAAAATAATTTATCACTTAGTGATTATATAATTTCTCCAGATACACTAGAAGCACGCATGGGATTAATAAAATTGCAAAATGAGCAGAAAAAAGAGAAGAAACAACATTCAAAAAAAATACATGAAGAAGTGATTGAGGAGAATGAAAGAGAAGAAGAGGAAATAGAAGAAATAGAGAATATAGATAAAAATGATATGCTAGACGATGATATTGCTGGTGTAAAAGAACATCATGAGGAAACACAAGTTGACAGCAGAGCAGACGAAAGTTCTGTTACTGAAACAACTACAGAAAATAGTACAGATAGTTTTTTTGAAAAAAATCCGCTTGAGCAACTAGAAATCATTCTTAAAGGGGATATTTCTCAAAGTATTTTAGAAAAAATGGCTGCAATGATAGAGCAAGAAGTCGCTAATAAATCTAATGTTAATTTTTCTCCTGTATCTATTAAATCCGAAAGGAAAAGACCGAAAAAATATTGTGTTGCTGCTGGAAATAAGCACGCTGGAGCAACTTTTGTAGCATCTGTTCTGGCTCACACATACAAAAATATATATCCTGAACAAAAGGTTTGTGTATTTTCTTTTCAAGATGGACTTGCCAAATTTGCCGAGATAATTGGATTGGGTACAGACAACCTTCCTGAAAAAAAAATCACTTTTCAGAATGTTGATTATTTAGTTGGAAGAAAAAGTGAAATTACAGAATATCTTTATGATGAGTATGATGCAATTTTTATCGACTATAAAAATGTACCAGCAATTGGGAAAAATGTTAACGATCCCATATTCGTAGTCACACAAGGAGATCAAAATAATATTGTAGAATTACGTGAAACAGCAGAGTTTATAAAAGAACATGATATTTTAGATGTAACCTTGCTCGTTAATATTAAACCTTTTGAGCAGACCGAAAAAAATGAAGTAGGAAAAATGCTTGCATGGAAGGAAGAATATGATTTCCCATATCTAAAATCAGCAACGCGAGGTCTTAATGACTTTGAAATTTTTTTTGTGAAAGGGGATGAGTGCTAATGTTTGCACTTAGAAAATTATGCATATATATATCATAGGAAATTCCATAGAGACAATTTTATATCTTGCCCAAAAGAACATCAAAAAAAGACAGAAAGTGGCGATTGTTGCAAACGAAAAAAAAATGTTGCCATTTGATTTTTCTCTTTTAGAAAGGGAAAAAGTTGTATTTTATGGGATAGATATATATTCACAGCCAAAAATAGAGATAGAAAGCAAGTATGATGTGATATTTTTCTATAACATCTATCCCAAAACAGAGAATATAAAGGTTAATGATGTTGCAGTATGGATTTTAGACAACTCCATTATGTTACATGATCCGTTTAAAAATTACAATTGTCAAAAAATAATGGGCATACAAAATTATACTACGCAACCAATGTTCGATGCGTCTCTAAATGCAGTTTCAGGTTATGTCGAAAAAGTGTACATCCCATATTCGGAAAAAGATAATTTCGAACGCATAAGCCTGCAATTGTCAGGTACATGGAGATACGAAAATCTTTCTGTAGATTATAGAAAATTTTTGAAAAAGTGTGAAAATCTTATTTGCCATGAGCAAATTTAAGTACAAAAAAAGGGCTTCTCCTTAGAAACCCTTTTTGGCTTTTATCTTTTTAGAAAAATAAAAAAGATAAAGCAAACTATCAAATTTAATATAGCATGTTATGATTTTTCTGTCAAGTAACAGTTTTTTTAATAGCAGTGAGAAATAAAAACTTTTCGCAATAAATTATCCAAATTTTATGTACAATAGCCTTCTGAACGATAAAATATAGATAACAAATTTTTCGCACAGGAGGCTTTACAAATGAGAAAAACAGGATCGTGGAATTGTATTCCTCACCGCTGTTTTTTAAAATATACACTTGCAATTTATTCTAAATTGATGTATGATATTGCTATATTATTTTTGAGATTTAAGAAGATTTAGAATTGTAATACCCACGAGGGTGTTACGGGTGCCTTTCCGATAGGTCAAATATCGGATAGCGGGCGGATTCTAAATCTTTTTTTTGTGTTTTTTTAAGGGAGAGAAGAGTTTTGAAAAAATTGCTAAATGATGAAGTATCAAATGTATCAATAAGAAAAATTTTAGGTGTGGATGAACATGTGGAAAATCCAAAGAAAGACGGAATAGTACCAAAAATCGGAAGCAAGGTTAAATTGCATGAAAAAAAATTTTTTTATAATAAAAAAGTAGAAATGCTGGATATTGGCGAATATACCGTTGTAAATATCACTAAATTTTTAGTTATATGCGATAAGGTCACCACTAATGGTGTGCTCTATTCAACAAGTTTTAAAATATCCGATTTTACAAGTGGAATAATCACATTTACAGATATGGAAGATAATGTCCTTTCCATTGCAGAATAAGAAAGGATATTTTTTAGGAAAGGCGGGTAACAGCGTGAAAAAATTTTTTGACATTTTGAGCTACCCTCAATTGCAAAGTAGGCAAAACACAGACCATACGAAAGATATGATAGACGTAATAGATATGATTGTTTCGGAAGGATCCTATATGGACATCATAAATAAGATCATTGCATTTTTAAAGAAAAATATGAGCTTTTCTGCATGCAGTTTATACGAATTAAATAGCCGAAATAAGATAAGACCTATCTATTCAGATGCAAACTATGATGTAATATTAAAGTTCAGACAAAAAAACATTTTTTTGTATAAAGATGGACTGATGCGTGAAAATGACATTGTCCCTGACGATGATAAGGATAGCATATACCATCCAATCATAGTTAATCACAGACTATGCTATGTTTTCGTATTTGATGGTGTAAAACGTCCTGAAAATAAACAGGATTATTTTTATTATATGAATATATGCAAAAATCTAAATATAATCATGGGCTGCCTGCACAATGCAACAGAACTACGAAAAGGGAAATATATAGATGGTTTAACAGAATTACCAAACGAATTACAGTTGCGTAAAGATATAGAACGTTGCCTTTCTCTGAACAAAGACTATGTATTAGCGACGATCGAAATAGATGATATGATTTGCTATAATGAAAAATATGGAGTGTTTTTCGGTGACAAGATTGTAAAAAGTGTTGCAAATGCATTGATACCACTGTTTTCGAAGAATGGAAATGGTTTATATCGTTTTTTGGGTGCAAAATTTGCTGTACTGATCAAGGGGACACAGGAAGACAGCTTTTCTATATTAGAAGCAGTGCAAAAACATATAAAAATGATAGAAATGGAAAACATACAATTATCAAGTACTATAGGTGCTGTAGAAATTCAATACTTGGACAAGGCTTTGTATGATGTTGCATATCAAAAAGTATTGCAGGCAATGAGAGTTGAGAAAGGAACTATTTGCTTTTCCGGGGAGCATCGGCAGTTAGAGAAAGAAAAAAAATCTGCTGAAGAAAAAGAAAATAATAATTGTAATGCAGAGCAGGTTCTTTCACAGGAATCTATAAAATTGGTTAACGATTTAGCAAATAGTAAGATGTTTGAACCAGAAGATGATGAGCAGGAAGTGGAATTTTCGGATAAAGAAGTATATCAACAAGAGCAAAATGATGATGATATAGATGAAATGCCGGAATTTTGGGATGATAATAATGAAAACACTTCCAATTCACCTATACAGGAAACCACAAAACAATCCAAAAAAAGAAAAAAAGAAAAAGAATTATTCGATATGCTTGGTATTTCTTATTAGAGGGAAGTATAAGAAAGCGGAAGAAAGAAAACGAAAAATAAATTTTTTGTTTTTTTTCTTCCTTTTTTTGAAAAAATCTTTTTATATGGTTGCGTTTGGAATGCGTTGTGTATTATAGTGGATAAGACAGCTATTGTATAGCAGAAAGAAAGGACATGATAGTTTTGTTTAAAAAAAAATGTAGAACACTATATATAGTATTATTTATTATATGCTTTTTTGCCATTTCCCAGAACATATTGCAATATATTCCTTTTTTTCAGGCTACCATAGTTTCCTACGCTGCTACAATTGAACCTGAAACGACAAAACAACCATCAAATGTCATAAATGAGCAAACAAAAAGGATTTCAGAAAGCATACAACAAGGAGCGAGTTATCCGGACAATTTAGAACAAACAAATAATGGTGCTAAAAATACATATTTTTATGTACATTCCGTTCTGAAAAGCATTCTTCCCTATGTATTTGTAGGATGTATTGTGTTTGGCGTTATAATCATAATTTTTTTCAGAAAAAACAAAGGTATACGACAAAGAACTTTTCTGAAATTTTGTGTGATTATCCCTTTTATTTTTTTGGCGTTAGTATATAGCATGCCTTATTTTTCACTTTTTGCACAGCTACCGATTTCTTATGTGAAAGAGGAAGATATAAAAATCAACACAATACAAGATACTTCCTCACCACCTGAAACGGTGTCAAGATACGAAAATGTTATTAATCGTATCAATGCAGCGAAAGAAAGTCAACAAGCCACATCGGAAGCCTACCAAGCATGGGATGGCTACAGCCATATAAATATTTTGTTGAAAAAAAAACTTTTTGTAATAATATTAGCATGTGAGGTATCTGGCATATGCGTGATATTTCTTTCTGGCAAAAAAACTTCAACTAAAAGATGGGCAAAGATTAATCTTTGTATTATTTTGCCTAGCTTGGTCTTAATAGTAGTATATTTTATTCCAGTATTACAAAAGATATTTGTTTTTTAAAAGGTGACGTTTCAGTACGTACATCATGTGCCGTAGCAAGGAGAACAGTAGTGGCTTTCACAGCCATACAAAACCTACAATAAGTAGAAAAATAGGCAAGATTATCACCGCTCATTAACATTGGCGGAATAATTTTTGTCCTATAGTAGCTTTCAGTGCATATTTAAAAAAGTCTGTGGACTGTAGCTACAATTATAAGATAGGGCGTAAAACCTATTACTTTAGGTGATGGGTAGTTCACAGAAGCTAATTATAATTAGCAATAAACAGCAAATAATTGCAATCCGCTTTACAGATCTAAAGTTTGGATGCAATAATTAACCAGCGCTTGCTATATGTTAAAATTATTAATTGTAGTAACGCAAAACAAGAGGAAAGGAGAGCTGCTAGTTCAGGCAGCAAAAAATTAAAATGAGTACAAATTATTATAATCTTGGACTTGAACCAAACATAAAAATTCAGGAAAATGTTAATGGAAGCATAGATGTGGAAAAGGAAAACTTTCGAAGAATTATGAAAAATAATATGGAAAACAAAGCAATTTTTCTAATAGAATTTTCGAATGTTAACAAAGAAGGCGATCTAAGCATCTATCATAACGGATGGCGTATTATAATGCCAAACAAAGAATGCATCACGCTTGGAGATGGAAAAAAGGGGTACAATCCTCAGCGTAGATACTTTAAGATTGAAAATCAATACCACGTAATTGTGACATCTATTGATGAAGAAAATAGTATCATATATGTTTCCCATGCTCAGGCAACACGTATCCTTAGAAAAACGCTGGCAACTAAAATTAGAAACGAATTAAAAAAGCAGCGCAAAGAAAAAAAATCAAATATTATTCTTCCAGCACGTATTGTAGCTGTCGATGATGACCAGGAATATATTGCTTTGGACATTGCTGGATTTGGTATCAGTGGAATAATTAACAGAAATAATTTGCGAGTAGGACATTCGCAGAAGCTGTCAGATGTATACAAAGTTAGAAGCGAAATAGATGTTTGCGTATATCGCATTAGCCAGCTTCCAAACGGCATGAATGTGTTTCTATGCCGGGAAAATTCTTTAAATCTTGGTGATGCGTGGAAGGGCATTTCTAACAGAATTTCATCTGGCGATCTTGTGATCGTAAAATGCGTGAAGCTCAATAATGGTTCTTTTGTAGGTTCTATCGAGGGCGAACGTGTGTCTGTACTTTGTATATATCCTCGCTACAGACGACAGAAAAGAACAGAAGAAATACAGGTTGGACAATACTATAGAGCGGTTGTTGTAGAGATGGACGAGAAAAAACATAGTTTAATATGTAAGGTGCTTTCTAATGCCCAAAAAGAACAATTGTCTAATAAAGAATCCGGATTAACAGAAAGCATAGAAAATGCTTATATTGCAATTAATGCAACCCCGAAAAATGATGAGAACAATTTTAATAAGAAAATTGTAGAAGATATACTGCAAAAAGAAAAACATAATAAAAATGAAAATATTTCATTGGAAGAAGATAATAGTAGCTCTGAAACTAAGATGTAAAAAAGGGAGGTAAAGAAAAATGAGCAAGGAAAAAATCAACCTCCAAACTTGTATGCATTATTATTCCAATTATGCTTATCACGAAAATATTAACTACAAAATCGACACGGTTTCATCCTTTAATACATGGGAAAGTGTAGAAAGGGAGATTCTATTAGGTTCTAAGATACCGCAAAGTGATTTGTATGCTGTCGAGGCAGTTGCACATCTTTCATTTGCAACGATTGATATGGTAGTCTCCGAATTGCAAGAAATGAAAGCAATGCCAAAATATAAGAATGTCCATTTTTCAAATATGAGTAAGGATGGAGTGAAAAGAACGCTTAACAGGATGAGCGATGCGGGGCTTTTGCGTTGTTTCAATTTCACATCAAGAAATAATGCGAAAATAAAAATATTAATCTATTGTTCATCGGACATAGGAATAGAGCTTATTAAAAAAAGATTATATAGCCAGGTTAAATATAAAGAGGTAATGCCTTCTTTATGTCCAGAAGAAGAAGCGTTCAGACGTTTGGTATCTAACGCTTGTGCAATTGTTTTACGGGAGCGCTATGATTATTCCAGAATTATGTTTAACCGGCAGGTATATATTCCTAAATTTGGACTTAACCGTATATATGGCAAATGCGAGCGACAGGATGGTGACATAACTCGGATACGCATTATAGAACCAATCTATTTTAAGGCAAATCCATTGCGTGTTCCATTTGAAAGAGTTCGTGATGCAAACGAAAATAGATTTAAGGTTCTAAACCGATTTATTGAAACCTTAAAAACAAATTATACTGACGAGTGCCTTGATTTGAAAATTATTTTTATCTATGAGGACTATGATAATATTCGTGAATGCGTAGAAATGGTTGTGAATAATTTAGATATGATAAGAGATAGTTTTACCTCTGAAATAGAAGACGCTATGAGTAGCAATGCACCTTATTCTATAAATAAGGTTTCGGCTCCTGAAATTAAAAATGTTTGTTTCACCTCAGAACCATTATTGTACCATATGGGAGAAGAAAACAAAGAATTTTTAGGTATTAGTCAAGTAGAGGTTGCTTCAGGAGAAAATATTATAAAGGTAAATGTTAACCCGGACTACAAAATTTAAAGCAACGTGCCGTTATAAATCAATCAAATACAGATTATATCCTACAGGCAAACAGGAAGAACTATGTAACAAAGACCACAGTAGTAGCGAACAAACGCTATTGCTGTGGTCTTTGTCAGATTATTTTACAGAAATTTTTATAACCTTTTTTGCACCAGTAGAGCATTTAATTGTTAATTTAGCAGTTCCTTTTTTCTTTCCTTTGATTGTATACTTTCCAGTTTTCTTCAAAACAAAAGAAATTATCTTGCTGTTACTGTTTTTCACAGAATAACTTCTGCAATATGTACTTCCTGTGAAAGAGATCTTTCCACTGATACTTTTTCCTTTTTTCACAACCTTCTTGCCTGAAATCTTGATGGTTTTAGCAGAAGGAGCCTTCTTTACTACAACTGTGCAGGTTCTCTGAGTATTTCCAGCACTTACGATTATTTTTGTTTTACCGGCATTCTTTGCGGTCACCTTACCATCTGGGGACACTTTTGCGATAGATGTGTTTTGTGAGATAAAGTTGTATGCTTTATTGGATGTTGCTGTTAATGTATACGTATCACCCTTTCCAAGCTGTAGGCTGCTTTTGTTTATCTTCAAATAAGTAGAGTCACTGTTAGGTACATCATTATCGTCTATGATAGTGTCCTGCGTAGGAACAGGGGTTACACTCTGTGTATTATCTGGTGTAGGCTTTGGAGTTGCACCTTGATTTGGTGTAGATGTAACCTGTGGTTTAGTTGTTGGTTTAGTTGTTGGCTTAGCTGTTGGTGTCAATGTGTACATTGCATACAATGTAATCTTGCTATCCATTCCAAGCCTACTAGCGTTTAAAGTTTCTCCAGCCTTATAGGTTGTTCCAGTTCCATCTTCCTTCGTGTTCCATCCTAAAAATGTATATCCCTTCTTTTCAGGAATAGTTGAGGTTACCATAAAATTCTCTGTGTAACGTACTGTATTATTACTAATTGTTGTATTGGAGTTTGTTACGTACGAAACTGTAATGTTCTTTTCTTCCCACTTTGCATATAATGTGATATGACTATCATTATAGATTTCACTTGGACTTAAAGCCATTCCAGCTTTATAGTTAATTCCGGTTCCATCTTCTTTCGTGTTCCATCCTAAAAATGTATATCCTTTCTTTTCAGGAATAGTAGAAGTTATATTGAATTTTTCTGTGTAACGTACTGTATTATCACTAATTGTTGTATTAGAGTTTGTTACATAAGAAACGATTACGTTCTTTTCTTCCCATTTTGCATATAATACTATATCATGGTCTAAGGATTTATCTTTTGGACAAATAGATGTAACACTAGTACCACAAGTTGGCTCAAGGAACCATCCTCTAAAAACATAACCTTTTCTTGTTGGAGCATCAGAAGAAACGTTGTATGTTTCATCATATTTGATTGTTGCACCGGCTGGAACAGAAACACTTTCAGAACAGTTCGCATTATAACTAATGTTAATGTTATTTGCCTTATAAACTGCATATAAATCAACATCTTCATCGGATGTAAGGTTTAAATCCTGTCCCGGCTGGTATAGATCATTTGTGTCTCCTTTTGTCAAAGACCAGCCTAAGAAAGTATAACCTTTTTTCTGTGGTGTTTCAGACGAGATCGTGTACCCTTTGTCGTACTTATAACTCTCATCTCTAGGTACTGCTTCTAATTCGGATGAATGGTATTTAACGTTGATTGTCTTTGCTTCCCATATAGAATAGAAAGTCTTTTCTTTTTCGCTAAGTACATATCTGCTTCCAGTCTCGTATTTAACATCTTTTCCATTTTCCTCATCTGTCCACCCTAAAAGATTGTATCCTGTTTTTTCCCATGCCGGAAAAGTGATTACATCATCCATATATCCAGAAACGGTATCATTTTTATTCGCTGCAACATCAGCTAAGGAATAACCACATTTTTCACTCCAATAAACTATCTGATTTCTAAGATCACTATTGAAAGAAGACTGATGTCTAGTCTTCAGCGTGAAAGTATCACCAATAGAAGAAACAATACTGTCCTTTAATGTAAATTGATCTAACAGATTAAGAGAGAGATCATTAGAGTAGAGTAGCGTCTGCCTATTTTTGTATGATTCAACATTAAGTTTTGGTTTGTTTGCTAATGCTGCGTTAATATACAGTTTTGCATCGTTTGCAAGATAGATAGAATCTGTTTCTTTCTTTAATGCAGTTGCTGCATTATTTCCAATTAAGGAATTGCCTGAAAGGGAAAGTGTTCCATTCTTAGCAACTACAACTTCCGCAGAAAGAGAGCCTAGATTGTTATCTGCAATTGTTCCACCTGACATATTGAATGTTCCGTTACAGAAAACAGTACCATCACCATATTTATTCGTAGCATCAAATTTAACACTACCAGCACCGGAATTATTACTTGTCATCGTTCCGCCTGTCATGTTAAATGTTGCACCATCAGACACATAAACAGCACCATAATCATTCTTGCTGATATTTCCGCCTGACATATTGAATGTTGCCTGTGGATACAAATATACTGCACCACCAACATTTGCATTCTCTGTATTAAGAACGCGTCCTCTGTTTATGTTCACATAACCGTCTTCCAAATTAAGCGTTCCGCCTGATCTGACACTGATTGCACGACCTTTGGAATAATTCAAATGAGAACCACCTTTGATCGTTAATTTTCCGCCTTCCTTAACATTTATGATATTAGTTTTTACGCATTGGTTAGTGGATGAACCACCTTTGATATAGACACCGCCATCTAAAATCAGAGTTCCTTCTACATTAATCAATGCATCCAGACTAGAAGATGTATAAATATAATCATTTTCTGCATCTGTTGCTTTGATCGTAACCGTATATCCTGCAGGAACGGTAATTGCACGATCCAATTTGTACTTCTTGTCAAGCGTGATAGTTGTATTTTTAGATTTATTAATTGCATTTTGCAATCGTTCTGCATCTGTTGTAGTAGACGAAAATCCAGCAGTAGCAGCATAACTCTTTACAGTTGCGTACGGAAATGTAGTTTGTACCATACCCGCAGTTAATGCCACTGCACAGGATAATGCAATGGTTTTTTTAATGTTCTTTTTCATATTATCCTCCTAAATTAAAAAAAATGCTTTTTCACATATGATTATATTACAAACATTTCTTTAAACGCAATATATTTGTAATATTTTTTTAAAATATTCTTAGCCCGTTGGCTGTTGTTCATTAAGTACTGTTTTCTTTTTCGTTGTCTTCCTGAAACTCAATTACATCTTCAATTTTGCAATTCAGGGCTGAACAAATATTATTTAGAACTGCCATAGATACATGTTCATTCTTACTAATCTTGGCTAGCGTAGGTGTTGAAATTCCTGCGACATTCCTTAACTGCGTTTTTGTCATTCCACGATCTATTAAAAGTTTCAACAAAGGTTTGTATGAAAACACTTTCGTAAACCTCCTTTCGGATATAGATTATACTTATACCACAAAGAAGTGTCAATATATAATTTAATTTTTGTTAATATTATATTAGGATATGCGAATGTGGTATTACTTTTTATGAATATTTTATTTGCAAGCTTTTTGTAAAAACGTCTGTTCACTATAAGCGTTTTTTATATAGTTTTCCTGACGATATAGAAGATGGAAGCCATGTGTGTTTTTCTAAAAAGAAAAATATTAAGGGAATACTGGATATAAGGATATGCAAAAGATTATTACAAGAGATTATTACAAGAGATTAGAAGAATATAAAAACGAGCAATCAAGCAAAATTGCTAGATTACAGAATTTTGAGAATTTGAAAGTGTAGAAAAAAAATTGAAAAAAAATAAAAAAATTTTTTTTTCTAAAAAATTGATTTGAAAAAGTACAAAATGTGGATGGATTGTGGATGGATTGTGGAATTTTTTTCGTAAAAAAGTAGAAAAAAAGTAAAAAACAGAAGAACGGGAAAAATAATGGATATTTTATGAGAAAAATGATGATTTTTTTTGTACTGGAAAAAGCCTGATTGAAAAATCAAGCTGTAAAGGGATATTTAGATATTGTTACGCATGAGCTGCCGCACAAGGCCGGCAGGATTTTGTATTTGTACACCATGCAGTGCATAATCAGAGAATACAAGAGACAGTGCTTTTTTTACTGCCTGTAGTGAATATTCTACTGCGAGTTGTGATAATGTACTTATAGCAAACGCAGGTCGTACATAGTTGTTTGCAGGACCTTTAATGTTGTATTTCTCAATTAAAGCAGGTAAGATGTTGCTGTATTTGTCAGTAAGAGACGTTGTTTTAGAAGTATAGTTGTCCAGTATACGTTCAATTTCGGATAAATGCATACTAAGCATGTCAGTATATGTTTCCATCGTTTCTTTCCGTTCCGCTGCACCAGATATATCATCGCGAGGAGAGAAGAGTAGTTCTCCATTTTCTTCGTGCAGAGAAACACCAAATTCCGCAAGGTCGTTCACAGCCGCATCCATAATACGTTTTGTAGTTTTGTTGCAAAAATAGCGTGGAAGATATTTTTTTAACTGCTCTATGGATTTAAAGAATTTTTTCGACACTCTATTTCTCTTTCTAAATTCTTTTTCAGACTGCTCGGAAAGCATGTATGTACGGAGAATAAGCCGTAAAGTGTTCAGAATGCCGTTTCTATATATAGTGCTGTTTTTTCTTCCTTTGCGTTGATGGGCAATTTCTAAAAGATGTGAGAAGTGATCTTTTGTCAATTCCACATATCCTGTTCCGCCTTTTTTTCTGCTAAGAAAATAATTTTTGTAGTTACAAAGCTGGATTGTAAAATATCCCTGTACAAATTCGGATAATTCTATATAATTTTCTTTGGCTAAAGTCTGTATCGCAGCTTTGCAGGTTTTGTAAGTAAAGCCCGTATTTCTTACAATGTCGCTAATGCGGATCATGAATACCTTCCCAGTTTCATCTTCCGGAGAAAGAAAGTGCAGATATATCCAAATAAGAAGAGGAGCAGTAGAAAGACGTTTTTTTGTCCCATATTTTTCACGTTCCCGATTAATCTTGTATTGTTTAACGGTTTTTCCGTTCTGTATATCTATCTTTTGTATTTTTTCTTCGTCCTGTTGTATACCAAGTATCTGTATCAGTTCGCCTTTACCAATTTGGGCGTAGTTCGTCAACATTTTTTCACCTGCCATTCTTTTGTAATCTAAGCATAAAAAAGAGGAGCCTTTGTCCTCGGAAACCATCCAAAAACAAATTACTCCTCAATAAAGTAGTCAAAATTTAATTTAAAAAGTTGCACAATGGATTGACAAATTTTTAACTGAATGCTATAATAAATTTATCAATAAGCATTGGCTAAGCTTAAGAAATCATATTTTATTTGGATGGTTGTTTGATTTCTGAGCGAGGGACGGCAATCCCAAGCACAGTGCTTTTTTTATGAATCTATAATACACACAATTTGTCGAAAAGTCAAGTGTATTAATATTATATAAATATGCTGTACAACAAGGATTTATATAATAATATACACTTGACTTTCTTTTTTTATTTTTGAATTTATTAAAAATTTAATTTAAAAAAGGACCATCTTTAATTCGCCCTAAAAAAGATGGTCCTAAGTCTATTATAATAAGATGTACTTATGATATAATAGCCTTTAACAAAGTTATTATATCATATTAAGCACATCTTGACAATCAGATAAGGTGGATTTTCCTAAAAAACGGGGGAGAAACCGTCGGTACTTTAAATTGAAACTAAGTGGAAGCATATTTTGGAAGGTGTCACACATTTAACTGCATTATCAAAAAGTAAAAATGGAAGTAGGGATTATAAAGAAAAATGAAAAATATTATCCAAAACATATTTATAAATTTTCCGCCAGAAAACCCACGCGTCTTTAGACCGTGGGATGAATGTCGGTTATAGTTAATATTTTACCAAAAATATTGTATTTCAGTAAAAACTGTGGTATAATATACATACAGGGTTA
>Ga0256404_1002132_pt1 | contig 44841 bp, 40 predicted proteins | sample RumenRJG_01DNA_FD_185990 | JGI IMG/M metagenome (GOLD analysis project Ga0256404, IMG submission 185990) | Bovine rumen microbial communities from Lethbridge, Alberta, Canada - RJG_01 | ecosystem: Host-associated > Mammals > Digestive system > Stomach > Rumen | place: Canada: Alberta | collected... | reverse complement strand
GCTATCGCTTCTTTCAGCTATCGGATTACTCCGACCACCTTGCGATTCGCTAACTCTTCCCTCCAGCGGGCGAGTTCGGGACTTTCACCCTATAGTCAATGCTCATGCCGAGCACACAAAGAAGGCCCGGAAACATCCGGGCCCTTATGGTGCTGTGGCAGATTGATTCTGCCCTCAGGCGGAAATTACATCATTCCGCCCATGCCGCCCATGCCGGCGCCTGCTGCGGGAGCAGGAGCATCCTTCTTGGGCTTCTCGGTGATCATGCACTCGGTGGTGATCATGAGGCCGGCAACGGAGCCTGCGAACTGCAGTGCGGAGCGGGTGACCTTGGTAGGATCGATGATTCCCATCTCAACCATGTCGCCGTACTCGCCGGTAGCAGCGTTGTAGCCGTAGTTGCCCTGGCCGTTCTTGACGTTGTTGGCAACAACTGAAGGCTCATCGCCTGAGTTGTAGGCAATCTGGCGGAGCGGAGCCTCCATGGCACGGAGTGCTGCGCGTATGCCGACGTTCTGCTCCTCGTTGTCACCCTTGATGTCCTTGATGGCAGCGGCAGCGCGTACAAGAGCAACGCCGCCTCCTGCGACAACGCCTTCCTCAACTGCAGCGCGGGTTGCATGGAGGGCATCCTCAACGCGGGCCTTCTTCTCCTTCATCTCAACCTCGGTAGCTGCGCCGACCTTGACGACGGCAACACCGCCGGCGAGCTTGGCAACACGCTCCTGAAGCTTCTCCTTGTCGTAGTCGGAGGTGGAGTCCTCGATCTGCTTGCGGATCTGGGCAACGCGGTCCTTGATGGCCTCCTTGTCGCCTGCGCCGTCGATGACAGTGGTGTCATCCTTGGAGATTACAACGCGCTTTGCACGGCCGAGATCAGCAAGGGTAGCCTTGTCGAGCTTCATGCCGAGCTCCTCGGAGACTACGGTGCCGCCGGTCAGGATGGCGATATCCTGCAGCATTGCCTTGCGGCGGTCGCCGAATCCGGGAGCCTTGACAGCAGCAACCTTGACGATGCCGCGCATGTTGTTGACCACGAGGGTGGCAAGAGCGTCGCCGTCAACGTCCTCTGCGACGATTACGAGCGGCTTGCCCTGCTTTGCAACGCTCTCGAGGAGGGAGAGGATGTCGCGGATGTTGGAAATCTTCTTGTCATAGAGAAGGATGAACGGATCATCGAACTCAACGGTGCCGGTCTCGCCCTTGTTGATGAAGTACGGTGAGAGGTAGCCGCGGTCGAACTGCATGCCCTCGACGAGCTTCAGATCATCCTGAAGTCCGTTGCCGTCCTCGACGGTGATGACGCCGTCACGGCCGACCTTCTCCATTGCGTCAGCAATGAGGTTGCCTACGGTTGCGTCAGAGTTTGCAGAAATGGTGCCGACCTGGGCAATTGCCTTCTTGTCAGCGCAGGGAGTTGACATCTTCTTCAGCTCCTCGACAGCTGCATTGACAGCCTTGTCGATGCCGCGCTTGATATCCATCGGGTTCATGCCGGCAGCTACTGACTTCAGGCCTTCCTGAACGATAGCCTGGGCAAGAACGGTGGCGGTGGTGGTGCCGTCGCCTGCTGCGTCATTGGCCTTGGATGCTACTTCCTTGACCATCTGGGCGCCCATGTTCTGGAACTTGTCCTCGAGCTCGATCTCCTTGGCTACGGATACGCCGTCCTTGGTGATGGTCGGTGCGCCGTAGGACTTGTCGAGAACCACGTTGCGGCCCTTGGGTCCGAGAGTTACCTTGACTGCGTCAGCAAGAACGTTGACACCCTCAAGCATCTTGACGCGGGCATCATTTCCGAAAAATACTTCCTTTGCACTCATCTTAATTAAACCTCAATCAATCAGTCTTCAACCACTGCAAGAATGTCGTTCTCGGAAAGAATGAGAACATCTTCACCGTCGAGCTTCTCCTTCTTCATGGTGTAGCCCTCGTTGAATACCACGGTGTCGCCTTCCTTGACTGCTACCGGCACTACCTTGCCGTCATCAAGAGTGCGGCCGGGTCCTACTGCGACAACGGTTCCGCGGGTTGACTTCTTGACTGCGCTGCCGGTAAGGATAATTCCGCCGTCGGACTTCTCCTCAGTCTCGACGCGCTTAACGATAACACGATCACCAAGTGGACGAATCTTCATTTTTATCTCCTAATAGACAAATCGCTGAGGCTGAACCTCATCTGCGCATGTATATGGGGCTGTCATGTTTCTTTTCAAGTAAAAATTTTTCAAAAATATTAAATATTTTCAGGATGACAGATAAATTCATACAGCCGGCACTGCGGGCAGGTCTGCGGAATGAAGGGAATCTCAGGCAGAAAAGCTCATGAATTTCATATCCGTTCAATGAAGCGGATCTTGGTTTAGAATATGAACATTTAACGCTCACAGTTCCGGAGGCTCCGATGCGCGCCGTCAGTTTCATCATTTCTGCAGTGATCTGCAGTCTTTCCCTCTCCATAAGCGCACTGGCTGATGATCTCGATGATCTTCTCGGCCTCGGAGGGACAGACAGCGCCGCAGGGAGCGTGCAGGGAGAGAGAAAATTCCCGCCGGTTGAAAAGGCCTTCAGGATGAGCGCGCACCAGGACGGCGGAATAATGGCGCTGCACTTCGACACCCTTGACGGCTTCTTCCTCTATAAGAGCAGGTTCAGCGCGAGGGCCGAGAACGCCGTCATAGGAAAGCCCGTGTTCCCGAAGGGCGTCATGCATGATGATCCGGACTTCGGGCATCAGGAGGTGTTCGAGCACTCCGCTGACATCATCGTCCCCGTTGAAAAGGCAGGCGATGACGCGGTGCTCACCGTGAAGTACCAGGGATGCACGGAGGGCCTCTGCTACCCGCCTGTGACAAAGAAGATTCCTCTTGAGAGGACCGGAGACTCCGTGACCGGGGGAGAGCCCGAGAAGAAGGCTGAAAGCGCATCGTCACAGCCGTCTGATGAGGATGGCACCGCCCGTGAGGGGTTCAGCCTCATCAATGAGGAGACCGACGCGATAAGGAACCGCGGCCTTGCCGGCATGGTGCTTCTCTTTCTCGTCCTGGGCTTCGGCCTTGCCTTCACCCCCTGCGTCTTCCCCATGTACCCGATCCTCACGACCATAGTGCTCGGGAGCACGAAGCAGAAGAGCGCGGGGGCGTTCGCCCTTGCGATGAGCTACGTGCAGGGAATGGCCGTGACCTATACCATACTCGGCATACTCATCTCGCTTGCAGGCGCCAGGATCCACTCGTTCCTGCAGCAGCCCCTGGTTCTCGGGATCTTCTCGGTCATCTTCATTGTCCTCGCGCTCTCGATGTTCGGCTTCTTCAGCCTCGCCCTTCCCTCCTCGTTCACCTCAAGGATGCAGAAGATCGCTGACGCGCAGAAGTCGGGAAGCTTTATCGGTGCGTTCGTCCTCGGAACCATCTCAGCGCTCGTCTGCTCGCCCTGCACCACTGCCCCGCTCTCCGGCGTCCTCCTTTACCTTGCCGAGAGGGGTGATCCGCTGAGAGGCGCTGCCGCCCTCTATGCGCTCGGCTTCGGCATGGGCATCCCGATGCTCCTCATCGGATCGTTCGGGAGGAAAATCCTTCCGAAGAGCGGCAAATGGCTCGGACATGTCGAGTACGTGTTCGGCTGGCTGATGCTCCTCGTGCCCGCAGTTCTTCTCGGAAGGGTCAACGCGTTCCTGGGTTCGGTCATCTTCTGGACAGTCGCGGCAACCGGCATAATCATGACGCTCTCAAGGTTCATCATGCCCGGCATAAGGCGGAGGTTCCAGGCACTCCTTGCCCTTGCGGCCGGCGCCGTAACGGCGAGCGTCCTGGTAATCGCCCTTCCGCAGGAGGCCGCCGGCAAGGATGCCATTACAAGCGAGGCGGAGCTTGAGGCATTCTTAAGAGGTGCCGACGGAAAGACCGTCATGATCGACTTCTATGCGGACTGGTGCGTGAGCTGCAAGGAGTATGACGTTAATGTCTTTGCAAGGGATGATGTGAAGAAGGCAATGGAGGGAATCAGGATCGTGAGGGTCGACCTTACGGATTTCTCCGGAAAGGCTGACGAGATCACCTCGCGCTGGAACATAAAGGGGCTCCCGACCATCGTGTTCACCCACGGGAGCAGCGAGGCCTTCAGAATCGAGGGATATCTCGGGAGCGGTAAGTTCCTTGAGAGGCTCCGCTCGGAGAACGTGATTCTCCAGTGACAGTCATGCCCGGACCGATGATTCGTCTGCCGGCCGGGCATTTTCATTGTTCTATCCGTAAAAAGTTTCTTTGGTGAAGTCCCTGCAGTCATCCGAGACTCATCGTTGCAATCTCCTGTGCATTCGCTTCGGTATGCGTGGGCAAGCATACGCAGAATTCCGGTTTTATTCACCTGACGTAACTTCCGGACCAATACCGCCAATATAAAAGGACCGGCCTGAGCCAGTCCCTCTGTATTTCAGCAAGCCAGGAGAATTTCCTGCCCAGTGGCCGAAGCCACTGCCTTCGGAGTGCCCTGTATCCTGCTCTCGTCTTAAGACAGGTGTCCGCCGGGCTGTTGCTTACAGCCCGAGCTGTCGCTCCCGAAATATCACTGTCCTGCGCCTCTATGGCACGAAATATCTGATGAGCCATCTCAATAGGGGAAAGTCAGCAGGAAGGCAAGCGAATTGCTTACATGATTCGGAGTGACAAAAAGCCCCGGCACCGGAGAAACTCGCAGATGCCGGGGCTTATTTCAATATCTTTCAGAGATGATATCAGTCAAGGAAGGCGGCGATCATGATCCAGGCGATGATGATCGGGGCAATGAACCTCAGGATGAATACCAGGGGCTTATAGAGCCACGCAGTGCCGCTGCAGTTGCCGCCGCTTGTAAGCTCGCGCATGAGGGTGTCCCTGTTCATCTTCCAACCGACGAATATCGAAATGAAGATTCCGGTAATCGGAAGCATCAGCTGGGCGGTTACAAAATCGAACAGATCGAAGATGTTCATGCCGGCAACCTTGATGTCGCCGAGGTAAGGGCCCATGGACAGAGAGCAGATGACGCCGAGGATCACGCAGAGGATTGAGACGATCCACGCGGACTTCGTCCTGCTGAAGCCCCAGTGCTCGGAGACGTAGGAGGTTATTACCTCGTGGAGCGATACCGTCGAGGTGACAGTCGCTATGACAAGGAGCAGATAGAAGAGGCAGGACACCAGCCAGGAGAGTACCGGCACTCCGGCAAGGGCCGAATCAAAGACATTGGGGAGAGCGATGAACACGAGCTTCGCGCCTGAGTCAGGCTCAAGCCCCGGGACGGAGAATACCGCCGGGAAAATGACGATGCCGGCAAGGACTGCTGCGAGGGTATCCATGGCGCCGACTGATACGGCGGTCTTGGCGAGGTTCGCGTCTGCCCTGAAGTACGATGCGTAGGTGCAGATGCAGCCCATGGCAAGCGAGAACGAGTAGAAGCACTGCGCGAGGGCCGAGCGCACGACCTTGGCGTCAATCTTGTCAAAATCAGGCGCAAACAGGAACTCCATGCCCTTTCTGAATCCCGGCATGGTGAACGAGCAGCCGCAGAGGAAGAGCATGATGATGAAGAGGAGAGGCATCATGAGCTTCGAGAAGCGCTCGATTCCTTTCTTGACGCCAGCGGTGATTACCACATGGGTGAATGCCATAAAGAGGACCAGGCAGACAATCGGCTTCCAGGGATTTGACACGAACGCGCCGAAGCTTTCGGCAAAGACGTTGCTGCCGTCTGCCGCAGTCTGCGATGACATCGAGACGAAGCTGCCGGCGGCGGCCTCGCCGAGATAGAAGAGCGTCCAGCCTGCGACCACGTTGTAGTAGCCAAGTATCAGGAAAGCGGTAAGCGTGCTCGCGAGGCCGATGAACTTCCAGCTGGTCTTCGGCGCGAGAATCGCATAGGCATTGCCGGTGCTCGAGCGTGCTGCGCGGCCTACGGTGAACTCTGCGATCATAAGCGGCAGGCCGAATACCAGGATGCAGATCAGATAGACAAGGAGAAAGGCCGATCCGCCGTACTCGCCGGTCTCAGTGGGGAATCTCCAGATGTTGCCGAGGCCGATTGCGGATCCTGCGGCAGCGAGTACGAGGCCGAGCTTCGTGCTGAAGCCGCCGCGTGAGCCCTGTTGTTCTGTTTCAGTAGTCATGGCATTACCTGAATTTCAAAAAAAGATCGGTTGGATTATAGCAGACTGGCAGATACTCACCTGAATTGAACGTGACCGGCGTCACTCACCGGAGCAAACTGGAAGTGAGAGCATGAACACGCTGCCGGCGCCTTCCTTGGACTCCATGCGGATACTGCCGCCTGCCGCGGAGACTGTCTCCGCGACTATGGCAAGCCCTAGCCCGCTTCCTGTATCCTTGGTGGTAAAGAACGGCTCGGTGCATCTTCCGATGACCTCCGGAGCCATGCCGTCACCGCTGTCAGCGACAATAAGCGACGCAAGACCCTCCGAGAAGCTGACCGAAAGTCTTATCTCGGTAGCATGGGCCTCAATGGCGTTCTTGAGAAGATTCATGACTGAGGCGGAGAGCGCCGTCCGGGGTGCGCGGACGAATATCTCATCCTGAGGGATCTCCGCCCTGATTTCAGCGATGTGCAGCGGGAGGGAATCAGCTCCCCGTACGGCGGCGCGGACCGTACCGCTTAAGGAAACTCTTTCCTGAGGCTCGGATTTTACGGAAGAAAGGATGGAGAGGTCACTGAGAAGGGACTCAATGTCCGAAAGCCGGCCGGTGAGCCTCCTCAGCATCGCCGCAGCAGCATCAGGCGCTATGCCGGGGCTCTGCAGAACGGCAGCGCTCCTCATTGCAGACGAGAGGAGCTTCCTCGCGCGCGGCACGAATTTCCCTGCAGCCTCGCAAAAATCCCCGAGGATATCCGGAGCCCCTTCCCGCTTCTCTCCGGAAACCACGGAACCAATGTCTGGCATCACTTTCCCTCTCCGTCGTCACGGGCGGTTATCCCGTACTTCTTCATCTTCTCGAAGAGCGTCGTCCTCCGCATGCCGAGCAGCTCAGCGGCCCTCACAACGGTACCGCCGGCGCGGTCAAGGGCCTGGCGGATCATGTTGATCTCGAAGTCGGCCATAACCTCCTTCAGATCCATTCCCTTCTCCGGGAGCACCTGGGCGAAGACATCCTTCTCGTCGTCGAGCGGCGTCACCCGGCTGCTGTTGGCCTCAGAGGCCTGCCTCTGATGCTGCTCGCCGCGCTCCGGAAGCACAGGGGCCGCCGGGGCGCTCTCCTCCGGAGATGCGGCGGTTTCCGGCTGCTCATCCGGGAAGGCCGCATCCGCCTCGGGGAAGGTGCTGTCATTGAGTCCGGGATCCGATACTCCCTCCGAATGAGGAGCCCTGGTTTCCTTCTCCTCATTCTCCATATTGCTGAATATCGAGAAAATCGCGGCCCTCTCGTCCTCGGGGGTATAGCCTTCCTGCCCTGAGTGCCCGTCCGCGCTGTAGCGGTACTTATCCGGCAGGTCCTGGAAATCCACGATGCAGTCCGGATAGAGGATGATGAGTCGCTCGACGAGGTTCGAGAGCTCACGGACGTTCCCTGGCCAGGAGTGGCGCATCAGGGACTCAATCGCCCGCTGGGTAAGCCTTATTCCCGCCCCCTGCTCGGCGCTGTGCCGGCGGATGAGATCCTGGAGGAGAAGCGGGATGTCGTCCTCGCGCTCGCGAAGGGGCGGCAGCTCGATGGGGAATACGCAGAGGCGGTAGTAGAGATCCTCGCGGAACTTGTTCTCGGCGATCATGTCCTCGAGATGGCGGTGGGTCGCCGCTATTATCCTTACATCGGTCTTTATCGGCTTGTTGCTTCCGACCCTCTCGAACACCCGCTCCTGCAGCACGCGGAGGAGCTTCACCTGCATCTGCAGCGGCATGTCGCCGATCTCGTCAAGGAAGAGAGTTCCGCCCTGGGCGAGCTCGAAGCGCCCGACCCTTGAGGTGATCGCGCCGGTGAACGCGCCCTTCTCATGGCCGAATAGCTCGCTCTCGAGGAGCTCGCCCGGAATGGCTCCGCAGTTTATCGGGACAAACGGACCGTTCTTCCTCGGGGAAAGCGCGTGCACTGCCCTCGCGACAACCTCCTTTCCCGTTCCGGACTCGCCGAGTATAAGGACATTCGCGGGGCGCGAGGCGACCTGCTCGATGAGGTGCCGGACCTGCTGGATTTTCTCGCCCTGCCCGATGAGCATATGCATCAGGGGGCCGGCGTCCTCGCTTTCCCTGACCTTACGGTGGAGGGAGTGGAACGACTGGCAGAAATGGAGGAGCTCCGTCAGCGTGTCGATGTCGAAGGGCTCCCTGAGATAGCCTATGAGGTTCGGCAGAGGCTCCGGCATCTTGGGATGGCCCTCGTCCTCGATGAGGATAAAGGGCGTATTCGGGTATTTTGCGAGAAGCTCATCGCTTTTTCCCGAGAAGTTCCCCAAAACCACAGCGAACAGCGACGAGAGCGTGTCAAGAAGCGCAAGGCAGTCACCCTCCTCGCCTGACTCATACTCATAGCCAAGAAACCTCAGGATGGTCTCAAGGCTGCCGTTGCGCGGCCTGTCGCCGTCGATTACCAGAATACCGGACATAGGCACAATCCTCCATTCTGCCTATCCTACTATGAACAGGGAGGCCGAAAAAGGAGCAGTGTCAGAATTTTGAACCGATGTCAAAAATATGGACAGAAATGGCGGCCGCACCGGAGGTGGAAGGCGGCCGCTGCGCAATGAGGAGTCTTCAGCGGCAGCCGAGCTCCGACATTATCTCCTTAAGCCTTGATATGACATAGGTCTGCTGATCATCGCGGAGGAGCGGGTAGATGGGGAGTGAGAGGCAGCTCTGGTAATACTCCTCGGTGCACTCCAGGCAGACATTCCCCAGGAGATGGCGGTAATAGGGCTGGTGGTAGACCGGGATGTAGTGGATCTGGGCCATGATCCCCTCGGCCCTGAGCGCATCGTAGACCTCCTTCCGGCGGTCAACGTGCACAATGAAGAGGTGATAGGCTGAGAGGCAGCCGTCAGGCGCGCGGCAGCACCTCGCGGGAGTTCCGGCAAGCTCCTTAAGGTATCTCTCCGCTATGGCGCGGCGGCGCTTCAGGAACTGAGGGAGCTTTTTAAGCTGCGAGAGCCCGAGCGCGGCGTTCAGATCCGGCATCCGGTAGTTGTACCCGAGCATCTGCTGCTCGTAGTACCAGCCGCCGTCCGGCTTCTCCTCGAAGAGATCATCGTCCTTCGTGATGCCGTGAGAGGAGAGCATCTTCATCCGGTCATAGAGCTTCTCGTTGTTCGTGAGAGCCATGCCGCCCTCGCCTGTGGTGATGGCCTTCACCGGATGGAAGCTCAGGACCGAGATGTCGCTGTAGCGGCAGGAGCCTACCATGTCACCGAGGTACTCGGAGCCGAGCGCATGGCAGCAGTCCTCGACCACCCTGAAATGGTAGAGTGCAGCTAGCTCCGAGATCTTCTTCATGCCGCAGGGGAGCCCTCCGAGGTGGACCACCGTCACCACATCCGGAAGCTCGTGATCGCGTGCTGCGGTCTGGAGCGATGCGGCAAGGGCCGTGACCGACATGTTGCCGGTCAGCGGATCGACATCGATGAACGAGACCTCCGCCCCGCACATGAGGGCTGCGTTCGCCGTTGCGACAAAGGTCACCGGAGTCGTCCAGACCCTCGAGCCGGGCCTCACGCCGAGGGCAAGGTAGGCGACATGAAGGGCGGATGTTCCGGAGTTTACGGCGCAGGCGAACTTCGCCCCGCAGTATGAGGAAACGGCCTCCTCGAACTGCGGAACCTTCGGGCCCTGCGTCAGGAAGTCCGATTTGAGCGTCTCGGTCACCGCGGCGATATCGTCCCTCTCGACTGTCTGCCTGCCGTACGGAATCTTCCCTGTCTGCATGATGCCTCCCCTTTCTGTCCGCCTGCCGCAGCTGCCCTGCGCCCGGGCATTATTTTGACATGCCTATCTCTTCGTTGAGCTTCCGGAGCTCCTCCACGGAGAGGAAAACCGGATTGGTGTTCGAGGTGTACTCGAAGTTCTCCGGCACATGGCGCCCGTGCTCGCCGAGCTCGTTCACCGTATAGTCGTAGTCGGCCGAGTTGAACTTTATGGCGGGCGCGATTACGTAGTGATCGTCAAACTCGATGGTGTGGAAGGCGTCGTCCTTCGGGCACATCACCTCATGGAGCTTCTCCCCCGGGCGGATGCCGATTATCCTGACCGGAAGATCTGGCGCCATGGCCTTCGCGAGATCCATTATCCTCATGGATGGGATCTTGGGCACGAAGAGCTCGCCGCCCTTCATGCGGGTGAAGTTCTTCAGGACGAAGTCGACCGCGTCGCTCAGACGGAGCCAGAACCTCGTCATGTCCTTATGGGTGACCGGGATCTCCTTTGCCCCGCGGTCAATGAGGCCGCGGAAGAACGGCACGACGCTGCCGCGGGAGCCGATGACGTTGCCGTACCTCACGACGGAGAACATGGTGACGCCCGATCCCGTGATGTTGTTCCCGGCGACGAAGAGCTTGTCCGAGCAGAGCTTCGTCGCGCCGTAGAGGTTGATGGGGTTAGCGGCCTTGTCTGTGGAAAGGGCGATTACCTTCTTCACCCCGGTCGCGATGGCGGCGTCTATCACATGCTGCGCACCGCCGATGTTGGTCTTGATGCACTCCATCGGGTTGTACTCGGCAGCCGGCACCTGCTTGATGGCGGCGGCGTGGACGACGTAGTCGACTCCCTTCATGGCCATCACCAGGCGCTTCTCGTCGCGGACGTCGCCGAGGAAATAGCGCATGCAAGGCGCATTGAAGACCTGCTGCATCTCGAACTGCTTGAGCTCGTCGCGAGAGAAGACTATGAGCCTCTGCGGCTTCGAGGTCTCAAGTACGCGCCTGATGAAGCACTTGCCGAATGAGCCGGTCCCGCCGGTCACAAGAATCGATTTTCCGTCAAAAAGAGCCATGGTCAGAACCTCTGTAAAAATATCACCCGGCCGGCATGCTCAGCATTTTTCCAGCCTGTCCGCGAAATCAGCCAGCATTTCCCTGATGGCGCTGTGCCTCACCCCTGAGCAGGCGGCAGTGAGCGCTGCCCGGAGGGCAAAGCAGACAACCGTTCCGATGTTCCGCGAGAAGTCATCCGGATCACCGGTCTTCTGCAGCTCCACCAGAACCCCGGTCAGAATCCTGCCGACCTTCCCCGGGCTCGTGCGTTCAGCGGGACGCACCGATATCGCCCGGAGCCGCTCCGCCGCGAGCTTCCTCACCCCGGGCGGAATGAGCCCGATGCTCTCCGCGGCGGTGCGGTAAAGGCCGAGGGTCCCCGAGTGGAACCCAGGATAAATCTGCCTCACCTTGTCCTCGAACACGCGCCACCTCTCGTCTGCCGAGTAGGGGATAACCGTGACGCGCCACGGCCGGAGGAACTTCTGATAGAGGTGCCGTCCCAAAGTTAGGCTAGCGAGCTCCTCGGGGGACTCGCTCACATCAAACCACAGGTACGGGCGCTCCGAGGGAGGAAGCGCGGCATGGTTCTCGTAAAGGTACATGTTGGAGGGAAGCTGCCGCATCATCTCCTCCGAGACTGAGACCACGCTCAGGGTGAAGAGATCGGTGTTCTTCAGCACCGCGGCCGCGCCGTCGCCGCTCCCCGCGCCCTCGAGGATATAGTCCGCGTCACCCCTGACGCCGAGGACCCCGGAGGGCGCAGGCACGCCGCGGAGGAGCTCCGCTGCCCCGGCGAGAAGCTCCGGCCACGGCTGCCTCAGGATCTCGGGAATGTCGTCAAGCACCAGGGCAGCCTTTGTCCCGATCCCGGGAATGCGGTAGCCGTCAAGCCTTACTGCGGGCTCGAAGCATCCGTAGGACCTGCTGAAGTTGTGCCTGCCCTTCCGGTCAATCATATAGCAGGCAGGACGGTACTCGCCCCTTGCCGAGCTGAAGAACTCAGTGAGGCGGTCATTGCCGCTGCACATCGCCCTGCGCTCAAGGGAGTACGGCTGCACGGCGATGTTGCTCCCGTCATGATAGTCGCGGATCTGGTCGAAAATGGCCATGTACTCCCGGAAATAATACCTGAGCACATTGATGCAGCCGGCCGCGGGCTCCGGATCCTCGAGGCTGAAGAGCATCCTGTTCATGACGGCAAAGCAGGCGTTGAGCGTCCCGGAGAGCATCATGTAGACTCCGAAGTCCGTCGAGTAGCGGAGGGCCCTGATGAATTCCTGCTGCTCAGAGAGAAGCGAGATGAACCCGGCGAGATCCTTCGGCGGCCTGTCCCAGCCCTGGAGGATCCAGTCGATGGCGGCCTGCAGCCTCCTTCTCGGCATGAAGTCGAGAAGCTTCTCCGGAGTGGTGTCAAGGACCATGCTCTCCTCGTGCTCGAGGTAGTCAAAGAGCCTCTCCCGCTCGATGCCCTGCCATGACGAGATGTCGGCATCCTCCGCATGGAGCGGCTCGGTTCCCGGGATCCTGGCGCCGTCGCTGAGGTTCCAGACGCGGCAGCTCTCCCTGTTCTCGCTGAAGAGCGCGCCCATGTAGCTGACGCTGCTCTTGAAGAGGTAGTTGCTCCTCACCTCGCCGCCGAAATTCCCCGGGACGCTCTCGGAGAAGCGGTTCAGGATATTGTCGGAGTACTCCTTCTTCATCTGCCCCTTCTCGTCGTAGTAGTAGCTCTTCGACGAGTGGGAGCGGCTCTCGTCCTTCGCTCCGCAGTCGATGCCCGCAAGGTAGATGTTCCGGAAGCCGAGGTTCACCGCCGTGGAGGTTCCCATGTTGCTGACGAGCGGGTTGATGTAGGCCGCCTCCATGAGAGTCCCCCTCTTCATGGTCCTCGAGGTCATGAGGAGCGGAAGGAACATCTCGTTCTGCTTGAGCATCAGGACACGGTGGCGGAAATGCGCCACGGTGTCTGGGTGAAGGACCTCGGTGCCGATGAGGAGGACATCGTCAAGGAAGTGCGGATCCTTCAGGTTGTCGAGGGACTCCGCGACATTCCTGAGGCGCTCGACCGCCACATAGATATGCGGCTTGATGCCGTAGCCCTCGAGTGCGGTGACTGCCGTGCCGCAGGCGATTATTACCGCCCGGTCCTGCACCTTCCTGATGAACTCCGCAGAGGAGTCGAGCGACGGGCCGTTCCCGACCACGACGCATGGAATGTCCTTAAGCTTCGATCTCTCCGTGAGGTTTTTGAGGAACGGCACCTTCCGCGCGACGGACTCGAGGGCGCCTGAGAGGCCGAAGATGTAGTCATCGAAGAAGCCTGACTGGTCCTGCAGCATGCCGACATCATTGACGAAGCGGCGGTAGGTCTCGAGGATCGGCTTCGACTCGTAGGTCGCGAGCACCGGCAGGTAGGTGCGGACGAAGCCCGGGAAGTCGGAGTAGAAGGCGATCTGGTCGCGCATCATCCGGTCCTGGTCAAAGTCGCCCGTGTAGAAATAGATATGGTCCCCGTTCTCGCTAAGGTAGGGAAGCAGCGTATACCAGTCAAAGGTGTAGAATGAGGCGTAGAGGAGATCGGGGTTCGGCTCGAGGATATAGAGGTTCCTCACCCTGATTTTCTCGTAGAGGTAGCCGAGCTGGTAGCCAAGCCCGATGCCGAACATGTAGCACATCGGGATCTCCTTGTAGAAGCCGACCGGATGATCGTCAAGGAGCCCGCGGTTGTCGATTTCCCGGTAATAGGACGCGAGCGCGCTGTAGGCCCGGAGGTGGCTCTGGTTCCTCGGATCGATTCCGGCCCCTCCGATTGCCATCTTGAAGTAGCTGTTGCTCTTCAGGAACTCGTCGATGAGCTTCTTGGCCTCACTGAAGGGGCTCTCGGCGTAGAACGGCACGCCGGTGTCGAGGTTCTTGAGGTTCACCTCGCCGTTCAGGGAGCAGAAGAACTGCCACTTGCCCTTGAAATGGTAGTTCTCAAACCTCCTGTAGAGCTCGGGGAAGTACTTTTTAATCGCCTCCCTGTTCCTCTCGAAGCGGACCGGCAGCACCTCTGCCATCCTGCGTTCGAGCTCGGCAAGCTCCTCGAGATCGTTCCTGAGCTTTTCCGCCTCTTTTATCTTCTCGTCAAGCGTTGGATCCGAAGCCATCTGTCGTTACCTCTGCGGCCGGGGAAAAGGTCCCGGCAAAAAAAAACACATGCGCCCAAGGAATGGATTTTATAGTTTTTCGGAATGTGACTTTTTTACCTTGCTCACCCTTTGGAAAAAATTTACGCGGGAAGAATGATCTGACAGGAAAACTGAGACGGAATGAAAGGCAGGCATGATCGCCGGTGCCGCGTCCGGATGACGGCTAGATGCTCCCGAGGAGCTTCAGGATGATTGAGGAGGAGTTCATCGCCTGGGTGAACATCATCGCCGCGGCCTGCTGCATTATGCTGAGCCTTGATGCTTCGGCCGTGGCCTCGGCGTAGTCGAGATCCGCTATCCTTGAGCGCGCGTCGCTGATGTTCGCGAGCGTATTAGAGTTGTTCGCAATGGCGTGCCCGAGCCGGTTGCCGACGGCTCCCCAGCTTGCCCTTTTCGAGTCGACCCTTGAAATCATCCGGTCAAGGACCTTGATGGCCTGCTGCGCGCTCTCCGCGGAGGTCATGCTCAGGGAGTAGACCGCGCCCTTCGCCCCTGCTGCGCCGTCAACCTCCACCTTTGAGTCGCTGTCGCCATTGAGCCCGTCATAGTCCTCAACCTCCCGGAGGAGCACGCCGTCCCCCGGATCCTTTCCGGCGGAGAGCGTGAACTTCATGTCGGCAGACGCCGCGGAGAGGAGCCCGGCAAAGGTGAGCTTCGAGAACTCCGCCGAGATGGTCTGCCCGGCATAGGCCCCGACCTGGAACTTCGTGATGCCCATGGAGCCGTCAAGCATCCTCTTCGTTCCGCCCCAGCTCGTCTGCTCGCCGATGCGCTGGATCTCCTTGCAGAGCTCGTCGGTCTCCTGCTGTATCGCGGAGCGCTCCGAATCGGAGTTGGTGCCGTTCGCGCTCTGGAGGGCAAGGACCCTCATGCGCTGCAGCATGCCGGAGACCTCGTCCGCCGCGCCCTCCGCAGTCTGGCAGAGCGAAATCCCGTCATTGGCGTTGCGGCTTCCCTGGGTAAGGCCGTTGATCTGGGAGGTCATGCGGTCCGCGATCATGAAGCCCGCCGGATCCACCCTCGAGCTTGTTATTCTCGAGCCGGTCGCGAGCTGGCCGTAAAGACTGCTGAGGCGCGAGGCTGCCGAGGAAAGGGAGACCATGGACCTGAGCGCGGCGGTATTGGTGTTGATGTACAGCGCCATTGTCTCCTCCCTTTGCCTGATTGCACCGTACGTATACCATCGGCAGGATTTGGAGGAAATTTAGCGCATGATCATGAAATAAGATTGATATGTGAGCTGGGTCTGACTGTTTCCGGAATTTCCGCTGCAAGGAGAATTCGCTGGCAGGCAGAAGGCAGATGAATGGAAAGAGAAATAAAAAAACGCCCCGGAAGGCGTCTTCTGACATAAATGTGCCGCAAGTGCGGCACATGGCCGGAATCAGGCCGCGCGGGCTGCTGATGCCTCAAGCCTGCCGGCGCTCCTTACAATCTCGGAGCTCGAGCTGACGGTCCTTGAGATGAAGCTCCTCAGGGCCGGCATGAACTCGGCGCTCTTCGGAGCGACCTCGGAGAAGGTCCTGATGAGGCTCATGCGCTCGGAGCTGATCCTGAGCGCGTCAGCGTAGCGGAACTCTCCGATGGCCTTCTTGAGGCACTCTCCAAGGTTGTCAATCCTGCCCATAAGTGCTGCTGCGTCAATTCCGGTATTCATGATGTTATCCTCGCTTTGTTTTGCCTTTATTGAAGCATTCGCCGTGCCACACTTTCCGGAAGATTCTGCCGGATGGCGGCTCATTGCAGACAAACGTGAGCACGTTCACAAAACAGGACGACTCTCAGTGCATTTTAGGCCCAAAAATCCGGAATGGAAACACTTTTTCTTACGCACAGCATCAGAGCGGCAGAGACTCCGGCACGAGACTTGCGCCCGAGCATGCGGAGAGGCGGATTTCCGCCCTCCTGGAAGAGTGCTACAAGGCTCCGTCCCCCCTGAGGAGGCGGCGGAGGAGCTCCGGGGACACGGCAAGCTCCTCTGCCTCCTGCCCGCCGCTGATTCCTAGCAGCGAGCGCCGCTCCGCGGCAATCAGGAGCGCATCGTCATAGCGCTGCTCCGAAAGGGCCTTCCTGAGGAGCGCCGAGAGGCTCTCAGCCTTCTCGAGGATCCTCCTCATGTCTTCCTTCTTCATGCACTGCCTCCCGTGCGGCTATGTGCCGCTTTGCCTTAAAGCTGCGGCACTTGCTGTATTTTGAGCGATGATATTGAGGAAACGGCAGAATCTGTTGCAGAAAAAGTAAAAATTGCGAAAAAAACGGTCTGTGACGGAATTCCGGAAAAAAGGCGGGCGCGTCAGAAAACGGGAAACGCGGGGCGCCGGTTTTCCGGCGCTCCGGGAATAATAGGGCCTGAGCCCCTGAAGGCCCGGCATTTCTGCCGGGCGCAGGCTTATCAGCCCTGGAGGAGGGAGAGCGCGATCTGGGTCGTGCTGTTCGCCTGCGAGAGGACGCTCGACGCTGCCTGCTGTATGACGTTCTGCTGCGTCATATTGGCGGTCTCGGAGGCGAAGTCGACATCCTCGATGCGGCTTCTCGCGTCGGAGACGTTCGTTATGGTGTTGCTCTGGTTGCTGATGGTCGAGGAGAGACGGTTCTCGACGGCGCCCCACTGGGCACGCTCGGAGTCGACATGACTGATCATGATGTCAAGGCACTTGATGGCGGCCTCCGCGTTGGCCTGGGTGGTCATGCTGAGGGCGAAAAGCTTGCCGTCAGTCTTTTTGTCAGATGTCGTGATGTCCTTCTTGGTGTTGCCGGCTCCCGGGTTCCCGGTCGTCTTGTCGTCCTTTTTCCAGCCGGTGAGCCCGTCGTGATCCTGATCATCGATTTTCTTCACGACCACTTTCTGGGTGTCAGCGCCTGCAGCCGGACGCTCTGCGGCGCTCGCGAAGGCGATCTTCTGGCCGCTCGCCGTATCCTTGACGCCGTCCTGCTGGGTGTAGTTCAGAAGCCCAGCGAAGGTGAGGTCAGAGAAGGTCGCGGTGACGGTCTGGTCGGAGTGTGAGCCGACCTGGAACTTGGTGAAGGTGTCGGTCAGCTCGCCCTTGTCATTCACTGTTCCGATGGAGCCGTTAAGCACATGGAGCGTGCCGCCGAAGGTGGTCTGCTCGCCGATACGCTGGACCTCGAGGGAGAGCTGGTTCACCTCCTGCTGTATGGCGTCGCGCTCGGAGTCGGCGTTGGTGCCGTTCGCGCTCTGGAGCGCAAGGGTTCTCATGCGCTGGAGCATGTTGGTGATCTCCTCGGTGGCTCCCTCGGCGACCTGGCACATCGAGATTCCGTCGTTCGCGTTGCGGTTGCCCTGGGTCAGGCCGTTGATCTGGGAGGTCATGCGCGATGCGATCTGAAGTCCTGCGGCGTCATCCTTCGCCGAGTTGATTCTCTTTCCGGAGGAAAGCTTCTCATAGCTGCCCTGCAGCTTGCTGGTTGCCTTGCCGAGCGCGTTCTGCGCCCTGAGCGATGAGGTGTTGGTGTTGACGTAGATAGCCATACTCTGTTCTCCTGAAACTGTTTCAAAGCGCCGCGGATTTATAGTTCCTGCATCCGTGCCTCAGGGCACTTTTCCGCGATCATCTCTGTATAAGAAAAAAGCGTGCCAGTTTTTCAAAAACCGCACGCTTCAGGAGAAAAGAACGGGACGGGATGTTCAGCTGCCGCCCGCCGCCCCGGCCGCAGTGGCGTTTCCGGCCGGCGTTGCTGATGTATCGCTGAGGAGAATTTTCTCCGCCGAATCGAGCTCCTCTGCAGACTCCTTCTCCGTGAGACCGCGGGATGTCAGAATTCCGATGGCGCTCCGCCCGCCGATCTCCGACACGCGGTAGTAGCTCCTGACCTCGCTCTTCTCCGCGTTCACGCACATGCCGGTGAGCGGCGAGAGCGCACCGCAGCCATTTGCCTTCGAAAGCTCAATGGCTGCCGATTCCTTAGACGCACCGTCCTTCAGGAAGCGGAACACCGCATTCGCCCTGCCGTCGGCCCTGATGTAGGAATAAGTGTCGCCTGACTGCTTGTAGATGCTCCAGGGCTTCTTGACAGGCTTCGTGCCCGGATCGTCAGCCGCGTACAAGGCAGTGGCTGGAAGCAGCGCGGCCATGGCCGCAAGAAGCGGCGCGCGGAGCGGGCGCGCTGAGAAAATTCCTCTGAGCTTTTTCATGATTGTGCCGGTGACAGAAAAATGACATGGAGATTTTAACACACAGAAAGGAGACACTGAGATCCGCATCCGGCAGTCAGCCAAAAGACAAAGCGCCGGAGTCAGAATTCCGGCGCCCAGAGCCTCAGCTGATGGAGCCTTCAGCTGATGTAGTCCATGAGCGAGGTCTGCGAGATCATCGAGAAGGTCCTCTGAGCCATCGAGAGCGCGTTCAGGGCCTGGATGAGGTTCGACGCGGACTCGACGCTGTCAGCCTCGGCGATGGTCGCCCTCGCCTCCTTCTTGACGTCCCTGATGTCGTCGTTCGAGGAGATGACGGACTCGGCGATGTTGCTGCGGCCTCCGATTCTGCCGAGCGCCTGCCCGGCGCTCTGCAGGGTCGCGAGGTTGTGGATCTGCCCGCGGTCGAGCGCCTCGCGGAGATTGTCACCGGTGACAGCAGGATCGTTGAGCGCGTCAATGACTCTCTGCAGCGTGTTCAGGATATTGTCGTTCTCCGGAGGCTCAAGCTCGATGGTGCCGCCCGCGTAGCCTTTCTCCGTATGGAGAGTGAGGCCGTGGAACTCGATGTCGCCCCCGTCAGAGTACGCGCCCTTCGCGATCTCCTCGCCGTCCGCGTTCTTGATGGTGTAGGAGTCGCCGGTGACGCTCACCGAGAGCGTATTGGCCTTCTTCTCCTCGGCCTCGTCGGTGTTGGTCTTGTAGTTCTGGTTGTACCAGGTCGAGAAGTCCGAGGTGCCGGTGTACTCTATTGCTGCCTTGTCGTCCTTGCCGAGCGAGACGCTCCGGGGAAGCGGGACCGAGAAGATCGAGTCGCCCGGATCGCTTACCGCAACCTTGACGCTCGGTGAGGCATTCACGGAGCGCTGCGAGCTGTCGCCCTGGTATGACCAGAGGCCGGTCTCGGGGTTCTCGGTATAGGGGACAGTGTCGCCGAGCGAGCCGCTGAAGATGTACTCGCCCGAGGCGTTCCTCGTGTTCATGTAGGAGGCGACCTCATCCTTGATCTCGGAGAGCTCGACCGCAATCGCCTTCCTCTCGTCGATGCTGTAGGCGCCGTTCTCGCCAGAAATCATGAGGACGTTCGCGCGCTGCAGGGAGCTCTCGATGGAATTCAGTGCGGTCTCCTCGAGGCCGAGGGAGTCAATCGCATAGCCGGCATTGACGTCATACTGGGTATACGCCGAAATCTCGGCGCTCAGCTTGATCTTGGAGGACATACCCACCGGATCCTCGGAGGCGTACTGGAACTTGTCCCCGGTCTCCGACTGGCGGCTGTAGCGGTCGACATCAAGGTTCCTGCTGTTGAGATCGCGTACAGTACGCTGGTACATCATCGCGTTGGTTATGCGGAATCCCATCTAAGCCTCCTTACACCGCCTGGATAAGTGCGTTGAATACAGTCTGCGACGCGGTGATGATCTTGGCCGAAGCCTGGTAGTACTGCTGGAACATCACGAGGTTCGTCGCCTCCTCGTCGATGCTGACCGCGGATCCAGAGTCGTAGTTCGAGGTGCTGGCCTCAAGCTTCGCGTCGGCTGCCTTGCGGCTGGTGTCAACCGTGTTGAGTGCCGAGCCGAAGTCGCTTACGAGGGCCGCATACCTTTCGGTGAAGGTCATCCTGGAGTCAGCTCCCTCGGAAGTGCCGTCGCGGACAGTATCATCGGTTGCAAGCTTTGCAAAGTTCAGGCCATTGGTGTTGTCCGAGAAGCCGTTCTGGTTGATGGCAAAGTCGAATTTGTCGCCGGCCTTCGCAGTTCCGGTGACGTTGAAGTCATAGCCCGGGTACTGCGCGCTGTCAGCGAAGAGCGCGGTGCCGTCTGCCTTTACTGCGTTCTTCAGCACGTTCTGACCGTTGGTTGACGCAGGTGCGCTTCCGAGGAGCTTGCCGTCAGAGTCCAGGACTCCGTAGGAGCCGTCGTTCTGGATCTCTATGCTGACCGGAGCGCCGTCTTTGAAAACAGGAGGAACAGCCGAGGTGTCAAGAGCGGACTTGGCGTCAGTATTGGTGACTGCGGCAAGCCTGATGTCGGCGTTCCCGAAGTTGCCGCTCTCTGCGGAGCCCTTCACGAAAGACGCCAGGGCAAAATCCTCGGGCTTCGTTGCGGCAAGCTCGAAGGTGGTAGCGGCAGCCTTCGCCGGACGGACAAAGCAGGTGTCGCCAGCCGCGTAGGTGCCGTCGAAGGTCAGGGTTACGCCGAGCCCCAGCGGGGAGAGATCAGCCTCGCCTCCAGTGGTTCCGGTGTAGACGGGCTTCTCGCTCATGACGCCGCGGGATACGGTGTAGACCTCGTACTTGTCGGCGCCGGTGAACCTCACGAAGAGATCAGCGGTGGAGACGTCCTTCCCGAATCCCTCCTTGATATGGGAGGTGACGGTGCCGTTGCCGGAGCTTGTGACCGCAGCAGAATCCTGGATCCGGAAGATGTCGCCGCCTGCCTTGTTCGTAAGATCAAGACCGCAGTGGTTCACGTGGTTGAAGGAGTCGGTGAAGGCGACAGCGGTCTGCCCGAGCTGCTTCAGTGCCTCGTCGAGCGCGGTGCGGTCATCAAGGCTCGCCCCGATCTCGCCGCCGAGCGTACTGTTGTTGAGGACGGTCTTCACTCCCCCGTTGAAGGAGTAGGCCATCCTGGTGTCCTCGGGGTTGACGAGCCCCGGGAGCTGCTCGATGGTGGCGGCGCAGGTGTCAAGCACCAGGCTCTGCCCGGAGGCGAGGTTGATGTTCCGGACGCCGTAATCCGAGTCGACGACGCGGATGTCAAGCTTCTTGGAGAGCTTCTCGATGAGGAGATCGCGCTGGTCAACAAGATTATACGCGGTTCCGTCGGTGTTCCTGACATTCGGCCAGACCTTCCTCACCTGCTGGTTGAGGCTGTAGATCTGCTGCAGCATGTCGTTGGTCTCGGTGATGTCGCTGTCGAGGGTCTCCTTGACGGTCTCAAGATTCTGCTGCACCTGGCATCCCATGTTGGAAAGCGACTTCGAGAATCCCTCGAGCTTGTTGAGGAGATCGACGCGGGTCGCGGACGATGACGGATCATTGTCTGCAGACTCGACCGCCGAGAAAATGTCGCTGATGCCGGTGGCAAGGGAGGTGCCCTTGCCGCTCAGAAGCTGGTCGGTGGAGTAGAGCTGCTCGTAGACCTTGTTGTAGTAGGCGCTGTCTGAGGTATCACGCCACATCTCGGCCTGGGCGAACTCGTTCGAGAGACGCTCGACAATGGACTTTCCGGCGCCGAGCATCGGCGTGTTGGTATAGGTTACGAGGCGCTGCCTGGTGTAGCCTTCGGAATTTACATTGGTGATGTTGTTGGAGGTTGTCTGCAGCCCCTTCTGCATCGTGCTGACGCCAGACGCGCCAATCTTCAGAATATCTGCCATACATCCTCCGGTCTCTCAGCCTCCCCATGAGGCTCCGGGGTATGTTTGCAACATTAATGCCAGTATTTAAAAGAAGAGGAAAGGGAATGGAGTGATGATGGGGCTGCCGGAAGATAAGGCAGCCCGGAGAAAAGAACAGGAGAAGTATTTCTCAGATGTAGCCCTCGAAGGCGCCGCTCCTCACGATGCCCTTGAGCTTCTCGGCGTAGCGGCTGTCGGTCGCGTAGCCTGCCTTCTGCAGCTCGTCGAAGTACTCGTCTACGCTCCCCGCCCCGGCGGCCTTCGCGTAGCGGCTGTTTCCGGTGATGAGATCCGCGTAGTCCTGCATGCTCTCCCTGATGCCGGAGTAGGCGCGGAAGGAGGATCTCTCCATGGCTGTCCTGCCGTTCCTCTCCTCGGGGCTCATTGCGCTCACGCTGCCGCCCTTCCAGGAGCCGCCCGCCTTGATGCCGAAGAGGTTCGAGCCGCCCGGGGTGTGCCTGCCCCAGCCGGTCTCAAGCGCGGCCTGTGCGACAATCGCGACTGGGTTGAGCCCTGCTGCGGCGCCGATCTCCTTCGCAAGCGGCATCAGCTTCTCGACGAACTTCGACTTGATGCCGTCCGGATCCGCATCCTTCGCCGAGCCTGCGGCAAAGGACTTCTGCGCGGAGGCGTTCTCGATGAATGAGGATGCCGAGGCTTTCCTGCCGTTCGTTACCGCGCCCATATAGCCGTCGAGGGAGAAGGCCCTGGTCTCATTCGGCATATGGAAGCTGTTCAGACGGCGTACGGGAGATCCGGACGCGGCTCCTGCTGATGCTGCTTTTCCGGCGCTGCCGGCTGCTGATACGGATGACGGATTTCCGGCGCCGATGCTGTCAAGCTTCCGTCCGGAGTGGTTCCGGTCGAACTGCCTTACGACCATGCCGGCAAGCCCGCCGAGCTCGCCCGACGATGAAGATGCCCGGCGCTCGGCGTCCTGCGCGATGATCTGGTCATCGAGCATGCCCTGGTAGAGCCTGTCAGTGTGTCCGGTGCCGATGCCATCGGGGTTGATGTCCTCGCCGGCCTTCCTCATCTCGCGGAACATCTCGCGGGTGAAGATGGTCTCGAACTGGGTCGCCGCCTGGCGGAGGGCCGCCTCGCGCGACGAGGAGTCGGCGCTGCCGCCCATCCTCCTCAGCTTGTCGAGGCTCCTGGTATCGTCAATGACGCTCCTCGTGAGCTCAAGATTGCCGCCTGATGCCTGAATGCTGCCCATTGCGATGCCTCCCAATTCCCTGCAGGACTACATTATCTGCAGATCGCCCTCTATTGCCCCGGCCTGCTGCAGAGCCTCAAGCACGCTGATGAGGTCTCCCGGCGCAAGCCCGATGTCGTTAACCGCCTTCACGAGGTCATCCAGGGTCGCTCCCGCGTCGAACTTGAACATCCTGCCGGATCCTTCCTGGACGCTGATGCTCGAGTTCGGGACCACCTGGGTCGTGCCGTTCGAGAGCGGCGCAGGCTGCGAGACCTGCGGATCCTCGCGGATGGTCACCGTGAGCCCGCCATGGGTCACAGCGGCCGGGCGGAGCTTCACGTTCTGCCCGATGATGATGGTCCCGGTCCTGGCGTTAACCACAATCTTTGCCTTCGCGTCAGCCGGATCGACCTCGAGGTTCTCGAGGGTTGCGACAAACTGAACCCTCTCGTTCTGGTCCCTCGGGGCCGATACGGTTACCGATGACGCGTCCTTGGCTTTTGCAACTTCAATGCCAAGCTCATCATTGATGGCCTGCGCGGTCCTCATAGCCGTGGTGAAGTCAGGCGTGTTGAGGTTGATGGTTATGGTGTCCCCGAGCCCGAAGGATGTCGGAACCTCGCGCTCCACGGTTGCCCCGTTCGCGATCCTGCCGACGGTCGGCGTGTTCATGACGATCTTGGAGCCGTCCGCGCCCTCGGCGCCGAAGCCTCCGACGACAAGGGAGCCCTGCGCGACGGCGTAGACCTCGTTGTCAGCTCCCCGAAGGAAGGTCTGGATGAGCGTGCCGCCCCTGAGGCTCTTCGCCTCGCCGATGGCGGAAACCGTGACGTCAATTGTCTGACCCTGCTTGGCAAAAGGAGGCAGCTCGGCATGGACGACGACCGGAGCGACGTCCTTCATCTTGGGCTTGAGGTTGTCCGAAATCTTGATGCCGAAGTTGTTCAGCATGGTCCTGAAGGTCTGCTCGGAGAAGGCGTTGTTCTTCTCGCCGGTGCCGGGGAGGCCTACTACGAGGCCGTAGCCCATCAGCTGGTTGGTCCTCACGCCCTGGAACGAGGAGATGTCCTTGATCCTTGCCGCGCCGGCATCAGAGGAGAATACAATGAGGACCGGCAGGACGGCTGCCGCAAGAGCTCTCATCAGACCTTTCATAACCTTGCCTCCCTCATCAGAACGGGTTGAATATACTGTTGAAGAACCTCGAGAGCCAGCCCCTCTTCTGGGTGTTGGCAAAGTCGCCGGTGCCGCCGTACTGTATCCTGGCGTTAGCGACCTTCTGCGAGGAGACGGTGTTGTCGGCGTTCACGTCCTCCGGGCGGAGGATGCCGGTGAGGCGGATGTACTCGTTGCCGTTGTTGAGCATGAGCCACTTCTCGCCCCGGATCATGAGGTTGCCGTTCGGGAGGACCTTGATGACGCTGACGGAAATCTGTCCCGTGAGGCTGTTGGTCTGTCCGGCGTTGGCCTTCGCGTTGAAGGAGTTGTTTCCGCCGAAGGAGGCCTCGGTCGTGTACTTGCCGCCGAACTTCACGGTGCTGCCGCCGAGCATCAGTCCGTCAAGCCCGGTCGATGAGCTCTTCTGGGTCTTGGTGGACGCGGACTTGCTTGCGGAGGTCGACTCGTCAAGGGTCACCGAGATGAGGTCCCCGACCTTGTGGGCCTTGATGTCGGAGTAAATGCTGTTGGCACCGCCGTCAAGGAATATCGAGCCGGTCGGAATCACGTTCTTCGCGGTCTCGACAGGCTGCGCGGGCGCGTAGTCAGGATCATCGGGCTTCGGATCGCCCGCGGTGATGACCGACTCGCAGCCTGACACAAGGATAGCAGCAGCGGCCAGGAATGATATGTAACAGCTTTTCATCTTGATCCCTCCGGTTTTTCTACAGCTTATTCAAAAAGCGTGCCTCTGTCTGCAATGAGAATCACATCAAGGAAAGATTCCTGAAGCGCGATCATGGGCGAGGCCGGCAGAGACGGATTTTATAGCAGAAGAGGCTCGGTTTCCGGACGGAAGGAGGAAGTGACAAGAAAACGGCGTCCTCCCGCAAGGGCGCCGTTTTCGTCAGACATAGCTTAAGTCCGGATTTTAGGTGCGCTGGATGAGGTTGCTCATCATGTCGTCCACGGTCGATAGCACCTTGGAGTTCATCTCGTAGATCCTCTGGCTCTGGATGAGGTTGACAAGCTCCTCTGTGACATTGACGTTAGAGGTCTCGAGCATGCCCTGCTTGATGGCGCCCATGCCGTCCTGCCCGGCAGTACCCTGCTGCGGCGCGCCGGATGCGGCGGTCTCGGTGTAGAGGTTCTCGCCTATCGCGTTGAGCCCCGCAGGATTGATGAAGGAGGAGATGTTGAGCTGCCCGAGGACCTGCGCCTCGGCCTGATCTGCGATCTGTACCGACACGGTTCCGTCGTTGCCGATGGTGATTGACTCGGCGTTCTCCGGGACCTGGATCTCAGGCTGGATGACATAGCCCATGCCGGAGGTGACGATGGTGCCCTCGTCATTGAGCGTCCACTGGCCGTTCCTTGTATAGGCGGTGGTTCCGTCAGGAAGCTCGACCTCGAAGAAGCCCTTTCCGGAAATCATCACGTCAAGGGAGTTGTCAGTGGTCTCGACGTCGCCCTGGGTGTGGCACTTCTGGGTTGCGACAACCTTGGCGCCCGCGCCGAGCTGCAGTCCGTTCGGGAGGTTGGTGTCCGCGGAGGACCTGCCGCCCGGCTGGTTGATGTTCTGGTAGAGGAGGTCCTCGAAAATGGCGCGGCCCTTCTTGTATCCTACGGTCGAGGCGTTCGCGAGGTTGTGGGACGTTACGTCGATGTTGGTCTGCTGCGCGTCGAGACCGGTCTTGCAAATCCAGAGTGCGGGTATCATGGTTCTGTCTCCAGTTAGTCTTCCAGGTTCAAAGTCTGGGCTGTTTCATTGATTGCAATTATCATGCCTGTTTATGCACCGGGTCTCAGGAGCTGGTTCTGGCTCTCGTCCATTTCCTTTGCGGTGCTCATCATCTTCACCTGCATGTCATACTGGCGCTGTATCCTGATGAGCGAGGTCATCTCGTCGACGACATTGACGTTGCTTGACTCGAGCGCGCCGTTGATGAGCCTCACGTCCTCGCTCTCCCCGGCAGTCGCGCCGCTCCTGAGGCGGAAGAGCCCGTCGGTGCCGCGGTACATTGCGGTCTTCTCCGGGTTCACGAGCTTTATCCTCTGGTATTCCTCGAAGACCTCGGAGCCCTCGCCGTCCGGCCTGCCGCCGACCGTGCCGTCCTGGTTGATCTCAATCTTCGAGAGGGCCGGAAGCTCGATGTGCTCGCCGGAGTCGTCAAGCACCGCCCTGCCGTCAGAGGTTCTGAGCGTTCCGTCCTGGTCGAGGACGAGGCTTCCCATACGGGTATAGGCCTCGTTGCCGTCCGCGTCCTCGACTGCAATCCAGCCGTCGCCCTTCACCGCGACGTCAAGCTCGCGGCCTGTCGTCTCGATGGCGCCCGATGACATGTTCTGCCCCGGCTGCTCGGCCATGGAGAACACCCTTGTAGGGAGCCCCTCGCCGTAGGCCTGCATGGCCCTCGCGTTCTCGAAGTCGGCCTTGAAGCCGATGGTGGAGGCATTCGCGAGGTTGTTGCTCCGTACGGCAAGCGCGTTCATGTTCTCCTTGGCGCCTGACATTGCGATATAAAGAAGATTGTCCATCCCTGCCTCCCGGCTTTCTGTAATTCTGCAAACTGATGCTGGAGATAAAGCAAAGGACGTGCCAGAAAAGATAAAAAGCCCGCTGGAGGCTCTGAAAAAGGAAGAAGAGGGAGTGAAGACTGGAAACCGCCGCCCCGGGAGGGGCGGCGTCAGAATTCCGGCAGGCAAGCAGGAACCTGCCGGTTCTCCGGCGCCGGATTTTTTACTGGATCTGCAGTATGGTGTTCATGATCGTGCTCTCGGCTGTCAGGGACTTGGAGTTCGCCTGATAGTTGCGCTGCGCCTCGATAAGCTCGACCAGCTCGTTGGAGAGGTTGGTGTTCGAGTCCTCGAGTGCTGACGACTCAATCTTGCCGCAGATGCCGACGCCGGCCTGGGAGGGAACAGCCTCTCCGGACGCTACCGACTGCTTCCAGCAGGTGTCGCCGATCTGGGTGAGGCCCTGCTGGTTCTGGAAGGTCGCCATCGCGATCTTGCCGAGTGTCGTGGTCTGGGAGTTCGAGTAGCTTGCGGTTACAAGTCCGTCCGACGCAATCTCGACGCCGGTCAGCTGCCCGACGGTCGATCCGTCCTGGTCAAGCTTCGCGACGGAGAACGGGGATGCGTACTGGGTGAGCCCGGCGAAGTTGAAGTCGATGACCTGGTCTCCGTCGCAGGATCCGTCAAGCACTCCCGCGCCCTCCTCGCCGAGCTTCTCGGTCTTGATGTACTGGGGGACGGTCTTGGAGCCCTCCACCGTATTGTCGATGAGCTGTCCGTTCGAGTCAAACTGCAGCTGCGCGCACTTGATGTCGTAGGTCTTGACCTCGGTTCCGGTGGTGTCGGTGTACTTGGTGTCAATGCCGTTCTGGATGTCAACAGGCTTCCCGTCCATGAAGATGTACATCTGCCAGGTGTTGGTCGACGCGGCCGCCTTGTTGCTGAGATCCTGGTTGCTCTTCAGGAAGTAGTAGGTTGCGGTGTGGTCATTGCCGAGCGAGTCATAGGTTACGACCGAGGTCGACGCGGAGAAGGTCGATGAGTCGTTCGGATCGAACTTCTCCGGCGAGGAGATCGGGTCGGTGTTCGCGGGCAGGTTCATTGACGACACAACCTTGGAGGTCATGGTCGGGCGTCCGGCGGTGCTCGGGATCTGGAGGGCCTTGGTGGAGTCAAGGCTCACTGACTTCACCGTGCCGTCATCGTTGGTGTCATAGACCTGGAGGTAGTCGCCCTGCGGGGTTACGACGTAGCCCTCGTTGTTGACCTCGAGCGCTCCAGCCCGGGTGTAGGTCCTGGTCTGGCTGTTGACCTGCGGCGAGAGGACGAGGAAGCCGTCGCCCTTGATGGCGATGTCGAGGGTGTTCTGGGTGGACTCGATGGAGCCCTGGTGGAACTGCTGCGCGACTGTCGCGGTGGTTACGCCGTTGCCGACCGTGGTCTTGGCGTTCGAGAAGATCGACTGCGAGTAGACATCAGCGAACTCGGCGCGCGAGCACTTGAAGCCGATGGTGTTGACGTTGGCGATGTTGTTGGCGGTTACATCAAGGTGCTTCTGCGAAGCATTGAGTCCGCTGAGTGCGGTATTGAATGACATAGTTAACTCCTTCGGCCCGGAGGCCCCTGCTTGAATTCTGCAGTCATTAAAGCAAAATGAGTGCCAGCTTCTGAAAGAACCTTTCCGGGCGCGGGAAAACACGCATGAGCAAAGCCTCCGGGAGAGGCGGCAGGAGAATTCTGATGTGAGAAAAGAAAGAGGATCCGGTTTTCTGACAGTATGCCGGCGCAGCTGCGCCGGCAGTGAGGCGCTACTCGAAGGGGACGTAGCCGAGGCCGCGGATCCCGGCTGCCTCGCTGTCGGGGACTGCAGTGCCGCCCTTGAATCCGCTCGAGACAAGATAGTACCCAGTCATCTCATGCCTGAGCCCGCTCTCGCTCACCGCACGGGGAAAGCCGGCAACCGCGTCCTCAATCCTGATGATCTTGCCCCGGACATTACCTGTGATTGCCGCGAAATGGCCGGACCTCAGATAGGCGACTGACGGGACCGGAATGTCCTTGTCATCCTTTATCACCATGAGCTTCTCGTTGTACTTCCCCGCGATGTTGCGGAGCTCAAGAAGCGAGAAGCCGTCCTTCGGCGCGTCGATTGCCATGATGCTCTCCGAGAACTTCTCCGGAAGGAGCTTCGAGAGCGCGAACGTCCCGCTCCTGAAGGATTTCTCCGGCTTGTTCCTTATATCCCAGAGGCGGTACTTCGCCCAGGCGGCCTGCTTCACCGCCCTTGCCGAGAAGTGCTCGTCCTCGTAGACGAGGAGCTTCGCCACCTCGTCGGCGTTGCCGAGCCTTGCGTGGAGGCTGAGCAGCGAGGCATAGATGCTGTCGTAAATCCGTCCTGCGTAGGTGCGGGCGTCCTCGGGGAACTCGCCGCCGTTCTGCCTGAGGTACTGCCTGAACCCCGAGTTTGCCGCGGAGAAGGCCCCCGCAGCGTCCGAGTACCTGCCGCCGAGCTCAAGCGCCAGCCCCATGCAGTAATAAAGGGAAGGGTTCCAGGCAGAGCCAGGGTGGTTCCTGATCCAGTTCCAGATCTCGTCAGGCGGTACGCCCCGCTTCGCTGACTCATAGACCGCGAGGAATTTCCTGATCTCCGAAGCCTCCTCAGCAGTGGAGCCGCCGAGAGGAACGAGCTTCTCCCCGAGCGAGGATGACTTGAGGAACACCTGACCTGAAGCGTCCGTGTCGACGCCGAGCCTTGCGTACTCTGCGCCCCTGCTCCCTGCGGTCTGCTCACCGCCAGCTGCCTGCGCCTGCCACGAGGCGGCCGCAGTGAAGCCTGCTGCCGCGAGGATAAGCGCCATGATTGCGGTAAACCTTGACATGTCTGCCCCCGTTAGTTCTTTACTGCGGAGGATTTTAGCGGAGTGCGGCGCCGAATACTAAACGCTGTGTCTAAAATTGAGATGAAAAAGACGAAAATCCGGCGGCCGGGCACAGGGATGCCCAGGAGCGCCGGAAAGCCGGACATGGTCCTCGTTGAAAAAGGAGCTCCGCGTACAGGCAGGCAATGATGCCGGAAAAGCGGCGCAGCGCGCCGGTTTTCCGTCACCCGGAGGGACCTCAGCCTCCGGCGACCTGCATGATGTCCGCGAGGCCTATCGTGCCGTCGCGCCCCAGGATGTTGAGCCTCGTCTCCTGGGAGCCGTTTCCGAGCACGACGCTCGAGACGCGGCCGTAAGTGTTGGTCTTGATGCTCTGCGACATGCCGTTCACAAGCCCGACCGCGCTCACGGTATAGTTGCCTGCCGGGCACTGCGCGCCCTTCATGTCCGTTCCGTCCCAGGCGAAAGGCACATCTCCCGCGTAGGAGCCGGCGACGCTCTGCTGGTAGACGACCTGCCCGCCTGCGTCAGTGACCGAGACGGTGATGTCCGAGGCGCCAGAATCGCCCGTTGCGATCTGACCCGCGATGCCGGTGCCGTTGTTGTAGGCAATGGGGGTCTGGAGGAGGACGTTCTGACCGACAAGGCTCGATGCCATCAGCGACTCGCTCGAGGCCACCGAGCCCTGGAGATCTGACACCGTGGAGTTGAGGCTGTTGATGCCATCGACCATGGAGAGCTGCGACATCTGGGCGACCATCTCGTTGTTGTCCGAGGGATTGGTCGGATCCTGGAAGGAGAGCTCGGTTGTAAGCATCTTGAGGAAGTCCGCCTGGCTGATTTTTGACGATCCGGTCTTCGCGGCCTGCTGCACCGCGGTCTGCCTCGACTCCGAGGTCGAGAGGCCGATATCACTGTATACTGATGACATATCTCTTCTCCTTCAGTCCCTCTAGCGGCCGCTGCCGAGCCTCAGGGTCTGGGTGTAAAGGCTTTTCGCGGTGTCAGCGAGCTGCACGTTGGTCTGGTATGAGCGGCTCGCGCTCATCATGTCGGCAAGCTCCTCGACCGGGTTGACGTTCGGGCGGTAGATGTAGCCGTCACGGTCAGCGAGCGGATGGTTCGGGTTGTACTCGGCAATCGGCGCCGCGTCGCTCTCGACGATGCCCTCGATGGCGACTCCGGCAGAGGCCCCGTCAGACGACGGATCCATGGCGTTCTCGAGCATCGAGGCGAAGACCGGATGGCGCGCCCGGTAGGCGGCGCCGGCGCTCGAGGAGACGCTGTCGGCGTTCGCGAGGTTGCTCGCGGTGGTGTTAAGCCTTACTGACTGGGCTGACATGGCAGTCCCTGCGATATCCATTACATTGAAAAGGCTCATGATGCATCTCCCTGGATTGCGCGCCTGAACATGGCAATTCTTCCGTTAAGAAACTCGAGCGAGGTCTGGTATCTGAGGCTGTTCTCCATGAACCTCTGCCTCTCCGCCTGAAGATCAACCGTATTGCCGTCACCGGTGTCAGGCTGCAGAGGGGTGCGGTAGTAGAGCTCGCCGCCGAAGGGCGAGGAGTCGGAGGCGAGGTGGCCGCTGTCGGTCCTCGCGAGCTGCACTCCGCCCGGCTGCCCGCTCTCGGCCTGCTGCATTACCTCGTCGAAATCTATGTCGCGGGCCTTGTAGCCAGGGGTGTCGGCATTCGCCATGTTCGCGGCGAGCACCTCGGCCCTTCTCGAGCGCACCGAGAGGGACTCGGGATGGACGCCCATAATTCCGTCAAATGATATATGCATGTCACGCCTCTGCATTATGTTTTGCTGGAATTATGACAGCACAATTCGTGCCATGTTGAGAAAAAAAAAGTAAGGCCGCCGCGGTTTCGTCGCCGCGGCGGCCCGTCTCAGGAGCCGAGCCTCACCGGAAGCGTCGGCTTCGCCGCGCCCCCGTCCTTCCGCCGGTAGACTATGCCGTGCGGGAGATGGATCATCTCGAACTTGTCATAGACACTCATCGACTCTGAGGAGCCGAGGAAGAGATATCCGCCCGGCACCAGGACATCCGCAATCTGGCGGATGATGCGCTCCTTCACCTCCTGCGAGAAGTAGATGAGGACGTTCCTGCAGAAGACCACCTCGAAATTGCCGAGCGAGGCGAAGGACTCGAGGAGGTTGATGTGGCGGAACGAGACCGAGCGCTTGACCGCGGGGACAACCTCCATGATCCCGGAATTTCCGCATTCCCTGAAGTACATCCGCCTCTTCTGCAGGCTCAGCCCGCGCTCGATCGCGAGCCCGTCATAGCGGCCGGATCTTGCCTTCGCGAGGACGGTCTCGGAGAGATCGGTCGCGGTGATATGGACGCCGAGGGGACCGAGCCTCCCGAGGTTCTGCGCCTCAATCGCGGTGATGGCGATGGAGTAGGGCTCCTGTCCCGAGGAGCAGGCGGCCGACCAGATCCGGATCGGCTGCAGGCGGCACTTGTCCTTGAGCTCCGGGAAGATCGTCTCCTTCAGGATCTCAAAGGGATAGCCGTCCCTGAACCAGAGCGTCTCGTTCGTGGTCATGGCGTCAAGGACGGCAGTGCGGATCCTCGGCGAGAAGCCCTCGACCGCCTCCTTCACGAGCCTGTCGAGCGTGCCGAGCCTGAACTCGTCCACGAGAGGCGTAAGGCGGCTGATTACGAGGTATTTCTTGTTCGCGCCGAGCACGATTCCGCTTCTGCGCTCAAGGAAGTCCCCGAGCTGGCTGTAGGCCGCGTCAGATATCTGCAGGTACATCAGCTTCCCCTTATGGCGGTCTGGACAGCCTTGGCCAGCTCGTCAGGATTGAACTTAGGAATGAAATTGTCGGCTCCGACCTTGCTCACCATGGCCTGGTTGAACATGCCGGAGAGCGAGGTATGGAGAATAATGTAGATGCCGCGCATGGAGGGGTTGGCCCTGACCTTCGCCGTGAGAGTGTAGCCGTCCATCTCCGGCATCTCCACGTCGGAAATTATGAGCGAGACCTTGTCCCTGAGCTGCGAGCCGTCGCTCACGAGCTCGCAGAGCTTGTCGTAGGCCTCCTGGCCGTTCTTCGTCAGGATGCACTTGTAGCCGATGGCCTTCATCGACCTCTCGACCTGCCTCCTTGCGACCGACGAGTCGTCCGCGACCATGATCGGGAGCTCGGCGCGGTTGACCTCGGCCTTCTTCTCCTCGACCTGCTGCTTCTGCTGCTCATTGATGACCTTCGCCTCCTCGACGATGTTGTCGCTCACCACCTCAGGCGAGGGCGAAATCACATCAAGGATCTTCTCGACATCGATGATCTCGACGAGCTCGCCGTCAATCTTGGTGACCGCGGTCATGTAGTTCTGCTTGCCGACGCCCTTGGGCGGGGGAAGGATCGAGGACCAGTTCATGTTGACAATGCGCTCGACGCTTGAGACGAGGAAGCCCTGTATGGAGCGGCTGTACTCGGCGATGATGATGTACGAGCCGTCGGTGTTCTCCTGCCTGCCGCAGCCAAGGGCGTCCGCCAGGTCAATCACGGAGATGTTCTGCTTTCTTATGGTCGCGACGCCCCTCACCATGGGGTTGAGCTTCGGCATCACGGTAAGCTTCGGGCAGGCGACGACCTCGCGGACCTTGAAGACGTTGATGCCGTAGCGCTGTTTCTTGCCGGCAAGACGGAAGAGCAGAAGCTCCATGCGGTTCTGGCCGACGACCTCGGTCAGCTGATCGACTGTATTGAATACATCACTCATAGGAGACACCAGATTCTGTTATTCACTGAATTATAACCGATGAAGCCGCCCTGACGGAAAAATCTTCAGGCTTGCTTTCTGAATTTAGGCGCAGTTAACAAAACGGGTGCCCGCCGCCCCTGCTGAATCTCAGCAGGAGATGTCAAACCGCGTCGCCCCGCCCGAGCGGGAGAGCCCGGACTTGTCATAGGTCACGCTCGAGCTGTCGCGCAGCTTGCTCAGCATCGAGGAGAGGCGGCGGTTCGAGGCAAGCTGCATCTCGATGAGCCTCCCGTTGACCGCGTTCTGGTTCTGGCACTCCTCAAGAAGCGCGCTGATCTTCTTCCTCTCCTCAAGGAGATCGCCCTTGAGCCTCGCGACCTCCGGATGCGCGCCCATCGCCTGGTCGGTGAGACGGATCTGGCTGAGGACATCGACCTTCTGCCTCGAGATGCCGGGAAGGCTCTCGGCCTTCCTGTTCTTGAGGAGCTCAAGCTCGTCCCTGAGAAGCTTCAGCATCAGCCGGAGGAGCTCCTGCTGCCTCGCGACGAGATCCTCGAGTTTCTGCTGCGCCTTTGCCGCGCCGTTCTGCTGCTGTGTCATTTTTCCGCCGTCAGGCTCCCCCCGGCATCAGCGCTCAGGCAAAGAGCCCGGCAAGATCCTTCTCAAAGTCGAGCATCGAGCCCGCCACCCTGTAGCCGTCAACCTTGTAGGTCCCGTCATTGACCGCGCTCTTGAGCTCCGAGACCCTGGACTCGTCTACATCCGGCTCGTCCCTGAGCTTCTCCGCGAGCTTTCTGAGCTTCTTCGCCCCGTCGGTGAGAACCACCGAGTCAGAGGCAGCAGCAGCCGCTGACGCGGCAGCTGCTGACGGCGCCGCGTTCCCCTGGCCTACGGACGCCGCCTTTCCCGCGTCCCTGCCCTGGATCTGCCTCGTGCCGTTCTTTACCGCGCTGTTGACTGATCTCGCGAGAATGTCGCTTACCGGCATATGCCCTCCCGCCGGAGAATGCCTCCGGAAACCCAACCGGCGGCGGCGCGCAGGAGGCGCGCCGGCCGCATCAAAACCCTTTCCTGATATCTATCGGCACCTTCCGGAAATCCTGAAGGCACTTTTTGCGTGACGCACCGCACACTTCAGCGCGCGCCGGTCCTCACGCGCCCCGGGGCAAGAACCCTGCCCGAGACCGTCTTCCCGGACTTACCGTTCCTCACCCTCACCTCGCTCCCCACCGAGCCGTCCTCAAGCGCCGTGCCGGCCGTGGAGATGGTGAGCACCGCGTTCCCCGCCTCGAGCGTCACCTCGTCATTGCGGCAGACCGCGCAGTAGGAGCCCGCTGGAACAGGATCTCCCGCGCTGAAGCGCCTCTTCGCCCGGCTGCCGCTGATTGCCGCGATGCTGTCGAAGGCGCCGCCCTTGATCCTCGTAACGTCAGTGAGCCTCTCGCTGAGGTTCCCCTCGCCGAGCACCTCATCACGCTCGATGTCGGCCGAGGCGACGACCGCCTTTTTGAGCTTAGTTATCCGGATCTGCACGGGAAGGCGCCAGGATTTTCCGGGGAGCGTGCACCTGACCCTCACCGTATTGGTACGCGGAGCCCGCTCCGCGTCCTTCGAGAGCTCCATCTGGAGGCTCTCCCCGCAGTCGCTCTTTATCCGCCTCGCATCAAGCCTCGGCACGGTTATCTCAAGTGAGTCATATGAGGCGCGGTCCGGGAGCTGCCCGTACTCGTCCTCCGCGAACTCAATCACCGCGTCGCGGAGGGTGTCCGCGAGCTCCTCCTGCATGTTCTCCGGATCTGAGTCAGGCTGATCCGTGCTCCCGCGTCCGGCTGCGCCTTTCTTCCCGGAATCCGCTCCGTTTTCATCCGCCCTTGCAGGCAATGCCGTAGAGGCGCCGTTCTGAGTCCCTGGCTTGGCCTGCGATGCCGCCTGAGGCAAAGGAGACTCTTCCGGAGCCGGGGCTGCGGCCGGGCCCTCTTCGTCCATGGAGTCCGGCGCAGACTCCCGCGCCGCGGCATCCTCCATCGCCCCGCTAACGGACGACGGGGAAAAAGCCATTGAGGCTGACGGCAGAAGCACTGCCGCGGCGGCCGCGAGCAGCAGGATACGGTTTACAGGCACAGCTCTCCTCCAAGGATTCCGGGGCGCAGGACGCGCGCCACGATCTCTCATTATACCCGCCGGCGGCGGTGCGATCCCGGAGCAGGATCCTACTGCAGGTATTTCCGGACGATTTCCCAGGCCTCCGCGACCAGGCGGAACCTCTCCGCAGAGATCCTCATCCGCTCCGGGCTGAGCCCCCTGCTCCGGAGCGCGTCGGGATGATAGCGGTGCGCAAGCCGGAGATAGGAGCGCCTTGCGGTCTTGAGATCAGCGTCAGGCGTCACGCCGAGGATAAGGAACGCCTCGTCATATGCGAGGGGAGACCTGAACCTCCTCCAGAACTCATCCGTGCCGCCGTCGCCGTCCGTAAAGCCCTCATCATGCGACTCCTCCGCGGGATTGCCGTGAATCTCATCGAAGAGGGAGACGAATTCCGGGATGCCCGAGCCGAGCGCCGCCTCGCGCGCGCTGATGCCGAGGGCACCGGCGACATCCGCAAACCTCCTCTGCCAGCCCCCGCCCCGCACCTCTCCGAGGAGGACTGATGCCAGCGCATGAAGGAAGACCGGGCGGCGGCTTCCGCGGAGGCTGCCGGTGTCGAGGGAGAATCCCCTCTTCTCCGAAGAGCCTTCCTCATAGAGGGCCATGAGCGCGCGGCAGAGCGCCCCGTCATCCTCCATGGAGCGAAGCGCGCTGATCCTCTCAGTCCGGTCACTGCCTCCTGCGGACTCGGCGGCCGCAATGATGCCGAGGATCCTCCGGACGAGCCTTTCGCGTGGCGTCACCGACCTGCCCTCCGCTATGTGGCCGAGCGCCGCGAAGAGGGTGCAGGCGAAGCCTGTCTCGTCCGACATGATTCTGCCGGATCGGCCGGCACTCCCGAGCGACCTCAGGATATACCTTATAAGGAGGATGGCTATGAGGGGGATGAGTACAAAGCGGATCAGGAATGCCATGGACGCTCACCTGCCGCGCGGTGAGAGCGTGCGGCGCAGTCCTCAGGACAGAGCCTCATTCGGAGAGCTCCAGGAACTTCCCTGCGGTGTTGTCCGCGGAGAAGTCGCTGAGGACCGAGGTGTCAGGCTTCTCGCCGCTCTCAAGGACTTTCCTTATCCTCTCCGCGAGCGACCTCTCGTCAGCGGGAACGATGGAGTCCGCAAGGGGGCCCTTCAGGATGTTGCGCATGCCGCCCGGCGCCTCGGTCACGGCCACCGGCTTCCCGAGGGCCAGGGCCTCGGCTATCACCATGCCGAAGGCCTCGTACTTTGAGGTATGGACCAGCATGGCGGCGTTCCTTATGTATGGATATGGGTTCGGGAGGTTTCCGGTGAAGATGCAGCGGCTCCTCACGCCGAGGCTCTCGGCGAGGCCCTCGAGCTCCGCGCGGCAGCAGCCCTCGCCCACAAGGACGAGCCTTACGCTCTCCGGGAGATAGGCGAGGGCCCGGATGGCGAGCCCCTGGTTCTTGATGCCCGAGAGCCTCCCGACCGTCACGATGTAGCCGGGCTCGGGAAGCCCCTCAATCTTCTCAAGGGATCTCTCCTTCACGTAGTCGGGGTTGATGAAGTTGAGGATGGTCTCGAGGCGCGCGGGGACCGCTCCGGTCCGGCGGAACATCGCGCCGAGCGACAGAGCCTCCCCCTCGGAGACGCAGACTATGTTCTTACCGCCGAAAAGGAGCCTCGCGAAATGCCTCGTGAAGCAGTTCCTGCCGAAATCCGGCACGACGCCCTCCACGACTCCCCAGAGGTTGCGGTGGCGGAGGCGGTAGAGCGGCTCGATGGCGCCCTCCCCGCGGATCAGGATGAGGTCAAAACTGCCCTTTTCCTTCTCGAGGTTCTCAATGAACCTCTCCGTGAGGCGGCTGATGAAGATCCCGGGCACCAGGTAGCGGCCTATCCTGCCGGAGAGCAGATAGAGGAGAGGCATGGCCGCGACCCTGGAGAAGAAGCAGAACGGGTTGAGCTTTGACTCGCGGTCAAAATCGCGGCAGTAGACCTCGGCGCCCGCCGGCATCGTCACCTCGGGCGTGGAGGAATAGGACTTCTTCTGCACGAGCACGGTGACGCTGCACCCCCTTCTCAGGAACTCCCCCGCGAGAAGGCTGGTCTGCGTCTGGATGCCGCCGATGTTGAGGCGCCTCAGGATAATCAGTACCCGCTTTGCCATGCTTACAGAATGATGTTGGAAAACAAATAATCGTGCCATTTTAGCCCAAATCGGCAGAAAGCGCATTGATCCGGATCATGCCTGCAGGCGATGCCGCTGACCGGATCGCTCTTCTGAAAAATCCCCGCGTCCGCACTATACTCACTAGGGAATGTGTCACGGTGTTGACATGCGGTATTTATGCCGCTATGATACTCGGTATTGCATAGTTATATAGTATGAATAGTATGAATTTAACGTTTTTCCGGAGAGTCAATGGCTGAGAACGATGTTTTGCGGCATGATGCCGGAAAAGAGCGGTATATGGTCGAGCTCAGGAATGTCTCGAAAATATACCACACCCCCAAGGGGCGCGAGATAAGGGCCGTTGACGGTGTCACCCTCCTTGTCCCCAAAGGCAAGATTTTCGGAGTGATCGGATCCTCCGGCGCCGGCAAGAGCACCCTCATAAGGCTCATCAACGTGCTCGAGAGGCCGACCTCCGGGGAGGTCCTCATCGACGGCGATGATCTCCTCGCCCTCCCCGAGAGGGAGCTCTCGAGGAAAAGACGCTCGGTCGGCATGATTTTCCAGCAGTTCAACCTCCTCGAGTCAAGGACCGTATTCGGCAACGTCGCGCTCCCGATGGAGCTCGCCGGGGTGCCGAAGGAGGAGCGGGTGAAGCGCGCCGCGAAGCTCATCGCGAGGGTCGGGCTCTCCGATCGGATCAGGCAGTACCCTGAGAGCCTCTCGGGCGGCCAGAAGCAGAGGGTCGCCATCGCGCGCGCCCTCGCGCTATCCCCGAAGGTCCTCCTGAGCGACGAGGCGACGAGCGCCCTTGATCCGGCGAACACCGAGGCGATCCTGGAGCTCATCAGGACCATCAACCGCGAGACCGGCATCACCGTAATCCTCATCACCCACGAGATGGACGTGGTGAAGAGCATCTGCGACGAGGTGGCCATCATCTCGGGCGGAAAGCTCGTCGAGCAGGGGCCGGTGCGCGAGATCTTCTCGCGCCCGAAGACTGAGGTCGCGAAGGAGTTCATCAGGACCACCGTAACGACGAAGCTCCCCTCGGACCTTGAGGAGAAGCTCCGGAAGGACCCCGATGGCGCGGAGAAGGCCTACCTCAGGATCTTCTTCACCGCGGACTCGGAGGAGTCACCGCTCATCCATGCCGCGTCAGAGAAGTTCGGCGATCTCTTTGACATCATCTCCTCGGGCATCGAGACCTCGAGCGGGGTGAAGTTCGGCTCGGAAATCATCTCCTGCCCCGCCGGGATTTCGGCGGCGGCGGTGGCGTTCCTCGCCGCAAGGCATGTTTCATCGGAGGTGCTAGGCTATGTTTAGCGCATTCACACCCATGGTCCTCAAGCTCCTCTGGAGCGCGACGCTCGAGACTCTGTACATGACGTTCGCCTCGGGCTTCTTCGGCGCGCTCTTCGGAATTCCCCTCGGAGTCCTCCTCTTCACGACGAGGCCCGGGCAGATATTCGAGCACAAATGGCTCAACCACGCGCTCTCCGCCATCGTGAACCTCGGAAGATCAGTCCCGTTCGTCATTCTCCTCGTGGCGATAATCCCGTTCACCATGCTGCTCCTCGGGACCTTCATCGGCACCACGGCGGCCATCGTGCCGCTCAGCGTATCGGCGGTGCCGCTCGTCGCGAGGCTTGTCGAGGGGGCGCTCCTGGACGTGCCGGCGGGGCTCACCGAGGCGGCGCGCTCAATGGGCGCGTCAAAGCTCCAGATCGTCTGGAAGTTCCTCCTCCCCGAGGCGACCCCGAGCCTTATCAACACCATGACGATTACCCTGGTGTCGCTCGTCAACTACTCGGCGATGGCGGGAACCGTCGGAGGCGGAGGGCTCGGCTACGTGGGCATACAGTGGGGCTACCAGACCTACAACCCGCCTATACTGATTGCGACCATCGTGATCCTGGTCATCATGGTCCAGGCGATACAGCTCACGGGCGACGCGCTGGTCGCGCACTTCAGGCACCGAGCCCGCTAGATCTGAAGGATTCATTTGAAAAGCCCGGCGCAGGCGCGCCGGGCAGAAGATAAGGAGAGAGAAACATGAGAAACACCATGAGAAAACTCGCAGCGGCACTCGCTGCAGGCGCACTGATATTCTCCGCCGGAGCGTTCGCGAAGGACGGTCATATCAAGGTCGGCGTCATCACCGGACCCGAGTTCCAGATCGCGGAGACGGTAAAGCAGATCGCAAAGGAGAAATACTCCCTTGAGGTCGAGCTGGTGCCGTTCACCGAATACGTGCCGGTAAACGTCGCGCTCGAGAGCAAGGAGCTTGACGCGAACGCCATACAGCACTACCCGTACCTTGCCGAGCAGTCCAAGGACCGCGGCTGGACCGATCTTGTCGTAGTCGGCAACACCTTCGTCTACCCGATGGCCGCATACTCCCACAAGATCAAGAGCCTCGAGGAGGTGAAGGACGGCATGACCGTCGCCATCCCTTCGGACAAGACCAATGAGGGAAGGGCCCTGCTCCTCCTCCAGGCCAAGGGCCTCATCACCCTGAAGAACCCGAAGGACCTCAACTCAAGCGTGCTTGACATCGTTGAGAACCCGAAGAACCTCAACATCAAGACCATTGACGGCAACCTCATCCCGAGAGCGCTCTCGCAGCTTGACTTCGCCGTCATCAACAACACCTTCGCCGGCCAGGGCGGGCTCACCATCGAGAAGGACGGCATCTTCGTCGAGGACGCTGACTCCCCGTACGTCAACATCATCGTCGCAAGGAAGGACAACGCCGAGGATCCGGACGTGAAGAACTTCGTGAAGGCCTACAACGACGAGCAGACCTACGAGGCAGCGAAGAAGCTCTTCGGCGAGGTTGTGAAGGGCTGGAAATAGTCCCTCTGCTCCAAAGAGCCTGAAATGACGAAGGGCGCGGGATTTTCTCCTGCGCCCTTTTTTGTCTGTCCGGGTAAATGCTTCTCAGAGCGAGTCGCGCATCCCCTCGAGGTCGTAGAGGGTCTTGGTGTTGAGCTCGAGCTCGGTCGCGTACATGTTGCTGTTAACCGGGTACTGCCTGATGACCCTCGCGCCGCGGATGATGCCGATGACCGAGGTCTTAAGCTCGTCCGACCTCTCGGTGAGGCGGCCTACTGTCGAGTTTCCGTCGATCTCGACGCCGTAGACCTGGGCGGTGAGCTCCTTATAGGCCTCAAGCTTCGAGACGTTCATCGCCTGCAGCACCTTCTCGTCGCGGGTCGGCCCCTTCTGGATATTGATGAGGCCGTAGCCCACCGCGTGGAGGACCGGATAGTTCTCCGGCTGATCGCCGCCGTAGGTGATGACCTCCTCGCCGCCGAAGAATGACTTCACGCTCTGGCAGGAGGCAAGGAGCGGGAGCGAGGCGGCGAGCGCCAGCGCTGCGGCAAGAGCCGCGTACTTACCTGATTTAGTCATCGCCGAACCTCCACCACTTCTTCTGCTTTCTGAACTCCTCAACCGAATTGTTCTCCCTTATGACAAGTCCGTTTCCGTCAGCCGCGACCTGCTTCGGGGGAAGGCAGCCGCTCTGGCAGACGGGACCCTTGCCCGGGGTCACGTTCTGCCCCTGAGCTGCGGTGCGTGCGCCTGAGCCCTTCGCGCTGCCCTTCCCGGAGTATGAGCTGCCCGATCGCGCGGATGATGTCGTGCTGCCCGCCTTACCGGAGGAGCCGGACGCCGAGTGCTCGACATAGGCCTCATACGGCGCGTACTTGTAGGGGATGAAGCCGATGGCCGTCGCCTCGACGCTCCTCGTCCTGAAGCTCTCGATCCTCGCGTTCACCACATAGCCCTTGCTGTTTCTCTGTATGGTGCCGGCGAGGACGCGGGACGCGGGGAACTTACTCGCGAGCTTCGCGAAGTCGCGGCTGTAGACCATGTCGCCCTGCGGCGTGACCGAGACATTGCCGGTCATGTGGAAGTCAGCGACCGGCTCGCCGCGGCGGTGCATCTCGTGGATGAAGTCCTCCTGTATGGCCCGCGAGAGCCTCGTGGTGCCGCGCATGTCGTCAAGGTTGACGAAGGTCGCGATGATGAGCTGGTCGGGCTTCTCGGTGGTCTTCACGCGGGTCCTCACGAGGTCCTCCGCCATATCGGACACAATCCTGTTGAGCTCGAGGCCGGAGGTCTTCTGCTCGTCGTAGAAAGGCTCGATCCGGTACCCGTCAATGCGCGGGTTGGCCGAATTCTCCGGCCGGGAGGCAGTCGCCTGGCAGCCGGCGGCCAGTGCTCCCAGTATAATCAGTGACAGACAGCGCTTCAGCATAATCCCCCCGGATTGCGAAATCTCTTGAATTTATATTTTACGCATGTCTGTGCAAAAAATCTGCCATCATGGTGACAGATATCCGGCAGCACTCCGGCACGCCGTTTGCTGTAAAGGAAATATTGCCTGAGAGGCGCCGCAAATCACAGGGGCCTGATGGAGTAAAATTCAGGAAAAAGAGGAATGACATGATGAAGAAAAGCGTAATCGCCGCATCGCTCATCGCGCTGCTTTCAGCTCCTGCGACGGCGCTCCAGGTCGAGGTGACAGGCACGGCTCCCGTAATCTCCGAGAACTACGAGGCTGCGAGGACCCGCGCCATCGAGGACGGCCTCAGGCAGGCCCTCCGCGAGACCGGCGGAACGCTCTCTGCCGCCTCGGAGATGGCGGAGAAGTACCGCCCCGGCATGCCCGTCGCGGGGAAAGGCGACATCAGATCATTCCGCCTCACCGAGGAGCGGCGCAGCCAGAAGAGGGTGAAGGTCACCATGCGCGTCTTCCTCACGCCCCACAAGGCAGGCTGCCGGAGGGGCACCTACGCGAAGTCAATAGTCACCGCGAAGTTCAGCTACGGCGGGGAGGACGTGCTGCAGGCGACGGCCGGGCAGCTTGACGGCCTCAATACCGTCATCACCGAGCGCCTCACCGAGAAGCTCGGCGAGGACCGGACCTACCTTGCCGCCCTCCCCTGGGTTGACGCGGACCTGGGTCTCGGCAGCACCGCGGTCACGAGGGACAATATAAGGACAGGCGTCAGGGACCGGGGCGCCGAGGTGAGGTACCTCGCCGAGCAGAGCGACAGTCAGTATGTCGCGGCTGCCGTGATAGAGGATCTCTCGCTTCTCCCGCCGGAGGGGAACTTCATCACGAAAAACTTCAATGATCCGGTGAGGAACTTCTCCGTGACGCTCTCGCTCTACGACGGCCTCACCGGGCAGCAGGTCCTCAGGAGACGCTACAGCGAGCAGGCCCTGTGGGAGGACAGCGGAGCGCCGCTCAGCGCCTCGAACCCCAAGTTCTGGGCGGGCGAGTACGGGCGCAAGCTGGACTCGCTCCTCGACTCGATGGCGCAGGACATCAGGCTCTACACCATGTGCCGGAGCCCCGCGGGGAGGATCGTGGCGGTTGACGGAGTGCTCTACCACATCAACCTCGGCTCCCTGAACGGCATCAGGAAAGGCGACCGCTTCGAGATCAGGCACCTCTCCGACTTCACCGGGAAGGGCGAGCTCCCCCGTAAGAGAAGCTTCCCGAGCGGGACGTTCATGAAGGCAGTGCAGGTCGAGGAGGACGGAGCAATACTCCGCGCCGAGGGACAGCCCTCGGAGAGCATACAGATCGGGGACCTCGCGATACTCCAGTAATAAGAAAAGAAAGGAAACCAGAGCAGAAGAAGAACAAAGGCCGCTTGATGCGGCCTTTTTCATTTCCTGAAATCAGAAAGACGCGGCATGCAGCCGCAGCCTCAGCAATGCGCCTGAATTACGGAAGGACATTGTCAATTCCTGCAGTCCTCTCGGCCCAGTTCTCCGGCTTGATGACCTCGACGTGGCTGCCCCACTTCTGGAGGAACCAGTACATCTCGGCCCAGCCGCCCGCCTTGAAGCTTACCGTCAGGGTTCCGTCGTTGTTCTCGCGGAGCTTCTGCCCTGCATGGAAATGGAACTCCTTGGCGCGCTTCGCGGCGAACTGATCGAACTTCCACTCGACCTCGAACGGCTCCTCATGGAAGATGCCGAAGTCGTTCTTGGTGTAGTTCTCGACGCCCTTGTCCTGAGGATTCGAGATGAAGAAGTCATCGGTCATTGCCGTCTTCGACATGCGGTCGATGCGGTAGTAGTGGGGAGCGTCCTCCTGGCCCTCGGGCTGCTGCACTCCCTCGGGATAGTGCTTGCGGGCAACGAGGTAGGCGCGCTGGTCGTTGTAGATGACGCCGACCGGCTCGAGGCGGAGCCCCTGCTCGAGGCCGTCGTCGCTCGTGCGGCGGTAGTCGGTCTCCAGGACGCGGTTGCCGCGGACGGCCTCCTCAATCGCGGTGATGACGTCATCATCGGTCTTGACCTCAGGCCCTGCGTGCTTCTTGACCGCAACTGCGTTCTTGTCGCGGGCGAGATCCTTGAAGACCTCGGTGTCGTGCGCAAGCCCGGCGAGCTTGAGCTGGGTGCAGTAGGTGCGGATCCGGCTGATGACGTTGCGCAGGCGGTTCGCGTCGCGCGAGTTGCCGTTTGCGGTGACCTGCTCGTAGACGCGGTCAAGGACCTCTAGATCCTCGCGCGAGAAGTCAACGAGCAGCGACTTCTTGAGCACCGGAACCAGAGAGAAGTACTTGAACCTGCCGCGGCGCGTCATGATGAGCGCGTCGGGGAAATACTCCCTGACGTCATCAATCCAGCGCTGCACCGAACGGAAATCCTTCTTGAACACGTCCATCAGATCGCTGAAGGATACTCCCTCAGGATGCGCCTGAAGGAAATATATGAGATCAAGGATCTCCAGCTTGCTTATTCTGTTGCGTCCTGCCATATCCCACCCCCATGGAAAACGTCCCGCCCGGCATGCTTTTATTATTGTTCGGTCAAAGTTACTGGCGGGGACGTAAATGATACAGTATACGTTTTTTTGGTATTGTTCAATTATATGATTTTGACGGAAAATGTAAACTATTTCAAGTATATATGGCAAAAGAAAAAACCACCCCGAAGTGCGGTTCCGGGAGGTGCCCGAGGCTGTGCTGTGCTCTGCTCAGAATCTGACCGGTAAAACAAACGTCTCTGACGATATTAGGGGATGGGGTGCCCTTTCTCTCCAAAGAGGCACGTCAGAAAAACAATGAAAATGTCAGATTTGTGCTACAGGTGACAAAATCCGGCAACTGATTCCCTGGTCTTTCCTGCGGCACGGACCGGGGGCGGAGGGTGCGCCGGAGGAGGCACAGGAGAAGATTCTAATCTGCCGGCGGCCTCTTCATAAGGAATTTCTGCCGGGAAACCGTACCCGATCACGAAAAGCGTGAAAACGCGCGGCAGGTCACACGGAGGGAAGCTCTGACATGATCTTGCAGGGGCAGCCCTCCAGGTGGTCGTCGGTGACGCCTGCTGCCTGGAGGAAGGAGTAGATGATCACCGGGC